>Ga0116154_10000618_pt1 | contig 38856 bp, 26 predicted proteins | sample AD_UKC030_MetaG_FD_89898 | JGI IMG/M metagenome (GOLD analysis project Ga0116154, IMG submission 89898) | Active sludge microbial communities of municipal wastewater-treating anaerobic digesters from USA - AD_UKC030_MetaG | ecosystem: Engineered > Bioreactor > Anaerobic > Digestate | place: USA... | reverse complement strand
TGCGGACGCTGCCGCAACTGCCTGGCGGGGCGCCGGCATCTCTGTCGCGAGACCCAGGGCATCGGGGTGAACCGGCCTGGCGCGTTTGCCGAGTACATCTCGGTTCCGATGACCAACGTCTGGCACCACCAGCCGGGCATCGACCTCGACATCGCCGCGATTTTCGATCCGTTCGGCAACGCGGTGCACACGGCGCTGTCGTTCCCGGTCCTGGGCGAAGACGTGCTGGTGACGGGGGCGGGGCCCATTGGCGTCATGGCGACGGCGGTGGCGCGCCATGCCGGCGCGCGTTTTGTTGTGGTGACCGATCTGAACGAGTATCGACTGGACTTGGCGAAGCGGATGGGGGCGACGGTTGCGTTGGACATCCGGAAGGGCAATTTGGCCGAGGTGCAGCGCGAGCTCGGGATGAGAGAGGGCTTTGACATCGGCCTCGAGATGTCCGGCAACCCATCGGCGTTCCGAGACATGATCGGCAATCTGTGCCACGGCGGGCGGATCGCGATGTTGGGCATCCCGCCGGAAGAAATGGCGATCGACTGGAACAAGGTTGTGTTCAACATGCTGACGATCAAGGGGATTTACGGACGCGAGATGTACGAAACCTGGTACAAAATGACCGTCATGCTCCAGAGCGGGCTGAATCTCAGCCCCGTCATCACCCATCGCTTCCCGTGCACCGAGTTCCAGAAGGGCTTCGAGACGATGCTTTCCGGCCGTTCGGGCAAGGTGATCCTGCACTGGAAATGATGCCGCCCCGATAACCACGAGGCTCAGTCTGCCATGCACAGTTCCATGCAATCTCATATCGAAGCTGAGTTGCGGTCCATCCGCGACGCCGGCACTTACAAGAGCGAGCGGGTGATCACCACGCCTCAAGCGGCCAGAATCGCCGTCGCTGAAGGACGTCCGGTCCTGAATCTCTGCGCCAACAACTACCTCGGCCTGGCCAATCACCCCGAGGTTGTCGCGGCTGCGCGCGAGGCGCTCGAGCGATGGGGATTCGGTCTGTCGTCGGTTCGTTTCATCTGCGGCACGCAGGCGATCCACAAAGAACTCGAAGCGCACCTGAGCGCCTTCCTCGGAACGGAAGACACGATTCTCTATTCCTCGTGTTGGGACGCCAACGGGGGCGTGTTCGAGACCCTGCTCGGCCCGGAGGACGCGGTGCTTTCCGACGAGTTAAACCACGCGAGCATCATCGATGGCATCCGGCTCTGCAAAGCCCAACGGTACCGATACCGCAACAATGATCTGGCGGATCTCGAGGCCAGGCTGGTCGAGGCTGCCCAGGCCCGCTTCCGGCTGATTGTGACCGACGGCGTCTTCTCGATGGACGGTTCCGTGGCCGGTTTGCGCGGCCTGTGCGATCTGGCGGAGCAGCACGGCGCCCTGGTGATGGTCGACGACTCGCACGCGGTTGGGTTCATGGGGCGCACCGGGCGCGGGACCCACGAGCACCACCAGGTGATGGGCCGGGTCGATCTCCTCACCGGGACCCTGGGCAAGGCCCTCGGCGGCGCCAGCGGCGGCTATGTCAGCGGACGCCGCGTTCTGGTGGAACTGTTGCGCCAGCGCTCGCGTCCGTACCTCTTCTCGAACTCCGTCGCCCCGCCCATCGTGGCCGCGTCCCTCAAGGTCATCGAGATGCTCACGGGCTCGACCGCCCTGCGCGACCGGCTTGAACGCAACACCCGCTTCTTCCGCGACGGACTGGCCCGGGCGGGGCTCACGGTGCTTCCCGGCACCCATCCCATCACGCCCATCATGCTTGGCGACGCCGCGTTGGCCGGGCGTTTCGCGGACGCGATGCTGCGGAAGGGCGTCTATGTGATCGGGTTTTCCTACCCGGTCGTGCCCAAGGGCAAGGCCCGCATCCGCACGCAGGTCTCGGCGGCGCACACCGAGGACGACCTGGCGTTTGCCCTGAAGGCCTTCGCCGAGGTCAAGGCCGAGCTGGGCCTCTGATCCCAACCTGCGGCTCGACTTCGCCCGCGACTCTGATAGGGTGAGAGCGTGAGTTTCGTTTCCGCATTGGACACGCTGCCCTTGGCGCGCCTGGTCGACCGGGCGCGCACCGCGCCGGAGAGCGCGGTGCGATCGAGCCTCGCCCGGACCACGTTGTCCCTGGCCGACTTCGCCAACCTCATTTCGCCGGCTGCGAGCGGGCATCTGGAAGCGATGGGGCGCCGGTCCCATGCGCTGACCGTCCAGCGTTTTGGCCAGGTGATCCGCCTGTTCGCCCCCCTCTACCTGTCGAACGAGTGCATCAATAACTGCGTCTACTGCGGCTTCTCGCGCAAGAACACCATTCGCCGCGTGACACTCTCGGCCGATGAGGTGATCCGCGAGGCGCGCGCCTTGAAAGAAGAGGGGTTCCGGAACATCCTGCTGGTCGCGGGCGAACATCCCAAGTTCATCTCGAACCGCTACGTGCGCGACTGCGTGGCCGCCGTGCATGCCGAAGTGCCCAGCCTCTCACTCGAGATCGGCATGCTCGATGCCGACGCCTACCGTTGCCTGGTCGAGGCCGGGGCGGATGGCCTGGTCGTCTATCAGGAGACCTACGACCGCGCTCTGTACGCTTCGCTCCATCCCTCGGGCCCGAAGCGCAATTTCGACCGGCGTCTCGAGACCCCGGAGCGCGCGTATGCCGCAGGGTTTCGCCGCATCGGGATTGGCGCCCTCTACGGGCTGGCGGATTGGCGCGCGGAAGCGTTGAGTCTGGCCGCGCATGCGCTCTACCTGCTGCGCCATTGCTGGAAAGCCTGTCTGACCATCTCGCTGCCGCGGTTGCGCCCCTGCGCCGGGGCCTTCCAGCCCTTGACCCATCTGGGCGACAGAGACCTGGCACAACTGGTCTGCGCCTTCCGCCTGCTCCTGCCCGACGTCGGTCTGGTCTTGTCCACGCGCGAACCGGGCTGGCTGCGCGACGGCCTGGTCCCGCTTGGCATCACGCTGATCAGTGCAGGCAGCCATACCGAACCGGGCGGGTACACGGGGGCGGGCCGCGAGAAGACGCATCTGACGAGAAGGGGGCGGAGGATCGAGTCGGTTCATGATTCGAGCCAACGGGCCGCAACGCCTCCCGGAGTCACCGACGCCGACGTCCAATTCGCAATCGCCGATCAACGGTCGGCTGCGGAAGTCTCGGCCCGACTTCGCGATTTGGGCTATGAACCGGTCTGGAAGGACTGGGATCCGGCGCTCACTCCTCCGAGGAACGGGGAGGGAGAGGCAGCAAGTGAAGAGGCGTGCGGAAAGGGCGCGGAATCCCGGATGAAGGAGATGGCATGAACAGTGGTGTTGTGTCCGCAAACGGGGAGCGGGTGACCGTGGCGCTGCCCTGCACGATCGAACAATTCCTGATCGCCCGGGACCTCCCGCCGCGCACCGTCGTGGTCGAGCAGAACGGCGAAGCGGTCGCTCCGTCCGAATTCCCGCACCGCCCCGTGCGCGACGGGGACCGACTCGAGATCATCCGGATCGTGGCGGGAGGATGAGCCGACCCAGCGGGGGCGCCAAGGCCCGGAAACCTGCGCAGGTATCCCGGCGCGGGATGTCCGGGCCGGGTGTCTGGACGCACGACCGGCTCAGCCGTTCACGATCCGAGCGTGAACGCCGGCAGTTTGACGATCGCCCCTCCGCGCAGGGCTGACTGATGGGCGCAGAGACCGACGCAGGTCCAGTTGGCCGACTGGCGGGCATTGGGGAACGGATCCCGGTTCTCGGCGAGCGCGGTGGCGAACTCGTGCGCCAAGTGCGGGTGACTGCCACCGTGTCCGGCCCCCTGGGTGAAGCTCAGGTGCGTCTTCTTGCGCGCATCGTAGACGCCTCGGGTCGTGTAGCGGGCGATCGTTTTCGGCAGGCGGCCGGCGAAATCCGGGCATCGGACGGGCCTGGGGATCTTGGGTTCGGGAAGCTTGGCCGTGTGGATGATCAGCGGCTCGTGCTCGACCAGAGGCCACTCGACGGTCTTCTTGCTGGCGTAGACGTCGAAGCTCTCGCGGTATTGCCGGGCGACATCGAACAACGACCGGTAGATGCGCGCGCTCAAGTCCGATGCGCGGAACTTGATATGCGTCGTCTCGACCGCAAACGGCGAGTCGTAGCACCGGATCAGATCCTTGCGGATGGTGCCCGATCCGAAACACGACACGTACTCGGCGTCCAGCCGGAGCAGTCCGGCAACCGGCCCGACGCAGTGCGTGGCGTACCACATGGGGGGCAGCCCAGGCCAATAATTCGGCCACCCGTCCATGTCCTGTTGGTGGCTGGCCTGGAGGAACTGGATCTTCCCGAGTTCGCCCTTGTCGTGAAGCTCCTTGATGAAGAGAAACTCGCGCGAGTACACGACCGTCTCCATCATCATGTATTTCAGGCCCGTCCGGCGGGTCAGTTCGACAATCCGCCTGCAATCCTCGATCCGCGTGGCCATGGGCACCGTGCAGGCCACGTGCTTGCCCGCCTTCAGCGCCGCGATCGCCATCGCCGCATGATCGGGAATGGGGGTGTTGATATGGACCGCCTGGATGTCGGGATCGCGCAGCAAGGTTGCGTAGTCGGTGTAACGCCTCTCGACGCCGAAGTAGTCCCCGACGGCATCGAGCTTCGCCCGCGACCGCTGACAAATCGCGCGGCAGGAGGTCAAGGGATGTTTCTGCCAGATGGGAATGAACTCGGCGCCAAAACCGAGGCCCACAACGGCAACGTTGATTTTTTGGCTTGCGCTCATAGAGATGGGCTCGAGCCTGCCAGAACAGATGCCCCGGAGCGAGAAGGAATTCGCCCCGGGATCCGCGTCGAATTGCGCCAGAAGTTTTGTTACCCGGGAGGGGGGGCAACAAAACTTTTGGCGCAATTCGCCGATGCGAACCCGATGGAAACCCGCTTGACCCGCCTGGCGATCGGCGCCTACGATGCACGATGAAGATTGCCTGAAGTCGGCCGATGGCCGCGGGCAAGCCCGCACCAGGAGCACACTCCAGACACCACGCCAAGACGCCGCGGCGTCCGGGGGTGGATTGGACCAAGACGCGGAAAGGGAACGGGCCATGAAACTGAGCAGGATCTCTCGCAGGGCGGGCTTCACGCTGATCGAGTTGCTGGTTGTGATCGCCATCATTGCGATCCTGGCGGGGATGCTGTTGCCCGCGCTGGGCCGTGCCAAATCGAAGGCGCAGGGAATCGAGTGCATGGGGAACTACCGTCAGCTCACTTTGGCGTGGCTGATGTATGCGGAGGACAACGGCGACAAGCTGCCGAACGCCTACGCCGGGACGACCCCCTGGGTCACCGGCAGCCTGAGTCTGAACGACGGGGGCAACCGGTCCAATTGGGATGTCGAGCAGGATATCAAGAAAAGCCCGCTCATGCCCTACTGCGGCCACAGCACCGCCATCTGGAAATGCCCGGCGGACAAGTCAACCGTCTCCGTTGGGGGGCGGGTCTGGCCGCGTGTCCGGAGCATGGCGATGAACAACTGGTTTGGCGGAACGGAATGGACTGCCGGGTGGCGCACCTACAAGAAATCGAGCGACCTGGTTGATCCGGGTCCGACGATGACCTGGCTGCTGCTGGACGAGCGGGAGGACAGCATCAACGACGGCGAATTCTGCGTCGACATGACCGGCTACCCGGATCGACCGCAGAGCTGGCGCATCATCGATTACCCCGCCAGTTACCACAACGGCGCCGGCGGCTTTTCGTTTGCCGACGGTCATGCCGAGATCCGAAGGTGGAAGGACGGCCGCACCGTGCCGAAGCTCAAGAAGAACCAGGACCTGGACCTGGACGTGGCCTCCCCCAACAACGTGGACGTTTTCTGGATGCAGGAACGCTCGACGCGCAGCAAGTAGACGTCCGGCTTCTGTCCACGGCGCCCCCTCTTGCGCCCGCGCGCGCCGGCGGTCACTTGACCCACTCGACTTCGATGGATTGGGGGTTGCTGGTGCCGATCTCGACCAGGGTGGCGTTTTGGTAAAGCTGGAGGTCCGACTTCGCGGCCGGGGCCCCCGCGAACTGGCGCCGGCGTTCGAGTTCCTGAATCGACAGCACGTCCAAGGCCACGGGATCGACGCTGAATCGGAGTTGGTTGAGGGCCGCGGTGTAATGCAGGAGACTGCGGGCCTCGCCGTGGTACTGGACCAGGAGGGCGTCCACGATGTTGAGCGCCACGCGATCGCCCAGAACGGGCAGCGCATAGATCTCCGGCACCGCCAGCGCAAGCTGCCTGGGATCGTTCATGAAGCGCACCGTGTTGTCCACGCTCCCCATCGCGAGGCTGAGCAGGTTGCCTGACACACCCGCCATGTTGTGGTTGAGCAGCGGCGTGAGATTGATGATCCTGGTCATCTGCCGGGTGACGAGTTTTGACACGTAGGACTTGCGCCCCACACCCGGCCCCCGCCGGCCAAACTCGTGATCGCCCCAAACCGGCTGCCCGATGAAGGCGCTGTCATAAAAGTGATTCGTGTCGTACCCGGTCTCCGTGCTGGCCTCGATGCGAATTCCGTACCGTTCGGCCAGGGTGAAGTATCCCGCCAGCCGCAGAGGGCCGAGCTGCCGGTCCCAGACAATCACGCGGGCTGGCGCCTGCCCCGCATCCAGGAGCGACTGGACCACGCCCTCGACCACAGCAGGGCGGGTCCCGCTGGTTGCGCCGGGGGCGGAATAGACTTTCAGGCCGACAACATCCTCGGGTGAAACCAGGCTGCGCCAGGCGGCCTGGGGCGTCGGCTGAAGGGTGAGATTCGTCAGACCCCGGTCCACCATGCGCCGGATGACCTGCAAGTTCGGATTGAAGGACGCGATGGCCCCTTGCTCTTCGACGACGACGACGCGCGCCTTGGGTGAGGCCAACCGCCCGACGGTGGCAACCGCGTTTGTGGGCAGGCTCTCGCCCGCGTTTGCCGCGGCCAACAGACATGCGGTGAAAGCCATCCGAAAAGACAATGGGCACAGACCGGCGGGCAAATGGCCTCGCGCCAAGTCGCTAACCAGCCTGGAGACTCGCCTCATCAACGCAAATGACTGTGCCTTTCTTGACTCGTCGGGCGGGCGATGTTACCACCGGACCACATGCAGACCATCAAAAAGTGGGGCGGCGCCCCTGCCGTCGATGCTCGGCCCTCGCCGCCCGGCATCGCCGGATGTCTCCTCGGGCTGCTGGCGCTTCTCGTTTTGGCGGGCTGCGCGCCGCCCGAACGCCGGAGCCTGCTCGAGGGCGAGCGTTTGCTCCGGCAGGGGCGTCCGCTGGAGGCCATTCAACCGCTACAGAAAGCGGTCAACCTGCTTGCCACCAACGCCCCGGCTTGCGCCCAGGCCTGGAACTTCCTCGGCCTGGCCTATCACTACGCCCAACAACCAGCCGGGGCGGCTCAGGCCTACCAAAACGCGCTTGCCAGGGACTTCAACCTGACCGTTGTCCGCTACAACCGCGGCTGCCTGTTCCTCGAGCAGAATAACCTGCCGGCCGCCATCAACGAGCTGACCACTTACACCACCTACCAGCCCAAGGATTTGCTCGGCTGGGCCAGGCTTGGATCCGCTCAATTGCGCGCCCGGTTGGTCGAGCAGGCAGAGCGCAGTTTTCAGCGCGTGCTCGAGCTGAATCCCACCCCCATTCAGACCGCCGAAGCCCTCAACAATCTCGGTCTTTGCGCCGCCCTGCGCCGCCGATCGGACGATGCCTTCAAGTACTTCAACTCCGCCCTGCGGCAACAGACCAATTTCCCGCCCACTCTGCTCAATCAGGCCATCGTCGCACACCAGCAGATCAATGACCGCACCCTCGCGTTAGATCGTTACCGCGCGTACCTCGCCGCGTCCGGTCCTCTCCCCCACGCCGAGGCGGTCTCGAATCTTGCAGGCCAGATCGAGGGCGAGTTCCGCCTTCGCGCCGCCGCCACAAGCGCTGTGCCCGTGTTGGTCCTTGTGACGAATCTCCCCGCGCAGCCCACGAATGCGGTTCTCGTGGCGGCGACTTCCCCACAACCCGCGCCCTCGGCGACCAACCCGCCGCCGTCACCCGTTCAACCGACCCCGAGCCCGTCGCCGACCAATATCGCTCGCGTTGCCGCCGCCCCTGCCCCTGTGCCCGAGCCCGCGCCGGTCGAACCTGCCCCGTCGGTTGCCCCCGAACCGCAGACCCAGACTTTCCCTGCCATTGTCGCCCAGGCGCCCCCCGCCCCGTCAGTCCGCACGGAACCGACGATGCCAGTGCCTGAGCCCGTTCCGACGCCTGAGCCCGTTCCAGCAGCCACGCCCGAAGCGCTGACCGAGCGGACGCCGGTGACCGAAACGACGACGCCGGTCGAGGTGGTCCGGCTTGAATCAGAGCCTGAGGTCAAGGCCGCCCAGGACATCGCCGTTCCATCCAGGATCGCTTCTGCGACAACAACCGTCACGTCGGCTCCCACGGCACCAACCCCCACACCCGCCGCCGTCCCGGAGGCGACAACAGCATCCGCGCCTCCGCCAGCAAGATCAGCCCCGGACTCAATTCCGACAGCCAGCCGGCCGCAACAACCGAAGAAGAAGACTCTCGTTCAGAGGCTCAATCCGCTGGGCTGGTTTGGCGGCAAGGACAAGGCGGAAAAGGAGTCCGCGCCGAGGGTGGAGAACGCGACGACACCTTTGAGGGATCTGGGACCGCTCGCGCGCGAGACTGCGGCGGCGCCCAGGCCAGCCCAAGCCGCTCTGCCCGTGGCGGCAACGCCCGCCGTCGCGCCTCCGAAACCCGAACCACCGGTTTTTCTGCGATACACGTATCTGCGCCCCGAAACGCCGGTGTCCGGCGATCGGGTTCGAGCCCAGGAGGCGCTGACGCGGGGCGTCCAGTCCCACACGGCAGGGCGGCACGACCAAGCCGTGGCCGCTTACAAACAAGCCGTCGGCGCGGATCCGTCGTTCTTCGAGGCGCAGTACAATCTCGGAGTGGCCGCGTTTGACGCCGGCGATTGGGCGGAAGCCCTCGCCGCATTCGAGCGGGCCCTGGTGTTGAAGCCGGACGATCCCGATGCGCGGCTCAACTTCGCATTGTCCCTCGATCGGGCGGATTATCCTGTGGACTCGGCCCGCGAACTCGATCTCCTGCTGGCACGCGCCCCCGAGACGGTCGATGCCCACGCGACGCTCGCCCGTCTGTGCGCCGAGAAACTGGGCGATCCCGACAAGGCGCGCGTGCACTACACGAAGGTGCTGCAGTTGGATCCCCGGCATCCTCAGGCGGCGGCCATTCGTCGCTGGCTGACGGTCAATCGGCCTCGCCCGTAACCCGGGGAATCTCGCGCCGGCCTGCACTCCGCCTTTGACTTCCCGCGTCTTTTTGGCGAGGTTCCCTCCGCTTTTAAGCGAAAGGGCCGCAGCCCACCAGCCTGCGGCGGGTGCGGATCGAGGGAACAACACATGGGAAAGGAATTGATCATTGCCGAGAAGCCGTCGGTGGCTGCCGACATCGCGAAGGCGCTGGGCGGCTTCAAACGGCATGAGGACTACTACGAGAGCGATCAGTTCGTTCTTTCGTCGGCGGTCGGGCATCTGCTCGAATTGGCGGTGCCCGAGGAGTTCGAGATTGCGCGCGGCAAATGGACCTTTGCGCATCTGCCGCATCTGCCGCCACGATTCAGCCTGGCGCCGATCGAGAGGAACGAGAACCGGCTCAAAGTGCTTCAGAAACTGATTCGGCGGAAGGACATCGAGGGGCTGATCAATGCGTGCGATGCGGGGCGCGAGGGGGAACTCATCTTCCGCAATATCGCCGGGTACACCCAGGCCAAACAGCCCATCCGCCGTCTTTGGTTGCAGTCCATGACGCCCGCGGCCATCCGCGATGCCTTCGCGCGGCTCCGCACGGATGCCCAGATGCGGCCGCTGGCGGACGCCTCGATCTGCCGGGCGGAGGCGGATTGGCTGGTGGGGATCAATGGCACGCGCGCGATGACGGCGTTCAACAACAAGACCGGCGGGTTCAACAAGACCACCGTCGGGCGCGTGCAGACGCCGACCCTGGCCGTCGTGGTCGAGCGGGAGCAGCGGATTCGAGCATTTCGGCCCAAGGACTACTGGGAAGTGCACGGGACGTTCGAAGCGGCCACCGGGCGCTACGAAGGCCGCTGGTTCGACGAGCGTTTCAGCAAGGACACCGCCGGCGCGAATGGGGAGAAGGACGATCTCAAGCCGGAACGGATTTGGGAGCAGGCCAAGGCCGAGGCAATCCGAGCCAAGTGCCTTGGACGGGCGGGGACGGTCACGGAGGAGAGCAAGCCGACCACCCAGCTTTCGCCGCTCCTGTACGACCTGACCAGTCTGCAACGGGAGGCCAACAACCGGTTCGGGTTCGCGGCAGCCAGCACGCTGAAGATCGCCCAGGCCCTCTATGAAAAACACAAGGTGCTGACCTATCCGCGCACCGACTCCCGAGCGCTCCCGGAGGATTACGTCCCCACGGTCCGGGGCACTCTCGAGTCCTTCCGTGACGGCGCCTATGGCGCTTTCGCCCATCGGATTCTGGACCAGGGCTGGGTGCGGCCCAACAGGCGGATCTTCAACAACGCCAAAGTCTCGGACCACTTCGCCATCATTCCCACGCCCTTGCCACCCAAGCATCTGACCGAAGCCGAACAGAAGATCTACGACATGGTGGCCAGGCGGTTTCTGGCCGTGTTCTATCCCGCCGCCGAGTTCCTCGTCACCACCCGGATCACGCGTGTCGAGACCGAGCCGTTCAAGAGTGAAGGCAAGGTCATGGTCCGACCCGGCTGGCTCGAGGTCTACGGGCGCCAGGTCCAGGACGAGGATGCGCCGAGCCTGCCCTCGATCGCGCCCAACGAACAGGTGGCCACCGTCGATATTGCCGTCCAAGCCTGCCAGACCAAACCCCCGGCGCGATTCACCGAAGCCACGCTCTTGTCGGCCATGGAAGGCGCCGGAAAACTGGTCGAGGACGACGAGCTTCGCGAGGCGATGGCCGAGAAGGGCCTCGGAACACCCGCCACCCGGGCCCAAATCATCGAGGGCCTGCTCTCGGAAAACTACCTGCTCCGGCACGGCAAGGAGCTGCACCCGACGGCGAAGGCCTTTTCGCTGATGGTTCTGCTTAATGGGCTGGGTGTCGAGGCGCTCACCAAGCCCGAGTTGACCGGCGATTGGGAGTACAAGCTCAAGCAGATGGAACGGGGCCGGCTGCCGCGCGCCGCTTTCATGGAGGAAATCCGGGGGCTGGCCGGGGACATCGTGCGACGGGCCAAGTCGTACGAGCATGACACCATCCCAGGCGACTTCGGTGTCTTGAGCGCCCGCTGCCCGAAGTGCGGCGGCGAAGTGCACGAGAACTACAAGAAGTTCCAATGCCAGAACCCCGCCTGCGACTTCGGCCTGTGGAAGATTATCTCCGGACGCCAGTTCGAGCCGGACGAAATCGGCCGGTTGATCGCGGAGCGGCAGATTGGTCCGCTGCAGGGTTTTCGCAGCAAGCTGGGCAAGACCTTCGCGGCGGTCATCCGGCTGAACCCGGAATACCGGATCGAGTTCGACTTCGGCAAGGACAGCCAGGCATCCGACATCGGCGGCCCTGCCGCGGCGGTCGATTTCACCGGCAAGGAACCGGTGGGGGCGTGCCCCAAGTGCCGCCACCGGGTTTTCGAAAACGGGATGAACTATGTCTGCGAAAAGGCCGTCGGCCCCAAACGCGACTGCGATTTCCGGGCCGGCGCGGTGATTCTCCAACAGACGGTCGATCGGGCCCAGTTCGCAAAGCTCCTTGCGGAGGGGAAGACCGACCTCCTCAAGGGCTTCGTCTCGAAGAAGACAGGACGAAGATTCGAGGCGTTTCTCGTGTTGAAGGACGGCCAGGTCCGTTTCGAGTTCGCCCCCCGCCCGCCGCGTGCCATGGGCAGCGGCGCTCGGAAGAAGGGGGCGGAACCGCCCGTGCCGATCGATTTCACGGGTCGAACACCGATCGGCACATGCCCGAAATGCGGCGGCAAGGTGTTCGAATCCGACACCCATTATCTTTGCGAGCGAACCCAGGCGACGACCAGGGCCTGCAAGTTCAAGACCGGACGCGTGATTCTGCAGCGCCCGATCGAGCGGGCGGAAGTCGCGGCGCTCCTGGCCAACGGACGCACCGAGTTGTTGACCCAGTTTATCTCCAAGTCCGGACGCCCCTTCTCGGCCTACCTGGTCCTCGACGAAAACGGCAAGGTCGGCTTCGAGTTCCCGGCCAGGGAGGTGGAAGCGAACTGACCGCGTCCGCCCGCGACCTGCTCCTCATCCGCATGCCTGCCAATCAAGTCATGGTCGCTGTCGCCGCTGACACGGCGTTCTTCCGCCTGCGCGGTCAGGCCACCGCCGCCCAATCCACCGGCTTCAAGACGGCCGCCGAAACCCTCCGTTCCCAGGGGCTGCCGAGCTTCGTGATCGACTTGACGGAGTGCCAGTCCATGGACAGCACCTTCATCGGTGTGCTCGTCGGATTGAGCCGCCGGCTGCGGCGCGATCGGGGTCAGCCCGGCCCGATCGAGTTGGTCAACACCACCCCGCAGGTCCGGCGGCAGTTGGACGACCTCTTTGTGCTCGATCACTTCACGCTCACCGAGTGCCAGCTCGAGCCCGGAGCGGCCTTCGAACCGGTCCAGGCCGGTCCGCCCAACAAGAGCCAGTTGTGCCGCCTCATGATCGAAGCCCACCAGGCGCTCATGGATGTCCACGCCGCCAATGTCCCGAAGTTCAAACAGGTCTCCGAGTTCCTCGAACAAGACCTCCGGAGACTGAACGGGCAGGGCTGACACGGCCTGCTGCGAGCCTCCAGGCCGCGTGCCCTCACGCGGCGAAACCTCTGGTGCCTCGTATATGTCGCGAAATCCGCCCAGCCGGCCCCAGGCAGCCGGTCGAGTCCGGCGCTTACTCGAGTCCCCGCTCCTCGATGTCGATCTCGTCCAGACCCAGGTAATGGCCCAGTTCGTGCAAGTAGGTCGTCACGACCTCGTCGCGGAAAACCTCCTCCTCTTCCTCGGAGAACTCCCAGAGGCTTTCCAGGAAGAGAATGATCTGCGCCGGCACATCGATGGCCCCGGATTCCTCCTCGCCGAAGGGGATGCCCACAAACAACCCGAGCAGATCGGGATCGAAACCGTCTGACACGATCGCCCTGTTGGGACGCGGCTCGTAGGTCACGGGCAGCCTCTCGGCGTGCCGGCGCAGGCGGGCCGGCAAATGGGCGATCGTGGCGCGCACCTCGGACTGGGCCAGTGCGCGCAACTGTTTGAACTCAAGGGCCATGAAGCTTGTCAGTTCTGGGCCGCATGGGTTCACGTCTTGGAGTTTCCGGCTTCACAGCGGGCACAACTCCATGAAACGTGCGGGCTGGAATCCGCGGGCGAGCGCCTCACTTGTACTTGATCGCCACAGCCACGACGATTCGACCCTGGATCGGACTGAAACTCTGGCTCCACCACGGCCCCATGGCAACGGCGCCGACCGCTTCCGTGCGGTCGTGCACCAGGTAGACGGCGTCCGCGCCCATGCGGGCCGCCTCGCGGCGCAGCCGGGCCTCGATCTTGTCGACCGACGGGGCCGGATCCACCGACGCATTGACCACCGCCTCCCCCAGTTTGTCGTGCGCCCGCTCCGGCTCCGCCTGCAGAATCTCGATGCCCGCCGGATCGGTCGGCCCGAATCGGGGCGCGCCAACGTACTCCAGACCGCGGCTGGACAACGAGGTGCATCCGGTGAGGACAACGAGGCACGCGGCCGCGAGCGCTCGAATCCCAACACCGAACCTGAAAGTGCCACGCTTCTTGGTCATCATGCCGTCTACTCTATCGACTTCCGCCGCCTCCGCAACTCTCCCATGAGTTCTCAACCCATCAGGGCCATCTGGCGGGGCGTCAGCAGCGCGTCGATGCCGGCGCAACGTCCAGCCCGCAGCTTCGAGACGCTGAGCGTGCAAAGACCCCCTTTCTTCAACACAAGATCGAGCCCCGGGCCGCCCGTCAGGAGAAGCGAGGCCAGGCCGCTGAGATGCGGCTCATGGCCCACCAACAGCGCACTCCGGGGCAACGGACGCCGCGCGCTCAAGTCCTCGATCAACCGCCTCGAATCGCCGTCGGTCCCCAGGTGCTCCGAGAACTCGATGCGCTGATTCGTGCCCAGCGTCTTGACAACGAGTTCGGCGGTCTCCCGCGCGCGGACCGCGGGGCTCGAGAGAATGAGATCGAACTCGAGTTCCATCGCCTGCAGCGCCCGGGCGATGCGGACCAGCTTCTGGCGCCCCTCGGGCGCCAGCGGCCGCTCGGCGTCGCCGCGGTACCGGGACGCATTGCGCTTGACCGCGATGCCGTGCCGCAGGAGGTGCAGGTTCATTGTCCGCTCACGGCTGACGATTGCCGCCCGAACACTTGGCATGGCTGCCCAGGTATCGGTTCACGGCGTTCAGATACGACCGCGCGCTCGCCTCGATGACATCGGTGCTCGCGCCCTTGCCGGTCACCACCTGGCCGTCCCCGAAATCCACCTTGGTTGTGACCTCGCCCAAGGCATCCATGCCCTGGGACACCGCGCGCAAGGCGTAGTCGAGCAGTTTCCCCTTTGTGCGGGTCAGGCGGTCGATGGCCTTGAGAACGGCGTCCACCGGGCCGTCGCCGATGCTCGCATCCTGGACCGTCTCGACGGCCTTTCCGCGCCCCGCGGTGCGCAATTGGATTGTGGCCGTCGGCACGGTCCGGCTGCCGCTGGTGACATGAAGATAATCGAGCGACCAGGTTTCCGGCACCTCGGTGATGCGGTCCTCGACCAGCGCCGTGAGATCGTCGTCGTACACGAACTTCTTCTTGTCGCCGATCTCCTTGAACCGCGTGAAGATGGCCTGCACCTCGGCGTCGCTCATCCGAAACCCGAGCTGCCGCAGCCGGGCCGCGACCGCGGCGCGCCCGCTGTGCTTGGTCAGCGGCAACTCGGTGGTGCCCCACCCGACGTCTTGCGGATCCATGATCTCGTAGGTCTCGCGCTTCTTGAGGATGCCGTCCTGGTGGATGCCGCTGGAATGGGCGAAGGCGTTCTCGCCGACAATCGCCTTGTTGCGCTGGACCCCCAAACCGCTCATCCGGGAGACAAGCCTCGATGACCGGACGATTTCGCGCGGGTTGACGCCGCACTGGAAACCCCGAAACCAATCCCCGCGGGTGCGCAACGCCATGACCACCTCCTCGAGCGAAGCGTTCCCGGCCCGCTCGCCGATGCCGTTGACCGTGCACTCGATCTGCCGCGCGCCGGCCCGGACCGCGGCAAGGGAGTTCGCGACCGCCAGGCCGAGGTCGTCGTGGCAATGCACGCTGATCACCGCCTTGCCCGACTGGAACTCGGGAACCGCATCGTGAAGCTGCTTGATGAGCGCGCCGAACTGGTCGGGCATCGCCCAGCCGACCGTGTCCGGGATGTTCACCGTAGTGGCGCCCGCCGCCACAACGGCCTGACACACCTGCACGAGAAACTCCGGCTCGGTGCGGGAACCGTCCTCCGGGGAGAACTCGACATCCGTCACGTAGGATCTCGCCCGCTTCACGCCCTCGACTGAAAGGCGAATGATCTCGCTCTGCGCCTTGTTGAGCTTGAACTCGCGGTGGATCTTCGACGTCGCGAGAAAGACATGAATCCGCGCCCGCTTGCCCGCCGGCTTCACGGCCGCGGCGGCGCGGTCGATGTCCGCCGGCACGCATCGGGCCAGGCCGGCAATCACAGGGCCCTTGATCTCGCGCGCAATGGTCTGCACGGCGGCGAAGTCGCCCTCGCTGGTGATGGGGAATCCGGCCTCAATCACGTCCACCTTCAGCCGGGCCAGTTGGCGGGCCACTTCGAGTTTCTCGCGGAGATTCATCGAGGCCCCCGGGCATTGTTCGCCATCGCGGAGTGTCGTGTCAAAAATGACGATGCGCTCGTTCTTCATGGTGTTCCTGCACTTTCCGTTCGTTCTCTGCATGTTGTTGTCTGGGCAATCTGCCCATTCCATTCCCCGGAGCATAACCACCGATGCCGACGACGATGCAGGCCCAAAACAGAAAGCCCCACCGCCGTTCGTGGCAGTGGGGCTCCGGAAATCCTGGGGATTGCTCTAGAACCCGACCGCCACGCCGCGCAACAGCAGCAGCGCCCGCAGAGCCAGATTCACAATCCCGTTCATCGTTGAGGCCACATTAGAAGGAGCCCCCCGGCGAGTCAAATAATTAATCCAACGCGCTCGCCACTCGACTCAAGGCCTCGAGGCGCCTCCCGGCCAGGACCCGGAAACGTCCAACCCCCAACTCCCAACTCCGAACTCCCAACTCCGAACTCCCAACTCCGAACTCCCAACTCCGAACTCCCAACTCCGAACTCCCAACTCCCAAGGGGCCGCGCCCGCCGGGGATCGGACCCCCGGCGGGCGCGGCGTGATCGAATCGACTGCGCGCGCCTCGCGGCGCGCTGAATCGCTTAAGGCTGCGAAACGCGATAGAACTGATAAGCGGGGGTCGCGCCGATCTGGATGGTGTGGCTGCCAGTGGCAATGCCTGTCTGGACCTGGACCCACGCCTTGAGATCCATGGTCCCCCAGACCGTGTAGGTGGATCCGGCGACCGCATTCCAGTTCAACGTGAGCTGGCTTTGGGCCGCGTTGTAAGCGGTGGTCACCGTGATCTGGCTGCCGGCCGGGATGAACGGCGTGCCATCCGGTTGCTTCGGGTTGGGCGGGATGGTCGGATCGACCTGGAACCAGTTGGCCGAAGCGTCGCAACCGTCGGTCTCGATGCCATCGGTTCCCTTGGCGCTGAGCGCGAGATCGATCTTATCGCCCGGTTGGGCGTTGATGTAATAGGTGCGGATGACCCCGGTGCCGTCCGTGAAGGCGATCACCACCGAATCCTGGAGCACGCCGTTCACGTACAGCAGGCCGGTGATGCCGTTGCCGCCGCACGCCACGTTGACGTGCCGCGTATGCCAACGGACGCCCAGCGGCGTCAGTTTGGTCAACTCGGTGGCCACCCAGCGGCGGATGGTCCAGTGCGTGTCGCCGGTCCCGGCATTCGGATGGGTGGTCTCCCGACCGAGTTCGGTCCAGGGCGCTCCGCTGGTGTTCAGATCAAACTGCGCGCCCGTCCAGACCTCCGCGGGGAACGGAATGAAGGCCGTGTCCGGATTGTAGTTCTGGGCGCCGCCATCCGCGGTCAGGTTGCGATACCCGTAGAACCAGCCGTTGACGCCCTGCTCGCCCGTCGTGGTGAACTCGACGATCGAATCGGCGATCACCGTGGTGTTTGGATTGTGATCCGGATCGTTCGGATCGTGGCCCGACGCGACCTCGGCGCCGTCGCTGAAACCGTCGCCGTCCGTATCGAACAGAAGCGGATTGGTCTTGGGCGTTCCGTTGACTTCCTCGCCATCCGTGCGCCCATCGCCATCGGTATCCGCCTTGCGCGGATCGGTGCCGGTGTCGGCGGCGCCGACGAACGTCCCCGTCTTGGTCTCGACGGCGTCGCCCAGGCCGTCACCGTCCGTGTCAGACTCCAGCGGATTGCTGTCGCGAGCCAATTCCACCGTGTTGGCCACTCCGTCGCTGTCGTTGTCGCCCGTGCCCGTGAGCACAGTGAGATCGGCGGCGTAGATCAATTCCCAGAAGTCGAGCAGACCGTCCGCGTCGGTATCCTTCGCGTCGATGGGGATGAAGAGCGAACCATCGGGCTGGCGCGGTTCTTTGGGGATCTTCTTGTCCACCCAGAGCCAGGTGATCGAGCCGTCGTAGCTGTCGCCCCGATCGCCATTCAGACCTTCGGGCGTCAAGGCGAGATCGACGATGTCGTTCGGTTTGAGGTTGACGTAGAAACGCCGGATTTGACCGGTGGTGTCGGTGCCGGAGATGGTGAGGTGGTCCACCTGGACGCCATTGACATGGAGCGATCCGGTCACACCGGTTGGGTTGGCATTGCCCTTGCGCGCATTCCAGATGAGCGCGACCGGGATGGTCTGGGTGACCTCGGCGGCAACCCAGCGGCGGATGGGCCAGTGTTCCTCGCCGTTGTTGATGCCGTTGGGATGCAGATCGAGCGCGCCGATCGTCGTCCAGGGCGCCGCACCGCCCGAATCCAGGTCCCAAAGGGCGCCTGTCCACATCCATTCATCGAACGGAATGAACTCGACGTTCGGGTCGTAATCGACGGTGCTGACTCCGTCGGTGTAGATCCGATAGCCGTTGTACCAGCCGTCCTGCCCCTGGGTGCCGGAGAACTCCTTTTCGGAATTGGCGATCACCTGGGCCAGCGGATTGTCGGCGGGGTCGACAGGGTTCGTGCCCCACTCGAACTCGGCGAGATCCGAGAATCCATCGCCGTCGGTGTCGGCCTTGTTCGGATCGGTCGGCGGGACGCCGGTCACCTCGGCGTAATCGTCAATGCCGTCGCCGTCGCCGTCCGTCTTGGTGGGGCTGCTGCCCGTATCGGTCGGACTGACGTACACGCCGGTGCCGGTCTCGACCAGGTCGCCGAGGCCGTCGCCGTCCGTGTCGGGGTTTGTCGGATCAGAGCCGCGTGCGTATTCGCCCGGATCTTTCAAACCATCGGCGTCATAGTCGCCGTCCAGGGTGAGTTTCGTCAGGTCACCCGGGAAGTAGATCTCCTCCCACGCATCCGGCATGCCGTCGGCGTCGGTGTCGCCGGCGCCCACCGGGATGAAGGGCGAGCCGTCCGGCTGCTTCGGGTTGGGCGGAATGGTCGGGTCGACCACGAGCCAATTGGCGCTTCCGTCGCAGCCATCGGCGTCGCCGTTGTCCGTGCCCCGGGGGCTGAGGATCAGATCGATCTTATCGCCGACCTCGACATTGGCGAAGAAGGTGCGTGTGAAGCCCGTGCCGTTGTCGAAGGCGTTTGTGACCGCGTCCATGCGCTCGCCATTGATGTACAGGGCGCCCGTCACGCCATTGCCGCAGCTCACGTTGGATTTGCGGACGTGCCAGCGGAGGGCCAGCGGCGTGGTCTGCGTCAGTTCCGTAGCCACCCAGCGACGAACCGTCCAGTGCGTGGGCGATGCGCCGGCCGGATGCGTCGACTCGGCACCGAGTTCGGTCCAGGGCGCGGTGCTCGGGGCAAGATCCCACCCCGCGCCGGTCCAGACATCGGGCGTGAAAGGAATGAAGGCGGTGTCGGGATTGTAGTTGATTCCGCCGCCGTCGGCCGTGTAGTTGCGGTAGCCGCCGTACCAGTCATTCGCTCCTTGCGAGCCGTCCGTGCTGAACTCGAGTCTCGAGTGCGCGATCCACGTGGTGTCGGGGTTGTTGGTCCCGTCGTTCGGGTCATGGCCTGAGCCGACCTCCGAACCGTCGCTGTAGTTGTCGTCGTCGCTGTCCGGGTCGGTGGGATCGGTCTTCGGATCGCCATTGACCTCGTCGCCGTCGGTGCGACCGTCGCCATCCGTATCAGCCCGGATCGCGCTGGTCCCGGTGTCGGTCGGACTCACATAGGTGCCCGTGTCCGTCTCGACGCCATCGACCAGGCCGTCGGCATCGGTGTCGGACTTGGTCGGATCGGTGCCGCGCTGCAGTTCGGCAAGGTCCTTGAGCCCGTCCGCGTCGTAGTCCCCGCCGCCGCTCAGCTTGGTGAGGTCGCCCGGGAAGTAAACCTCCTCCCATGCATCCGGGAGACCGTCGCCATCGGTGTCAGCCGTGGCGGTCACCACCATCCACGTGAACGAACCATCCGCGCCGTCGCCTGTGTCCCCGCTCGGGCCCACCGGGCTGAGAATCACGTCGAAAACGTCGGTGGATTTCGCGACGACCCAGTAGGTCTGCGTGACTCCAACGCCGTCGTTGCCGGCCACGGCAGCGCTTTGAACACGCACGCCGTTGACGTGCAGGGCGCCGGTCACGCCCGCGCCGTTGAGGTTCTCCTTGCGGACGTTCCACTGGACGCCCAGCCAGGTATTGCCGCCCAGTTCGCTCGCTGTCCAGCGGCGGATGACCCAATGCTCCTCGCCGTTGTTGATGCCGTTGGGATGAACCCCTTCGGCCGCCAGATATGTCCAGGGCGCCCCCGAGGTGTTCAGGTCCCAGGCGCTCCCGGTCCACTGCTGGCCGAAGCCGTCCCAATCCCCCTGGCCCACCCCGCCGGCGAACGGGAGGAACTCCGTCGATACGTCGTAGTCGACGGTGAGGCCGTCATAGAAGTAACGATAGCCGTGGAACCAGCCGTTCTGGCCCTGGTTGCCGGAGAATTCCGTGATCGAATTCGCGATCTCAGCCGACTGCGCCAGATTGCCCTGGCCGATTCCCAGCCAGGCGAGCGCGCCGATCAAGACGCTTTGGGAGATGTTCCTTGTTTTCATAAGACTCTGATCTTCACACGTTGTGGCTGCAATGAGCGCAACAAACTCCTGTCACAAACTGGAATACACACACGAAACTCTGACCTCACTCCGCGGGATGTCAAGCCCGAGGGCGGTCGACAAAGGTCGGGCTAAGGCGCATGGCACTTGTCTTTCGCTCCCGGCCTCTTACCCTCGCCGGCATGGAACTGTCCGAGGGACTGCGGGAAGTGCGGGAGCGGATTGCGCGGGCGTGCCGCCGCGCCGGGCGGGAGGCGTCCGAGGTCGCCCTTGTGGCGGTTACGAAAGGCCAGCCGCCCGAGGTGGTGCGGGCGGCGGCGGATCTGGGGCTCAATCTCTTCGGCGAGAACAAGGTCCAGGAAGCCAAGGCGAAGATTTCGCTATGCCCGGCGCGGCTGCGCTGGCACATGATCGGCCATCTGCAAACCAACAAGGCCCGCGATGCGGTTCACTTCTTCGAGATGATCCAGAGCATCGACAGCCTGCGTCTGGCTGAGGAGGTGAATCGGTGCGCCGAGAAGGCGGGCAGGACAATGCCGATCCTGATCGAGGTCAATGTGGCAGGAGAAGCGTCCAAGTTCGGCTATCGGCCCGAGACCTTGCTGGCGGAGTTCGAGCGGTTCAACGGGCTGAGGCGACTTGAAATCCACGGCTTGATGACGATGGCCCCCTGGACGCCCGATCCGGAAAAGGTCCGTCCTGTGTTCCGCCAATTGCGCGAGCTGAAAGGCGAATGCGAAGCGCGCCTGGGTGCGCCCCTCGAACACCTGAGCATGGGCATGAGCAGCGATTTCGAGGTCGCCATCGAGGAAGGGGCGACGATCGTGAGGGTCGGGACCGCAATCTTCGGGCGGCAGAAAGCTTGACGGCCCGGATTCGAGCGTGTTGGGTTTCAATCCTTTGTGAGATCGGAAGAGCCGCGACCCAAGCCATCACCGACCGAGGCGGGTGATTCACCCGCGGACATCGAGTTGGTGCGCCGCGCCCAGGCGGGCGAACTGGCTGCTTTCGAGCTGCTGGTGAATCGGCACGAGCGCCACATCTTCTCGCTTGCCCTGCGCATTCTGCGCCAGGAACAGGACGCGGAGGATGTGACGCAGACGGCTTTCCTGAGCGCGCTCGAGAGCCTGGCGGGCTTTCGGGGGGAGGCTTCGTTCGCCACGTGGTTGGCGCGCATTGCCACGCACGCCGCCTTGAAAGTCATCCGCAAACGCGAGGGGCTCGACGTGGTGTCGTTCGACCACGCCATGGACCCTTCCGCCGGGGGCGAGGCGATCCCTCATCCGGAGTACATCGCCGACTGGCGGCAGAGCCCGGAGAGACTGGCCGAGCGCAACGAAACACGGGAACTGATTGAAGCCGCTCTTGCGGAGCTGGATGAGAAGCATCGCCTCGTGTTTCTGCTTCGGGATGTCGAGGGGTTTTCGGTGCGCGAGACGGCCGAGTTTCTGGGGATCAGCGAGGTCAACGTGAAGGTCCGCCTGCTCCGCGCCCGGCTCCAGTTGCGGGAACGGCTGACGAAGGTGTTTGGAGACCCGGCCCGGCGGTTGGCCCCGCATCGGCACGATGGGGACCCGGCGCCGGCCCTGTAACCTTCTGCCCGATGGTGGCTCCTGATAGAAGCCGTTTATGAACTGTGACGAGCTGCTGTCTCTTTTGAATGAGTATGTCGACGGCGAGACCGCCGCCGGGTTGTGCGTCGAGTTCGAGCGGCATCTCGCCGGATGCAATCCCTGCCAGGTTGTCGTGGACAACATTCGCAAAACGATCACGCTCTACAAGGCGGGGGAGCCGTACGACTTGCCCCTCGCCTTTCGGGACCAACTGCATGCCGCGCTTCGCGCGCGTTGGCAACAAACCCACACCCCTGCGGCGTCTCCACCGCCGAATTCATGAGCCGGCATGCCCGGTCGCTTCGCGCCGGACACTGGAGTTTGGACATTCTCGATGCTTGTCGATGTGGTTGCAGGATCTTCATCGCACACTTCATCGCAAAGGGGTCGGTCCCGGAATTCAGGAATCTGCGCCCGCGTCCTCTCACGCCTTACCGCCCGGGTGGTCTTCGGGTTGCCGAACGGTCAGGCGGAGGCACGGCGAGCGGCGGCGGATTGCGCAATGCCTTGTAGATCCAGGCTTCGAGAGGGCGGATGGGCCCCAGCCAGGAGTAGAAGGGCGAGTAAACGAGCCGGAGTCGGACAACGGAGAGGAGCATGACCAGCGAGGTCCGGAAGTACCGGACCGTGGAACCGAGGTGGTCGGTCCAATCCACCGGCACCTCGATCATCGTGCCGCCCGCGTGTTTGACGGCATAGAGCAGGTTCACATCGAAGGCCATGTCCGCGATGAGCAGGCGATCCTGGATTTTCAAAGCCATGTGTTGGCGCAGGAATTTCGCTCCGCACTGGGTGTCGTGAATCCCCATCCCGAACAGGAACTCGACGATGCAATGGAAGACCTTGCTGGCCAGTTGGCGGTGGCTGGGCTGCGACTGGTGGATGACGGCGCCCGGCACCCGGCGCGAGCCGACCGCGCAGTCGTAGTCCCGGCACCGGGCCGCCAACTCGAGCAGCGAGGCCGGCGACGTCGCCGCGTCGGCGTCGGCGTATCCGATGATGTCCGCTTCCGGCGCCAGGCGCAGTCCTTCAATCAGCGCGCCGCCCTTGCCCACACGGTCGGGAATGACCAGCCAGCGGATGTTTGAGAAATCGCGAGCCACGCTCTCGACCACCCCGAGCGTGTTGTCCCGACACCCGTTGACCACAGCCACAATCTCGAATCGCCCCGCGTAATGATCCCGCACATGGGATGCGTAGTGGCGCAGCGTGGGGCCGATTCGCCCCTCCTCGTTGTAGGCCGGAATCAGCAATAGCACCGAGGGCAGGTTCATCGTCCCGGTGTTTAGCAGGTCCGACTCGTGCCACAAAGGGAAATCGACCGCCACGGGCGCATCTCACGGTTTTCGCTCTGGCATTCTCGTAATCGTGATCGTAATCGCAAGTCGGCCTTGGAGAGTGCAGCCGGTTTGGATATAATGGATGGTTCGTTTTTCGACGCGCAGGTGCTGACGCCAGGCGACTTCCTTCAGCGTGAGCGCCGAGCTGGACGGCTGTGAGCTTTCACAGCTCAGTCCGACTGGAAATCCGCCGCGGATTCGCTATGGTTACGGTCGCCTCTGCGCGGATGAGGGCGGGTGCATAGACTGTGTGAGCCGGCGATCGCCCCGTGTCCGATCCGGCGCGGCGGCGCAGTCGATGGCAATCCAGTACAAAGACTATTATCAGATCCTGGGCGTTCCGCGTGGCGCGAGCGACGCGGACATCAAGCGCGCGTTCCGGCGCCTGGCGCGCCAGCACCATCCGGATGTGGCCAAGGACAAGCGGGGCGCCGAGGAGCGGTTCAAGGAGATCAACGAGGCCTACGAAGTTCTCGGCAACCCGCACAACCGCAAGAAGTACGACCGACTCGGCGCCGATTGGCGCGCCGGGGCGGAGTTTCGTCCGCCGCCCGGATGGCGTCCGGGCGGACGCGGGGCGAACGGGACCGGCGGATTCGGGGGCGGCTCGCCGTTCGAGTTCCGGTTTGGAGGCACGGGGTTCAGCGATTTCTTCGAGCAGTTCTTCGGCCGGTCGGGGCGGTTCCGCCAGGCCGGCGGATTCGGCGATTTCGAGCCAGACGGTTTCGAGGGCGAGTTTGAATCCGCTTCTTCGGCCCATCGCGGCGCGGACGTCGAGGGGAGCATCCTCGTGACGCTCGAGGAAGTGCTGCGCGGGTCGGTCCGTTCCATCTCGCTGCGCTGGACCAACCCGCACACGGGCGGGGCGGAGTCGCGAACCATCAAGGTGCGCATCCCGCCGGGTGTGGGCGAGGGGCAGCGCATTCGCGTGGCCGGCCGGGGCGAGACCGGCATTGGCGGCGGCGGCGCCGGCGACCTCTACCTGCGCGTGCGGTTGGCCGCGCACCCGGATTTTCGCATCCAGGGACACGACCTCTATCACGACCTCGACCTGGCCCCGTGGGAAGCCGTGCTCGGCGCGACTGTATCCGTTCCCACCCTCGACGGGGGGGTGTCGCTCCGCATCCCGCCCGGCGCCGCCTCCGGGCAGCAGCTCCGCGTGCGAGGCCGCGGGCTGCCGCGCGGTGCGGACGGCGGACGCGGGGACCTGTATGTTGTGCTCGCGATCCAGGTGCCGGGCGAGGTCAGCGCGTCCGAGAAGGCCTTATGGCAGCAGTTGGCCCGCGAATCCCGATTTGACCCAAGAAGCAAGTGACCATGGACCTGAACAAATTCACCGAGAAATCCCAAGCCGCACTGGCTGAGGCGCAGACCCTGGCAACGCGGCATCAACACCAAGCCGTCGACGTCGAGCATCTGGCCGTGGCCCTGCTCGAACAGGAGGGGGGCCTTGTGCCCCGGCTGTTCGAGCGCATTCAGATCTCGCCCGATCTCCTGCGGGCGAAGCTCGACGAGGAGCTGGGCCGGTTGCCGCGCGTCAGCGGGGGCACGGCGTCCGGCCAGGGCGTCTACGTCACCCAGCGTCTGAACAAGGCCCTGGTTCACGCCCAGGACGAAGCGCGCAAGCTCAAGGACGAGTACGTGAGCGTCGAGCACCTGGTGCTTGCCCTGTTCTCCGAGCCGGAGTCGAGCGGGATCGGACGCATCTTCAAGGCGCTGGGCGTGACGCGGGGAGGCTTTCTCAAGGCCCTCACGGAGGTGCGGGGCAATCAGCGCGTCACCAGTGCCAACCCCGAGGCGACGTACGAAGCCCTCGAGAAATACGGACGCGATCTCACCCGCCTCGCCCAGCAGAACAAGCTCGATCCAGTCATCGGCCGCGACAACGAGATTCGCCGCTGCGTTCAGGTCCTGTCGCGCCGCACCAAGAACAACCCGGTGTTGATCGGCGAACCCGGCGTCGGCAAGACCGCCATCGTCGAGGGTCTGGCCCGCCGCATCGTGGCGGGCGACATCCCGGACAGCCTCAAGGAGAAGCGCATTGTGGCTCTGGATCTCGGCGCGTTGATCGCCGGGGCCAAGTTTCGCGGCGAATTCGAGGAGCGCCTCAAGGCCGTCCTCCAGGAGGTCTCCAAGGCCCAGGGACAGGTCATTCTCTTCATCGACGAGATCCACACGGTCGTCGGCGCCGGCAAGGCCGAGGGGGCGATGGACGCCGGCAACATGCTCAAGCCGATGCTGGCCCGCGGCGAGCTGCACTGCATTGGGGCCACGACGCTCGACGAATACCGCAAGCACATCGAGAAAGACGCCGCGCTCGAACGCCGTTTCCAGCCCGTGATGGTCACCGAGCCGACTGTCGAGGACACGATCAGCATCCTGCGCGGCCTGCGCGAACGCTACGAACTCCACCACGGCGTCCGCATCCAGGACGGCGCCCTCGTCGCCGCCGCGCAACTGTCGCATCGGTACATCACCGACCGCTTCCTGCCCGACAAGGCGATCGACCTCATCGATGAAGCCGCGGCCAAACTGCGGACCGAGATGGAGTCGATGCCCGAGGAACTCGAAGGCCTCCAGCGCCGCCTCATGCAGCTCGAGATCGAGCGCGAGGCCCTGCGCAAGGAGAAGGACCAGGCCTCGAAGGACCGCCTGGCCGCGATCGAGAAGGAAATTGCCGAGGTCAGAAGCCAGCGCGACACCTTCAGCGCCCAATGGGAGGGCGAGAAGAACGCCCTGGGCGGCATCCAGAAGCTCCGCGAGGCCATCGAGGTCGCCCGCAACGAAATGGAGAAGGCCCAGCGCCAGGGCGACCTGACGCGCGTGGCTGAGTTCAAGTACGGCACGCTGCCCGGCCTCGAGCGGCAACTCAAGGACCTCGAGGCCAAGGTCGCCGACGCCGCGCGCGGACCCCGCCTGCTCCAGGAAGAAGTCACGCCCGACGAGGTCGCCGAGGTTGTGTCACGCTGGACCGGCGTCCCGGTCGCGCGCCTGCTCGAAGGGGAGCGGGACAAGCTCCTGCGCCTCGACCAGATCCTGCATCAGCGCGTGATTGGCCAGGACGAAGCCGTGCAGGCCGTGGCCGATGCCGTCATCCGCGCACGGTCCGGACTCAAGGATCCCAAGCGGCCCATCGGCTCGTTCATCTTTCTGGGGCCGACCGGCGTGGGCAAGACCGAGCTGGCCCGCGCGCTGGCCGAGTCCCTCTTCGACAGCGAGGAGAACGTCGTGCGGCTCGACATGAGCGAGTACATGGAGAAACACGCCGTGTCCCGCATGATCGGGGCCCCGCCGGGCTACGTCGGCTACGAGGAAGGCGGCCAATTGACTGAGGCCGTGCGCCGCCGGCCCTATTGCGTCGTGCTCTTCGACGAAATCGAGAAGGCCCACCACGACGTCTTCAACATGTTCCTGCAGATTCTCGATGACGGACGGCTCACCGACAGCCAGGGCCGGACCGTCGATTTCCGCAACACGATCATCATCATGACGTCGAACCTCGGCAGCCCGCTCCTCATCGAGAACGCCAGCGCGTCGGGCGAAATCCAGGAAGGCATCCGGCGCGAGGTCATGGCCGAACTCCGCCGCCATTTCCGCCCCGAGTTTCTCAACCGCGTCGACGACACCGTCCTGTTCAAGCCGCTCACCCTCGAGGACATCAAGAAGATCGTCGAGCTCCAGCTCGCGCTCCTGCGCGCCCGGCTGGCGGATCGCCGCATCGATCTGGACCTCAGCGACGCCGCCAAGGAACACCTCGCCCGCGAGGGGTACGACCCGGTCTATGGCGCGCGCCCGCTCAAGCGTTTCCTGCAGCGCGCGATCGAGACCCCGCTCTCCCGCCGGATCATCGCCGGCTCGATCGCCGATCGCAGCCGCGTGCGGGTCGAGTTCAAGAAAGGCGAGCTCGTCTTCGAGTCCAAGGCGGCCACGGGTTAGCGGAGCTCCGTCTCAGACCGACGGAGCATGCCGCGCCCAAGCCCTGCGGGACACCGATGGAGGCTGGCGGTCAGATCGCCGTGCCCGGAGTGGCCCCCGCAGCCGCGAAAGCCGCGGCGCCTGCTGCGATTGCGGCGGATGTCTCCCTGCGACGCGCCGCGGACGAATGTCCGCTGCCGGCCCTTCAGCGCCACTCGAGGATCTGCCCGTCGGCCTGGAGCCGCGCACGCAGTTTGTCGTACTCGATCCGTTGCAGGGGCGCGGCTCCGTCGATGGCCAGGGCGGCCGCCGTGGCCGCGGACTGCCCAAGCACCATGAACACAGGCTCCATGCGGATCGATCCGTACGCGATGTGAGAGGCTGACAGGCAAACAGGCACCAGCAGGTTCTCGCACTCGCCCGCCCTGGGCACGATGGCGCGATAGGAAACCGGGTAGGGCCGCGGCACTCCCACTTCGACGTCGCCCTCGTTGATGGCGGCATGGTCTTTGACGTAGCGCTGCACGTTGTGCGAGTCCATGCCGTAGGCGGCCAGGCCCACCGGATCGCTGGCCGTCTCCTGCCCGCGACAATGCTTCTCGGTCATGATGTACGACGACACCATGCGGCGGGCCTCGCGCACGTAGAGTTGATGGGGCCAGCCGCCTGTGTCGGGGAATTCGTCGCGACAGAGCCCCCAGCGCCCTGCCTCGAGGCGCACGGTGTCGGGCAGTCGCGGATCGTTCTGCAGGAACCACCACATCCCCATGAGATAGTCCACATGATCGCGGAAGACGCGTTCGCGCGTGGCATGGTCGCCGTCCGGATACTCGTAGTTGGCGCCGATGTGATCGCTCGAGAAGGCGCCATAGTTATTGATATCGGTCTTCCGATTGGGCATGGGCGTGTTCAGCCGAAGGGCATCGAAGACTCCCGCCGCGATGTAACGCCGGAGCAATTCGTAGCGATTGGGGTCGTAGCCCGCGGGCTGGGGGATCGGGCGCCGGTTCTCGGCCGCGTCCGTGAGGCAGAGTCGGAAATTGTACGCTTGCACCCGCCGATCGCCCGAACCCTCCTCGCCAGGTCCGCCGCTCTGCACCCCGGGCAGGAGCCCGCTGGCGGGATCTCCCGGGATTCGGTACGGGTCGACCGGGCGGGTGAACTGATGATAGACGGCGTTCGTGGTCTGCACCCCATTGAGCGTTTCGCCGTACACGGCATTGGCCTCGCGCCCGACGTGATAAGACACCCCAGCTTTCGCCATCAAATCGCCCTCGTAGGTGGCGTCGATGAACATGCGGCCGGCGAACACCCTGCCGCTTTCCATCCGAATGGCGAGGATGCGCCCTCCCCGTGCGCGGACGCCGCGGTTGAGATCGAGCCGCTCGCCCAGAACAACCTCGATTCCTGCCTCCGATACAAGGTCCCGGAACACGCGCTCCGCCACATGCGGCTCGAAGGTCCATTGGGCCGCAATCCCGCGGGCCTCGGCAACCGGATCCTTGGCCCGATTCCGGGTGGCGCCCCGAACGGTCAGGTAATCGGCGCGCGTTTCCTGGCGCCAGGCGCCGTCCGCGGCGTAATGACGGGCAATCCGCTCATAGAACTCGCGCGCGATCCCGCCGATGGCCCCCTTGTTGCCAATGTCAGTCGCCCCCAATCCGCCCGCGCTCAGTCCGCCCAGATGCATGCCCGGCTCGATCAGCACAGCGCGCTTTCCCATCCGCGCCGTCTGGACGGCCGCGGCCACGCCGGCCGATGTTCCGCCGTAGATGACGACATCGGCATCCGCGGTCTTCGGGCGCTGCGAGAGCGATTGGGACGGCGCGCAACCGACGCTTGCCCCGACCAGCAGCAAGGCCGCCAGATGCTGGAAAACGATGGTGCGGCGCCCACCGCGCACCGCGCGCCGGGCAACCGGCCGATGCGCGGCGTGTGGGCGTGTGGCCGATGATCGGCGAGAGGCGGGCGCCGGAGATGGCGGGCGGCCGGCTACCAGGCGTTCCAGTAACCGCCCGCTTCGGCGGCCCAGTAATTGGTCATTTGCTTGAGGTTTTTCCAGTGCACCGACCCGGCGAGCAAGAGGACGTTGCCGCCCTGGGCACGGAGATCCTGAGGTTTGGTCAGTTTCGAGACCCATAAGAAGGGAACACCTTTGTCTTTGGCCGCGCCGCCGGCACAATGCGGGGCGATGACCCAACCGACGCCGCCCATCGGTTCAGCCCACGCGTTCAGATCGCATGCCAAGGTCAACTGCGGATCGTCGGTGAAACGCTGAGGCGAGACCCAGCGGGGCGAGGGTTCGCCCGGCCACGGCTTCTTGTGTCCGCCATTGTAGCTGTAGCCGATGACATGGCCGTGCGGCGCCCGGTAATACTGGAACGTGCCGGCGAGGCTCGGACAGGTGCTCATGTTGGTCCCGCTGTACTGCTGGATGGCGTTGAAGGTGTTTGTGCTGATCCAGATCGTGTGAGTGAATCCGTCGTCGCGATAGCCTTGCGGGAGGCGATCGTTGTTGTCGTTGCCGTACATCTGGAGGGCCAGACCGAGCTGGCGCAGTCCGCTCTGGCAGGAAACGCGGCGGGCCTTCTCCTTCGCCATGCTCAGCCCAGGCAACAACATCGCGGCCAGGATCGCGATGATGGCGATCACCACCAACAACTCGATCAAAGTGAACCCCACGAACGCTCCCGCCGCCCATCGCGCCCCGCGCGCGCCGCGTTCGCCCTTCATACCTGGCAGATCAATCATGTGTCCTCCGGATCAGCAGTGAGCTTATAGTGCGCCTCCGGGGCTCAGAGCCAGCAAAATCCCCGCGGTTCTCACATCGCGTGCAGGGCTTTGACGCCCGAACCCGGTCCTCAGTCTTCAGCGGAGCGAGATGGCGCGGACTGACGTCCGCGGCTGGAGTTTGGACATTCTCGATGCTTGTTGATGTGGTTGCAGGATCTTCATCGCACACTTCACAAAGGGGTCGGTCCCGCAAAGGGGTCGGTCCCGGAATTCAGGAATCTGTGCCGGCACCTTCCGCCGCTCAACGCCCCTTTCCGCTCAGTGCATCTGGAGGTTGTCGGTGGGAATCGAGTTTGCGCCGCGTGGGGGCACGCGGCCTCCACCGGCAATCTCCATCCGTTGTAGGCCCGGTGCCCTCACCGGGCGACAGGACACCGACAACAGCCGGATGCACCCCTTTCCCCTTTGGCCTTGCCGGGTCTCTCTCCTTTGCTCAATCTGCGCGCATTACGAAAAGGCACGTTTTGAGGGCATGGGTGTCGGCCTTTACCCTGCCTCTTTGGATGCAGATCGCCGCGTCTGCGGAGGCAGTCCAAATCGCCGAATCCCACAACGGACCGCCGGTGGCGCTCGAGTCATTGGTTCTCGAGAACGCCGCCTGCCGCGTCGAGGTGGACCGCCAGCACGGACGTCTGCTGCGGGTCCAGGATCGACTTGGGGGTGTCGATCTCGAATCGCCGCCCGGATTCGCGGGCAACTTTCGCGTGCTGGTCCCTCTGCCGGACGTGCCCCGCAATTTCATCCATGGCAAAGACCAACCACTCGCGCGGTTCGAAGTTGCCGCAGACCGTCTCGATCTGCATTGGGACGGTCCGATGAAGGACGAGCGCGGCAACACGCACAACCTGGGTGCGCGCTTGAGCATCGAGTTGAGAGACCAGGCGATCGAGTTCCGGTTCTCGCTCACCAACCGCACCGCCATCCGGATCCCGGAGATCTGGTATCCGGCGCTGGGCGGACTGAATCGTTTCGGCCCGTCGGAGACCGCGGCGCAGACGGCGTTGAACCCGCCTCCGCACGGCGGTAAGCGCTTCAACAGGGGGTTTGGACAGCACCTGATCCACTATCCGTCACAGAACATGGGGTTCGTCGAGGTTGGCAACCGGGCATTGAGCCGCGGCCTGTACCTGGGCGCGCACGATCCCATCGCCCGGCTCAAGGGGTTTCTCTTTCTCGAGGAGGGCGCCGGCGAAGAGCGGAACGCCGCACTGTGGCTGGTTCACTATCCTTCCATGCCGCCGGACGGGACGTTCGAGGGGGCGCCCCTGGTCGCGCAATTCCATCACGGCGACTGGATCCGGGCGGGCCGGGAGATCTACCGCCCGTGGTTCATTCGGACCTTCGGGCTGGTGAAACCCGGAGACGATTGGATCCGGCAGCAAAGCTTCTACCAGATGATCATGATCATGCTGCCGGAGGGGAACGTGAACTATCGCATCGACCAAATCCCGCAACTGGCTCGGGACGGCCTGAAGTACGGGGTCACCTCGCTGCAGGTCGCGGGTTGGCAGCGCGGCGGGCACGACAACGGCTATCCGTATTACGAGCCGGACCCGCGGTTGGGGACTTGGGACGACCTCGAGCGGGCGTTGCGCGATTGCCATGCGCAGGGGGTGAAGGTCTATTTCTTCGTCAACATCCACGTCAACAATCTCGATACCGCCTGGTATCGGCGCGAACTCAAGCACTACAACTTCGAGACGATCCAGGGGCATCCTGCCTGGATCGACGGGTGGGGCATGGGCACGCTGGCGTCGCGGATGAAACTGACCACCCCGCTCATGACCTTCGCGGATGTCGCATTCCCGGCTCTGGCCGACGCGCACCTGCGCTACTTCACGAAGCTGGCGCAAATCGGCGCGGACGGCTTGCACATCGACAAGCTGTTTCCGTCCGCGATGAACTTCAATCCGAGCACCCCGCTCGGTCCGGACCGATCGCCGTGGGAAGGCACCCTACGGCTCCTCGATCGGATCGACCGCGGCTGCAGGGCAATCCAGCCGCATTTCCGTTTCTCGATGGAAACCACCTGGGACCGCGCGCTGTCATTTGGCGCGGCGACGTGGTGGGCGGGCAACATGACTGTGGCGCGCAAGGTCTTCCCGGAACTGGTTGAGACCGTCGGCCTCTATCAACCCTACGATTACATCGGCGTGAACGACGCCGTCCGCCTCGGCCACGCCGTCATGGTGGCCCCATTCCACTTCAACCGCTCGATGGACAGCGGGCCGTGGCGCGGCCTGGCGCGCTATATTCGCGAGGTCAAGACGATCCGCGACGATCTGGCCGACTGCGTGTTCACCGGGGAACCGATCGATCCGGGCGAAGCGCTGCTGGAACTCTCGAGTCTCCCCGAGGGCGTCGACCACGCGGCGTATCGCAATCCGAGCAACGGCCGGCGGGCGTGCATCGTCACCCAGCGCGGCGCAACACCCGCCACGCTGACCTTCGCCGGATTCACCGGCTCAACGGGCCGTCCGGTGCGGCTGTATCGGCCCGCAACCGCGCCGGTCACTCTGAGCCTGCCCGCGGAAATCACCGTGGAGGCCGAGCGCCTGGTGTTTGTCGCCGAGGAGTGACACGGATCAGAACCCATGAAAGTGCCCATGCTCGCGCTCTGGTTGCTCTCGGGCGCCTGTCTCGGACTGGCTGCGGACCGGACGCCGGGCCGTGCCGCCTCGCCGAACCTGCGCCTCGAGAATGCCCACCTCATCGTCGAAGTCTCTCCCACCAACGGCGCGATCCTCCGCATCTGCGACAGGATGGGCGGGCTCGAACTGCTCGAAGAACCGGGCCTGGCGGACAATTTCAAGTTCACGCTGCCGATTCGGCATGACCACGCGTGGCAATCGACCGAAGCCAACGCCATTCTGGGACGCGACCAACGCCTGACGTCGCACCGGCAGACGGACACAGGGCTGGTTTTGGTCTGGGACGCGCCGCTCCGGAGCGTTCTGGGCAAGCGCTACGCCGTCTCGGCGGCGATGACACTCAAACTCGATGGGGCGGATCTGCGTTTTGGGCTCGAAATCCGAAACGCATCGAAGCTCGAGGTCGGGGAGGTGTTCTATCCGATTCTTGGCGGTGCGCTCGGTTTGGGCGGCACGGCGGAGGCGCGGCGGCAGACACAGTTCGTGGTCCCCGAGACGCTCGGCGTCCGCTCCGCCGGCATCTTCCATACCTTTGCCAACATGTCCTGGCTGGGCGTGTTCGGCCCCGAGCAGTTCTACAGCTACCCCGACAAGCTCTCGATGCCGTGGCTCGCCCTCCACGAGACGGAACGGAACCGCAGCGTCTATTTCGGCGCGCACGACCCCGTGCCGCGCTACAAGGTGATCCACATCGAGATGTCGCCCGGCATCGCTCCGGGGCGCGCCGACGGCAACTGGCCGCGGCGGGAGGAACTCGACGGAGCGCCGGCCGGCGTCAAGTTCTGCTTCGTGCATTTCCCTTATCAGCCCGCCGGGCAGAACTTCGAGGCTGCGCCCGTGGTGCTGCGTTTTCACGATGGCGATTGGCAAACGGCCGCGCGCGTGTACGGCGAATGGCTGAGCACACAGCCGCACCTGGCCGATCTGCCGGGCGAGCGATCCGGCCGGACTCCGGTGTTCGAGCCATGCGATGCCGTGCCGTTCAGGGATTTGGCGGCCCGGGCCAAAGCGGCCGCGCAGGCCGGCGCCGCCGGTCTACTGTTGCGCCGATGGAATGTGGCGGGAGACAGCGGCGTCTTTCCGCGGTTCGCACCGGATCCGCGCCTTGGAACCCTCGAGGAATTTGCCGAAGCCGTTCGGCAATGTCACACGCTCGGGGTGCAGGTGGCGCTCGTCGTCAGCCTGCCGCCCGTCAAACACTGGACCAGCGAATTCACGAGCGACCTGCACCCACTCGCCTGCCGGGATCGCTGGGGCATCCCGTACACCACCGTGGGTGCGTCGGTCCCAAGCCCGCTGACCGGCGGCTTGGGCGCCGGCGAACGCCGCGTGCGACTGAACCCGGCGCATCCGGAGTTGCGACAAAGGCTCGTCGGCGATCTTGTGGCTCTGGCCCAAATGGGCGTCGACGCCATCCACGTGCAGGACTTCTTCGGCACGCCGCTCGATTTCAACCCCGGGCTCGGGCGCACGCCCGACCGCGCGTCTTGGGAAGGCGGACTGGAATGCCTGCGCGCGATTCGCGCCGCCTGTCGCGCCGTTCAACCGGGGTTCACAGTCACGACTGACACGGTCTGGGACCACGCGATCGATCTGAGCCCGACTTGCCCCGCGGACATTTTCGACCGATGCCCGTTGCGGGCGGCTTGTCCGGCGTGGCAACCGGCCTTTGCCGAACCGGGAGAAGCGACTGTCGAGAGTCTGGACGGCCCCTCGGATCCGGGTCGCATTCGCCGGGTCATCTTCAACCTCGCCTCTCCGTCCGATCTGCAGGGCTGGAAGTGCGCGGGCGGGGCGTTCACCGTGAATGCGGTGCCCGGCCTGTTCTCGAGGCCGACTCTGAACTCGCTCGCCGCGGCCGGCGAGACCGCCACCGGCTCGGCGCTGTCCCCGGCGTTTGCTATCGACACCCGGTTCGATCGGGCGGAGGTGCTCATCCAGGGCGGCTGGAGCGAGGCCACCAACGGTCGCGAGAATCTCGTCCTCCAGTTTCTCGACGCCGACAGCGGCGCGGTGCTCCTCGAGCTTGTGCCGCCCGGGATCCACGAGCTGCGCGCTCAGCGCGTGGCGATCGGTCCGCTGCGCGGACGCACGGTGCGCGTGAGACTCGTCGATGAAAACCGCAACTCGAGTTACGCTTGGATCGGCCTGCGCAGGCTTGTCTTCACCGGACCGGCTGGCGATTCCGACAAGGAGTGAACGCGTGGGTGCGGGTTTTGATGGACGTGAAAGAATTGGTGCCCTCTTCATCTCCGATCCAATCCAAAGTCAGGATGCCGCCGATGGTGGCGAACGACCAGGATGCGGATACGGGCGGGTTGGACATCGTAGAGGAAATGGTAAGGGAAGCGCTTCAAGTTGGCTCGCCGGAATCCTTCACCCGTGGGATGAAATCGCAGCGGGTTTTCAGCCGCCTTGGCGATCGTGGCTTTGAGTTCCACGTCGAACTCCCCGGCGAGACGCGGGGAAATGTCGTAGTATTTCCGGGCAGCTTCCAGAACGTCCCCCCGCACGAGCGGATGGAATTCTACTTCCATTGCGCCCGCGCGCGGTCCAAGTCGGACCAGAACTGCGCGGCAGCCAGCGGTGCCACGCGGCCCGAATCGAGGTCCTCGCGCCGACGCACGGCTTCTTGAAGATCGTCCTCGTCAGCACTGCTTGGAGCCGGGAGCGAATCCAGCAGCCAAGCCGCCAGCTCAGCCCGCTCCTGCTCCGGCAATCCGGCCACCACACGCTTGATGTCTGCGACCGACATGAGCCGAAAGCTATACTCCTCGGAGCGCGCCGGCAAGCCCAACGAATCCATTGCCTGCTCACGCGCACGGTCCCGCCCTGGAACTCGAACTCGGCGGAAGCAATGGCGCTGCTGACCTGGTCGTGCGCCTTTCGGTTTCCCTGCGAGGTTGGCCCAACCGCCTTCGCCGAGCTGGACCCACGGCCTTCGTAAACGGGTCAGTTCTTAAACGGGTCAGTTCTTGATAATAACATATCAGCAGGACAACTCAGCCTCCCGGCCGCCAGGGCGCACAAGCCTCGAATCGAGCCTGCTGGCGCAGTCCAACACTCATGCACGCGGAGTGGCCAACAGGCCCGATCCTTGGGGATGACAGAAGCTGGACGCGCGTGGGGCGGCGGTCGCGGCGCGGTGACGTCTGCGCCGCGCTGCGGGGTACGTCGATCACTTGCTGTCCTGTCAGCACCAAGGCCGGCAGGGAGATAATGTGACATAATCAACAACTGACCCGTATTCGGTTCGTTCACCGGGCGGAGTATGACGCGGGGGAAGTCTGGAGTCCCGCACAATCTGGACCTATTTTTGCTCCCCTTGGAACAGCCGGTTCAGGACCACCAGAGCCAGCCCGAAAACCCAACCCGTTAGCTCACCAACCACCGCTCCCCCACGCCACAATCACCTGACCGGTCGTTCACAAATGGCACCCCCCCGGAAACATCTGAGATGCGCCCGCGAATTCAATTCTGCCGCGTTTCGCCTTGACTGGCTGCACCCGGCCAGGCACACTCCATCCACGTCGAAAAGCAAATTCCTATTGGTTGGTAACTGACCAGGGTTTCCAGGGGGATCTCCATGAAGCTCTTTTTCTGTGAGCAGCTGTACCTGAGCGCAGCTCTGATTTTGCTCGCCGGCAGTTCCGCCCAAGCCGGGCTTCGACCACTGCCCGCAAACAAGCCAACTAACGCCGTGTCGGTGGCCCCGTTTTCCCTTACGACGAACGCCAGTTCCGGCGCACAAGGCGCGTTGCGCTCGAAACCTCCGCCGACGCGCACGGTGCCGGGGCAGATCGCGGTCAAACTGAAAAGCGATTCGGCCACTGCCAAGCAGCTTAAGCAAATGGCCGGGGCTGACAAAGCCATCCGTGGTCAACTCGGGAGAAACTCGGAATTCGGCGCTTTTTTGAGCAATCATGCTGTCAAAGCCTTCAGCCCGGCGTTCCGTGCCGCCTTTGGACTGAAGCCCAAGGCAAAAACCACCTCAGGAGTGGACCAGAGCAAACGCGAAGCGCTCCTGCGTTGGTGTAAGGTCGAGCTGCCGGTGGAAGCTGAGGTGAAACGGGCTCTCTCAGAGCTCGAATCTCATCCGGCAGTGGAATGCGCTGAGTTGGTTTACGAACGTGGGCTTGCCCAAATCATCGATCCGCCTATCACCGGGCTCCCCGATGCTAGTACCGACCCAGACATAGGGTTCCAATGGCACCATGCTGTGGTTCGAGCTCAAGCGGCGTGGAACTATCTCAAACAAAACGGCGTTTCAGTTGGCGGGAGCCATGACGTCGTCGTGGCGGTCATTGACAGCGGTGTAGACGCCTCTCACCCCGAGTTGGTCGGAAACATGTGGGCCAACCCGCGAGAGATCGCTGCCAACGGCATCGACGATGACGGCAACGGGTTTATTGATGACATTCACGGGGGCAGTGTGGTTTCTGATGCTCGCAGCCACTCCGGCGATTCGACGGACTATTACGGTCACGGGACGCACGTTGCCGGCATCATTGCAGCGACGGCTTTCAATCACCTGGGCGGTGTAGGCACAGCCTTCAACGTGCAGATTATGTCCGTGCGTGCGGCCCAGTATTCGGGGAACCTTACGACTACGGACATTTCCGAGGCGATTCTTTACGCGGTGGATAACGGAGCGGAGGTGGTCAACATGAGCTTTGGAGGTTACCAGCGCTCCCAGATTGAAATCGACGCCCTCGAGGTGGCCCTTAACCGCGCCGTCCTCGTTGCTGCTGCGGGAAATGATGGACTCTATTCATACGATTATCCCTTCTATCCAGCCGCTCTGCCTATGGTCCATGGGGTGATGGCAAACAACCCTCCGCCATTCCAGGACTCGCAAACCTGGTTTTCGAATTATGGTTATGACATGGCCGCTCCCGGTGAGAGCATTTACAGCACTTTGCCCGGAAACCGATACGCCGCATGGAGCGGCACCTCCATGGCGGCGCCCATCGTTTCAGGCATAGCTGCCTTGATGCGTTCGTTCTATTGGCAGCGCGACATTTATTCATCGCGGTTTCTGATGGGTGCCCTGTTTTCCAGCGGGTGGGACGATTTTCAAGGCGTAATGGTTGTGAACGCATTCAAGGCTTTGTCCGAATTGCCTAAACCGGGTGTTACAATGCTGGAAAGCTGGCTTTTCGACGACAAGGGCATCAGCCCGCGGAACGATGTGGACGGACGGGTGGACTCCGGTGAGACCATCGGTCTAGCGATTGAGGTAATGAACCGTTCGGGAGAAGCGGAGAACGTAGTGGCAACTTTGGCCGCACATGCCGAAGGAGCAGAATCCAATGATCCCTACGTCACGTTTATCACGAATAGAGTGAGCTACGGCAATATCGGGCCATTCAATACCGAGGACAATGGTTTTATTTATAACAACGAAGGTGTTATAACCGGAGTGGAGCGCCCGTTTGTTTTTCAGGTCGCAACCAATTGTCCGAATGACCACGTGATCCCTTTCGAACTCACGATCGAGTTCGAAGACGGCTGGAATCCAAGCAATCCAGGTCCTTACACTCGGGTAAGCCGGTTCAACTACGTCGTTCAGCGCGGCAAAAACGTACCCAGGATTATTAGCACAGACACGGTTCTTTCCTCGGACGAGTACTGGATGATTCCGGGTCCTGTGCTAATCGAATCGGGCGCAACGCTTACGATTGCGGCTGGCACTCAGGTTCAGTGGGGTGGAATCAGCGACGATCCCTACAATCCTGGACCACAAGCCGGGAACATAATCGTGCGTGGCAGGCTGGTCGTTCAAGGCACTCCTGACCAGCCGGTCAACTTGTTTCCCTCTTATCTGGTGGCGGGCCAGGTTGTAGAAATTGAAGTCCAGGCAGAGACACAGACGGTCAAAGCGGGCAGCGCCGATATGGCGTATGTCAAAGTTCGGAATCCTGCCTTGCGCGGCTTTAACACTATCGCCCATGCGTATTTCGATTGGGACTTTGGTGCTTCAACCATCACCGCCAATTACATTTCCGATACCGCTTTTCACAAGCTGCGTGGTGGCGGCGCTCTTTCGGCACGGTGCTTTAACCGTTGTCTGTTTGACGCAGGCTGGTTAGCTCCTTCGCATGCGGCATATACCCCGCGGATCGTGAATTGCACATTCCTCCAGGATAACGAAAACATACGCCCGCTGAGTCTCAACACTTCATGGACGATCATGGAAAG
>Ga0116154_10000614_pt1 | contig 38933 bp, 29 predicted proteins | sample AD_UKC030_MetaG_FD_89898 | JGI IMG/M metagenome (GOLD analysis project Ga0116154, IMG submission 89898) | Active sludge microbial communities of municipal wastewater-treating anaerobic digesters from USA - AD_UKC030_MetaG | ecosystem: Engineered > Bioreactor > Anaerobic > Digestate | place: USA... | reverse complement strand
TCATGAGGATTCTTGACTATCTTCCAAAGAAAAGGCAAAACCTGATGTTTTCAGCTACCATGCCCCCCCAGATCAGGCAAATGGCCAAAGCCATCATGCACAAACCGGTTGAGATCAGCCTGGCGCTGGCCAAGCCTGCTGAAGGAATTATGCAATCGGCTTGCCTGGTACAGGAATCGGATAAAGCCCGGCTGATCCATCATTTGCTGGAGGGGAAAAAAATGGAGAGCATTCTGGTGTTCGCCTCCACCAAATCGAGTGTTAAACAGCTTGCCAAAACCCTGGCAGACATACCCGGTTTCTCTGTACGTGCCATGCATTCCGATCTGGATCAGCCCACAAGGGAAGCGACGCTGAACAGCTACCGCAACCGTGAGTTCCAGATACTGGTAGCTACCGACATTCTGTCGCGGGGGATTGACATCGACCGCATTGAGCTGGTAATCAACTATAATGTCCCTCAGGATGCCGAAGATTACGTCCATAGGGTTGGGCGTACTGCCAGGGCCGAAAACACAGGACTGGCCATCACCCTGATCAGCCCCAGGGAACTGGAATCCTTTAAAAGAATTGAGAAACTTGTTGGTTATCAAATCTATCGCATGAAACTTCCGGATGGTTTCAAAGAGGGGCATGCCCCCGCAACCCCTGAGAGGCCTCATCGGTCTTATAACAGAAAAAAGAAAGGATAATGCCGGTTCTCCTGAATGATAAGCGCAATACTCCCAGGTGGATGATCTTTCTGATCGATCTTACCCTGGCAGCTGCCTCTGTTGGATTTGCCTATCTGCTCAGGTTCAGCTTTACGGTACCCCCGGAATGGAGGGAAACCATCCCTAATGTGCTGTTGGTTGTGCTGATAATCAGGGCAGTAAGTTTTATCCTTGCACGGACCTATTCAGGGATCATCCGCTATACAGGCACGCAGGACCTGATCAGGATTTTTCTGGTGAACCTTTCCGGAAGTGTTGCCTTCTCTATCATAAACCTTATTCTCAGCAAGGGATTGGGACAACCGCACCTGATTCCATTCAACGTGGTAATTATCGATTTCCTGCTGCTTACTCTGGCAATGGCCTCTTACAGAATGCTGGTCAAGATGGCCTTCATTGAGCTTAATTACCCAACCCGCCGCAAATCGGATGTGGTGATCTTCGGAGCCGGCGAAACCGGTCTGATGGCGAAACGGGCTATCGAAGGTGAAAGGGGTAACAAGTATAAAGTCAGTGCATTTATCGACGACAACCCTTCAAAACACCGGAAGAAACTTGATAACGTGATCATACTGCCGTTTCAGAAGCTTGGGGATCTGCTGAAAGAACAACAGATTGAGCAGGTGGTGATTGCGGTTCCCGGCATCTCACCGGTCAGAAGGAGCGAAATTGTGGAGGTTTGCCTCGCAAGTGATGTGAAAGTGATGAGTGTTCCGCCGGTAGCCCGGTGGATCGACGGGGAACTGAGCTACCGCCAGTTGCAGAAGGTAAAAATTGAAGATCTGCTGGGCAGGGATGAGATCGTGATCAATACCGATAAAATCCGCAGTGAGATCAGGGACAATACCATCATGGTAACCGGTGCTGCCGGAAGCATTGGCAGTGAGCTGGTGCGGCAGATTGCAGGATTTAAGCCCGCTACCATCATTTTACTTGACCAGGCTGAAACGCCGCTGTACGAAATAGAAAATGAACTGAACGGAACCTTTCCGGGTACCAAAACCATTTATTTGCTGGCCGACATCACAGACCGGAGCCGGATGCAGCGGATTTTCAGGAAATACAAGCCCCGGATCATTTACCATGCAGCTGCGTACAAGCATGTACCGATGATGGAGGGTAATCCGAGAGAAGCGGTCAGGACGAATGTGCTGGGCACCAAAATCATGGCCGATCTGGCCCATGAAACGGGGGTTGAAAAGTTTGTGATGATCTCTACAGACAAGGCCGTGAACCCCACCAGTGTGATGGGTGCATCCAAAAGGATGGCCGAAATCTATACCCAAACGCTCAACGGGCAATCATCCACACGGTTCATCACCACCCGGTTCGGCAATGTACTGGGATCCAACGGCTCTGTGATCCAACTGTTCCGCCGGCAGATTGAGAACGGTGGACCGGTAACGATCACCCATCCCCAGGTAACCCGTTATTTCATGACCATTCCTGAAGCCAGCAGGCTGGTGCTGGAAGCTGCTTCAATGGGCGGTGGCGGAGAGATATTCCTGTTCGATATGGGAGAATCGGTAAAAATCATCGACCTGGCGAAAAAAATGATCAGGTTATCAGGAAAGAACCCGGGTACCGATATCCAGATTGTGTATACGGGTTTACGGCCGGGTGAAAAGTTGTTCGAAGAATTGCTTACCAGTGGTGAAAATACGATCCACACCGGAAATCCCCATATTCTTGCGGCAAAGGTAAGGGATTACAATTGGGCGGAAGTTACGGATGCCATTTCAGAACTGCTGCAGAATATGCAGGAATCGGATACCTATGAGGTAGTGCGCTGCCTGAAAAAGATCATCCCGGAGTATGTAAGCCAGAACAGCCTGTTTGAACAGTTGGATCAGCCTGATCTTCAGTAGCCAAAGCCCTTATTTTACTGCTTTTGCCACCAGATTTGCCGCTTCTTCGAGGCTGATGGCAGACCACACTTCCATTCCTGAATGATCAATAATCTCTTTGGCTTCGAGGGCATTGGTACCCTGCAGCCTGACGATCACCGGAACTGAAATATTGCCGATTGAACGGTACGCTTCCACGATGCCGTTAGCCACCCGGTCGCATCTGACGATTCCACCAAAAATATTGACCAGGATGGCTTTGATATTCGGGTCTTTCAGGATAATTCTGAAAGCCGATTCCACCCTCCCGGCATCTGCTGATCCTCCCACATCCAGGAAATTGGCAGGCGCAGCACCGCTTTGTTTGACAATATCCATGGTGGCCATGGCAAGGCCGGCACCATTGACCATACATCCCACATTGCCATCGAGTTTCACATAGTTCAGGTGGTGGGAGGCTGCCTCAACTTCTGTGGGATCCTCTTCCATAAGATCGCGCATGGCAAGAATATCAGGGTGCCTGAACAGGGCACTGTTGTCTACAGCCAGCTTGGCATCGGCAGCAAACACACGTCCGTCAGCAGCCCTGAAGAGCGGGTTGATTTCCAGCAAGGATGCATCCAGGCCCTGGCAGGCTTCGTACAAAGCCATCACCATCCTGACCATATTCTGATGAGAGATCCCTGAAAGACCCAGATTGAATGCAATCCGTCTTGCCTGAAACGGTATCATCCCGGTAACCGGATGTATCTCCTCTGTGAAAATCTGCTCCGGGGTTTCTTCAGCCACCTGCTCAATGTCCATCCCGCCGCGTGGGCTGTACATGCAAACCAACCTGCCCTTTTTCCGGTCGAGCAGAAAGGAGAGGTAAAACTCCTGCGGTTCCTCTGCTCCCGGGTAAAAAATGTCCTGCTCAAGATACACCTTACGAACCAGTTTGCCGGTGGATAAAGTTTGCGGGGTTACAAGCATCATTCCCAGTATTTTACCTGCCAGAGCACCGGCTTCTTCAGGCGAACCTGCGATTTTAACGCCGCCTCCTTTCCCACGGCCACCCGCATGAATCTGTGCCTTTACAGCAAACCGCTTACTGCCGGTTTCTTCTGAAATAGTATTCGCTGCAGCGATGGCTTCTTCCGGCGTTTTAGCCAGACGTCCAACCGGAACGGTTACTCCAAACGCCGAAAGCAGTTTTTTTGCCTGGTATTCATGCAGGTTCATAGGCGGGTATTTTAAGGCTTGCTAAAATAACCATTAAACTGAACCTGATGTTCAAAGAGGGGGCAGATGTAAGCAAAAAAATGGGCTCCTTTCAGAGCCCATTACGCGTTATAGTTTGTTGCTTGCCGGTTCAGGCAAAACCCCGGTGTTAGTAACCACCGCCCTGGTAGCCGCCACGGTTTCCGCCGCCACGGTTGAATCCACCACCACCACCACGGTTGCCACCTCCGAAGTTATTGCTCCTCCGGTTGCTGTCCCTTCTGTCTTCGCTTTCGTTCACTACAATGGTACGTCCGTCAACTTCGGCACCATTGAGTTCGGAAATAGCTTTGCGAGCCTCATCTTCAACTGGCATCTCAACAAAACCAAAACCCTTGCTTCTTCCAGAGAATTTATCGGTGATAATCTTCACGGATGAAACTTCACCATACTCTTCGAAAAAGCCGCGTAATTCGTCTTCCTTCAGGCTGAAGGGAAGACTTCCACAAAAAATGTTCATAAAATCAATAAATTAATTAAAAATATCGGCAAATGTACTGCAATTTTCATTGCTTCAGCATTTCCGTTAAAAAAAATAACATCCAACCACCCATCAGATACTTGTAAAAGCAGAAAGCATTGCACAGAGGGCATTCCAAACCTATCAGGCAATCTGTTTTTTATTAATTTTACCCGATAATTTTACCTTATTCCTGATGTACGGAAGCCCTGACCGAAAATTATTCTGCCTGAATATCCCCCTTCTGATCCCATATTTCCTTACAGTCACCGGATTTATACTGCTATCATTCATGATTCCTGCCCAGGTCAGCGGACAAGATACCCCGGGAAAAATTGCAATGGCCGTGAAGATCCCTGCCGGGTCAGAGATCCGGATAGATGGCCTGATCGATGAATCCGTCTGGTTTACTGCTACTCCTGCAACCGGATTTACAGGACATGAACCATGGTTTGGCCGGCAACCCCGGCAAGAGACCGAGGCCTATTTCCTCTATAGTGATTATGGCTTATATGCAGGTTTGAAGATGCTGGATGATGCCCCCGACAGCATTTACCGCGATCTGACCGTAAGGGATGATGAAGGGAATACTGACTGGATTTCCCTCCTCATCTCTCCGGAAAACGACGGACAGAATGGATATCTGTTTGAAGTAACCGCTGCAGGTGTTCAGATCGATTCCAGGATCATCAAGGATGGTGAAGCAGATGACCTTTCATGGGATGCAGTATGGTACTGCAAGGTTGCCACTACCGATTCAGGATGGTCGGCAGAATTCCTGATTCCCTGGTCAGCACTCCGTTTCCCGAATGATGCTGAACAATCATGGGATCTCAACATCATGCGTGAGGTCAGAAGGTCCAGGGAACAATCGACCTGGAGCCCGGTCGACCGCAAAAAACATGGATTCCTTACCCAGAGCGGCAAACTCAAAGGCCTCAGCCAGCTGCACACACCCGTCCGCCTCGCCCTGATGCCATACGGCTCTGTTTACCTGCAGAAATATACCAACACCCATGAACCTTCCTATACCTTCAATGCCGGGATGGACCTGAAGTACGGTTTGTGGAACAATTACACCCTCGATATAACCCTCGTGCCCGATTTCGGTCAGGTAAAATCGGATGACGAGATTTACAATTTTTCCCCTTTCGAGGTGAAATACAATGAAAACAGGCCCTTTTTCACAGAAGGTACCGAATTGTTCAGCAAATCTGGTATCTTCTATTCACGAAGAATCGGAATGCGCCCTGCAGGCTATTATCAGGTATATAATCATCTCGGCCCCGGCGATTCACTGGTCGAGAATCCACAGGAAACCCAACTGATCAACGCCACAAAATTCTCAGGGAGAGGGAGCAAAGGTTTTGCCTTTGGGATCTTCAATGCCATGACACGAGAGGCAGGAGCCCTGATTCTCGACAGTTCAGGAAATGAATCGTTCATTCTTACCCAGCCTTTTACCAACTACAATATGGTGGTGCTTGACCAGTCGCTTCCCCAAAATTCCTATGTTCACCTGGCAAACACCAACCTGAGCAGAACAGGTTACGGGGCGAACGTAACGGCAACATATTTTCAGCTAAAAAACCGAAAACAGCGCTACGCCCTTACCGGCGAAGGGGCATGGAGCCGGCTGGTCCCTGCGGGCAGAACTCCGGTGGAAGGTTACCGGTACGGCCTTGGATTGAGCAGAATAAGCGGTAATATACGCTGGAATATTGACCATTCGGTGATCAGCGGGGCTTACAATCCCAACGACATGGGTTACCTTACCAATACCAATGTGGCAACGGTAAGTGGTTCAATGGGTTACTATCAATTTCAGCCCTATCGGAATATGCTTAATTACAATCTGGTTTTATCCGGTGCCCTCAATATGCTGCATCAGGATTACCGGTTTACCTACCTGCAGATAAACCTCAGGGGCAACACTACCTACCGGAACCAGCTGTCTTGGGGAGGTTCCACCGAAGTTGTACCTACCGATATGCACAATTACTATGAGTCCAGGGTTCCCGGAAGGGTCGTCATTCAACCTGGTTACTTTTCTGTCATGGGGTGGATGTCGCCCGACTACCGGAAGAAGTTCCTGGTGGATGTAAACGCAGCGGTATGGAGAAACTTCGATACGATCCAGAAAGGGTATTCACTGTCCCTTTCGCCCCGCCTCAGGTTGTCCAATCGTTCATTACTGATCGGAAGTATAGAACTTAACAGCGAACTTCCCGCAATCGGGTTCACCGATCAGGTGACATACAACGACAGCAGCTTGATTCTGTTCGGTGCCAGGAACATCCACACCATCACTACTACCCTTACCTCCAATTACGTTGTAAACCCCATGAGCTCTTTTTCCCTCAGGATCAGGCACTACTGGGTTACCACACGGTATCTGCGCCTGTATGCCTTGTCGGAGGAAGGGATTCCTGTACCAACCCAATTTACGGGAAATTATAATTTTACACTGAATTTTTTCAATATTGATCTGGGATATGCATGGAATTTTGCTCCGGGAAGCTACCTCAATATTGTGTACAAACAGGCGTTGTACAGCAAAGAGGACAATAAGGTAGAACACCATTACATCCGAAACTGGAATTCCATGCTTGACGCACCTGCAAACAACAGCATTTCGCTGAAACTGATCTATTACATTGATTACGAAACTATAAGGCGCAATCTGAAAAAAGAGACCACATGATAGAGACCAGGCAGATTTGTAAATCGTATGGTACCCTTCAGGTGCTGAAGGGGATAGACCTTGATGTAGCCAGGGGAGAGATTATCTCGGTAGTTGGTGCGTCGGGGGCAGGGAAAACCACTCTGCTTCAGATCATTGGTACGCTCGACCGGCCCGATTCAGGCACGGTGAAACTGGATGGCACGCTGGTGAACGGATTACGCGACCGGGAGCTTGCCCGTTTCAGGAACCGGCACATCGGATTCATTTTTCAGTTTCACCACCTGCTGCCTGAGTTTTCAGCACTGGAAAACGTATGCATGCCGGCTTTCATTGCGCGTACTCCGCGGCGCACCGCAGAAACAAGGGCCATGGAACTCCTGGAGGTAATGGGTGTTTCCCACCGGAGCCACCATAAACCTTCTGAACTTTCGGGGGGTGAGGCACAGCGGATTGCTGTGGCCAGGGCGTTGATTAACCAGCCATCGGTAGTACTTGCCGATGAACCTTCGGGGAACCTCGATTCACAGAATGCACAGGATCTTCACACCCTGTTTTTCAGCCTCAGGGATATGTACCGGCAAACCTTTGTGATCGTTACCCATAACGAAGCCCTTGCCGACTTATCAGACCGTAAACTTGTGATGAAAGACGGTCTGTTTCAGGTATAAAAAAGGCTGCACCCAACAGGCACAGCCCTCATTATCAATAAAAAACTCAACAGGCTTTACTTTACCTTTTCTACCAGTGCTTTAAAAGCATCGGGCTGATTCACGGCAAGTTCAGCCAGCACCTTGCGGTCAATTTCAATGTTGCTGGCATGAAGTTTCCCCATCAGCGCACTGTATGACATACCGTTGATTCTGGCAGCAGCATTGATGCGCTGGATCCAGAGTCCTCGGAAATTCCGCTTCTTCGTTTTCCGGTCGCGGTAGGCATACACCAAACCTTTTTCATCGGCGTTCTTTGCAACGGTCCATACATTTTTTCTTCTTCCAAACTGGCCTTTCACACGCTCGAGGACTTTCTTCCTCCTGGCCTTTGACGCAGCGTGATTTACTGATCTTGGCATACTTTGATTTTTTTCACTTCAGCGGCCCGGCTGTTTCACAGACGCTTGGATGCTGAGAGTAAGTTAAACAATAAATTACTTAAGAAGCATTTTCTTAACGTTGGCGGCATCGGCACTATCCACAATGGTGAAATAGGTAAGATTCCGTTTCCGTTTGTTGGACTTTTTGGTCAGAATGTGACTTTTAAAAGCATGCTTTCTCTTCACCAATCCGGTTCCAGTGAAAGAAAAACGTTTCTTGGCACTGGATTTCGACTTCATTTTGGGCATTTTGTATTGAGGTTTATTAGGTTTTATTTTGGTGCAATAATTATGATCATCCTTTTTCCTTCAAGCCTGGGCATCTGCTCGAGTTTGCCGTAGCTTTCAAGTTCCTGTGCAAACTTCAGCAGGATGATTTCCCCTTTCTCCTTATAAATGATACTCCTTCCTTTAAAGAACACATCCACCTTCACTTTGGCACCCTCCTCGAGGAATTTCTGCGCATGTTTCAGCTTGAAATCAAAGTCGTGGTCATCGGTATTGGGTCCCAGCCTGATCTCTTTAATCACCACCTTAGCCGATTTGGCTTTCATCTCTTTCTGCTTCTTCTTTTGCTCGTACAGAAACTTCTTGTAGTCCATCACCCTGCATACAGGGGGATTGGCAGTGGGGGAAATTTCAACGAGGTCAAGTTCGAGCTCTTCTGCTACCCGGATGGCATCGCGCAGAGGTAAAATGGCTGTTTCAACATTTTCACCCACAACCCTGACAACGGGTGCTGTGATGCGGTGATTGATCCGGTGTGGATCTTCCTTCTTGACAGGTCCGAACCTTCTGCGGCCCGGGAACTGGGAATCTTGAAGTGCTATGGGCGTATCCTCCTATATTGGTACAACATCTGTTTATTCAACTTACACGTCAAGCAATACGGCGATTTCATCCGAAACTACTCCGGCAAATTTCTCCGGGGTCATGGCCCCCAGATCACCTTCGCCATGTTTCCGTACCGAAACCGTACCCGATTCTGCCTCCTTCTCTCCTACCACCAGCATGAACGGAATCTTACGTAATTCGGCATCACGGATCTTTCGGCCCGCCTTCTCGCTCCTGTAGTCAATTTGGGCGCGAATTTCGGAATTATTCAGCAATTTCAAAACTTTTTCTGCATATTCGTGATATTTCTCACTGATCGGCAGGATAATAACCTGTTCAGGGGTGAGCCAGAGCGGGAAATTTCCTGCACAGTGTTCGATCAGCACGGCTACAAAACGTTCCATGGAGCCAAACGGGGCACGGTGGATCATCACCGGGCGGTGCTGCAGGTTGTCACTCCCGATATATTCAAGCTCAAAGCGTTCCGGTAAGTTGTAATCGACCTGGATCGTACCGAGCTGCCATTTTCTTCCAATGGCATCACGCACCATGAAGTCGAGCTTGGGACCATAGAATGCAGCCTCTCCATGGGCAATCACCGATTTCAGCCCTTTTTCCTCAACCGCTTCAATGATTGCACGTTCTGCCTTATCCCAGTTTTCATCACTCCCGATGTATTTTTCATGATCGTTCTTGTCACGGAGGGAAATCTGGGTTTCAAAATCCTGAAATTTCAGGGCTTTAAAGATGTAGAGGATGATATCCATTACATTTTTAAACTCATCCTTCACCTGATCGGGGGTACAGAAGATGTGGGCATCGTCCTGGGTAAATCCCCGGACCCGCGTAAGACCATGCAGCTCACCACTCTGCTCATAGCGGTAAACCGTTCCGAACTCGGCGTAACGAAGGGGAAGGTCTTTGTAGGAATGGTATCTGCTCCGGTAAATTTCGCAATGGTGGGGGCAGTTCATCGGCTTGAGCATAAACGCTTCCCCTTCCTGCGGGGTAAGGATAGGCCTGAAAGAGTCGGCCCCGTATTTTGCAAAATGGCCCGAAGTTTTGTACAAATCCACATTCCCGATATGGGGTGTAATCACAGGAAGGTAACCGGCTTGACGCTGCAGCTTTTTCAGAAACTGCTCGAGGCGCTCCCTGAGCTGTGCACCTTTCGGAAGCCACAGGGGAAGTCCCTGCCCTACCTGCTGCGAAAAGATGAAAAGGTCGAGTTCCCGGCCCAGCTTACGATGATCGCGCTTTTTGGCTTCCTCGAGCAAGGTGAGATAGTCGGTCAGTTCTTTCTGCTTCGGAAAGGTGATGCCATAGAGTCGCGTCAGCATTTTACGCTTCTCATCGCCGCGCCAGTAGGCACCGGCAACGCTGAGGATCTTTACTGCCTTGATGGGCGAGGTGTCGGGCAGATGGGGCCCCCGGCACAGATCGGTAAAATGGCCGCTTTCGTAAAAGGTGATCTCACCATCCTGAAGCTCTTCAAGAAGTTCGAGTTTATACTCATCCCCTTTGGTGGCAAAATGCGAAATGGCGTCAGCTTTTGGAATTTCACGCCGGTAGTAGGGATGCTTTTCGCGGGCAAGGTCGAGCATTTTCTGCTCTATCTTTTCGAAATCATCGCTCGATATCACCCTGTCACCCAGGTCAATATCGTAATAAAAGCCGTTTTCAATATCGGGTCCAATGCCGAATTTTGCACCCGGATAGAGTGCTTCCACAGCTTCTGCCATCAGGTGGGCAGATGAGTGCCACATGGTGGCTTTCCCTTCCTCATCATCCCAGGTCAGTAATTTCACCGAAGCGTCAGATGAAATGACCCTTGTGGCGTCCCATACCACACCATTTACTTTGGCTGCAAGTACATTGCGTGCAAGCCCTTCACTGATAGAGCGGGCAATGTCGAGTCCTGTAACAGGAGCCTCATAATGCCTTATACTCCCGTCGGGCAAAGTAATATTGATCATACCTGTGATTTTTTTTCCAGGGCGCAAAAGTACGCCTTTCCTGCGTACTAACACACCAGGGATGCAAAAGTTTATCCTTTTCTCACAATCAGCTGGGCATTTTCGTACCCCGACACTACTACCTTCTCACCTTTTTCAATATACCCTGATTCAGCAGTGGCATCGTACTGAATGTCATCAATCAGAATTTTCCCTGCAGGCCTCAGCATGGTATGGGCAATCCCCTCAATGCCGATCATACCCTGCAAACCGGGATCCATGATGGTATAACCCTTTTCAGCTTTTTGTTCCGTGGCAAGGGAGAGCTGACCGAACAAAAAGGTGGATTGACCGAATATCTTGATTGTGAGCAGATAGGATAGCATGAGGGCCAGGAAAATCGCAGTGATGACCACAGAGAAGGAGATCAGCACGCTACCTGCTTTAACCCCTGAAAAATCGAACTGCACATTGCCTATCATACTGAGTATAAGACCTGTAATGATCAGGGTAATCCCCAATACCCCGGTTACCCCAAAGCCGGGGATGGCAAATATTTCCACCATTAACAGGATCACACCAATGATAAAAAGGAGAATTTCCCAATGTTCGGCGAGACCCTGCAGGTAAAGGGGTGCAAAGTACAGCAAGGCACCCACCACCGCAGCCGCAAGGGGAAATCCGATCCCGGGTGTCTGGAGTTCAAAATAGATACCTCCGATAATCAGCATGATCAGGATGCCACTCACTACCGGAAGCACCAGAAAACCAATGATTTTGTCAATCACCGTCAGTTTCAGGGTTTTTACCCTGTAATCGGTAAAACCATACTGGCGGATCGCTTCATCCGTGGTTTCCGCCATCCCTTCACAATACCCGAAACGGATGGCTTCTGCAGTGGTAAAGGTAAGCACCTTGCCAGAATCGATAATGCCTTCGATGAACACATCAGGGTCCACCATGGCTTCTGCAATATTGGGATCCCTTCCCTGGGCTTCGGCAGTAGCGCGCATCGAAGACCTCATATACGACTGGTATTTGTCGGGCAGTGCCTCTGCATCCTGGTTTACCACAGTGGCAGCACCGATCCTGGCCCCTTTTCGCATATAGATACTGTCGCATGCAATGGATATCCATGCCCCTGCCGAGGCAGCATTGTTATCGATAAATACCGCAGTCGGTACTTTGGAGTTCATGATCCGGGTGCTGATACTATCGGCATACTGCACCATTCCGCCATAGGTATTCATATGGATCAGCAGCAGATCTGCCCCGGAGTCCTCTGCTTCTTCAAAAGCCTTCTTCGTCATGAGCCACACCGGAGGGGCAATCTCCTGCCGGATCTCCAGTAAATAAACCATTTTGGAATTATTCGTCTGTGTTTTCACAACGAATCCTGACAGTAACAGGATCATTGTCAGAAAGGATGTGACTGCAGTTTGAATCTTCATCATAGTACCGTTTTTTGCAAAAATATCGTATATGATAATGGAACGGCAAAAAAAAAGCTACCATATTTCTATGATAGCTTTTCTTCGCCGAAAAGGGCTGATTACTTGCTGGTACCGCCGCCACGAAGGGCTTTGGTGTTGGCAGCATCCTGCTTAACAGCCTGTCCGGCTTCTTTAACCTTCTGAATGGTGGTTTTTTTGGCAGGGGTCTTTGCAGCTTCTGCTGCAGCAATAGAATCAGCAACAGCCTGAGCGGCAGCTACGGAGTCATTGAAAGCCTGAACAGCGGCCAATGAGTCAGCTGTAGCCTGAACTGCAGCGAGAGAGTCGGCAACGCGGATTGAATCAGCGATTCTTGCTTCTTCATCTGCCTTTTTGTTACCACAGGCTGCCATTGCGATGACAACGCCTAAAACCAGGAGAACTGAGAAAACCTTTTTCATAATCGATTACTTTTTGAGGTTGGTTTAAAATTCGCGGCAAAAGTAAGAGGTTTTTTGAAATAAAAAACATTTTTTTTTAAATATTTTTGGAAAAATAGTTTATACCTTTGCAGTCTTAATCTTTAAATCCCAAACCTATGAAAAAATTATCAGTGATTTTAGGAGTTGTTGCTGCCATGCTGATGGTATTCAGTGCTTGCGAAACCGATGACCTTGTAAACCCGGTTATTACCCTGACTGGTGCTGACACGATTGAAATTGTACTGAATGATGCAGCAGGGTTCACCGATCCGGGTGCAACCGCTACCGACGACAAGGATGGTGACCTCACCGCCCAGATCATCAAAACCGGAACTGTTGATGTTGCCAAAATCGGTTCATACGAACTTACCTACAGTGTTTCTGACAATGCCGGAAATCAGGCAACTGTGAAAAGAATCGTAAATGTAATTGTTGAACAGGCTACCTATGCCGGCATTTGGAACGTGACTGAAGTGATTACCGGTTCGAATCCCGATCCTAACTGGGTATACTCTGCTACCGTTGCTGCCTCCGGTACCGACGTAATGAAGCTCATCATCACCAATTTTGGCGGATTCGCAAACTTCAATGCCAATATTACATTTGACAAATTCGGAAACTTCACCATCCCCAACCAGGCTGTTATCGGAGCACCTGAAGCAGCAACCATCGAAGGGGAAGGCACCAGCACAACTTCTGACGATGGAACCACCCTTACCATTAATTATAAGGTAGAGTGGGCAACTTCAGGTACAGACCACAGTGCCGGCACCTGGACCAAAGCCAAATAATCTGACTGCTGTAAAACCAATATACAATAAAAGGCACTCCGGAATGGGGTGCCTTTTTTTGTTGAGGAAGTTGCGATGGTTGAGATGATTGAGGAAGCGGAACGAAGTAGAGACCCGGGAGCGAAGCGATTCGGGATTGAGATGGTTAAGGAAATTGCGGTGGTTGAGGATAATGAGGAAGACTATCTGCAGAGATTCCGTTCGGCAAGTGCATTACGAACCCCCTCTTTCAGCTCTTCGAAAAGCTCCCGGACAGTAATGATGTGGGTTGCACGAAATGCATTGGTACCCGCAAAGGCAAAACCAGCCTGCATATTTCCCTTGTAGGCATTATATAGTGCACTCACAATACAATAGGGTGTTGTGCTGATGTTGCAGGTTCTGATACAGTGAAAAGGGCATTTTACTGGTCGTCTGAGTCCCTCCTTCATGCTGCGCACAAAATTGTTGACAATAGCTCTGCCTGGCATACCCACCGGACTTTGAATCACCCCTACATCCCCTTCATCAGCGTCGATATAGGTCACTTTGAACTTCTCGGAAGCATCACATTCTTTGGTGGTAACAAAACGACTCCCCAATTGTACCCCTTTTGCACCCAGGTTGAGAAATTTCACAATGTCCTCGCCTGTATAGATGCCTCCGGCAGCTATCACCGGAATCTCACACTGGTATTTCTCTTCGAAATAGCCCACCTCCTTCACTACATCGGTTATCAATTGCTCTAAAGCGTACCCGGGTTGCTCAAGTTGTTCGTATTTGAATCCCAGGTGCCCGCCAGCTTTCGGACCCTCTACCACAATGGCATCCGGAAGATAATCATAGGATAATTTCCAGCGGTCGCACAGAATTTTTGCTGCTCTGGCAGAAGAGACGATGGGTACCAACCGGGTTTTGCAATCAGGTGTCAGATGGGATGGCATATCCATGGGCAAGCCTGCTCCACTGAAGATAATATCAACCTCTTCCTGGATTGCTGTTTTCACCAGATCACTATAATTGGTCATGGCTACCATGATATTCACACCAATTACCCCTGAAGATTGCTCCCTGGCTTTGCGAATCTCGTACCTTAGGCCGGCAGCATTGGCTTCGGCATAACTCATTCCGGAATACTTGTGAATAAAGCCCAGCCCGGCGGCTGAAATTACCCCTACTCCACCTTCTTTAGCCACTGCTGTTGCGAGGCCTGAGAGGGATATCCCCACACCCATTCCCCCCTGAATGATGGGCACAGCAATCCTCAGCCCACCGATATTAAGTTCTCTCAATCTATCCCCCCGATATTTTCCTGGCAAAGGTAGAAATTCTAACGGAAAAAACTGAAAATAAATAATTTATTGTTTAATCATCTCCCATACCTTGCCGGAGGAGTCCTTGTACCAGAATTCATCACTGGTAAGACGGGTAATGATCATATCCTCATAGGCCCCCTGGATGTTGAGCGTCAGCTTCTCTTTATCAGCCGTAAATTCCCAGGTACCATCGTAGACGATATCCACACCAAGAATGGTTATAGTGCGTTTATAGGTTCCATCGCTCTTGAATTCATGCAGCAGAGGCGTAGCTACGGTGGCACCGTCAAATTTTTCAGCTTTCCACACACCCACCAGCCGGGCTTTCTTGGTAGCCAGGGTGAAGGAAGGGCCATCCTCATATTTGGCACAGGATACGGCAAGGGTAAGTACTATCAGTGCAAAAGGCAATGCTGATTTCAGAAACAGATTCTTCATAGGTAAAAGTTTAATGGATTGATCGGGCAAAGATACCGGAAAAGGGTAAAAAAACTTAGGTTTGCACACGAAATAACACCCTGAAGGATTGATTATCGAGAATTTTCGGTTACGGCATCACCTACCACTCTGGCTTGCAGGAGTTTTAATTGTTCCGGCACTCCTGATCCATCTGGGTCGTATGCCCCTGACCTCGGATGAACCTACCCGGGCACTGGTAAGCCTCGAGATGCTGCTGTCAGGCAATTACATCACCCCTACCATTGCCGGGGAGTTCTATTACAACAAACCCCCGCTCTACAACTGGATCCTGGCGATGTTCATCCATTACAGCGATGGTATACCTGAATTTGCCGTCAGGATGCCGGCGGTGCTGTCCCTGCTTGGTTTTGCCGCGTCAGTATTTCTGTTTACACGGCGATACTGGGGCAAAACTGAAGGGATCCTTGCTGCCCTGATGCTGGTCACGTGTGGAAGAATTCTTTTCTGGGATTCGATGCTGGGCCTCATTGATCTTCTGTACAGCTGGGTTACTTTCGCTTCTTTTGCTATAATCATCAATAACCTGCTGAAGAACAACTTCCTGAGGCTCTTCGTCGGATCCTGGATCCTTGCCGCAGTGGGTTTTATGCTCAAAGGGATTCCATCGTTTCTGTTTCAGGGCATCAGCCTCTTCGTGCTGATGCTCTATGCCCGGCAATGGAAGCGACTTTTCTCATGGCATCATCTCACCGGCATCGCAACCTTCATCCTGCTGGTGGGTACTTACGCCATGCTGTACAGCCGCGAGAACAGTTTCAGCCAGTACGTGCAGGTGCTGTGGGACCAGTCGGCACAAAGAGCCTCCTCCGGCAAGGGCCCCATGGGCTATATTTCGCATTTGTTGCTGTTTCACCCCCGCATGCTCTACCATTTTCTTCCATGGAGCCTGCTCCCGGTCGCTCTTTTTTTACCGGCCATCCGGAAACCCATGCTGAAGCACTTTACGAAAAGCACATCTGATCCGAACAACGATTCCTCACAGAATGATCCCCGCGACCGGGTTGCCTCCATGCTCCTCCTGCTCTTTATTGCCAATATCAGTGTCTACTGGCTCTCCCCTGCCACCATCCCCAGGTATATCCTTATGCTGGCTCCTCCGGCCTTTGTTGCCGGATTACACGGAGTCACCAAATATGCTGGAATAAAAGCTTCAACCCGGTTCAGGGGCATTGCAGGCTGGATGATTACAGGCTTGCTCGCAGCCCGGATTCTTGTTAACGTCCTTTGGATTCCCCCCAGGGCTGAAATGCTGGCAGAAAACCGTCAGAAAAAGGATGCACTGGAAATGGCTGCCATTACAGGGAATCGCCCGGTACGGGTGGTGGGATCAAGCTGGATCGATCATGTTACCCTGGTGTACCTTACCCGTGCCAAAGGTGAGATCATCCGCCGGGAGAAAGCCTCTTTCGAATCTGGGGTTTATTATCTGGCTGATCAGCAAAGGTACAACAGCCTCCTGAAGACCTCTGCCGAAAAACCCGATATCATAAAGACCACCCTGATACGGCATCAGCAGGAAACTGCATATCTCATCATGTTTAAACCGTCTCCGCCATGAAACCTCTGCTTTCCATTGTAATTATCGCCTATAACGAAGAAACCAATGCTGCACTCCTCATCAGGCAGATTCTCAATTTGCTGAATGACACAGATTTCGAGGTGGTATTTGTGGATGATGGATCTACGGATAACACCCTGGCCGAGGTCAGGGAGATTGCTGATTCCAGGCTTCAGATCATTGAGTTCAAGCGGAACTTCGGTCAGAGTGCAGCGCTGTCGGCCGGCATTGAATATGCCAGGGGAGCATTCATCGTTACCATGGATGCCGACCTCCAGAACGACCCTGCAGACATCCTCCCGATGCTGGAAAAAATTCAGCAGGGGAACCATGATCTGGTAGCCGGTATCAGAAAAAACCGGAAAGACGGATTTTTCCTGCGCAGGCTCCCCAGCCTGATGGCTAACGCCATCATCCGCCGGTCCACCGGCATCAGGATCCGCGACTATGGATGCACCCTGAAAATCTTCCGGTCAGAACTGGCACAGAACCTCTCCATTTACGGTGAACTCCACCGCTTTATCCCTGTCCTCGCAAGCCTAGAAGGGGCCTCCATCAGCCAGATGGAAGTACAACACCACGCCAGGATCCACGGGAAATCGAAATACGGATTGAACCGCAGCTTCAAGGTCATCAGCGACCTGCTGTTGCTCCTCTTCTTCAGAAAATACATGAACCGGCCGATGCACCTGTTCGGGCTCATCGGGCTCCTGCTGTTTGCCGGAGGTGCAGCCATTGAGTTGTACCTGTTCATCATCAAGCTAATGGGGGCAGATATCTGGGGGAAACCGGTGATGATACTGGGGGTAATCTTGCTTATACTTGGCATTCAGTTTATTACCATTGGCATCATTGCCGAGATGCTGATGCGCACCTATTATGAATCGCAAAACAAGAAGCCTTACAAGATCAGGAATATCAGCCGTGGAAAAGACCAGGATTAAGAAGGTACTTGTTTTCCTGCTTAAACTGCTTGTCTCGGCGGGAATGCTGTGGTATGTGTTCAGCCGGATAGAGCTTACCGCCATTACCCGGATCATCCTCCGTTCGGAGGGGTGGTGGCTGGGCCTGGCATGGCTGCTTTTTGTCGCCTCAAAGGTGGTATCTGCCTTCAGGCTAAACCGATTTTTTTCGGCCACCGGACTGGTTTTGCCCGCTAAGCTCAATCTGCGGCTTTACCTGCTCGGGATGTTCTACAATCTTTTCCTTCCGGGAGGAATCGGTGGCGATGCCTACAAAATCATCCTTCTGAACCGCAACAGTGAAGTAAAACTGAAATACATCTTTCAGGCGACCCTGCTCGACCGGGTCACAGGGCTGGTTGCCCTTATCGTTATCACTGCTATCCTGCTGATATTCATGCCCTTTCCCGGATTATATGTATGGCTGATGATCCTGGCCGTTGGTCTGATAATCCTGGCATTTCATCTGGTTATCAAGCGGTTCTTTCCGATCTTCTTAAGGAGTTATGGAAGCACCATGGTACAATCCTTTGTTGTGCAACTGCTTCAGCTGGGGTGTGCCTGGTGCATTCTGGTGGCACTGGGATACCGTGCTGATCCGCTGGTGTTACTCGCGCTGTTTATGGTATCATCGGTAATGGCCGTTTTACCCTTCACCTTCGGCGGAGCAGGGGCAAGAGAATTCACCTTTGCCCTTGCCACAACCTTCATGCAGATGGAACCGGTTTTGCGCGACACCTCTATTGCACTGGGTTTGATGTTTTACCTGATTACGGCAGCAACCTCCCTCGCAGGAATCTGGTACCTCTTTTTTCCAAAGAAAGTCTCATTTTCCTGAAAGTAAAGGCAGATTTTCTGAAAGTTAATACCTGGCTTCTGACATATATAGGGTCGCTGACCTTTTCACAGGGGCCAGCGACCCTTCAGGGCTTTAAAATCCTTAAATACTGAGGTTTATACTGCGGATGGAATGATCGGCACCAGGAATCAGCTTCCCAGTGTGGCCACCATCACAGCTTTTATGGTATGCAGGCGGTTTTCGGCCTGGTCCCACACCACTGAAGCAGGAGATTCAAACACCTCTTCGGTCACTTCCATTCCATTCAGGCCGTACTTCTGGTAGATCTCCTCGCCCACCTTGGTTTCGCGGTTGTGGAAAGCCGGGAGGCAATGCAGGAATTTACAGGCGGGATTACCCGTAAGGTCCATTACCTTTTTATTTACCTGATAGGGTTTGAGCATATTAATCCTCTTTTCCCAAACGGCATCCGGTTCTCCCATCGATACCCATACATCGGTATAAATGAAATCCACATCTTTAACAGCTTCAGCAACATTTTCGGTAAGGGTGATCTTTGCACCTGTTTCTTTGGCGATTTCGCGGCAAATGGCAACCAGGTCTTCAGCGGGTTGCACCGCGGCCGGAGCCGCTGCCCTGAAATCCATCCCCATTTTGGCAGCACCCACCATCAGCGAGTTCCCCATGTTGTTGCGGGCATCTCCCAGATAGGCAAACTTCACCTTGTTCAAAGGCTTGTTGGATTGTTCCATCATGGTAAGGAAGTCGGCCAGAATCTGTGTCGGATGAAACTCGTTGGTAAGGCCGTTCCACACCGGCACCCCGGCGTATTTGGCGAGCTCTTCCACGATGGCCTGGCCGTATCCGCGGTATTCGATCCCATCGTACATACGTCCCAGCACCCTTGCAGTGTCCTTCATCGACTCCTTGGCACCCATCTGCGACCCTGTGGGCCCGATGTAGGTAACATGCGCGCCCTGATCCAGTGCCGCCACCTCAAATGCACACCGCGTGCGGGTTGATGCTTTCTCGAACAACAGTGCGATGTTCTTCCCTTTTAAACGTTGCTGTTCAGTACCTGCATATTTTGCTTTTTTCAGGTCCTTCGACAGCTCCAGCAAAAATCCGATCTCTCTGGGGGTAAAGTCCAGAAGCTTCAGGAAATGTCTGTTTCTTAAATTGAATGCCATGGTTCCTCCTTTATGTTTGTTGTTTGTTGTTTGTTGTTTGTTGTTTCAAGTTCCATGTTCCATATCAGGACTAAACTCCTGACTCCTAACTTCTAACTCCTAATTTCTGACGATCCTCGTTCCGGCATCGGGGTTGCTGAGGTGGCTGGCTTCGGTAATGATGGTTTCCTTTCCGCCATGCTCCACAAAATAGATGGCTGCACGCACTTTCGGAGCCATGCTGCCTTCGGTAAAATGTCCTTCGGCGAGGTACTGTTTTGCTTCATCCACCGTAATCACTTTCAGCCTTTTCTCCTGAGGGGTGTTAAAATGGAGGCATACATTCGGCACATCAGTGAGGATGTAGAACTCATCGGCCCTGATTTCCTTGGCAAGCAGGGCGGAAGCGAGGTCTTTGTCGATAACGGCATCAATACCCTGCAATTTATTTTCCTCTACCCAGAAAACCGGAATGCCGCCTCCGCCCACTGTAATAACCACGGCGCCACTGCGGGCCAGCTGTTCGATCGACTTCACATTATTAATATGCGTCGGGGCAGGAGAAGGTACCACCCTGCGCCATCCACGGTTGCGGGGGTCTTTCTGGAACGACCAGCCATTCTGCGACTTCATTTCCATGGCCTGCTCCTCGGAATAGAAGGGACCCACAGGTTTGGTAGGATTGCTGAAAGCCGGGTCGTTCCGGTCGATAAATACCTCTGTGATGATGGTCAGGATATCCTTTTCGATTCCATCCTTCAGCAACACATTTTTCATTTGCTGTTCGATAAAATAACCAATCGATCCCTGCGTTTCGGCCACACATACATCAATCGGCATTTTAGGGATGCCAAAAACATTGTAACCGGCTTCGTGTTGCAGCAGCACATTCCCAACCTGAGGGCCGTTTCCATGCCCGATTACCAGGTCATATCCCCTTTTTATCAACTCATAAACCCGTGAACATGTATCAAAAACATTCTGCTCCTGCTCGTCGATGGTCCCTTTCTGGTCACCTCTCAGTAACGCATTGCCACCAAAAGCAACTACTGCCAGTTTATTCATATTGAACTAAATAATGATTTTAATTGATTCCTTTTCAATTTCCGGGAAAAGAGTGCAAAGGTAATTAAAATGTGATACATGAAAACTCAGCCCTGACCATTCACGGGTTCAGGCACAGGGTCAGCGCTTTCATCCTGAACAATTCATAATAAATTCTAAACCAAATCAATATACAGGGAAGAGCTTTCAGCACATACGGGACCACGAAACTCCTGCGCAGCACTGCCGGGAAAAGGTCGGTTGGGGAGAGCACAGTAAGGATAAAAGCCAGTACAAACAATACTACGTTCAGCCGGTTTCCCGCTGCCGGCACAAACCACATGGCGACACCCGTCATGGCAATGATGTAGGTGGGTGACTCAGCCCTGTAATTGAAAATCACTACCCAGATCAGGATGGATGCCAGCGTCAGATACCTGAAATCAAAGCTATTGTACAGCCGGTAGCGGAGAAAGGGCAGAAAGAAGAGTATGACCCCGGACATCAGCACCAGATTTTTGGGGATATCCGCCCTGAACCACGACTGCAGCAACCCTGCCACCGACATCCCCAGTTGTACGGACTGATCCTCCTGCAACGCATGAAGGTAGCTGGTGAGTAAGAATCCGTATTGGTTCAGGCTGATGAACAGCAACGGCAAGGAAATCAGAATAATAAAAGAAAGCGCGGAATACAGAGCCATCTTCCATTTCCCGGGGTAAAACAGGAAGATTACCATCCCTGCCAGGGCAAAGGGTTTGATAAAGGCGGCAAACAGAATGAAGAGGGTTGCCGGAAAACAGCGGCCCCTTTCCAGCATCCCGAACGAAAGCAGCATCAATCCTGCCATCAAAGGGTTCGACTGCTCGTTCTGTATCGCTGTCATCAGTTCAATCACAATAATCAGCACCATCAGCCCTTTCTGTCTCTGACTCCGGACAGGGAGCAGCCAGATCGCAAAGAACAATGCCATGGCATTAAGAAGATTCCACAAACTGAGCCCCAACCAATCGGGGAAAATGGCAAACAGGCCAAAAAAGGCCGTAAAGGTGGGGGTGTATTTGTATTGGTCCCAGAACTCCCCGGGATACAAAAGATATAAATCCTTGCCCTCCTGCAGGTGGTGGAAGGATTTCTCAAACATCGTATAGTTGTTGTACCGGTTGTATTCCCTTCCCCCTTCTTGGTAGGTTTTCGTACCCGAAACCAGCGATTGAATACTGGCGGACAAGGACAAAAAAATCACCAGTGCCAGCAGGAATCTCCCGGAGGTAAAAAAGGCCAGTTTATGTTGCAGATGAAAACGGTTCAGCATCCCCTGTTCTTTAAATCGCAATAGGAAAGCAAAAATAGGAAACATCCCTGTGATCATTTTAATCCCGGTGTACGAAAAAATTGAAAAAAAAATAACACTCATTTCAATATTCGATATATTTGCGTGGATCAAACACGCACATACCATGAAAAGAAATCATTCGTACTCCACCAGGCAATGGATCATTCTTCAGGTTTGTATTCTGGTAATTATACCGGGATTTATTTCTGCCCAGTACCAGGACAGAATCTGGGTTTTCGGCAGACCCTATGCAGGGTCTTCGAATGCTACCCTTAATTTTGGCAACCAGCCTGTGCCGTCCGGGCCCATTTTTACCCTCCCAAACGGGCAACCTTCGTCTATTTCCACAAGCAATGGCAATGAGCAATGGGCAGTTGTGGTGAACCCATTTACCGGGAATGTAATTTTTTATACGGACGGGAAGCAGGTCTTCGACCATGTGAACGCTGTAATTCCAAGTATTGACCTGGGCGCAAATGTTTCCTCAGTCCAACCTGTAGCCATTGCTCCCGTGCCCAGATCAGACCTTAAAGCGAAGAACAGTTACAATCTGTATTATATTTTTTCAAACGGAACCGGAAGTTTTTTCTCCTCATTCGTGAATGGAAATATCGTGTATCATATTTACGATTATGTAAATCAGACCTTCAGCCAGACCTTCACACTGCCCGGTCCGTACGGTACAGCAGATGTTACCGAAGGGATGAAAATTATTCCGTGCGACAATAATCCGGATGTTCTCTGGCTTGTTACCAGTCTTTTCCCTTATACGGGCCTCACAACCAAGTATGTGGTGTATAAGATTGATAAGAACGTCGTTACCTATCATGGAGACTTCGATTTCGGCCCCGCAAAAGCTCCCCTGAATACCGGCGCATCACCGATCATCTACATTACCTACAGCAGAGCCGGAACACCTGCCGGAATTACCAATGTAGGTTTTGCCTCCCAGTACCCTCCGGCTGTTTTCACCTGTCAGTTCGATAATATCAATGGGGCATTTCTGCCAAATACTGTAAAGACCTGCAATACAGGATATACCTCTTCAATTCCATCCATTTATACCTGTGAATTTTCTCCCAACGGAAGATTCCTGTACTATTCTGTGTACAGAACTACCGCCACCACCAATGCGCTGTTCCAGGTAGATCTTACAGATTCTGTCCTGACGCCCACCCAGGTAAAGTCTTTCAACTATCCCTATGCAGGCGGATTGAAACAGGGACCCGACAGCCTGATTTACCATGTTCATGACGACGGGTATGAAACACATGCCATGAAAATTGGCAGAATTCTTACCCCTAACCAGAAATTTATTCCGGGCACTACCCCTATCAACCAGTTTTACCAGGAGAATTTCCAAATCTATAATAATGTTTTCGGGATCGGATTGTGTGAATTCCTAGTCATCCCTTACACTGTGCAGATTGGAACAGATGATTTCCCTGCTGCTGAAGGATTGGATTTGCAGCTATATCCAAATCCTGCCGATGATTTCCTGCATCTCAGACTTAATCCGGAGGATGCACAGGGAGGAACGATCATCTTATCGGATCTGCATGGGAAACAGATTATTTCAGTCCCTGCTGGTCAGACCCGGGAACTGGAGATACCAACCGGCCATTTGCCCGAAGGGGTATACCTGTTGCATTGTATTACCCCTAACCGGACCAATCTCCAGAAAGTGATGATTGCTCACTAATGGTACGACCGAATCCGGAAACTCCATCGGTTGATCAGCCTAAATACCTAACTTTGCCCTGAAAAACCAAGGGCGATTGAATATCTCATTCCATACACTGGGCTGTAAACTGAATTTTGCAGAAACCTCGGCCATAGCCAACCGGTTCAGGGCGGCTGGCCACACCATATCCGAACGGCATGCCGGTGCTGATGTGCTTGTAATCAACACCTGTGCAGTTACGGATATTGCCGAAAAGAAGTGCCGGTCGGCCATACGGCAGGCCAGGCGTAACAACCCGGATGCCATTATTGTGGCTGCCGGTTGTTTCTCTCAAATCAGCCCTGAAGTGCTGGCCTCAATGGAAGAGGTGGATATTGTGGTGGGCAATGAACACAAATACCAGCTGGTGGAGATTATTGAACAGTACCACAAGTCGGACAAGGCCTGGATTGATCACACCAATATCCTTAAGACCAGGGTTTTCACACCCGGATTCTCGTTGATTGACCGAACCCGTACCTTTCTTAAAATCCAGGACGGCTGCAATTATGGCTGCACCTACTGCACGATACCGAAAGCACGGGGAAGAAGCCGGAGCGGCAAGGTATCCGAGATCGTTCAGCTCGTGAAAGATTTGGAAACCAAGGGGGTACAGGAGATTGTCCTGACCGGGGTAAATGTGGGCGACTTTGGCAGGCCGCATGGTGAAAACCTCACATCGCTGCTGCAGGAGATTGTCTCCATCAAACCATGGCTCCGGATCCGGCTGGGCTCGGTTGAACCGGAACTACTGTCTGATGAAATCATCCGGCTTGTGGCGGATTCCCCGTGCCTGATGCCCCATTTCCACCTTCCGTTGCAGTCGGGGGATGATGAGGTCCTGAGGGCTATGAAGCGTAAATACACTACCCACCTGTTCGGAGATCGTGTTGAAAAAATCCGGGAGCTGCTCCCTGATGCCTTTATCGCCGTGGATGTGATTGCCGGTTTCCCGGGCGAATCAGAAACGATGTTCGAAAACTCCCTCCGGTTCATCGAAGGGCTTCCCCTGTCCTGGCTGCATGTGTTTACCTACAGTGAAAGGAAAAACACTCAGGCAATTACCATAACCCCCAAGGTACCTCCCGCAGAGATCAAACAGCGGGGAAAAATGCTGCAAAAAATGGCTGATCAGAAAAAGATCGCCTTCAACCAATCGTTTATCGGCTCCACAAGGCCGGTGCTGTTCGAATCGGACAGGCATGAGGGGATGATTCAGGGTTTTACAGATAACTATATCAGGGTTTTACATCCATATGATGCAGATCTGGTAAATCAGATCAAACAGGTCAGGCTGCTTGAAATTCACCCGGGCGGGGTCCTGGGTATACTGGAACCGGAATTTTCACACCGCAAGACCTAACATTTACCTGAAATTTTCGTTCAACTATTTTTGTATTTTAATTTTTTACGCATCAGAAGGTTTGTAAAAATAGCGCTTATCACCATCGGTGTCATGTTGCTGATACCGGTATTGCTGGTTTTGCTGATTCAGATCTCCTCTGTTCAGCAGATGGTAAAAGATAAGCTGGCAGGCAATCTCAGCAGGAAATCGGGGATGGAGGTGAAAATCCGACATGTACAGCTTGCTTTGCCTTATTACATCAGGGTCTCAGGGGTTACCATCCACGACCACCACAAACAGCTGATGCTCAGCGCAGAATCGTCCAGCATAAAAGTAAGGTCGTATGGATTCCGTTCAGGGGTGATCAGGATTCATCAGCTTACCCTTTCCAAGCCCGCCATCTGGCACACGAAGTACACAGGAGAATCCACGGACAATCTTTCGCTTTTTCTGCAAAAAATCAGTGGCCCGCAAAAGAAAAAAACACCGGGCGAAACCGCTTCAACAGTACGGGTCGACCGTATAACCCTGAAAAACGGCAGGTATGTATCTGCCCTTTCATCTAAAAGAAATTCCTCCACCTCAATTGACTTTAACCATCTGAATCTGAGCGAAATTTATACGGATATTTCCAATATTTCGCTGCAGGGGAACGATGCCAGCTTCAAGGTCAACCGCATGCGTTTCAAAGAACAGAAAGGGTTTATCCTGCAGGATCTCGCAGCCCAGGCTGAAATCAGTGAAACTTCCATCCGCCTGAGAAACCTGACGATAGAAACCCCGAAATCGGCACTCGCCCTCGACCTTAGTTTCCATTATCTCGATTTCAGTGACTTTAATGATTTTATCGACAAGGTGATGATCAGAAGCCAGATCGGAAACAGCCGTTTATCCACCCATGATCTGGGGTATTTTGTGCCCGCCTTTTATAAAACCGACAATATCCTCAATCTCAGAGGAAGCATCATGGGCTCACTGGGTGATTTCTCAACCAGAGGGCTCCAGTTCAGCAGCGGATCTACCAGTTTTGACGGGGAAATCGCGATGGAAGGGCTGCCCGATTTTGAGAACACCATGATAAGCCTGGATATCCGTCATCTGATTATGGATCCGCTGGACCTGGCGCGATGGAGCTACACCCGGGGGGCTGACCGCAATTATCTGAACCTCCCGCCCGAGGTCACCGGTCTGGGTCCGGTATCGGTAGAAGGAAAATTCAATGGCCGTTACAGGGATTTTGTCGCACAGGCAGGCTTCACAGGTCAGTTTGGAAATATCACCGCCAACATGCAGTTGTCGGAAACCGGCGGGGTTTACTATGCCGATGGCTCCCTCGGAGTAAACGATGTGGATGCAGGCAAATACCTCCGCGAAAGCAGGCTTGGCAAAGTAAGCTTTGACCTTGACATCAGCGGATCGGCTACGGATAAGACCTGGGATTTTACGGTGGATGGCCTGGTACACGCATTGGCATTTAACGGATACGACTACAGGAACATTGGTATCGACGGTAAGGTGCTCGACCGAAGGTTCATCGGATCCGTTGACATGGAGGACCGGAACATTGCTTTGAATTTCAACGGAAACATAGACTTCAATGCCAGGATCCCGGAATACAACTTCGTGGCCGACATCCGGAAAGCAAACCTCTTTAACCTGGGTTTTGTAAACGATTCACTGAAGGGCCTGCTGTCGGCAAAACTCTCTATCGACATGAAGGGCAATCACCCCGACAACCTGTCGGGACTTGCCGAGGTTGAATTTGCCGAGTTCAACACACCCGCCCGGAATTATCAGCTCAGCTCATTGAAAATAAATACAGTAGCCTCACAGGAAAACAAACGAAAACTGATTGTGGTCCGTTCCGATTACCTGGATGGTGACATTTACGGCAATTTTACGTATGCAGCCCTCCCTGAAGCCATCAGACAATTTCTGCAGCCATATCTTCCTGACCTGACCAAAAAACTGTTTCGTGCCGGAGCTGAAACAGCCATGAACGGCGATAGGAACGATATCTTTCTTGATATCAAGCTGAAACAAACCGGAAACCTGACGCAGCTTTTTACAGGGACCCGGATTGATGCCTCCCTTATTGACCTCAGGGGGAGTTACCAGCAGGAGCAACGGAAACTCAGACTGAATGTGAACGCTGCCACGGTAAAGATGGGTAGCCGCAGTCTTGAGAACTGGTATCTGAACCTGTACAACAACGGCAAAGGGCTTGTAACTGAAACCGGTGCACAGATGGCCGGTTTGAGTGACACCCTGAATATCTTTGCCCCTTCATGGGAAAGCACAACCCTTGACAATAATACCAACAGCCTGATAACATGCAAGTTTCAACCCGATGCACCCGAACCTGAAGGGGTCATCCGCAGCGAAATCCAGTTGCACGACTTCTCTGATCTGAAAGTTATACTTACTGAAGGGTATATTTCCCTCAGCGATACCCTCTGGCAAATCCGCAACGGAAGTACTGTATCCCTCAGAAACAAGAGCCTGGATATCCAAAACTTCGAGTTTTACAGCAACAGCCAGAAAATCACGATAGATGGTGAATCGGCAGAGCTATCGGACCATTCCATCACCGCCACCTTCGAGAAGATTGACCTCTCCTGGATTGATTTTCTGACGGTGCCGGCAGGGGTTGACCTTGATGGTGCCATCTCGGGCAAGGTGAACCTCAAGAACATTTTTGATGAGATCAGGATCCTGTCAGACCTTACCATTGCTGATTTTGCGATGAACGGTGACCGGCTTGGGGATTTCAACCTGATGAGCATGTGGGACGATCGGTTGCAGGGAATGAAGCTTGCCGGGAATTTTCTGTACCAGGGAAATGCGGGAGTAAAACGGACCGCCGAGATTTCGGGGTATCTGTTCCCCCTGGCACGCGACCGGGACAATTTCGACCTTACCGTGGATTTCGACAACTTCAGGCTGAACCTGCTGAGCTCTATCCTCTCCAGTATATCCACCGATATTCGTGGTTTCGGGATGGGAAAGCTTCATCTTGGGGGCACATTCCGGTCGCCGGAAGTGACAGGCAAGCTGAAAGCAACAGTAAGGAATATGTTTATTGATTACCTGAATACCTGGTACAGTTTCACGGACACCATCACGTTTACCAGGGATGCGATCATCTTCAAGAATATTCAGCTAAGCGACAACAACCGCGGCAACTCCCGGGAGCCCTATGAAGGGGTACTCAATGGCACCATAAGCCACAGGGGGTTCAGCAAATTCAACTTTAATCTGGGCATCAGGGCTCAGAATTTCACCTTCATGAATACCAATGGTGAGCAGGACCCTTACTATTTTGGCAAGGCAGTAGCATCCGGAAATGTGTCGATCACAGGCCCTGACAACAGCCTGCTCATCAAGATACAGGCCACCACCGAAAGGAACACCCTGCTGGAGATACCCGTTACTTCCTCAACGGAGGTAACAAAAAGCAGCTTCATCACATTTGTAAACAAAAGTGCCGGTGAAGATGATGATGTGCCAGTTCCGGCAAGGAAGCGAAGGGAGAATTCACTGAGGATGGATATGAACATCCGGGTTACCCCTGATGCAACCGTGAGGCTGGTGTTTGACCCGCTGGTTGGTGATCTGATTCAGGCCACCGGCAGCGGCGACCTGCAGATGGAGATCGACAGCAAAGGAGATTTCGCGCTGCGCGGACAATATGTCCTCAACAGCGGGGATTATATGTTCAACCTGGAAAATATTTTCAGCAAAAAATTCAACATTAAGAGCGGCAGCACTATCCGCTGGAACGGGGATCCGTATGATGCCATCCTGGATATTGAAGCGATTTACCCTACCAAAGCCCACCTTTCACCCTTAAATCCTGAGGATTCAACCCTGAGTGCACAATCGGTGAACTGTGTGATATATATGTCCGACAAACTCTCGAACCCATCCATCCGGTTCGGCATTGAATTTCCGGATATGACGAGTTTCGATGCTGAACGCTACCAGGCGTTGATAAAGCCGAACCTGAATTATCATTTCCTGTCGCTGCTGGCCATCAGCAGGTTTGTGAACACCCAGTCGCAGCAGTTTCTTGAGGCCGGAAGCAGTGCCAATCTGGCAAACGTAAGCACCACGGAGATTCTGGCGAACCAGTTGTCGTTATGGTTATCGAGTATCAGCGACAGGTTTGAGGTGGATTTCGCTTATCATCCCGGCTCGTATCTGGGTCAGGAACAGGTAGATGCGGCATTAAAGACCCAGATTCTGAATGACAGGCTCACCATTGAGAGTAAAGTGGGTTTCGGCGGGGGCAACTATGCCGGGTCCAACGAACAGACCAGCAATATGGTAGGCGACTTTCAGGCGGAGTACAGGATCGATAAGGAGGGGAAATTCAGGGTGAAGGCCTACAACCGGCACAACGGCTACAACGTATTGTACGAAGGGGCACCCTACACACAGGGGGTAGGTGTGTTTTACCGCAGGGAGTTCAACCACCTGCGTGATGTGATCCGGAAGCAGAAAAAGGAACAGGCAGCAGGTACCGGAAACTGAAGAAGGAGAAAAATCAGGATTAGCGGAGATCGAGGTTATGCCCCATCTTCTCCTGTTTGGTGATCAGATATTTCTGGTTGAACTGGTTCGGGGGGATGATCAGCGGAATAATTTCCTCGATAAAAATTCCATACCCCTCCAACCCCACTTTCTTTCCGGGGTTGTTACTGATAAGCCTGATGTGCGACAATCCAAGATCGCGGAGAATCTGTGCGCCAATACCATAATCCCTTTCATCGGCTTTAAAGCCAAGTTTGAGATTGGCTTCCACGGTATCAAAACCATTCTCCTGCAAATGATAGGCTTTCAGTTTGTTGATCAAACCAATCCCCCTTCCTTCCTGGTTCATATACAACACTACCCCTTTGCCCTCTTTTTCGATCAGTTTCATCGATTCATGGAGCTGGGGGCCGCAGTCGCATTTGCACGATCCAAAGATATCCCCGGTAACGCAGGAGGAGTGCACCCTTACCAGCACCGGTTCATCCTTCTCCCACGAACCCTTTACCAGGGCAATATGGATCTGTCCGTTGGTGAGTTGTGAGTATGCTTTCAGCCTGAAGGAGCCCCATTCGGTGGGCAGGTCTACCTCTTCTTCCTGATGGATCAGGCTTTCGGTGCGAAGCCTGTAGGCGATAAGGTCTTTGATCGTAACGATCTTCAGTTTGAACTTCTGCGCGATTTTGTACAGGTCCGGAAGGCGGGCCATGGTACCGTCTTCGTTCATGATCTCCACCAGGGTGCCTGACGGGCGAAATCCTGCCAGGCGTGCCAGATCGATAGAGGCTTCGGTATGGCCTGCACGCCTGAGGACACCGGCCTGTTTGGCCCTTAGCGGGAAGATATGACCCGGGCGACCGAGCTCAGAGGATTTGGTGGCGGGATCGACCAAAGCGCGGATGGTTTTTGCCCTGTCGCTGGCGGAGATCCCGGTGGTACAACTATGGCCCAGGAGATCAACGGATACGGTAAACTGGGTTTCGTGGCTCGAAGTGTTGCGGTTCACCATCAGTTCCAGGCCAAGTGTCTCGCAACGCTCCTCGGTGAGGGCAACACATATCAGGCCCCTGCCATGGGTTGCCATGAAATTCACTTTTTCGGGAGTAACCATTTCGGAGGCAATAATGAAATCCCCTTCGTTTTCCCGGTCTTCATCATCCACTACAATCACGAAATTGCCATCCTTGATCTCCCTGATAGCCTCTCTGATGCTGTTGAGCTTGTATTCCATTGTTTTGATGCCTTCCCAAAATGTGGCGCAAAATTAACAATAAAGCAGAGATAATCGATGAATTAAACAACAATCTCCAACAGGCAGAATGGGATCGCTACAGAAGGCCCGCATCCTGCATGAAAGTTTCCATGATACGATCCCAGTTGTAGGAATTCAATACAAAGGCATGGCCTGCGTCGGCCAGTTCCGAAGCCAGGGTTGGGGTTTGGAGCAGTTGTATTATGGAACGGGCAATCCCGTCAGCCGTTTCTTCCTCCAGAATCTGCCGTCCGGGCTCTGCCTGCAGAGATGCATTGGCAAGGGGTGTGGTAACACATGGCAATCCCATGGCCATAGCTTCCAGCAGCTTATTCTGCAAACCGCTTCCGGAGCGCATGGGTGCCACAAAGACTCTGGCTGAATTGTAGGCATCCCTTATATCATCGAGCCAGCCTGTAACCTTAATGCCATTCCCCTCCAACCGTTTTACCTGTGCTGTGGGGTTGGCTCCTGCAAGCAACAACGTGGCGCCCGGTATTGATTTGCGCACCTCAGGCAAAATTTCCCGGGCCAGCCAGCAGGCCCCTTCGATATTGGGAGGATATCCCATATTGCCGGTAAAAAGGATGTCGAACCGTCTGGTGGATTGCTGATCTGGCCGGAACCAGCTGAAATCGACACCATTGGGCACTATCCTGATGCGGTCGCGGTCCGGGTGGTCGATCTCATCCCTGTCGGGTTCTGCAATAATGATATGCCGGTCGAAAGTATCGAAAACCCTGCGCTCATAGCGTTGCACCGCATTCGCTTCCCGACGGAAGAGCACCTTCAGGAGCCCGCCTGAGCCGGCAGCCCTTCGGTTCATATTCATCGAAAAAGAATCCTGAAAGTCGATGATTTTAATCCCAGGCAGTTTCTCCACCAGCGGAACCACCCGGATGAGCTGGGCGAAAATCACCTCCGGCCTTAATCCTGCAGCGATCCCGGCAACCGCATTGCGGGCAAAGCGTGAGTAAAAATACCCCACCTGGAACGGCCTTCTGTGCCAGAGGGCCCACAGCAACCCACCCAGAATGTGCCACCACCTGTAACGGATTACCTGCACCGACCCACAGAAGGATTGCAGTTCCTGGATATCCGTCTGAGAGGGGTTGTGGGGACTAAGGGCCACCAGATGGACCCTGTGCTGCCTTGCCATTACCCGCAGAAAATGGTATGCACGGAGCTTGTCCCCCTTTTCAAGAGGCCACGGAAAACGGGACAAAACGCAAAGAATGTCCAAAATAGTCAGGATTATGATGCAAAGATAATAAAAAGGGGACAGGGGACAGTGCTAAGGGGACAGTAGTTAGTTAGGAGTTAGGAGTTGATGTAACAGGTTTATATGTAGGCTGTTGACTCTCGACTACTGACTGTCGACTGTCGACTGTTGACTGTCAACTCCTGACTTAGTTGGAATTTGTTCTGAATTTGCTGCTGACAGCTGTTCTCACGCGGCGCCATAGCTTCGCGTAGGTTTCGGCATCCAGGAGCGGCGCATCGGAGGTAGCTTTCCAGGTGAGGAATACGCCTGCCGGAAGGATAATCAGCGATGCCATCCACATACCGGCAGCAGGGGTAACGGTACTCTCGCGTGCCAGTTTGTCGCCGGTCATGGAAAGCACATGGAATATGATGAAAAGCACCACCGATAATACTGCCGGCATTCCCAGCCCCCCCTTGCGGATGATGGCTCCCAGCGGGGCCCCGATAAAAAACAGGATCAGGCATGCTATGGAAAGGGTGAACTTACGGTGCCATTCAATCTCGTACTTTCGTATCAGGCGGATTCTCGTGGTGAGCATCAGGTGACGGTTATGGATGCTCTCCTTGGCACTTCTTGCCAGCTGTTCCGCTGTAACCGCGATATTCCTCTGCTCCTCACCGGTGAAATTTCCGAGGATATCGGATACAACCGAATCGCCGTACAAGGGGTTATAGGGTCGCCGTTCCTTCATCACAGAATCCTCCAAAACAAGAGGGGAAGCCTCCGGGGGAGGATCTGCCGGCAGGGTGTCGTTGTAGATATTACGGAATGCCTTCACCACATCCTTCTGGAAAAGGTCATTATCCCGACTGTAATCCAGGTATAGTGAGTCGATGGTGGTGTTAAGCTGGGCTACACTCAGCATCCTGAAGTCATCTTTAAAGAACTCCTCGTTGGTTTTCTGAAAAGCAAAAGCTGAAAGGTCGATGGTTTTCTGCTGTGACGAGAAGGTGGTGCGCTGGAGCGGCCTGGAGGTTATCTGTTCGCGCGACTGGATTTTTTCTGAATAGTTCACTCCATTGAACAGGGTGATTTTCAGAAACCGTTCGTCAGGGGTAAGTTCGATACGTCCTTTTTTTGCCATCGTAAGGTTCAGGCAATTGTAGCGGGAGGCTTCCGGAGTTGAATAATCGTATATCAGAATATCCTCCACCCCTTTACCATCAGCATCTTTCTTCCCGATTTTTATCACTACCCCTTCAATCTCACTGTAGAAAATACCGGGTCTGATATTGACTGCAGGCTTCTTCTGGCGTACATCATTCAGCAGGGTAAACATTTTCAGGTTTGCCACAGGTAATACGTTGTTGGAGAAGAAGAAAGCAGAGATGCTGATGAAGATTGAAAGATAAATAAGAGGTCGCATGATTCTGCTCAGCGAAATTCCGGCAGCCTTCATCGCCACCAGCTCATACTTTTCCCCCAGGTTCCCGAAGGTCATGAGAGAAGCAAACAGGATGGCCAGCGGCAGAGCAAGGGGCACAAAAGTGGCAGTGGCATAAAACAGCAGTTCTGTAATGATGTACCATTCGAGCCCTTTTCCAACCAGGTCATCAATATATTTCCACAGGAACTGCATCACCAGTATAAACAGGGAGATGCTGAAGGTGAGCACAAGAGGTCCCGCATAGGACCGCAAAATATATTTGTAGATCTGTTTCAATGCTGTGGAGGCAGTTTACACGATTTGTTTTCCGATTAGGTAGGAATGGGTAAGATCGAAGAAACGTGGAAACAGCGCTTTATTGCATGCAATGATCTGCTTGCTGAACAGATATCCGGTTCCCCCGGTATAGTCCGACACCTCACCACCTGCCAGTTTCACAAGGAGGGCACCGGCTGCCACATCCCAGGGGTTCAATCCGGTTTCGAACATGCCGTCGAATCTGCCGCAGGCCACGTATGCCAGATCCACGGCTGCCGAACCGGTGCGCCTGATTCCATGCGAATGGGTGATATACACCTTCAGCAGTTCCATGTGCCGGTCGAGGTCCGGTAGGTCTTCATAAGGGAATCCTGTGGTAATCAGGGCATCTGCCAGACTGTGCGTGGGGCTTACCGTAACAGGCTTATCATTCAGAAAAGCACCTCCCCCTTCGTATCCATAGAAACATTCGTCGAGGGCCGGGATATAAACCACCCCCAGCACCACCTTCCCGTTATGCATCAGGGCAATACTGATCGAAAACATAGGAAATCCATGCACATAATTGGTGGTACCATCCAGGGGGTCAATAATCCATACAAGTTCCCGGTTTTCAAAGGACACGGTCTGCTCTTCGGTAAGAAAACCCGCGCCGGGCAGTATCCTCGAGAGCTCAGAAACGATGCGCCGCTCATTTCCACTGTCGACATAAGTAACCAGGTCGCCTTTCCCTTTCAGTTTAATCTGATCCTTACGGATATCGGCAATCTCGTTCAGCGCGAAATCACCCGCTACACGGGCAGCATTGATTACACTCCGGCAAAGGTTATCGAGCATCATTATGCAGCATTGTTTTCGGAGGTTTCTGCAGAAATTTTCTCCGTCGATTTCCTGTACATCCGGCGGAAAACAAAGATGCCTGCAATACCCAGAATGACCAGTATCACGGCAATCAGCTCAGCCTGTGTGTAAGTGATGTTTCCCAGTTCAAATTTATTGTTCACCCTGATCCTTTCCACAAAGAACCTTTCCACACCATTCATAATGAAGAAGATGGCGAAAAGGATACCGGGAGCTTTCAATATTTTTCTCAGACCCCACAGGATAAAAAAGAACAGGATACTTACCATCGACTCATAGAAAGGTGTTGGCCAGACCGGTACTTCCAGCACATAGCAATAGTGCCCGGCGCAGTTCTCCATGGGTACCCCCTCATTGATCACGTTGTGCGGAAAGTTGAAGGACCACATCCAGTCGGGGAGGAATGCCAGCCATTCCGGCTTGGGGTTAAGGTTCGGGACGCCCCAGCATCCGTCGCCGGAAGCCATGCACCCCAAACGGCCAATCCCATAGGCAAGGATAACTGCAGGTGCAGCCACATCCATCATCTGCAGCCATGGTATCTTCTTTTTGCGGATATACCAGAGTACCGCAACCACGCCGAAAATCAGGCCGCCGTAAAAAGTAAGTCCTCCGGCTGAGAACAGGTTGCCGATGGGATCGCTGAGGAATTCCTGAAAATTTTCGAGCTGATGAAAGATCTTTGCCCCAACAATCCCGGCAATGGCAGCCACCAACAGGATGGCGGCCGCATGTTTCTGCGGGGCCACCATCTCATCTTCTTCCACCGGCTCAGGCAGCTTCTGACGGTTCTGCACACGGGCAAACCACCATGCACTCAGCCCCCCTGTGACCAACCCCCCAAAAATACTCCCCTCAAGTGAGAAGACATACCCCTGCACATCCTGCACAAACAGACTGTAATTCAGGATGATACCAATGATTTTCCAGCCTGCCAGAAAACCAAAGAAACCATAGGCCGCAATATCTCCTGTGGCAGCTCCTTTCCCCTTCACCACCTTTTCAGGAATGGCCGGAATCAAACCCTGCCTCCACTTCCGCCGCAGCTCAACCCTGATGATCAGATACCCTGTGAGAAATGCACAGGCAAGAAGAAACCCGTAGGTAGGCAACGGAAAAACGATGTTGGTACCGAAAATGGCATTGAAAAGATGCCCCAGTGTTGGAAACATATGGCAATGGTTTGTTCAGACAAACCTAAAGAAAATTTCGGTACCTTTTCAAATTATCCGTTAGTTTTGCCAAAAACCTTCAAGTTGTTACGCCCTGTACTTCGCATTAAATTCAATTTCAGCAGTATCCGTTTTCAGGCACTGCTGATGCTTTTGCTTTACCTGCTGATGGAACATGAGTACCGCAATTTTGTAGTTCCTCTCTTTCAGCACCTGAACTTCACCTATAGCTTTGATCTGATGCGCTTTATTACAGGAATCATCATACTGTTATCCGGTATGGCAGCCATTATTTTCCTGAAGCCCAAGCCCTTTCTGCATGCCATTTCGGTCTGTGCCATGGTTCTTCTGCTGATCCCGAACGTAATCCTGTATCAGTACATGGACACCGATCCGGCCATTCCTCTGGCAGCGCTGTTGTTTGTAGTATTGTTGAGCATACCGCTGCCTGAATGGAAACGTATTCCCAGAATCCCCGTGCTGCACCAATCCACATCTGTATGGATTCTGATGATAATCACCGTAGCATTGCTGGTACCAGTGGTTATTGATTTTGGGTTCAGGATGCCGGACCTCCATCGTCTGATGGATTCATCGGAACAATACGAAGTGAGGCGTGAAACTGCACACAGCATCAGCCTGTTTTCCCACTACAGCCTCGGACAATTGCTCAAAGCCCTGATCCCTTCGGCAATCCTGCTCGGAATTGCCTTAAAGCGTTACTGGCTTACCATTGCCGGCTGTCTGGTACTAGCAGGGCTCTTCCTGGTATATCCGCAAAAAACTACCCTCGTGATGCTGCTTCCGCTGCTGCTGTTCGGGCTTGTAAAAGATCACCGCAGACAAGCCGGGTACTTGCTGGCGGGGTTGTCTGTTGCTATCCTGATTACGATGGCACTGAGTACCTGGTGGAATATAATGCCCGAGTCGCTGCTTGTGCGCAGGGTTTTCTTCACTCCTGCATTTATCACCCATGCCTACACCGAATATTTCAAAGAAACCCCTGTATTTTTCTCACATTCTTTCATGGGGCGGTTCATACCCTATCCTTTCACACTCGAACCCGCTTTTGAAATCAGCAGAGCCTACTTTAACTCATCGGTAATGCGTTGTAATACAGGATTTTTGGGGGATGGATTTCTGAACTTCGGTTATGCCGGGATGGTCGTTTTCACTGTAATGACTGCCGCACTTTTTCAGTTAATCGCACAACTAAAGCTGAAACCCCTCTATTTCGGGCTAAGCTTCTTTATCCTGTATGAACTTTCAAACTCTTCGCCCGTCACTTTGATCCTGACCCATGGACTGCTGTTACTGCTGCTGATCATGACTTTCGTGCTCAGGAGCCGGAAGGAAGAAGATGTATAATGCTGATTATCAATACAAACCCGGTTATTTGGGTTCAAGATAGGTGTACCCGTACAATCCCGAACGGTAATTGGAGAGGAACTCCTTCCCTTCAGAAATGGTAATGGTACCAGCCTTCACTGAAGCGGTGACCCAGCGCTCCACATTGCGCACCATCTGCTTGGCATCATACTGCACATAATCAAGTACATCGGCAATGGTTTCTCCATCAATGATCTGATCAATATGGTAGGCCTTGTCGTCCACGGTAATGTGCACCACGTTGGTATCGCCGAACAGGTTGTGGAGGTCGCCCAGGATCTCCTGATAAGCGCCTACCAGGAATACCCCGATGAAATACGATTCCCCCTTTTTGGGCAACTGCACCGGAAGGTGGTAGGCAATATTGCGTGTGGCAATGAAATTGTCAATTTTCCCATCGGAATCGCAGGTAATATCCTGGAGGGTAGCCGACCGCATGGGCTTTTCGTCAAGCCGCTGGATGGGCATGATGGGAAAGATCTGGTCGATGGCCCAGGAATCGGGGAGCGACTGGAACAGGGAGAAGTTGCAGAAATATTTGTCTGACAACAGTTTGGGAAGCTGGCGGAGTTCGTCGGGCACATGCTTGTTCTGGGAAAGCATATTGTGGATATCGCGGGCAATGCTCCAGAACAGCCGCTCCATCTTGGCCCGGGTGTCGAGATCGAGCATTCCCAGGCTGAACAGGTCGAGCACCTCCTCCCGGATCTGCTGGGCGTCGTGCCAGGTTTCGAGCATGCGGGGCTGGTTGATCTCATCCCACAGATGGTACAGATCCCTTACCAGTTCGTGGTCATCATCCGTGATCTCCTCATCCTCGCCCCACAGGGGTACCGGTATGGTTTCCAGCACCTCGAAGATCAGCACCGAATGATGGGCCGTGAGGGAGCGCCCCGATTCGGTAATCACATTGGGATGTGGGATATCGTTCTTGTCACTTACGTCCACCATCGCCGAAATAGCATCGTTCACATACTCCTGAATGCTGTAATTCACACTGCTTTCGCTCATCGACGATCGGGTGCCATCATAGTCCACCCCCAGGCCTCCTCCGATATCCACAAACCGTACATTGAAGCCCCGTTTGTGGAGCTGCACGTAAAACTGTGACGCCTCCCTGAGGGCATTTTTGATGTAGCGTATTTTGGTGATCTGACTCCCAATGTGAAAATGGATCAGTGCCAGCGACTCCTGCAGATTGTTCTTCTCCAGAAAATCGAGCGCTTCAATCAGCTCACTCGAGGTGAGCCCGAACTTGCTCGACTCGCCGCCCGACTCTTCCCACTTGCCGCTACCGGAGCTGGCCAGCTTGATCCTGATCCCAAGATTTGGCTTGATTTTCAGTTTCTTGCTGATATCGGCAATCAGCTTCAGTTCATTCAGTTTTTCTACCACAAGGAAAATACGCCTGCCCATTTTCTGTGCCAGGAGGGCCATCTCCACATAGTCGGTATCCTTGTACCCATTGCAGATTACCAGTGCGTTATGGTCGGAATGCATGGCAATAATGGCATGCAGCTCTGGTTTGGAACCGGCTTCAAGTCCGATG
>Ga0116154_10000611_pt1 | contig 39103 bp, 30 predicted proteins | sample AD_UKC030_MetaG_FD_89898 | JGI IMG/M metagenome (GOLD analysis project Ga0116154, IMG submission 89898) | Active sludge microbial communities of municipal wastewater-treating anaerobic digesters from USA - AD_UKC030_MetaG | ecosystem: Engineered > Bioreactor > Anaerobic > Digestate | place: USA... | reverse complement strand
CCGCCCCGCCCCTGCGGGCTGGGTGCCTTGGGCGCGCTGGCTGTGTTGCTCCTCGCTCACAGACCGCGCGGGTATGCTCGCTCGTCGCGCCTTGCCAGCCCGCCCAATCCCCTCCAGCAAAATGGGAATTAATTTTTGCACAGACCCTTAGCCGACTCTCATGCCTGATTCACCCTCGCCCGCCGCCCCGGTCCGCGATGACCGGTTCCCGCCTGGCATCCCCTACATCGTCGGCAACGAGGGCGCGGAACGCTTCTCGTTCTACGGGATGCGCCAGATCCTCTACATCTACCTGGTGGGCCTCTTCTTGGGATTCGCCGCCGAGCCGGCGGTCGATCCCGACCTGCTCGCCGCCTCGAAGGTGCGGGCCACCCAAATCACGCACCTGTTCATGGCCGGCGTCTACCTCTTCCCGATGATCGGCGCCATCCTCGCAGACCGCCTGCTGGGCAAGTACCGGGTGATTCTCTGGATCTCCCTCATCTACTGCGCCGGGCATGCGGCGATGGCCATGGCGGGCCGGGCTGGCGCCACCGGCAACATCCCGTGGGCGGAGTCGGCCGCCTTCGCCGGCCTGGCGCTCATCGCGCTCGGCTCCGGAGGCATCAAGCCCTGCGTCTCCGCCAACGTCGGCGACCAGTTCACCGCGCGCAACAGCCACCTCGTCACCCGCGTCTTCCAGGTCTTCTATTTCATCATCAATTTCGGCTCGTTCTTCGCCAGCCTGCTCACCCCGTTCCTATACCAGCGCTGGGGCGCCGAGGTCGCCTTTGGTGTCCCGGGTGTCCTGATGGCCGTCGCCACCTTCGTGTTCTGGCTCGGCCGAAAACGCTTTGTGCGCATCCCGCCCAAGCCTGGCGGCCGGCTCGGGTTTCTGGATTTCATCACCTCCTCGCTTCTGATCGTCCCCGTGCTGGTGGTGGTGGGAGTGGGAGCTGCTGCCGCGGAGCAGGTGGTGTCGGCGGCGATGAACGGCCCCTCGGGCGCAGTCGCCCAGGCCGCCTCGAACATCGCCCGCCAATACTGGCCCTACGCCGTCCTCGCCGTGGCCGCTCCCCTGGCCGGGCTCGCCTTGTTCGGCTTGCGCCAGCGGATCCAAACCGATACGGGCTTTCTATCCATCCTGCTCTTCAGCCTCCGCCATCGCCGGGCGCGCGCCGCGGCCGACGATTTTTGGGCCCCCGCCCGCCGCCGGTTTGGCGAGGAGGCCGCCGAAGGCCCGCCCGCCGTCCTGCGCATCCTGCTGGTCTTCTCCATGGTCAGCGTGTTCTGGGCCCTCTTCGATCAGCACTCCTCGACCTGGATCGAGCAGGCCAAGTCGATGAACCTTGCCTTCACGGTGCCCACCATCCTCTGGAACGGCTGGGTCGTTCCCGGAACGATTCTCGGCGCGCTGGCGGGCGCGATCGGCTTGTTCCGATGGGTGTCCAATCGGCCCGTCTCGCGATCCGCCGCACTCGCCGCGATGGCCGGCCTTGTCCTCTGGGGATTGATTGCAGCCATTCTGCAGGCGGTCTATGGAGGCGCTCGGTCCATCGAGCTGCTGCCCGCTCAAATCGCCGCCCTCAATCCGCTCCTGGTCATGATCATCATCCCCGCGCTCAACGCGGCCATCCTCGAGCCGTGCGCGCGCCGCGGCCGCCCCCTGGCCCCGCTCACCCGGATGACCATCGGCATGTTCATCGCCGCCGCGTCTTTTGTCGCCGTGGCCCTCCTCCAGGCCCGGATCGATTCCGCCGGCCCGGGGCGCATCCACGTGTTCTGGCAGCTCATTCCGTTCCTGCTCCTGACCGCCGCCGAGGTCCTGGTCTCCGTCACCGGGCTTGAGTTCGCCTACACCCAGGCGCCCCGCGCCATGAAATCCACCATCGTCGGTTGCTGGCAGCTGTGCGTCACGCTCGGCAATGTCCTTGTCGCTCTTCTCGCCCCCCTCCAGCGCCTGTCGCTCGCCACCTTTTTCTGGGTCTTCGCCGGCCTGATGGCCGCCGCGGCATTCCTCTTCCTGGTGCTGTCTTTTCGCTACCGCGGGAAAACCTACCTCCAAAAGGAAGGCTGATCCGGCAGGCAGGGCCGGCTCGCCCGGTGTCTGCGGTCCGGCTTCGGCTCCCCTGGCCGCAGCGCGCGCCCGCAGCGGGCCCTGTTCACGGCCTCTGCGCAGGCGCAGCCTCGGCCCCGGGGCCCGACAGCACCGCCATGGCAATCGCATGGTGAGCCGTGTGGCTCAGGCTGATCCGCAAGTCGTCAGCGCCGCGCTCGGCCATCAGCCCGCGGGCTTTCCCGTGCAGGATCACAAACGGCTCGCCCGAAGGCTGCCGGCCCACCTCCAGATCGAGCCAGCTCAGCCGGGCGCCGATGCCCGTCCCGAAGGCCTTGCTGATCGCCTCCTTGGCCGCGAATCGCGCCGCCACGTGCAGCACCGGATCCCGATACTGCCGGCAATACTCGATCTCCCCCGGGCGCAAGACGCGCTCGAGAAACCGATCCCCAAACCGGCCCAGCGTGGCTCGCATCCGATCCACCTCGACCAGGTCGATCCCGGTGCCGAGAATCATGGGCCAGGATATTCCCGCATCGCGTTGAGCATCTCCCGCACCGCCTGCGCCAGCCCGACGGTGATCGCGCGGCTGATGATGCTGTGCCCGATGTTGAGCTCGACCAGGTGCGGCACATCGAACAGCCCCCGGAGATTCTGGCAGCTCAATCCATGGCCTGCGTTCACGCGCAGGCCGAGCTCGCCGGCCTGGCGCGCAGCGGCCGCCAGGCGGCCCGCCTCCATCCCCCAGTCCGCGGATCGCGAATACGCCTCTGCCATCGCACCCGTATGCAGCTCGATCCACCCGGCGCCCACCCGGGCCGCCGCCTCCACCTGGATCGGATCCGGGGCGATAAACAAGCTCACTTCGATCCCCGCCCCTGCAAACCGGGCGCAGCTTCTTTTCAGCGCCGCTTCCTGGCCCGCCACATCCAGACCCCCTTCGGTGGTGACCTCCTCCCGCCGCTCCGGCACCATGCACACGATGTCCGGACGCAAGCGCAGCGCGATGTCGAGGATCTCCGGCACATTGGCCATCTCCAGGTTCAATCGGGTCCGGACCTCCCGGCGCAGCCGCCAGATGTCCCGGTCCTGGATGTGGCGGCGATCCTCCCGCAAATGGGCCGTGATCCCATGAGCGCCCGACTCCTCGCAGATCCGGGCCGCCGCGACCGGATCCGGCTCGCCTCCCTCGATCCCCCGGTACCGGGCCTGCCGCAAGGTCGCCACATGATCGATGTTGACGCCGAGCTTCAGCATAACCTCAAGCCGCCCTCGTCACCGCCGCCGGGCATCCGCGCTCGCAGGCGGCAGAGCATATCCAAACAGCGGGAACCGCGGATCGTCGATCGCGTTGACCAGCAGCACCAGCTCCGTCGCCGTCAATCCCAAGTGCCCGCGCCGGCTCAGCAAATACCGGGTCGGCGTCTCCCGCGTGATCTCGGTCACCGTGTTCCCCAAGAACCGCGCCACGGCGTCCAGCCATGTCTGCTCCAGGGTGGCCGGCCGGTTCAGATCCGGGCGGATCGGGATCGTCTCGGGGGGCGCCGCGATCCGCAGGATCTGGCCCAGCACCTTCACCTGCAGCAGCCGCTCCCCGGTGATCTCCCACGAGTAGAAGACCTGGTTGCTCCGGCCGGCCACCTGGCTCCACAGCTCCGTCGGCGCCGGGTTCGTGTTCGGCGCAGAAGCGAACAGGCCGAACTGCACAAAACGATCCGACCCGTCCACCGCCGCGCACGCATACGGTACCAGCACCGGCAGCCCCGTCCAGACCAGGATCGTCTCGTTGGTCACCCACTGGACCTTGCCCAGCCCGCGCTGGGTCAGGTTCGACGCCCAGCCGCTCAAGCTGGCCTCGGCCATCCGGCGGACCACGTTCGTCGTCGACCGCGTTGGAATCGCCCCGAACACCTGGAACGGCGCCGCGCCCTGCGCCCAGAAAAAGACCTGGTCGGGCCAGGGGTTCCATGGCAGGCGTTTCAGGAAGTCGCACTCCTTGAGCCACGATCCCACGCCCTGCGCCGCCGTGAAGCTGATCAGCGGCTCGCGCACGAGATTGGTCGGCAGCTGCCAGGGCGCCCAGCTCCACTCGGGCGCCTCCTGCCAGTTCATCTCGAGCCGAGCCCGAACGTTCTCCTTCTCCGGTCCGACCGTCAGCCGCCACAGCGACCCGCTGGCCTGCCCGCTGGCTTTCCCCAAGCCCGACGGCCACAGCGAGCGCGCCGCCGCCCAGTTCCAGTCCAGCTTCAGCCAGATGCCCCGATCGGCCTGGACCGGCCGCCCCTCCCGCTCCACCGCTGATAGCCACGGCGCCATCAGCGACGCCGGATCCGCGCTCCATCCCATCAAACACCATTCCCCTGCCCGGAGAAAACGAAACCCCTCCGATCCATCCCTGCCGCGCATCTCCCAGCCGCGTCCCTGTCCCTGCCGGCATTCGTCGGCGGGATTCATGCCCCAGGATCCCAGCACCTTCCGCAAGCCGTCCGACCAATCCTCCCCTCGCGCGCTCGAGAGCCGCACGGCCATCGCCCAGCCCCATCGCCCCGCGGCATTGCACCGGATCTCCACCGCCGATTCGGATCGCCACCAGTCCTGCCACAATGGCTTGAAGATCGCCTCATGGTCGGGCGCGCCGGCATCGAGCCGGCGGCGCAAAAGCTCCCGGGGCGCTCGCGCCATCCGCTCCGCCAACACCGCCCTCAATTCCCCGCTGGCTGGCATCGCCGCCATCTCCTTCCACCACCTCGCGCCCCCTCCCACGACCGCATCCGATCCTGCAAAATAGAGCCGCGCCACCAGCGCATCGCCCCGGCTCTCCGCTCCGGCCCCCCCGCACGCTGCCGCCATCCCCGCCATCCAAAGCCATCCCGCGATTCTCCGTTTCATATCCGGCGGTTTTTGCCAGATCAACCCGGAATAGGCAAATCCATTTCGCTGCCCGCCGCGTGGAATTGACACGCGTCCCGCCAGTTGTCTAATATGCGTCTGGCTGGATCAGCAGGGACGACCGATGAGCTCGCTCCTCAATCTACACGTGCTGGTGCTCAACCGGCTATGGCAGGCAGTCAATGTCTGCACCGCTCGCCGGGCCCTCACCTTGTTGTTCCAGGGGCACGCGCAGGCCGTGCTCGGCAATCCCGACGGCTCCTTCGAGACCCTCAGCTTCCACGAGTGGCGCGATCTCTCCGAGCAGGAGCCCCACCCCGAGTCAGTCCAGACCATCTCCTTCCGCATCCGCGTGCCTCGGGTGATCATGCTCCTGGTCTTCGACCGCATGCCCAAGAAAGAGGTCAAGTTCACGCGCCATAACATCTTCGAGCGCGATCACAACACCTGCCAATACTGCGGGCGCATCTGCGATCGCACCGACCTCAACCTCGATCACGTCATCCCCCGGGATCGGGGCGGGCCCACCTCCTGGGAGAACATCGTCTGCTCCTGTATCGAGTGCAACACGCGCAAGGCCAACCGCACCCCCCAGGAAGCCGCCATGCGCCTGATCCGAAAGCCCCGCCGACCCAAGTGGCGGCCCTTCCTCCAGATCCACATCGGCCTACGCTGCCACGACAGCTGGCGCCACTTCATCGACCTGGCCTACTGGAACGTCGAGCTCGGCGAGGATCTCTGATCCCCCCGCGCCTCCGCCGTCCTTTTCATCGCGCAGAACCGCGGGCCGCACATCGAGCAATAGTGGGCCGCCCCCATCGCCTCCGGCGGCTCATACTCACCGCGAAACCGCCGCGCCGTGTCCGGATCCAGGCTCAGGTTGAACTGGTCCTCCCATCGGAACTCGAATCGCGCCTTGCTCAGCGCGTCATCGCGGCATCGCGCGCCCGGATGCCCGCGGGCCAGGTCTGCCGCATGGGCCGCGATCTTGTAGGCGATCACCCCCGCCTTGACATCCTCCCGATCGGGCAGCCCCAGGTGCTCCTTCGGTGTCACGTAGCAGAGCAGCGCGCAGCCGTGCCACCCGATCACCGCTGCGCCGATCGCGCTCGCCAGATGATCGTGGCCGGCCGCAATGTCCGTCACCAGCGGGCCCAGGGTGTAGAAAGGCGCCCCGTGGCACAGCTCCCGCTGCCTCCGGATGTTCTCCTCGACGAGGTGCAGCGGGACGTGCCCCGGCCCCTCGTTCATCACCTGGACCCCCCGCTGCCAGGCCCGCTCCGTCAGCGCGCCCTGCGCCTCCAGCTCCGCAAACTGCGCCTCGTCGTTCGCGTCCGCAATCGCCCCCGGCCGCAGGCCGTCCCCAATCGATACCGCCACATCGTACGCCGCCAGCACCTCGCAAATCTCATCCCAGCGCCGATACAGGAAGTTCTCCTCGCCGTGAGCCAGACACCACTTCGCCAGGATCGACCCGCCCCGGGACACGATCCCTGCCACCCGGTTCATCGCCAGCGGCACGAACCGCTCCAGCACCCCCGCGTGGATCGTGAAATAATCCACCCCTTGCTCCGCCTGCTCGATCAGCACCTCCCGGTAGATCTCCCAGGTCAAATCCTCCGCGATCCCGCCCACCCGCTCCAGCGCCTCGTAGATCGGCACCGTCCCCACCGGCACTGGCGAGTTCCGCACGATCCACTCCCGCGTCTGCCACAGCCCGCTCCCCGTCGATAAGTCCATCACCGTGTCCGCTCCCCATCGGATCGCCCAGCGCATCTTGTCCACCTCCTCCTCCGGGCTCGAACGCATCGGCGAATTGCCGATGTTCGCATTGATCTTCACCAGGAAATCGCGGCCGATGACCATCGGTTCCAGCTCGGGGTGGTTCACGTTGCACGGGATGATCGCGCGCCCGCGCGCCACCTCCTCGCGCACATGCTCGGGGGTGATCGGCCCCCGCGCCGCACTCGTTGCCCCCTGCGCATCGCTCGCCTTTCCGGCGAGCTGACCCTGCCCGGCGCTCTCCCGAATGGCCGCATACTCCATCTCCGGCGTGATCATCCCCTGCCGCGCATACCAGAGCTGCGTCACGGGATGATCCCCCCGGGACCGCCATGCCCGCCGTCGCGCCCCCGGGCCGCCCGCCTCGATCACATCCCCTCGATCCCGAATCCAGCCCTCCCGCGACCGCGGCAACCCCTCCTGGGCCGGCCTTGCGAACGCCGGATCGCCCCACGGCCCCGTCGTGTCGTACAGCAGCACCGGATCGTTCCCCTCCATTTCCCCGCTCCCCAATCGAGTCGGCTCCAGACAGACCTCTCGAAACGGAACCCGAACGTCCGGATGCAGTTTTCCCTGGACATAGACTCGCCGGCACCTTGGCTCGCTGGCCACGCTGCCGCCCGTCTCCGCAGCTCCATTGACATTCATATGCGCTGGTCCGGATCGCCTCCTCACCGCCCCGGCCGCGCCAGCGCTCCCGTGGAATGCCGCAAGGATGAAGTGCCTCCACTCCCTCCGCCAGCATGACCTGGATCAGGTTCGACGGGTCTTCGGCGCTCCCGCGCCGAACTCTCAGCCTTCGCCGCCTTCAGCGGGCCGGTCGGCTCCCCGGACTCAACCCATGCTAGATCCATTCCTCGCCCCGTCAAGCCAACGTCGCCCCTGGCAGCGCGCGGGCTCGGGCGCTCCGGCTTTGGAGGAGCGGTAAGCCGAATTCTGTCTGCGCTCTCGAAAGAGCGGAGAGGATCATTACTCTGAGCGGCCTGACCCGGAACCCGGCTTGCGCCATGGAGCGGGCCACTCCAAGGTTCCCTATTTGGCCTTGCACCCGATGGGGTTTTCCGTGCCCCGCCGATCGCTCGGCGGGCGGTGGGCTCTTACCCCGCCTTTTCACCCTTGCCGCGCCCCTTTCGAAGCCCGGCGGTTTGTTTTCTGTGGCACTGTCCATCGGCCGCGCCTTTCGGCCCGGCCTTCCGCCCGTGCCCCGGCCCCGAAAGGCCAGGTTGAACGGCATCGCGCCCTGCGGTGTTCGGACTTTCCTCTTCCCGTTCGACCGGGAAGCGATCCTCAGCTCCTCCCAAGCCGGAGCTAGCTTCAAGATAGCCGACATCGATACATCCAGCAAGCCGCAAGGCGCGCTCCCGGCGGGCGTGAGACAAATGCCTACCCGCGCCTGCACAGCTCAGCATACACATCGGCGAAGCGCCGCGCCATCCGCTCGGCGCTGCAATCGCTCTGGATCGCCTTTCGCCCTGTCTCACCCAGAGCGCGAGCCCGGGCGGGGTCGATCAGGAGAGGCTCGACGGCGCCTGCCAGGGCCGCGGCATCGTTGGGCTCGTAGAGGAGGCCGCCGCCGGCGCCTTCGATCCGCTCCACATATGCGCCCTGGCGGGGCTGCACCACGGGCACTCCGCACGCCAGCGCTTCGAGCAGGTAAAAACCGAACACCTCCGGCGCCCGCGCAGGCACGCTCATCACAGTGAGCGAGCGCAGGAACTCGAGCTTGGCCGCCGGATCCAGATTCGGGCAGAAGTCGACTTCGGCGCCCGCGCCCTCGCGCTCGATCCGCCGCCGCAGATCGGCAATCAGGGGTTGGTCGGCGGATCCCAAGCTGCCGCCCAATCGAAGCCGGAGGCCCGGAACCCGGCGGCGCTTGCGGATCTCGAAAAAGGCGTCGACAACCACATCGGTCCCTTTGGCGCGGCCCATTCGGGCGAAAAAGCCCAAGGTCGGGACCGCCGGTGGCGCCGGAGCGGGGCCGTATCCTTCGAGGCGGATGCCATTGGCGATCACGCGGACGCGCTCCGCGGGCAGAGCCAGGCGCTGGCGCATCAGGTCGGCCGCATACCGCGAGGGGGCGATAAAGCAGTCCACCTCCGCTGCCCGCTCGCGCATCAGGGTCCACACAGCGCCGCGCGCATCGGCTGGCATCGCATCCACAAAGCCGTCCTCGCCCTGAAAAGTGCAGACCATGGGGGCGTCCCATACCTGGCGGAGGCGCCGGGCCATTCCGAGCAGGAGAGCATTCGAGAAGCAGATCACATTGGGAGGCGGCTGGGTCTTGAGCCAGGCGACGAGCTCTTCGATCTCGCGCGCCTGGTGGCCCTCTTCGCCCCGCAGCATCGAGAGCGTGAGCTCGCCGACCTCGGCGGGCTGGGTCTTGGCCGCCCACCGGCCCACCCAGCCGAGCAGGGCTCGCCGGGCGAGCAGGCGGTGGAGCAGCCGCGGCGCCCGCCGAAACCATGGCCACCGCTGGTCCAGATACACGTTGAGCCCGCTAAAAAAGACCGGGGTTTTGCGGCTGGCATCCACATCCTCGAGCCGCAGCGGAAGATACAGCGGCACCATGAGAACGTCATGGCCCATCCGGCGCAGCTCCAGGACCAGGGTGTTGTCGCGAAAGCAGCCCGCGCAATGCGTCTGGCCCGCGCCGGGCGTGAGATGCACGACAGTCAGGCGCCTGCCGGATGGGTTTCCGGCGCTGGATGGGCCGGGCGGGGTCACGGCTGGGCAGCGGGCGGATCGGCAGGGCGGCTGAAGGCATAGAGCGAGCCGTCCTCGGAACCGATGACGATCCAGCCCGACGCCACGGCGGCGGAAGCGGTCAGGGGCTGGCCGATCTCGTAGGACCAGCGCTCGCGCCCGTCCGCAAGGCTCACGCCGTACAGCCGGCCGTCGTCCGAGCCGACAAATACCGCATCTCCCCAAACGACGGGCGAGCTGTCGACCTTCCCGCGCGTGGTGAACTGCCAGATCCTGGCGCCGTCCGTGGCCTGGACGCAGTGCAGCCGCTTGTCACGCCCGCCGAAGATCACCCGGTCGCCCGAGACTGCCGGCGAGGACAGGTAGGGGAATGCGCGGTCCTTGTATCTCCAGAGGATCTGGCCGGCTTCGAGGTCGACGCAGAGGTACTCGTTCTCGTAATGCCCGAAGAAGAAACGGTCGCCCCGAACAGCGCCCGATCCGGCCACATAAGCTCCCGCCTCGACGGACTTGGCCAGCTCGCCCGTGGACAATCGGACCACGTGAAGCACCGCGTCGCAGCCCCCGAACACGGCATGCCCGCGCCAGACCGCCGGGGCGCCGTTGATGTAGTTGCCCGTCTCGTAAGCCCACATCCGCCGCCCCGTCTGGGCGTCCACGCAATGGAGCTTGAAATCGTAGCTGCCGACCAGGATCCATGCCGCGTCGCCCTGGGGAGAGGTTGTCCAGCTGGGAGCCCCCAGCACGCGGTCCCCGGTCTCGAACTTCCATTCCGGCCGCCCCGTGCCTGCGTCCCAGCAATACAGAAAGCCGTCGGACGATCCCGCATAGACGCGGCCGCGCCAGACCAGGGGCGATGACTCGATCGGTCCGCCAGTCTTCTGGGCCCACATCGAGCGCCCGTCGGCCAGCCGAAAACAGTGGAGCTGGCCGTCGTCCGATCCCACAAAAACCCGGTCGTCAACAATGGCGGCGGAGGATTTGATCGGCTCGCCCGTCCTGGCTGACCAGCGCAGGACCAGGTTGGTTGGCGGCTGGCCGGGGGCGCATCCCATCAATTCGGGGCCGCCGCGATACATGGGCCAGCTGGTCAGGCTGGCTGCAGGGGGGGGCAGGGGATCCCCGATCGCCCGCGATTGCCCGATTGCCCCCAGCACGGCTGCGATCGCCGCTGCATGCCCTGCAGCTCGCGCCATCATGCAATGTATTCGTTTCATGTGGATCACTCGCCAGGCCGGTTTCGAGGCGAGTCCGCTCGCCCCTTCTCCCGCCCCGGCCGCCAACAGTATCTCACAGTCCGTGCGAGCATTCAAAAGAACAAGCCGGGATCAATGCGCGGCCTGCCGCGGAGAATCGATCCGCACGCGGAACCAGGCGGCCGCGGCAGACGGCAGCTCGACGGTCAGCTCCCGCTCGAAGGTCGGGCCGGCCACTTCGACGAAACGGGCGGGGCTGACCGTGTCGGACCATTCCAGCAAATAGGCGTGAAGCCGGCGAGCCTGGTTGCGGTCGACGTCGTGCAGCTCGGAGTCCGGTCCTTCCCAGCGGATCGTCAGGTGGGGCGGGGCGATCTCGATGCCGGTGACGCGGGGCTGTGGATGATAGCCGACGACGCCCCGGAGCGGCATGTTCAAATTGCCCGGCATCCACCAATCGGCGGTCCACGGGCTGAACCGCTGGTCGCCGCTGGCCCAGCTGGTCCGATACCGGACAAACCGCTCGCCCAGGTCGCTCACGTAGTAGCCATACGCAACCATGGCGTGGCCCGACGGATTGGCGCGTGGAAATCCGGGCAGGTCCCGGTACAGCTCATCGAACCTCTGCATCAGAAGCAGGACCGGGTAGCCGGCGTCGATCTCGGCCCGGAGATCCTCGAACCCGAATCCGCGCCCCGGCGGGATCGCGGGGTTGAAATCGGCGAGCTGGCTGAAGACGTCCGCCTGGCTGCCTCGCCATCGCGTGAAGGCCCGCAGGCCTGAAGGGATGTCGGGGATGATCTCCCCGGCGCCGCCGCGCGGGGTGAAGTTGGCCCGCCGATCGCCGGCGTGATCCCAAAAAACGAACGCGTGGGCATCGATGTTGCCGCGGCATTCCCCGTTGAGGTCGTCCCACCGGTTCTGGCTTGCACCGATGAAGTCGCCCAGGCAATCGGATGCATGCGCCGCCCGGCCGGCCGAGGCGTGCGGATCGGGCGCCACCGACTCATACGCAACCCAGTAATCGTCCACATGCCCGGGCTGGCCGTCCGGGCGCCCGTCGAATCCAGCCTCCGATGCCCAGAGCGAGCGGATGCCTGTGTTCGGGCCGAAGTTGTCCATGGGCGCCGCTCCGCCGGCGGTCGGCCCCGTGTAGAATCCCGGGCAGCCATGGCGATCCCAGTAGCCCATCAGGTTGCCGGCCGCCGTGGCGAAGCACCCGTAGGACCAGGAGTAGTCCGGCATGCCCGTGAGAAACACGTTCGTGGCGGCCCCGGCCTGCGGGCCCAGGGCGGGCAGCCCGATCATCCATCCCGCTGCCATCGCCGCCGCCCACCAGCCCATGGCCCTGCTGCCGATTCGAAGCGGACTTTTCACGCTCACCAATCTTATCCGGGGTTGGGCTTTCCGCAAATGAGTTGTGTTTTCAGCCGTGGGCGGCCATAAACCTGCGCGTGCCGGCGGCAGCCGCGCTTGCCGGCGCGGCCATGCGTTTCCTGATGCTGAACTGGCGAGACCCGAGAAATCCCCGGGCGGGGGGTGCGGAGCGCGTGACGCTATCCTACCTGGCCCACCTGGCGGGCCGCGGCCACGAGGTCTTCTGGTTCGCCCCGCAATTCGAGGGCGGATCGGAAGGCGACTGGATCGACGGGATCCGGATCCTTCGGGCGGGAGCGGACATATGGCGCGCGATACCGGCGGCGCGGCGGTGGTTTCGCCAGCAGCCGCGCTTTGACCTCGTGGTGGATCAGCACCATGGGATCCCGTGGTATGCGCCCTGGTGGTGCCGGACGCACTGTGTGGCTTACATCCACGAGGTCCTGGGCCCGATCTGGAACGCGTTCTACCGATGGCCCTACAGCGTCCTCGGCCGGTGCCAGGAGCGCTGGACTCACCGGCTGTACCGGCGGATCCCGTTCTGGACCCCGTCTCGCGCCACGCAGCGCAGCCTGATGGAATGCGGAGTTCGGAGCGTCACCGTCATTCCGAATGGCGTGGACGTCCGCCCTCCCGAACCGCTGGCGCCCAAGGCCCTGGCCCCGCCGCTGCGCCTGATCACCGTCTCCCGGCTGGCCCCCAACAAGCGAGTCGACCACGCCCTGCGCGCCCTCGCGCTCCTGCGGGCCCGAGGCATTGCCGCCCGCCTCACCATTGTTGGCACCGGCGAGGTCGAATTGCAGATCCAGGGGCTCGCCCGCTCGCTGGACCTGTCCGGCCTCGTGGAGTTCACCGGCCCGCTGCCGGAGGCGGACAAGAACGATGCCCTGGCTGCGGCGCACCTGCTGGTGCACACTTCGATGCGGGAAGGCTGGGGTTTGAATGTGATCGAGGCCAACGCGCTGGGGACGCCGGCGGTGGTCTATCCGGTGGCGGGGCTGACGGAATCGACGCTCGACATGCAGACCGGCCTGGTGACCGCGGCGGAGACGCCGGCGGCGCTGGCCGATGCCATCCAGAGGATGGCCGCCGAGCCCGGCCTCTATCAGAGCTGCCGCGAAAACGCCTGGCGCCGCGCCCGGGAGTTCCACTGGGACCACATCCTGCCGCGGGCGACGGCCTGGCTCGAGGAGCAGGCCCGCGGGAATGCCCAGGCCGGGCTCCCATGAACCTGTCCGGGGGTAGCCGCCAAGGCAGCGAGACGGAGGCCGCTCGGGGCCGAAGGCCCCCGCCTCCTCACGCCCGCCGCTGCGGCTCTCGGGGGAGAGCGCGGGGCGCTGCAGCGGGCAATTCCCCTGTTGCCCGGCCCGCCCATTCGCGGCATGCTTCGATCCGATGGTGTCCGGGATGACCCAGGTCCGATGGTGGGATTGGCGCTCGCAGCCTCTGCTGCGCGCGTTTGCATGGTCATTGGCCCTTCATGTCGCCCTGCTCAGCGGGATTGAGACCGGGCACCGGCTGGGCTGGTGGCAGCCGGATTCGCTCCCATCCTGGCTACGGGCTGCCATGCACCGCCAAATGGTCGAAGCCCTTGCCCGGATGCAGCGCGAGGATGCGGCCGACGCCCAGCGATCGATGCCGCTGCTGTTCGTCGATGTCGACGCATCCCAGTCCTCGGCCGAAGCCCCTGCCCAGGCCCGGTATTACTCGGATAAAAATTCCATCGCCGCCAATCCCGATGTTCGAATCGATTCGGATCTCCCCAACATCGACGGCGCCCAGGCCCAGGTTCCCAAGACCGCGGATCAGCCGCGGTCCCAGGCGCAGCCTCTCCAGCCGGCGCTGCCTCCGCCCGAGGTGGCCGATGCCCAGCCCGTTCCGCCTCCTGAGACCGAATCCAGGCCTTCGCCGCAGCGCGAGCCGGATGCCGATTCCGACCGCCCGCGGGGCGGGCAGGCTGCCGGGGATTTGGCCATGGCCAAGCCGATGCCCCGGCCGGAAACGGCTGAGCCCGGCGCCGGCCTTCGCATGACGCCTCCGCCGCCCCCGCCTCCCCGGGCCCGACCGCGCACGATCTCGGATGCGCTCCGCCAAAAGGGCTTGCTGGCGGGGGAGAAGATGCAGCAGGAAGGCGGCGTGCGGCGGCGGGCACTGATGGCTTCGCTCGATGTGGCAGCGACACCCTTTGGCGCCTACGACGCAGCCATCATCGCCGCGATCCAGCAGCGGTGGTACGACCTGATCGACGCGAGCGAGCTGGTCCAGAACCGGATCGGCAAGGTGGCCATCGAGTTCAAGCTCAAATCCAACGGCCGCGTCAGCGACATCGATGTGGTCGAAAACGAAGTGGGCGAGCTTCTATCCCTGCTCTGTCAGCGGGCGATCCAGGACCCCGCACCCTTTGCGCCGTGGCCGAGCGACCTGCGCCGAATGGTCGGCTCCGATTCCCGCCACGTCCGGTTCACCTTCTTTTACCAGTAAAGGCCGGGGCAATCGCCAGCGGCTTTGGCGCACGCCTGGACAGCACACGCCAGCTCCTGCTGCTCTCCATGCGCTGCCGAGAGGCCGCCAGCCTGCGGGCCGGCGCCCCCCGACGACCGAGGGGCGGGGCCCGACCGCGGTCGCGTCCTCAGCTCCCGCGCGGTTTCTGGGCGCGGTTGATCAGCTGACGGATCTTCTGTGCCAGCTCGGCATTGCCAGTCTTCGAGGCCGCCTGCTGGAGGGCGGGGACGAGCTCGCGGGCCGACGGGGTTGCGTTGCGGCCGGTCAGCAGCCTTTCCGCGACCGTGACGGTGGCGGTGACTGCCTCCTCGCGCACCGCGGGATCGTCCAGATAGGGCGCGATGAGCTGGACGGCCGGGACGGCGACAATGCCGCCCAGGGTGCCCAGCAACAGCTTCTTCTCCGCCTCGGTCTGGATGATCGGCATGGCCTGGCGGCACATGTCCAGCCGCTGGGCGGCCTGCAGGTCCGTATTCGCCGCCCAGCCGAGATAGCCGCGCAGGCAAAGGAGCTTATCGGCCGGGCTGGCCGCGTTCTTCGCCAGGGCCAGCAGGGCGGGGGCGGCATCTGGCGTCCGCCACTGGCCCAGCGCCCGAATCGCGTTGGACCGGACCCCGGCGTCGGGATCGTTCACGGCGGCGCGGACGGCTTGAAGCGCCGACGGGCCGCCCAGCGTGCTGAGGACGCGGAGCAAGGCGCTCTTGGAGGCGGGATCGGCCTGAGGCAGCTGGCGCAGGATGGGGGCTGCCGATGCCTCGGGCTGAGCCGAGCGGGCCGCCACGGCGGTCAGGGCCTGCTCGGCGGCGTCCATCTCGGCGGGCGCCGGGGCCCGCATCACCATGTCCAGCAGCGCCGGAGTTTCGGCGTCGCCGCCCAGTTCGCCGAGGCGTTTCAAGGCGGCGGGGCGCAGTTTGGGGTCGCCCCGGCGAGCCAGGTCCAGCAACACCGGCAGGGCGGAGGTCATCCGGCGGCGGCCGATCAGATCCAGCCCCATGAGCTGGCTGGCTGGGTCGTCGGAGTCGAGCATGCGCATGACGGCGGCATCGACCTCCGCGCCCGGCAGGCTGGCGAGGCCATCCTGGGCCGCTTGGGCAATCTCGCGATCCGGATCCCGGAGCGCCAGACGGATCGGCTCCGGCACTGCGGGCTGGCCGAGCTCGACGAGCCCGCGCAGGGCCGCGATGCGGACCGGCTTGGGAGCCTCCTTGGCCAGGGGCGTCAACGCGGCCGCGGCGGCCACGGTGTCCCGGCGCCGAGCCAGGGCTTGAATCACCAGGATCTGGCGGTCTTCGGGCAGCGATCCCAGACTGGCCGCCAGGGCTTCGGTGATCCGGGGGCCGGGCAGCTCGTAGGACGTCTTCACCGCCGCGGCGAACCGGACATAATCCTGGTGGGCGAGGTTCTGCTGCATGATTTTGGGCCGGTTCTGCGCGCTGGCCAGGAGAGCGCCGCGGACGGCGGCGGCTCGAACCTGCTGGGCGAGCGCGGGCTTCTGGAGCCGGCGGTAAATGGCGAGGGCGGCCGGGCGGCGGCCATCGGCTGCCATGGCTTCCGCGCTCCGCAGCAGGCCCTCGATCAGCGCGAGCTGAAGGGCGGGGGCGGCCGCGGCGCGGGCCGCTTCCAGCGCCTGGGCGGCCTCGTCGGTGCCGATGCTGCCCATCGCTCGGGCCGCCGCCTGGGCGACATCGCTGTCTTCGGACTGAAGGAGCGGCGCCAGAAGAGGGGCCGCCTGGGCGTCGCGCCGCACTCCCAAGCTGATGATCGCTCCGGCCAGCGGGCGGCCCTTGAGCCGCCCCAGGGCGTCGCGCAGCGCGCGGTCGACGGCCGGATCCGGAATCGGCTCCAGAGCATACCGGACCATGTGCGACAGCTCCTCGTTGGCGAGCAGCGCCGCCAGCGGAGCCACCGACTTGGCCGTCGCAACCACCGACAGCTGCCGGCATGCATCCGCCTTCTCTTTGAGCGCCGCGCCGGATTGCAGCACCGCCAGCAGCTCCGCCTCCGTGGCGGCTGGGGCGAGGGCGGCCCCGCCGTGGAATGCCGCCAGCCAGATGCCCGCCAGGACCAGTGATTTCCAATTTCGAGTCAACATATCGGGTTCTCCAAAAAGGTGAGGGTCAGGAATGTGCTAGATGGTCCAGGGGGCGCGCATCGCCCGTGAGCGCAGCCGATTGGCTTCCGGATCGTTGATGAACTCCTCCTTGACCGGATCGAATTTCATGTCGCGTTTCAACCACATGCAGATGTTGGCCGCGTGGACGGTGGACATCGACCGGTGCATCATGACCGGGTTGGCGACGGTGAGGCGGCGGGATTTGATGCAATCGAACAGGTTTCGGACATGGCTCATCGGCCGCTGGGTGCGGGCCATGTAATTGCGCACCAGGGTGCTGAACTCGCCCAGGAGGGCCGGGTTGGACAGATCGGGTTTGGAGTAGCCGTCCGCCACCGACACCCAGCCTTCCGTCCCCTCGTAGCAGACTCCGCACGACCCATGCCATCCGCCGGCCGTGCCTTGCCATCCCCCGCGGTTGAGGATCATCCGCATGCCGTTGGCAAAGCGGGTCACCATGCCGTCGCCGCTCTCGTTGGCGACGTATTGATATTCGACGGCCGAGGTGTCGGCGGCGCCGATGGCGACCTGGCATTGGGCGAAGGTGTGGGCGCCCCATTCGCCGATGCAGCTGGTGTGAAAGTCGTAATGGCCGCGCCATCCGCCCCGCACGTAGGCCGAGTTGTAGGGGCGCCACGGGCACGGCCCCAGCCACTGGTCCCAGTCCACCTCGTCCTTGGAGGGCTCCGGCTCGGCCGGCAGCCAGTCGGTCCGCATCTCGGCCGCATCCCACGGGGCGATGTGGGCGCGGACGGTATGGACCTGGCCGAGCTTGCCCAGGCGGAGGAGCTCGTTGGCGAAGGTGAAGTTGGCCTCGCTGAGCCGCTGGGTGCCCGTCTGGTAGATCCGCCCGTAGCGCCGCGCCGTTTCCACCACCATCTGGCCTTCGGCGATCGTCATCGAGGACGGCTTTTCCGAGTAGACATCCTTGCCCGCCCGCATGGCCAGCGTCGCCGCCATGGCATGCCACCGGTCCCCCGTCGCAATCAGCAGGGCGTCGATGTCCGTTCGCAGCGCCAGGAACTCGCGGATGTCCCGATACATCTTGCAGTCGGTGTTGCCATACTTGGTGTCCACCAGGCGCTTGATGGCCTCGCGCTGCGCCTTCTTGGCGTCGCAGATCGCCACGAACTGCACATCGGGCTCGGGCAGCATCCAGTTGAGCACTCCGGTCCCGCGGCTGCCCACGCCCAGGCCGCCCAGCACGATCCGTTCGCTCGGCGGCACCGCGCCGTCCCGCCCGAGCGCCGAGGCCGGAATCAGAACCGGCGCTGCCATCATGCCGCCCGCACCCGCCACCTGTTTCAAAAAGCTGCGCCGCGATACTGAGCAGGCTCCGGATCCGAATCGCCCCGGACGAGATGGCTTGGCCGGGATGTGAATCCCGGATGAAAAGGTTGAATTTGACATGCGGCATTTCCTATCAGTTTGGCGGCTGCGCGCAAAGCATTATCTGGCGAGACTCGATGTTTTGTTACAAACCGAATCGCACATTATAGTGGAATAATCGAGCGGTTGGTTTTTGTATGGTTTTCATGAGTTCTGATCGGAAGGAATGCCGTCCGGCAAGGAATGGCTTGGGGGAGGTCCAGCGCTGCGATGGGGATCGATCCAGGGCCAATGGCCGCAGGCGGCAAACCGCCGGGCGCGGTATCGGTCTGGCGCTGGCGGGATGGGTGGCGGCGCAAGCGTTGCCGGGCGCGTGCGGCGCAGCGGCGGCGGCGGCGCCCTCCGGCGGTGCTCAGCGGGTAGAAGCGGCCACGGATGTGGTCGGGCTGTGGCGGCCGGATCAGCATCTGTACGTCAAGGGCAACCTCGGAGTGGGATCGGCGCAGCTCGATTCCCTCGAGGGATGGTTGCGCGCCGAAGCCCGGAACTGGACGGTCGTGCTTCTCGAGCACGCGGACGACGAGCGTTTCCGCGACGTGGACGGCAAGACGCTCGCGAGGATGGACGCCGTCGAACAGGCCCTGGGAACAGGGCTGCCCAACCGGACCGGGTTCGGACAGCTGACGGATGCGCGAACGCAGGAGCGGAACGGGGCGCTCTTCGTCCTGTTTCTGCGCGAGCGCAAGTTCTCGTATTTCGGCTCGGACGCGCAGGATCGGAGAGGGCTGGGGGAGGAGCGATGGGCGGGGCAGCTGGATCAGCCGGCCGTGGCGGCCATGCGAGGCGGCGGCCGGATCGTGGATGCGGTCCGGGACACGATCACGGGGATCGATCGGCAGCTGACGCAGCGGATCGGCTCGGAACGGATCGAGCGGGAGAGGCGCGAAGCGGAGGCGCAGGCGGCTCGCGCCCAAGCCCTGGAACGTGCGCGGTCCAGCCTGGCGATGGCCAGCAATGCCGTGGGCCGAGCCGAGCGGGCCGCCGCCGCGATGACAGGCGATCTAGCGCGGCCGGGCCTGGCCGGATGGCGGGGCGAGCTCGAGGCGGCGCGAGCGGCGCTGGAGGCGGGGAATGTGCCGGCGGTGACGGCGCTGGCCGATCCGGTGGCGCGGCAGGCGGATGAACACGCTCGCCGGATCGAGTCGTTCCGGCAGCTGGGGCCGGAGCTGGCGCGGCTCGAGCAGCGGATGGCCGGTTGGCCGAGCCATCCGCATCATGGGGCCGCGATGGCCGCCAGCCAGGAGGCGCAGCGGGCGCTCGAGGAATCCCGCCAGGCGCATCAGCGGGGAGATGCGGCGGCTATCGAGAAGGCGGACCTGGCGCGGGGCAGGGCCGATGAGGCGGAAGCCCGGATGCGCGCAGCCGAGCAGACAGCGCGTCAGAGAGAAGAGGCGGAGGCGCGGGCGGCGCGGTTGAGGCGGCAAGCGGCGGCGGGCGGCGGCGCGGCCGCAGCGGCGGGAGCAGGCGCGCTGCTGTTCGGATTGAACCGGCGGCGGCGGGGTCCGCGGTCGGAGGCGCTGGCGCTGGTCCAGACGTGGACGGCCGGGTTGAACGAGAAGACGGTGGCGCTGTTCGATCTGCTGGATCGGGTGCGAACGGTGCTGGGGGGATCGACCGAGGAGGTCGCCGAGCGATACGCGGGGCGGACGCTCGAGGCCGGCCAGCGGATCATAAGGGATGTGGACGAGCTGTCGATCATGTCGGCTTGTGCCGGCCGCGTGCTGGGGGAAGCCCAGGCGCTGATCGAGCCGGCGGGATGGGGCGGGCGGGCGCGGGCCTGGATTTCCGCGGGCCCGTACCGGGAGGCGATTCGCCGGCTGCGAGACGAGCCGATCCGTTTCCGGCCGGAGGAGGGGCTGGAGCTGGTGATCCGCGGCCCGCGCACGGAGCGAGAGACGTTGCTGGGGCATCTGGAATCGTATCAGCCATTCACGATGACGTTTACGGAGCTGATCGACGCGTTCAACGAGCGCGCGGGCCGCGCCCTCACGGGGCTTGAATCGGTGCAATCTTCCATCCTGCGGGCCGGGCCCGTGTTCGCGGAGATCGAAAAGGCCGCCTCTTTGGCCGCGAGCCACGAGACCGATTTGCAGCGGGCGCGCGAGATGGATTCGCGGTTCACGTTTGCGGAGGTCTTTGCAAGCCTGCTTCCGGCCGCGCGGCTGGACCATGCGGAGGCGGTGCGGATGGCATGCCGGGACGCGATGGGCGCGCTCGAGGGGCCGGCGGCGGCGGCTCAACGGAAGGCGGGGGATGCCGCGGGCCTGGTTGGGCTGGGGATGGGCTACCATCTCGAGATCGGTCCCGCGCTGGCAGCGGCGGCCGGGCGGCTGCAGGGAGCGGGGCGGGATGCGGGGTGGATCGAGGCCGCCGTGACGGAATTGTCGGCTCAGTCGGAGGAGCTGGCCTCGCGAGCGCAGCGCGAGAGCGTGGCTCGCGAGATCCGGGAGATCGGGGAGGGCCTGAACAGGCTGCGGGAGCGCGCGGAGGCCGCCATCGCGCTCGAGGAATCGTGCCAGAAAGAGCTGGCGCTGGCGGTGGAGGAGGCTGGGGCCGAGGTCCAACGGGCGCGGGAGGAGCTGGGCCGCGATCTGGGATTGGCGCCCGGGGAGCTGCTGGTCGAGACTGGGCGGAATCCGACGGAGGCGATCGGCCGGGCTCGAGAGCAACTCGAGGGCGTTCGAGCCGCTCTCGATCGAGGGGATCTCGAGGGGGGGAGGGATGGATTCGACGCGGGCCTGGCGGCGGTGGCCGCAGCCCGGGGGATGGTCGAGGCGACGCGGAGTGCTTGGGCGGCCCGGGCGGATGCAGAGGCGGCATGGCGGGCAGAGACGAACCGGCTGACGGCCATGCTCCCGGAGCACGAGCAGATCCTGGATGAGCTGCTGCGCGATTATGAGCCGGCGGCGTTGCGATTGGGCGAGGGGGATCCAGTGCATCCGAACGCCAACGGGACGGCTCAGGACAACCTGAAGGAGGCGGAGGATCATCTGGCTCGGTGCCGTTCGCTGGGGGAGGATAGCGGGCGGGCATTTCGGGCGGGTCGGATCCTGGAGGGCTCCGAGCTGATGGAGCAAGCGGCGGCGCATCAGCAGGAGGCGGCCTATCGATTGATGGAGATTGTCGAGAAACGGGACCGGGTGCGGCGCACGGAGGCGAGCAACGAGGAGCTGCAGGGGCAGCTCGAGGCGCGCCAGCGGGAGATCGAGGGATTGACAGGCGATCCCCGCACCATGGCCGCCACGGTGGAGGGATTCCGGCAGGCGGTCGAGCAACTCGAGCGGAGCCGGGTTTTGGCGGCGGCGGGCCTGCGGAATCCGTTCGCGCGGGGAGCGGTGCTGGCTGCGGCGGGAGCGGCGTTCGAGCAAGTGGCGGCTCGGGTGCGTCAGGATTGGGAGGCCCATGCGGAGGCGGAGCGAAGCCTCCGGGCGGCGGCATCGCAGATCGAGGGGGCGCGCCGGCTGGCGGAGGAAGCCCGGGGAGACGCGGTGGCCGACAGCGGGGCGATCCTGGGGTCGTATGGGGAGCTGGATGCGCTGGGGGCGCGACATGCGGCGTGCGAGCCGCGCCTGCTCGAGGCGCACGGGGATTGGGGGGAGCTGGATCGGGAAGCGGACCGGCTGGCGGCCGAGGCGGGGAGGGTGGCGGCGGCCTTGCGAGGGGAGCTGGAGCAGGCTCGAGCGGCTTTGGAAGCGGTTTCGCGGGCATCGAACGCGGTGCGGTCGGCGTCGGGGTGGGCGGGAGGGTGGGGCGTCCTGATCTCGGGGTCGCCGGGTGGAAGCCTGCTGCAGCAGGCGCGGGGCGGGCTGGAACGGGGTGTTTACGCCGAGGCGCGGCGGATGGCCGAGCAGGCGCGGCGCGCGGCGGAGCTGGCGATCGCGGAGGCGGAGGCGGAGATGCTCAGGCGCCGCCGGGCGGAGGAAGAACGGCAGGAGCGCGAGCGGCGGCGCCGGGCGATCGAGGTGCAGCGGCGGCTCTCCACGCAGCGGAGCCCCTCGAGCAGCTTTGGGAGGTCGGTATTCTCCTCGGGATCGGGGATGGGACGGTCCTCGTTTTCGCGTGGATCGGGGATGAGGCGATCGGGGTGGTGAAGGGCGCGGAGGCTGGCGGCGCCGCTGGAAAATCGGCTGGCGGCGGCGGGTGGGGCATGGTAGAGGGTGAGCATCGGAACTATGGCTTTATGGGGATTACTGGGCGCGTCGGATTTGGCGCCGGGAATGGCATTGGGGCCGTATCGGCTGCACGAGCTGATCAACAGCGGCGGGATGGCGGATCTATGGCTGGTGAGCAACCAGCGTGAGGAGGCGTGCGCCCTGCGGCTGCTGCATCCTCGGCTGCGATTCAACTTGCGGGCGCGCCGCCGTTTCATCCAGGGCTGCGAGATCCTCTCCCGAATCCACAATCACAATCAGGTCATCGAGTATCAAGGACACGGCAAGATCGATGGGCGCCATTACCTGCTGATGGAATATGTCGAGGGCGCCAACATGAAGGAGATGTTGAACCTGAGCGATCCGCTTCTGGTGGACCGGGTATGGGAGATCTTGCGGGACATGGCGCTGGCGCTCGAGCATGTGCATGAGAGCGGCTTCATGCACCTGGATTACAAGCCGGAGAATCTGCTGCTGACCCGCAACGGGCAGTTGCGTCTGGTGGATTTCGATCTGGCGATGCCGGCGCCGCCGCGTCCGGCCCGGCTGAAAAGCTACGGCGGGACTTTTTCCTACATGGCGCCGGAGCAACTGCTGCGGCAGCCGGTGGATCATCGGGCGGATGTCTTTGCGTGGGGGGTGACGGCCTACGAGCTGATCGCGCGGCGCCGGCCGTTTCAGGGGGAGACGGCGGAGGAGGTGCTGCGCAAGCAGCTGGATCGGAGCCAGGATTTCCTGCTGCCGCGCGAGCTCAATCCGGAGCTGTCGGCAGCGATGGAGAAAGTGATCATGCGCTGTCTGGAGCGGGATCCGGACCGGAGGTATCCGTTCATGAGCGTGCTGATCCGGGAGATGGAGGCGGCGCCGTAACGGGGGAGCCGAAGCGCGCGGCCGCCGGGGGAGCGGGGATCGAGCGGGTCTCAGGCGGCATGGCCGAGGAGGATCGGGGGGCGCTGGCCGCTCATCCATTGATTCCAGAGGGAGAGGAGCTGGGACTGGTGGCAGGCGGCCCAGGCGAGGACCAGCAGGCGGACCTCGGCGGGCGCATCGCCGTTGACGATGCGGAGCGGCTGAACGCTCAGGACCAGCTCCGACTCGCCGAAGAAGGCATGGATGCGAGCGCCGAGGGTCTTGGCGCCCAGCATTCGGATCACAATCCCACGGAATCGAGCAATCACTGGCATATGGGTTTCCTCAGTTTTCGGCGGATCGGTCTTGGCTCATCACAGTAGATAGATACACAGCGGCTGGGGGTGAAGTTGCGGATCGCTTGGATTTTCCCTTGGCAGGGCGGGGCGAGCGGATTAAGTAGAACGGACTGAATGACCACACATTATTTAGCGTGCGATCTGGGCGCGGACAGCGGGCGGCTGATGCTGGGGACGCTGGCGGGCGGGCGGCTGACGCTGGAGGAGGCCCACCGGTTCACGAACGCGCCGATCAAGTCGGGCGGCTCGATGCATTGGGATTGGGAAGGGCTGTGGGGCGAGCTCAAGAAAGGGCTGGCGAAGGTGGCGGAGCGGCGGCTGCCGGTATCGAGCGTCAGCTGCGATTCCTGGGGGGTGGATTACGTCTTGCTGGACGGGCAGGGGCGGGTGATGCCGCCGGTTCATCATTATCGGGATCCGCGCTGCCAGCGGGGCGTCGAGCGGGTGAGGGCGCGCGTGGCATGGGAGACAGTATTCGCCGAGACGGGGATCCAGTTCATGCCATTGAACACGATCTACCAACTGGCGGCGGAGGAGCCGGGGCGGCTGGCGAGCGCGCACCGGCTGCTGGGGATCGGGGATGCATTCAACTATTTCCTGAGCGGGGCGGCCAAGACGGAGGCGTCGCTGGCGAGCACGACCCAGCTCTATAATCCGTTGGAGCGGACGTGGTCGCGTCGGCTGCTCGAGGCGCTCGAGATACCGGCGGGGCTGTGGACGGAGATCGTGCCGTCGGGGACGAGGCTGGGCTTCATGGATGAGGGGCTGTCGCGGGAGACGGGGCTGCCGAGGATCGAGGTGATTGCCTCCTGCTCGCACGATACGGGGGCGGCGGTGGCAGCCGTGCCGGCGGGGGGAGGATCGTGGGCGTATTTGAGCTCGGGGACGTGGTCATTGATCGGCGTGGAGCTGCCGGCTCCGATCATCAACGACCAGTGCCGGGATCTGAATCTGACGAACGAGATCGGGTATGGAGGCACGGTGCGGCTGTTGAAGAACATCATCGGTTTATGGCTGGTGCAGGAGTGCCGTCGCGCGTGGTCGAAGGCGGGGCGCGAATACAGTTTTATCGAGCTGGAGGAGCTGGCCCGCTCGGCGCCGCCGTTTCGGTCGCTGATCGATCCGGCGGACGCGCGGTTTTTAAGCCCGGACGACATGCCGGAGAAGATTGCGGCGCAATGTCGGGAGCGAGGGCAGCCGGCGCCGTCGGACCCGGGGGCGACGATCCGGGCGGTATACGAGAGCCTGGCATTGTTCTATCGGCACACGTTGCGGCGGATCGAGCAACTGATCGGGCGGCGGATCGAGCGGATGCACATCGTGGGGGGGGGCAGCAAGGATGGAACCCTGAACCAATTCACGGCGAACGCGCTGGGGATCCCGGTGGTGGCGGGGCCGGCGGAGGCGACGGCGGCGGGCAATCTGCTCATCCAGGCGATCGCGCTGGGGCATCTGCCGTCGCTGGCAGCGGCTCGGGAGGTGGTCCGGCAATCGTTGACGGGCCGGACCTATCTGCCGGAGGAGGCCGAGGCGTGGGAGGCGGCCTATCGGCGGTTCGAGAGGCTGGTGGCGCCGGTGTGAGGGGGCGGATCCAGAGCCGGCCCGGGCCGCCGGGCGGGCGGGAAACGAGGAAAAATGGCTTGCGGCAAGGCGAGGGTGGCGGGGATACTGTCGAGCGGTTGGGCGGCAGCAACAATCGGAAGAGAAAAGCCGAGACATGAAAATCGTACGGATGGGGATTGTGGGATTGGGCAACATGGGACGGTATCATGCGGATTACCTGTTGCAGAAGAAGGTGAGCGGATGCGAGCTGACGGCGGTGAGCGACGCGATCCCGGCGAACCTCGAGCGGTATCGGCAGCTAAAGACCTTCGAGCGGAGCGAGGATCTGATCCGGTCGGGCGCGGTGGATGCCGTGCTGATCGCGACGCCGCACTATCTGCACACGACCATCGGGATCGATGCATTGGAGCACGGGCTGCACGTGCTGGTGGAGAAGCCGATCTCGGTCCACAAGTCCGACTGCGAGAGGTTGTTGGGGGCGCACCGGGATCCGAAGCTGGTGTTTGGGGCGATGTTCCAGATGCGGACCGATCCGCGGTATCGGAAGATCAAGCAGCTGATTGACCAGGGGCATCTGGGGCAGATTGTCCGGGTGAACTGGATCATCACCGACTGGTATCGGACGGAGGCCTATTATGCGAGCGGGGGGTGGCGGGCGACTTGGAAGGGGGAGGGAGGAGGGGTTTTGCTGAACCAGTGCCCGCACAATCTGGATTTGCTGATCTGGTGTTGCGGGCCGGTGGCGCGGGTGCGCGGGTTTTGCCAGCTGGGGCGGTTCCACTCGATCGAAGTGGAGGACAACGTGACGGCGTATCTCGAGTTCGCCCGAGGCGCGACGGGAGTCTTCGTGACATCGACCGGGGAGACGCCGGGGACGAACCGGTTCGAGATCGCGGGGGAAAAGGGCAGGCTGGTGCTCGAGCACGGGCGGATCAGCTTTGTGCGGAACGAGGTGTCGATGTTCGAGTTCAGCCGATCGAGCCGGGCGGGTTTTGCGCGGCCGGAGGTATGGAACGTGGATGTGCCGTTCGACCCGAGCGGGGCGCAGCACCATCTCATCGTCCAGAATTTCGTGGATGCGATATCGAGCGGGGCGCGGCTGCTGGCCCCGGCGACGGAGGGGGTGGGATCGGTCGAGCTGGCCAACGCGATCCTCTATTCTTCGCTGATTGGAGAGACGGTCGAGATGCCACTGGATGGCGGGGCGTACGAGCGGAAGCTCCAGCAGCTGATCGCCGAGTCGAGGCACGAGAAGGTCGTGGCGGAGGTTGCCACGGAAGATTTCACCCAATCGTTCAACCGGCAGTGAACTGGAGAGGCAGCCATGTATTATACAGGAATCGCGGATGAGGCGGGGGCGTTGATCGACACGCAGATTCGTGCGACGCGGGAGCTGGGGTGGGATCAGATCGAGGCGCGGATGGTGGAGGTGCCGGGCTATCCGAAGGCGAACATCCACGATCTGCCGGAGCCGGCCTTCGAAGCGGCTGCGGAGAAATTGGAGGCGGCGGGAGTGCGCGTCTGTTGTTTTGGCTCGGCGATCGGGAACTGGGCGAAAAAGATTGACGAGCCGTTCGACAGCTCGCTCGAGGAGGCGCGGCGGGCCATCCCGCGAATGCAGCGGCTGGGGACGCGGCTCATCCGGATCATGAGCTTTGCGATTCGGGAGGGGGAGGACCAGATGGCGGCGGAGCGATTTCGCCGCGTGCGGGAGCTGACGGAGATGTTTCTGGGCGCGGGGATTCAGCCGGTGCACGAGAACTGCATGAACTATGGAGGGATGGGATGGCCCTACATGTTGGAGCTGCTGGAGAACGTGCCGGGGCTGAAGGTGGTGTTTGACACGGGCAATCCGGTGTTCAACCTGGACCGGAGCAAGCCCAAGCCCTGGCCCAGGCAGGACGCATGGGAGTTCTTCGAGCATGTCCGGGACCATATTGTCCATGTGCACATCAAGGATGCGAAGTGGGATCCGGCGCGGAACGAGGCAGTGTACACGTATCCGGGCGAAGGCGAGGGGTGTGTAAAGGCGATCCTGCGGGACCTGTTGAAGTCGGGCTATGACGGGGGGCTGTCGATCGAGCCGCATCTGGCGGTGGTGTTTCATGATGACTCGGTGCAATCTTCGGCCGAGGCGCAGTATGGGAGTTATGTCGAGTATGGCCGGCGGCTGATGAGGCTGGTGGAGGAAGCGCGGGGCGAGGTGGGTCGAGCGTGACCAGCGTGAAGGCCGGAGCTGCCGGAGGGCGAGGGGGTGTGGAGCTGGACGCGGGTGGACTTGACTTCACTTTTCGGAGAAACCATATTGGCGGACTTGCGCAATATCGGCAGCAGAGAAGCGATTAGGGATGGCAAAGTATGGTGAAACCTAAGGCGAAGAAGCCAGCGGCGGTTCGGCCGGCTGATGGGAAGCCGGGCAAGGGGCAGGCCCCTGCGGCCAAGAAACCATCGGCAGGCAAGGCGCAGAAGGAGAGTCAGCCTGCGCTGGCGCATTCGAAAGCTGGCAAGCCGGCGGTTCGATCGCATCCTAAAACTGCGGAGAAGCCAGCGGAGAAGGGCGGCGGCAAGAAGGGGGAGCGCCGGGAAGCGGGGCGGGCATCGGGGCATGGGGGGGCCGCGGGCGGAGCAGCGGCGGCCGGGGCGGCGCCCGGCGGAGCGGGGTCATCTCCGGCCGGCAAGCCGGGGCAGGGGTTCGACCTGGCGGAAAAGATCAAGGAGCTGGTCAAGCTGGCGCAGGAGCAGGGGTACCTCACCTACACGGACATCAACGACGCGTTGCCGGACAGCGTCGTAACCCCGGAGGAGCTGGACGAGATCTATATCAAGCTGCGGAACCTTGAAGTCGAGATAGTCGACCAGGCGGAGGTGGACCGGGTCAAGCAGCCGGAGCCGGAGGAGGAGGACGACAAGGGCCGGCTGGACATCCTGGACGATCCGGTCCGGATGTATCTGAAGCAGATGGGGCAGGTGCCGCTGCTGACGCGCGAGCAGGAGGTGGAGATTTCCAAGCGGATCGAGGATGCAGAGAACGAGGTGAAGGGGATCATCTACGGTTTTGGATTTGCCGGGAAGGAGCACATTGCGCTGGCGGAGAAGCTGATATCGGAGCCGCCGAAGGAGCGATTTGACCGGGTGATCCTGGACAAGAAAGTGGAGAGCCGCGACAACCATTTGAAGGCATTGCGGAAGCTGGTGAAGGAGGTGCGGGATCTGGACCGGCACGTGGACGACGCCTATGCCGGGTGGCAGGCGGCGCCGAACCGGGCGCGTCGGGAACGGATGTACCAGCAATTTCAGCGGTTGGACCAGCGGCTCCAGCGGATGTTTCAGCGCTATTATTACAAGCAGAAGGTGATCGAGGAGATGGCGCTGGTGGCGGACAACATCCACGACAAGATCCAGCACAGCCTGCGGTGCATCCACGAGACGGAGGCGCAGCGGAAGTCGCATCAGCAGCAGGCGATCATCCAGTCCGAGCAGCGGAAGATCAAGGCGCTGGAGGAGTTTGTGCGGATGTCGTTCGAGGATTATCTGAAGTCGTACAAGCAGCTGCAGCATTTTGCGGCCAAGGCGTTGCGGGCCAAGACGGAGATGGTCGAGGCGAACCTGCGCCTGGTGATATCGATCGCCAAGAAGTACACCAATCGCGGGCTCTCGTTTCTGGATTTGATCCAGGAGGGCAACATGGGATTGATGAAGGCGGTCGAGAAGTTCGAGTATCGGCGGGGCTACAAATTTTCGACCTATGCGACGTGGTGGATTCGGCAGGCGATCACGCGGTCCATCGCCGATCAGGCGCGGACCATCCGGATCCCGGTCCACATGATCGAGACGATCAACAAGCTGATGCGGGTGCAGAAGCAGCTGGTCCAGGATTTCGGGCGGGAGGCGACGCCGGAGGAGATTGCGGACGAGATGCAGATGCCGGTGGACCGGGTGCGGGCGGTGCTGAAGATGGCGCAGCAGCCGATCTCCCTGCAGTCGCCGGTGGGGGACAGCGATGACACCAACTTTGGCGATTTCATCGAGGACAAGACCGCCGAGAACCCGTCGGAGATGACCAGCTACAGCCTCCTGAAGGACAAGCTGAGCGACGTCCTTTGCAGCTTGACGGAGCGGGAGCGTAAGGTGTTGGAGCTCCGGTTTGGGCTGGGGGATGGCTACTCGCGGACGCTCGAGGAAGTGGGCAAGCAGTTCAAGGTGACGCGGGAGCGGATTCGGCAGATCGAGGCGAAGGCGCTTCGCAAGATGCGTCATCCGACCCGGCTGCGGCAGCTGCAGGGTTTTTTGGAGACGGAGAACAACGCTTAGGGGGCCGATTCCGCCCGATGGCAGGCGGCCCAATGGCCGGGGGCGACGAGGCGGGGGGCGGGGATTTCTTCGCGGCAACGGGGTTCGGCCCGAGGGCAGCGAGGGTGGAAGGGGCATCCGGACGGCGGATGGATGGGCGAGGGGATATCGCCCGAGATGACGGATCGAGGGGGGCGGCCTGGGGCGTCGGGAGCCGGGACGGCAGCGAGGAGGGTTTGGGTGTAGGGGTGTTGGGGTGTGCGGCAGACCTGGCGGGTCGGGCCCAGCTCGGCCATTCGGCCGAGGTACATCACCAGGAGGCGATGGCTGATGTGCTCGACCACGGCGAGATCATGCGTGATGAAAAGGTAGGTCAGACCATGCGCCCGCTGTAGATCCTGCAGGAGGTTGATAATCTGAGCCTGGACGGAGACGTCCAGCGCGCTGACGGGCTCGTCACAGACCAGAAGGCGGGGCTCGACGGCGAGGGCGCGCGCGATCCCGATGCGCTGCCGCTGACCGCCGCTGAACTCATGAGGGTATCGCTCCGAATCGTCGGGGTTCAATCCGACCGACTGGAGCAACCCGGCGATCCGGCGGCGGCGGGCGCTGCGGCCGGAGACGAGCCGATGGATCGAGAGCGGTTCGCCGACGATTTGCCCGATCGTCAGGCGCGGATTGAGGGATCCCATCGGATCCTGGAAGATCATCTGGAACTGCCTGCGCCGCTGGCGGAGGTCGCGGCCCCGGAGGCGGACGAGGTCTTCGTGGGCGAACCGGATGCGGCCGCTGGTGATGGGAACCAGGCGGAGGATGGCGCGTCCGAGCGTGGTTTTTCCGCAGCCGCTTTCTCCGACGAGACCGAGCGTTTCGCCGGCTGGGATGGTCAGGCTCAAGCCGTCCACGGCACGCACCCAGGCGCGGGGCCCCCCCCATCGGTCGGAATGGACCGGGTAATGAACGTGGAGCTGATCGATTTCGAGCAGGTTCATGGGGAGGGGTCGGGCGGGCTGAGGGCGAGGGCGTAGGGGCAGCGGACTTGGCGCCCGGGTTCGGCGTCGACCAGCGGAGGCACGGTGCGGGAGCAGTCCGGCTGGACGATGGGGCAGCGGGGATGGAACCGACAGCCGGAAGGGAAATGGCCGGGCTGGGGGACCTGGCCTGGAATGGCGCGGAGTCGGGATTGGTCGCTGCCAAGCCGAGGGATCGAATCGTGGAGGCAGCGGGTATAGGGGTGGAAGGGTTGGCGGAGCACGTGGCGGGCGGGGCCGGTCTCGACGACCTGGCCGGCGTACATGACGACGACGCGATCCGCCATCTGGGCGACCAGGAGGAGATTATGGCTGATCAGGAGCAGGCTCATGGCAGATTCGCGCTGGATGGATCGGAGCCGATCGAGGATCTGGGCCTGGATGGTGACATCGAGCGCCGTGGTCGGCTCATCGGCCACGAGCAACTGGGGCTCGGATGCGAGCGCCATGGCAATCATCACGCGCTGCTGCATGCCGCCGGACAGGTGGTGCGGATAGTCGCGCAGGCGCCGTTCGGGCGAGGCGATGCCGACTCGATGGAGGAGCGAGACGACTTCGGCGTCGGAGTCCGCCTCGGGTCGGTGGAGGCGGAGGGATTCGCGGATCTGGCGCCCGATTCGCATGACCGGGTTGAGGCATGAGGCGGGCTCCTGGAACACGTAGCTGACGATTCGGCCGCGCAGGCGGCGCAGGCCCCGCGGGGGGAGCGAGAGGACATCGCAGCCCGCCAGATGGATGGAGCCGCCCGCGTAGCGTGCGGGGGGCGATGGCAGGAGGCGGGCGATGGCCAGGGCGGAGGCGCTTTTGCCGCACCCGCTTTCGCCGACCATTCCGACGGTTTCGCCTGCTTCGACATCGAACGAGACGCCATCCACGGCCCGGACCGCCGACGAGTCGTTTCCAAAGTCGATCTGCAAGTCTTGGATTTCGAGCAAGGCCATCTGTGCCGTTCTTGCTTACATCAGGCCGCGGGCGGAATAAACCTGAAAATCGCGGATTGGAGCCGGGCGATCCGGTGTCGCGAGGATGGCGCCGCGCCCGGGCCAGCCCGTGAGGGCCGCGATGCGCAGCGGCCCGGATGCCGGGATCGTCCGACTCGTTGACTCTTGCGAAGCCGGTGGCGGTTGTTCTACTTTGGAATGGTGTCAGGCATGATGGACCGGTCCTGGTTTGCGGCGGCCGTGGTGTGCTACGGAGTGGCCGCGGTGTATGCCATCTTTTTGTGGCGGCAGGGATTCCGCCGGGATGCCTGGATCCATTACGGATGGCTGTTTTTGGGCTTCCTGTTGCACGGAGCCGCGATGCTGATGCGCGGCTTCAGCCTCTCGAGCTGCCCCATCAATAACTTGTATGAGGCGATCATGTTCGTCGCGTGGACGATGGTGGCCGTCGTCCTCGTGCTTGGATGGTGGCCGCCGCTGCGGTTCCTGGGCGTGTTCGCATCGCCGTTGTTGCTGGCGATGGGGATATTTGCAATGACGCCGGCCCTGGATGCTCCCGGCGCGGCCCCAACGACCCCGCCCGTATGGCGCAGCCTGCATGCGACGATGATCCTGCTGTCATGCGGGGCGTTCGGCATGGGCGCGGTGGCGGGGGCGATGTTCCTCATCCAGGAACGCAATCTGAAACTGCACCGGCTGCAAGCGGTCACCTCGCGTCTGCCATCCATCGAGCGTCTGGAGGTGACGATGGACCGGCTGCTGTGGGCGGCGACGGCGCTGATGCTGGGAGGAATCGTCACGGGCAGCGTCTGGCTGTGCCAGTCGCAGAGAGCCTCGGGGATTCGGGATCCGATCGTGGGATGGACGCTGGCGATCTGGTTTTTTTACCTCGGCCTGCTGGTGTGGCGCTGGAAGTATGCGCGGCGCGGGCGGCGTTTCGCCTGGGGGGCGGTAGCTGGTTTTCTGGTGATCGCGCTCACGTTTTGGGGAGTTTACCTGCTGTCGCCGATCCACCAGCCCTGAACGCGTATGCCCATCGTTCTCGTCGGCCTCAGCCACCACACCGCCCCAGTCCAGGTGCGCGAGCGGCTGGCCTTTCCGGCGCCGATCGTCCCCGGGGCCTTGGAGGCGCTGCGACAGCGCGGTCTCGCCCGCGAAGCGGTCATTGTCTCCACCTGCAACCGGGTCGAGCTTTATGCGGCCGTCGAAGATCCCCAGCCGGCCATCCTCGAGTCCATCGAGCGGTTTCTGGTCGATTTCCGGGGCTGTCCGGAGAGGCTGGACGGGGTGTTTTACGCGCGGACTGAACCCCAGAGCATCGAGCATCTGTTTCGCGTGGCGTGCGGGTTGGATTCGATGATCCTCGGGGAGACGGAGGTGCTGGGCCAGCTCAAGCAGGCCTATCAGCTCGCGCTCGAACATGGATTCACCGGTGGACGCCTCAACCGCGCCTTCCAGCGGGCCTTCCAGGTCGCCAAACTGGTCCGAACCCAAACCAACATCCAGCGCGGGAACGTCTCCGTGGCCAGCGCCGCCGTCGATCTGGCCGAAAAGATCTTCAGCTCGATCGCCGATCGCCGGATCATGGTCATCGGCGCCGGAGATACAGGCGAGAAGACCGCGCGCGCGCTGATCGGCCGGGGCGCGGCGGCCCTGGTGGTATCGAACCGGACATGGGAGAATGCCCAGGATCTGGCGCGCCAGCTAGGCGGCCGGGCTGTGCCGTTCGACCAATGGGAGCCGGAGCTGGCGCGCGTGGATATCGTGATCAGCAGCACCTCGGCGCCGCATTACATCCTCGATCGCGGCCGGCTCGAACCTGTGATGCCCATCCGGCGCAACGAGCCGCTTCTGCTGATCGACATCGCGGTGCCGCGCGACATCGAACCCGAGGTCAATTCCCTGGACAATGTGTATCTGTACAACATCGACGATCTCCAGGGGATTGCGGACGAGTCGCTCCGGCAGCGCCAGGAGGAGGTCGCGCGCTGCGAGCACATCATCCGGCAGAAGGTGGAGTCCCTGCTGAGCTCGCCGAGCGGCTCGCTTTCCAGAACAGGATCCCCCCGCCCCCCGCCCACGCCAGATAAATGAACCAGGTCACCAGGCCGGCTGCGATCACATCTCCACTGGCGATCCCCAGGGGCCGGAGCAAAAGCAGGCCCGACCCTTCCCGCACACCCACTCCCGCAACCGAAACCGGCATCGCCGTCAGAAACGAGATCAGGGGGAATATCCAGCCCGCCTGGATCCAATCGATGCGGCCGGTGGCCAGATCCGCCAGGAGGATCGCCATGACGCTGCTGAACAGGACCTGAGAGATGAAACCGCATACGACTCCGCCCGCCGCCGCGCCCGGTTTGCGGCGCATCGCCCGGAAACCGGCGACAATCGAATCGAGCGTCTTGCGAATCAGTGAAATCCGGCCGTAGCGGAAGAGCAGCCAGCCCGCAAGCACCCCCAGCAAGGCGAGCGGTCCCAGCCACCAAGGCGGGGACGGCCAGGCCGTCTGGCGCCACAGCCTGCTCACATGGCTGGTTCCCGCCCATGCCAGGGTCAGCCCCCCCAGCAACAGACTGCCTCCCCCTGCCGCCAATCGGTCCAGAAACGACGCCGCCAGGAGGTCTGGCACCGGCTTCTTCCATCGGGCGCCAAACCAGGCGGACTTGGCGACATCACCGCCGGCAGGTCCCAGGAGGAACGTGTTGAAAAAATGGCCGATCAGCGTCATGCGCCATACCTCGGACCTCGTCGTCGTCAATCCCCGAAGCCGCGCCACGCGCCGCCAGCGCGAGGCGCCCACCCCCAGCCCCAAACCGAAGAAAACGACCGCCAGACCGATCGTCGCCGGCGAGAGCCGGGCCAGCGCCGCCGCCAGCTCCGTCCAACCCACTTGGAACAGGACCACGACCAGGAAAAGCCCGGAGGCGGCCGGGCCCAGCCACCGCAGATGCCACTGGCGCGCGGAGATAGAACCCACCAAACCAGCAAGCGCGCCTTGTCCCCCCGAACCAAGGAACACCCCCTCTGACTTCCGTCTCGGCCCGGCTCCGCAGGGCAGAGGGTGGCGGCAGGCCGGGCGAGGTGGATCTTCATGGGCAGCGGCGGCCGCCGGGACAGCCGCATCCAGCTCTGCGGAATGTGCCGTCGGTCGCTTCGGTTCCATGTCGAGGCTGGGGACTACCGGATTGCGCGGGCCGCGGCAAGCTCGGAATTCCAGCCCGAGTTGCCGCTTGGCATCGGCACGGGCTTGCCGTTATGGTGACAAGCCATGACCACGGACCCGAAAATCCGGCCCGAGAGCAAGAACCGGCGCGAATGCCCCGCCTTGAACGCCATCATCGGCACCGCCGAATGCGGCCAGCAACGCGGCAGCAAGCTGAGCTGCCCGGCGCATTGCCCGCATTTCCCGTTCGGCACGGCATCCTACGACCTCTGGCTCAAAGTGGACGGCGCGTGGACGCGCAAAGCCCTCGATTTCGCCGTGCGCAAGGTCGGCCCCGATCGGCTCCGCCGGATCCTGCGTCAGAACTCGCTGGATCCCACTCAGGACCTCGATGTCGACTCGCTTCCGATCACGCTCGAGATGGCGCTGTTCCGCGAGCCCCGCGCCGACGGCCGCACTCTGGCCGACGTCTGGGAGGCCGAAGGGTGGAGCGGCCTGAACAACGACGAGCGGGTCATGACGCAATGCCGCCGCAAATCCTTTGCCGCCGTCCTCGAGGTGCAGCGGATTGTCGATGACGTGCAGACGATCTGCCAGGACATGCACGCGCCCGAGTCGGCGCCGTTCACGGTGTTCGATCGCACGCTGGCAGGCGGCGCGCTTCGGTTCAGCCGGTTCCTGGGCTGGATCGCGCCCTATCCCCACTACTATCGGGTCGCAGGCTTGGCCGTCATGATCCCCCATCTCACCTTCGACGTTTGGTGGGGGATCATCCAGGATCTGTTCCAGAAAGCCGCCGCGCAGAAGCCCGGCCTCGCCTGGTCGGATTTCCTGATGGGCCGTTTCGCTTCGCTGATCGCCCTGAACCAGCAAATCGTCATCGAGCATCGCCGCCAGATGATCGAGTCGATGGACATGAACCAGTGCGCGGCGGAGTACCGATTGGCCGGCGACGCCCAGCCAATCATCGCTGTGCTCGATGCCAAACCCGAATGCAGCCGACAATCTGAGGAGGAGCAGCCGGGCTCGGAACCTGCGCCTCTGGCTCACTGGACGTGGTTCCAGCAGGGCGAGTCCGAGGCATTCGTCCAGGCGCCGGTCCCGTCCGCGGCGCACTCACCATTGACCGCCCCCGAACCGAAGCGGATCCTGGGCAGTCTCCGGCTGTATTCGGATCGTTTGGTTCTATCGACCTTCACGAAACGCCGCTACGAGTTCCTGCGGCCTCTTCTCGAAAAATGGCTCGGGTCGCATGTGGTCTTCGAGAAGGAGACGGTGGTGGACCTGGCCCGCAAATACCTCGAAGAGCAAGAGGCCCGGGAAGCCCTCGAGGAAGCCCAGGGCCCATCCGAGGAAGAGCCTGTCGGTGCGGATGCCGAGCCCGGCGACGATTCCGCCTTGGATGGATCTCCCCAGGACGCCGCGTCCGCCGTGCCCGAGGAGGAGCGCCATCATGTGCTCGAACAGGCCTTGCGCAACCATTACACGCGCCTGCTCGACGACGCCATCCCCGCCCTCGAGAACCAGACGCCCCGCGCGGCGGCCAAGAACCCGGACCTCAGGCCCCGCCTGGTCCGGCTTCTCAAGGATCACATTCACCAGATCCAGATCAACAACCAGAGGGACGGCACCCGGTTGAATCTCGATTGGGTGCTCGATGAACTGGGCGTGCCGGAGTTGAAATGATCGGGCCTCGGACCCGGATGGCGAGCTGGCGGGATGGAATGGTCGGAGCGACAGGATTTGAACCTGCGACGTCTTGGTCCCAAACCAAGTGCTCTGCCAGGCTGAGCTACGCTCCGACCTGGGAGCTTTCTGACACAGCCGGCCCGCGGATGCAACGCTGAAATCGAGGACGAACCGCGCCGCCCCGCAGCCGCCGTCCTCAGCCGGCGGACCCGCATGGCTGGACTTGGCCCGCCTCGCGCACCCGGCGGGCGCCGTCGGCTCGCGGCATTCCGCTATCCGCGCAACGCGAAATGGCGGATGACGGCCTCCCCGATCAGGCGAGCGGCGTCTTCGAATGGCACCAGGCTGGTGTTGATGACCAGGTGGTAAAGCAGCGGGTCCTGAATCTCCCGGTCGAAATAGCGGCGGACGTAGCGCTGGCGCCGGCGATCTTCCTCCTGGACAAACTGGCGGGCCTCGGCTTCGGACATCCGGTAATACTCGGCAGTGTGCCGAACCCGCTGTTCCAGCCGGCCCACCAGACGCACGTGAAACGCGTTTGGCAGGCGGTTGGCGATGACGCTGCTGGCGCGGCCGACCAGGATCACATGGCCCATCTGGGCCAGGCGCAGGATGGTTTCCGTGGTGTATTGAACCAGCGTCCAGCTCGAGGGATGCAGCCCCAGCAGCTCCCCGACTGCATCGTCCACCACACGCGCCTTGTCTTCGACCATGAACTCGGCCAGGCGCCCGGGCAAATGATGATCTTCAAGCACTCGCTCCACCAGGTTTGGGGTCGAATGCGATCCACTCGCCGGGAGAGCCGGCTTGGTTCGCTTCCAGGAAACGGGCAAGCTGGCTCGCAATGGTCCACGCCCCCGCCCCGGTCTCGCGCGAAATGGTCACCGCAGGCTGCAGCGCTCGGCGGGCCTGACCGCTCAGCGGACCTGTCGAATGCCGCAGTTGGGAATCGATAAAAGCGCGACACTTGTCGACATCGATATCTGGTTTCATACGCGAGTTTCGGGCCTTATTCCGGCATCAGCCCCGGGAGCCGCAGCCGCCAAAGCCACCCTAGTCCCAGCCGGCCGGCGATGCAATCCAGGAAGTGGCGGCGCAGCAATTCCGCAAGGCAGGTTAGGCTTTTGGCGTATTTCTCGGGGCGCCGGATTTTCCTCTGTCTGGCGCGCTGTCGAAGCGAAGGCTGGCTGGCTGCCGCCTGCACGAGACGACAACTTACCTGTCGTCCCGGATCCTCCTTGTTTGCGACGGCCAATTGCCAGAGAACAACGTCCCGAAAGCACTGCCCCCAGGAGGGGCTCACCCGCTGTCGAACCACAGCTGCCAGCGCACCGCCTCTTCCAAGGCCAAGTCCAAGTCGTGCGCCAACTCTTTGAGGCTCACTTGGCCCAACCGGACCCGCTGGCTGTGCAGCATCGCATACGCGCTGAAGAGCACGAAGCCCAGCATCAAAATTAACATTTGCGCCACCATTGCCACCGGCTCGTGGTGATAGCAATGCTCCAGGTGATAGAATTGCGTCAGTTCGTTGAAGGCTTTGTTTTCGATGCCCCAGCGCCGGTGCCCCGCTTGGTACTTCACCCGGCCAGGGTAGCCGCGCAGCTTCTCCGAGGCCATCCACCACCAGTTGCTGGTCCGGGGATGTTGAACTCTTTTTCCGCCAATGATTTGCGTTTGGATCCACTGCTCCTGCGAATGAACCACCGAAACTTTGCGGTCATCGCCGTAGCTCTCCGTGAAACTCAGGTCCTTGACCTCCCAGAGTTGAAGCTGGCGCTGGCGCACCTCATCATAAAATTGTTCGGTCGGTGCGGCGGCCGCACTCAACGCCCGCGCCTCCTGGAACACCTCCATGCGCTCCTGTTTGAGCACCACCTCCCAGGCCCAACCCAACTTGTCCACCGCCTTTAAAAAGGGACCTTGCACATACCAGCTATCGATCGTGATGGCGTCGAAGAAACGCGCTCCATACAGCCGCCGAATCCGACCCAGCAAGCGCGACGCCGCATCCGCCTCACCTTCCCCCGGTCGAATCGGCTCCAGATCCAGCAGCACGTTGAATTTAGGCCCGTTGATCTGAGCAAACACGTAACGGTGATAGTACTCGGTGAAGGTGTGTTTGTGGCCTTGCTCGTCAGCATCCTCAAGCTGGCGCTGGCAACAGCACGGACAGCAACGGCTGCGGCTGTGGAAGTGCTCGTTGGCATCCAGACTGCAAAAGAGCAAGCCGTTGATTTTGCAGCTCTCCAGCGCTTTGTTGGCTTTTAAATCCTTGTTCACGCTCACCAGGGCCCGGCGCAGGTCCTCCAAATCGAAGCGTTCACTGACATAATGGAACACATCGTCGCTGATGCGCTGGGACCAATGAACCAGGTGCTGCCAGCGCCGGCGTTTGGTTTGCTTGGCCAGATCATGGTAGCTGCCGGCCCGCAGGACCACGCCCAAGAGCAGACTCAGCAATACGGGGCCGGTGGGGATGACGGGCTGGGGCCGGGCGTCGCGCACCCCGCGCACCAGTCGGTTCAAAGCGAAGACTTTGTTGACGTAGGTTAAAAATTGAGCCAGCTCGTTCATGAGGCGTCGGCAACGAGAGGTTCGCCGCGACGGAGCAATTCGTGGTTAATCTGGCTGATTTCATCGAGTCGCTCCTGCACTTGGGCAAACGCCGCCACGCTCTGACGGGCCTGGTTGACCTGGGCCGCGGACTTGAGCAAGAGCGACTGCATCTTGCCTTTGGCGAAGCAGCGATTGAGATAATAAAAGGGGCCGTGTTGGGCGGTTGGGTCGTTGTGGCAGTGGCAGTTGGGCTTGCCACACTTCATGAAGCGCTCGACCAGGGAGGCGCGGAGGATCTCGGGAGGAAGCTGGAACGAACGCAGGAGATGAGCCTTGCGGTGACGCAGAGCGAGTATGGGAATGCGTTTGAGAGGCGTTATCCTACTCATATATAGGAGTAAGATACCCAATCCCCACAGCGAAGCAAGCAAAAACGAAAATGCGCCTGATTCCGAAAATGCTCTAAGCGGTTGGACCTGGCTTAATTGGAATCAGAACGCCCCCCACCTTACGGAATTGCTG
>Ga0116154_10000607_pt1 | contig 39305 bp, 33 predicted proteins | sample AD_UKC030_MetaG_FD_89898 | JGI IMG/M metagenome (GOLD analysis project Ga0116154, IMG submission 89898) | Active sludge microbial communities of municipal wastewater-treating anaerobic digesters from USA - AD_UKC030_MetaG | ecosystem: Engineered > Bioreactor > Anaerobic > Digestate | place: USA... | reverse complement strand
TTAAATCGTTTGCACTCCCACGCGAAGAGGAAGGTTTTGGGCGTTCCCAGGCCCAAAGCGGGCGAGGACGCCCGCGCGCCGTCGGCTTTGTCACCGTCCGTGGTGGTCCAGTCGCGCCTGCCCGGGAACCGCCCGGTCCGGCCACGATGCTGCCCCAGCGGGCTTGTCAGATTGACATGCTCGACGGTCCCTCCAGAATCAGCTTTGATGACGCCAAAGACTGTACTTGCTTCGGAGCACGCGCTGGCGCGCCGCTGCCCAGCCTGCCCGCCACGGAAAAGGAACGCCAAAGCACCCATCCCGGTTCAGGGTATAATCGCACTGGCGCTCGTGCTGGCGGACGGGGGCCGGGCGGCTGTCCCGGAATCATATCGCACCTCGTGGAGCCATCCCGAGGTTAACGCACGCATCGAGCGCGGCATCGAGCAATTCCGCAAAGGCGATTGCCTGCTGGAGGTGGTGGATGCGGCTGGCAAGCCCGTGCCGGACGCGCGGGTTGAGGCGCGCCAGACCCGCCACGAATTCCTGTTTGGCTGCAACGCGTTCGTGCTGGGCCAGTTGAAACCGGAGGACCTGGAGCAGCGCTACGAAGCGGCCTTCGCGCGCCTGTTCAATTTTGCCACCGTGCCGTTCTACTGGGAAGGCCTCGAACCGGCGCGCGGCGAACTGCGGTATGCCGAGCCGGCGCGCGACATCTGGCGCCGCCCGCCGCCCGATCGCTTTCTCCCCTTTGCCGCGAAGCACGGGATTACGCTCAAGGGCCATCCGCTGTTATGGCACGCCTACAATCCAGCGTGGTTGCCCAAGGATGCAAATGAGTTGCGCGAACTCTACCGCAAGCGGTTTCGTGAAATCAGCCGCCGCTACGCGGACAAGATTTCCATCTGGGATGTGGTCAACGAGTCGCTGGTCTGCACGACCAATTACCCGCTCTACAGCCCGGCGCGCGAGTATGTCGGCTGGGCGTTCCAGGAAGTGGCGCCGCTGTTCCCGCCCCAGACCATCCTGATGATTAATGAGGTGACCGGCTTCAACTTCCGTCCGGTCGGAACCAACCCATACCTGGCCCAAATCAGGCAACTGCTGGACCAGGGCGCCGCGATTCGCGGGATCGGCTTTCAATACCACTATATGCGCCGCGAGGCGCTGGATAAATACCTGGCGGGCAAGGATTGCAGTCCGCAGGGGCTACTGGACTTGTACGAGGAGGCCGGACGCTTTGGCCTGCCGCTCTACATCACGGAAATCACCTTCCCGTCGGCGGGGCAAGACGGGGAAGAACTCCAGGCCGCCGTGGTTCGCGATCATTACCGGCTCTGGTTCAGCGTGCCCCGGATGGCGGGCATCACCTGGTGGAACCTGGGCGATGGAACCGCGGTAAAGGGCGAGAATGAGGCCCTGGGCGGCCTGCTGGACGCCCAGTTTCAGTCCAAGGCAGCTTATCGCGCACTCGACCAGCTCATCAACGAAACCTGGAAAACGCGCGCCCAGGTCCAAACCGACCCGGAGGGCAAAGCCCGATTCCGTGGCTTCTACGGGAAATACCGGGTGGTGGTGCAGCGTGGCGGCCAGACCCGCGAGCTTGAACTGAGCCTCACCCGTGGCGGGACGACCCCGGCGCGGGTGGTACTGGAGTAACACCGAGCTGCGCAACCGGCCGCCGACTTTGCGCTTGAAGCACCTCGCCAAAGAGCGCAGGCTTTACGCATGAAAGCATTTTCTCACCCACTTCAAGCCCACCGCCAGCCGGCAGTTCTCTGCGTATTGTCGCTTTCCTTGCTTGCGGCGCTCATCGCACCCGGCGCGCGGGCGGCCCAATCGTTTAGTCTGGCGCCTTTGTGGAGCATCCCGCCACTGACAACCTACGAATGGGCCAGCACCAACCACACCCAGCGTAGCATCGCCTATAATCCGGCCACCGGTCATCTGCTGACCGTGAGCCGCTATCCGGCCACCAATGCCGCGATCTACATTCTCGAGGGCCGCACGGGCGCGCTCCTCGGCGAGCTCGACACCAATGGCCTGTTCCTGGAAATCAACTTCCCGGTCAACTGCGTCGGCGTCGCGTCGGATGGCGTGATTTACGCCTGCAACCTGACGGTGGATTCCACCAATACGCCCGCCGGCAACAATGGTCCATTCCGCCTCTACCGCTGGGCCAGCGAGAGCGCGGCCCCGACCGTGGCGTATATCGGCGATCCAAGCGATACGGATACGAACCTCAACCACCGGCGTTTCGGCGACAGCCTGGCCGTGCGCGGCAGCGGCAGCAACACGGAGCTGCTGGCGGGCACGCGCGCCGGCAAAGTCGTGGCGCGGTTCAGCACCCCGGACGGTTACAGTTTCCAGCACCAGAAACTCGAGGCCCCCGACCTGCAAGGGATCAGCGCCATGGTGACCATTGCATTCGGAGCCGGTAACACCTTTTGGGCCAAGGCGGAGAACAGCGCGGCCACCAATCAGCCGCTGCAATACTTCAGTTACGACACCGGCGCCGGCACCGCCACGCTCATCCAAAACCACCTGAACATTCCTGGCGGCCCGCTCAACTTCGATGCCAGCCGCAATCTCCTGGGTGTCGTGCGCGGCATGGGGCACGAATTCCGGCTGTTCCGACTTACGGCCAAGGGCTTCGTGCAGCAGGACGCCACGATCCCCTTCCCGGGCACCCATTCCAACGGCAATCTCACCGGCGCCGTGGCCTTCAGCCCGGACGCCGTCTTCGCGCTCGAGTCCAACAACGGCCTGATGGCCTTCAGCCTCTCCACCAACACCCTGGCACCTTTCCCGGTGGAGATCACCGCGCCCGCCGGCCAACCCACTCTTACCTGGCCCTCCACCGCCGGCTTCCTTTACCAGCCTCAGTACAAGCACTCGCTCGCGGACGCCAACTGGTCCGACCTGAACGGCGCCACCAACGGAACGGGAGCCGATATTTCCGTGGTGGATCCGTCCCCTGCCAACGTGCAATTCTACCGCGTCCGCGCCGATTGAGGCCCGGGATTAGACGATGTATGACTGCTGCGATTCATTCTTCCAACCCCGCCGCGCCGCACGCCGGCGCAACCCGGGGGCAAACCACGAAGTCCGCCATGCTGATCCTGGCGGCGGCCGTCACTGTGAACTGCTGCGCCGCCGAGTTGCGCATCGGCACGGCCGCCATCAGCATCACCCCGGACCAGCCCGTGGCCCTCGACGGGCAGTTCAACCTGCGCGTCTCCCGGGGCGTGGACAACCCGGTCACCGCCACGGCGGTGGCCCTCGAGGCGCGCGTGGGCGATCGCACGACCGACCAGGCCATCTTGCTCTCCGCCGATCTCGTGGCGTTCCGCTCGTTCATCCCGCCGCGGGTGCGCGAACGCTTGCGCGCCCAACTGCCCGGCTTCGATCCGCGCAAACTGGTCCTGACCGCCACGCACACCCACACCGGGCCGGTTACCGAAGAAGGGAAATACGACATTCCGAAGGAGGGGGTAATGCCGCCCCGGGAATACGTGGAATTCCTCGTGGCGCGGCTGGTGGACGTCAGCGTGCGCGCCTGGAACCAGCGGCAGCCGGGCGGCGTAAGCTGGGGGCTGGGGCAGGCCGTGGTGGGCCACAACCGCCGCGCCGTCTATGCCAACGGCACCGCCCAAATGTACGGCGCCACCAGCACGCCCGAATTCCGCGGCATCGAGGGCGGCGCGGATCACGGCCTGGAATTGCTGTTCTTTTGGACGGCGGAAAAGAAGCTCCTGGCGGCCGGCGTCAACATCCCCTGCCCCTCCCAGGTGGTGGAAAGCCGGACCACGATTAACGCCGATTTCTGGCACGATGTTCGCGAACGGCTGCGCGCCGCCGCCGGGGCCGAACTCGGCGTGCTCGGCTGGCCCGGGGCGGCCGGCGATCTCTCCCCCCACTGGCTCTACCGCAAGGCCGCCGAGGAGCGCATGCTCAAATTGCGCGGGCTGTCGCGCACCCAGGACATCGGGCGCCGGATTGCGGGCGAGGTCCTCGAAGTCAGCGAGCTGACCCGCAGCGACATCCAGCGGGAAGTCCCCTTCGCCCACGAAGTGGCGGACCTGGTGCTGCCCGCGCGCAAAGTGACCGACGCGGAAGCCGCGGAAGCGATCAAGGAAATCGAGGCCCTCAAGGGAAAGAACGACGCCACCCGCCGCATAGCGTGGCACCAGGCCACCGTGGACCGCTACCAGGCGCAAGGGGACGCGCCCACCGTTACCGCCGAGGTGCATGTCCTGCGGATCGGGGATATTGCCATCGCCACCAACCCCTTCGAGCTGTTCCAGGACTACGGAACCCAAATCAAGAGCCGGAGCCCGGCCTTGCAAACGCTGGTGATCGAGCTGACGGGCGGCCCGAGCGGCTACCTGCCCACCCCGCGCGCCGTCGCCGGCGGCGGTTACAGCGCCATCGTCCAGAGCGGGCAGGTCGGCCCCGAGGGCGGGCAGGAACTCGTCGAGCGCACCGTGGAAATCATTAAACGCTTATGGAGCAAACCCGCCCCAACGCCCTCGCAGCCCTGAAAGCCAATCCCGCTTCCCCGCCCAAACCACGTCCGCGCACAATCCTGATCGCCGTCGTCTGCGCCGCCCTGGGAATCGGCGGCGCGGTTTCACCGGCGGCGCCCGCCCGGTCCTCCGCGGCGCGCTGGCAGCTCGGCGCTCCCATCATCACCTATTGGGCCGGGCCCGGTTCCCGAACGGCGGTGAATGAACAAGCCGCCGCGCAGCTTCGCGCCGGCGGCTGGAACCTTGCCTGGACCCAGCGGCCCGAGGATCTCGATCTCTACCACCGCCACGGCCTCCGGGTCATGCTGGAGATCGCAACGCCCGACGTGGAAGACCCCGCGCAGGCCCAGGCGCTGGCGGCGCTCATCGCGCGCGTGCGCTCGCATCCGGCGCTCTATGCCTATTACCTTGTGGATGAGCCCGGCGCGGGAGCGTTTCCCAAACTGGGGCGGCTCGCCGCCTGGCTGCGCCAGCGCGACCCGGCGCACCTGGCCTACATCAACCTCCTGCCCACCTACGCCAGCGACGGGCAGCTTCAAGTCAGCGACGATGCCGCCGAACGCGCCCGGGTGGGCTGCCCGCAGGACTTCGCCGGCCTCCAGGCCGACGACTTCACGGCGCTGCGCTACCGCGAACACCTCCGGCAGTTTGTCCGCATCGTCCAGCCCGATCTTCTCAGCTACGACCACTACCACTTCCTCAAGTCCAGCGACGGCCCGCAGTACTTCCTCAACCTCGCGCTGATCCGCGCGGCCGCGCTGGAAACCGGAAAGCCTTTTCTGAACATCATTCAGACCTGCGACTCTCCCGCCGAGGGCTGGCGCGCCCCGGGTGAAGATGAAGTGCGCTGGCTCACCTATACATCCCTGGCTTATGGCGCGCAGGGCATCGCCCATTTTCGCTACGACACCGGGCTTTGGCGGGACCCCAATGAGCAGACCATTCCCTTGCCGCTTTACTGGGCCGTGGCGCAGCTCAACCGCCAGTTCCTGGCCATCGCCACGGAACTCCAGCCGCTCAAATCGCTCGGGGCTTACCATTGCGGGACCATTCCCCTGGGCGGACAGGCACTGCCGCCGGAAAGCGCCTTTGCGACGGAACCCGCGACAGCGGAAACCTTGCTGGGCTATTTCGGAAAATCCGCCCGCCGCCCCACGCACGTGGTCGTGGTGAACCTGAACTATAAGAACGCGGCCACCCTCACCCTGAACGGCCCGGGACCGCTGGAAGTCTTCCACCCGCCCACGCGAGCCTGGCTCCGACCAGAGGGAGGCCGCCGCATCAAGCTGAATCTGCCCGCCGGCGGCGGCGCCCTGGTCCGCCTGAGGAAATAAACCGCTGTTCCCCGGCGCAAGCCCGCCAGGCGCGAGACGGGAGTTGCCGGGCAAGGGTGCGGAGACGGGCTTTACAGGGCGGGGCGCGGGGGCTAACGTGGCGCCGGGTGGACGTAGAAGGGCGGTGGCAATCGCCTTTCCCAGCCCATGACTTTCTGCCGCCTTAAGACAACCGAAAAATGGCCAGGCCAAAACCAGATTGCCCGCCGAACGCCCCGAAGCCCACGCTTCTGGTAATGGAGCTTTGGGGCCTGGGGGACCTGGTCATTGCGACTCCCTTCCTGCAAGCCGCCAGCCGGTCCTACGCGGTGACGCTGGTGGCCAAGCCGTACGCGGTGGACCTGCAAAAACGCTTCTGGCCGGAGGTGCGGGTGGAGCCTTTCGTGGCGCCATGGACCGCCTTCAAACACAAATACCGGCTGCTGCGCTGGCCCTGGCGGGAGATGCTCCGGCTGCAACGCCGGCTGGTCGCGAAGCGCTTCGATTTCGGCCTGTCGGCGCGCTGGGACCCGCGGGACCACGTGCTGCTGCTGCTGGCGCAAGCCCGGCGGCGGCTGGGATTCGCGCGTTGGGGAAGCCAAATGATCCTGAGCGCGGCCCCCGCCCGCCCGGACCCGACCGAACACCGCTACGAGCATTGGCGCGTGATGGCCCGGCAGTTGGGGATCGAGGTGCCGCCGCGCGCGGCGCTGGCGTGGCCCCGGTCGAACCCGGAAGGCGGGATTCTCGTGCATACCGGGGCCGGCCAGCCGGTGCGCGTCTGGCCGCTGGAACGTTACCACACGCTGGTTGCCCGGCTGCGCCGGAACCACCACTCCGTGCAAATCGCCTGCGACCCCGATCAGCGGGAATGGTGGGTAAAGGCCGGGGAAACAAACGTGGCAGCCCCCCGCACGGTGACGGAACTGTTCGCGCTGGTGGATCGGGCGGGCGCCTTCATCGGCAACGACTCGGGCCCCGGCCACCTGGCGGCTTTCTGCGGCGTGCCCACCTTCACCCTGTTTGGCCCGCAAATGGCTGAATGGTTCGCCCCCCTCAACCCCGCCTCGGAGTGGCTGGAAGGCAAGGCGTGTCCCTACAAACCCTGCTCGGATTATTGCCGTTTCCCGACGCCGCATTGCATGTTCAACACGCAGGAAGACGAAGTGGGCGCGCGGGTCGAGGCGTTTGTGGCGCGGGTGTTGCGGCGCCGGTGAGGCAGCGCGCCGCCGGAGGTTATCCGGGCAGCGAACGAACGGCCGCGGCGGGAACGGCGGCGGGCGGCGGCGTTTCGGCTTGCCTCAGGGCCTCGGCCATGGCGGTCAGATGGCGCGTGAGGGTGAAGTGGCGCAGGAAAATGTCCCGAAGTTCCTCGCCCGTTTCGGAGGTGATCAGGGCCAGGAGACGGTCGGCGGCTTGCTCCGGGGCGCGAATATCAACCAGGCCCGGGTAATTCGCCGGAAACAACTCCGGCAACGAACGCCAGCGGGTGGTAAGGATGGGCAGGCCAAAGGCCATCGCCTCAATCAGATTCACCGGCTGGTTTTCGTTCTCATAATACGTCGGGAAACAGAAGAGATCGGCCTCGCGCAGCCACTGGTTCTTCTGCGCGCCCGAAACGAACCCGAGATACTTGACGCAGGCGGCGAGGTCGGGCCGGGCAATCCGCTGGTCGAATTTGACCCGGGCCTCATTCGTGACGAAACCGCCGGCCACCACCAGGCGGAAAGCCACCGGCGACTGGCGCTGCTGGAGCCGCTCGTTCGCAAGCGCCACCGCGCTCAGCGTGTCGAACAATCCCTTCTCCGGAGTGCAATGCGCCAGGTACAGCACCTGGATCAAATGCGGTTCCGCGCCGGCCAGCCGGGCTTCGTCAGCTTCCAGGGGCTGCCGGGACAGGAGCTTTTGGCGGGCGGCAAAACGCGCCTTGCGCCGCGGCAAAATCTCCCCGGCAAACGCCGGGCAGGGATCCGCAATGCCATTGCTCACAACCCGGATTTGGCGGGAAAAGAGCTTCTCCGCGTCCGCGCGGTTGTATTGGGAGAGCACGATGCTCAGGTCCACCTGCTTCATCAGCCGGTACGTGAGCACGCGCCAGCGCATGGACACCGCCAGTTCCAGCCATCGTGCCAGCCCCGCCGCGTGCCAATGCAGGATCACCCGCTTGAAAAACGGCCGGCACAGCAGCATGACCAGCCAATCCCGGTACAGGGCCGACCGTTTTCCCGGGGCGGGAATGTAATAGAGATTCGTGACGCCGTAGCGGAAACGGCACCAGATGGCCTGCAAACAATAGCCCAGCAGCAGGATCAGCTTGCTGACCCGCAAATCGCCAATATTCTCGAGCTTCTGCGACAGCCGCGCATTGACATGGTAACACTCGATGCCGAAGGAAGTCTCCGGCCCGGAACCTGCCGCCCGCCGTTTCCGGCGGCGGTGGTCCCCGCCCAACCCCTCCAACAGAAGCTGCACCATGTAGCTCTGGCCATGATGCGGCGGCGGTGTGTGGGCGAATATTAACAGTTTCATGCAGCTCAACGCGAGAGCCCGGCTATGCCATCTCTGAATAAGCTAACACCCTACCCTACCTCGAATCCCGGCATCTGGGAAGTCTTTTATTGCTTCCGCCAACGCAAGCTAAACGCTGCCTCCCGGCGGCATCCCGTTCCCGACGCAACCAAACCCAGGCAGGAACCTGTGAGCAAAACCCAATTATAGTAATTAGCCAGTCCATCCGGACCGCCTCCGGACTGTCCAATTATTGGACACTTCCCTGTTTCCGAACTCAAAAGCCAATCCGAACGCCATTTTCAATCTAACTTACGCCATTCCAGCCTCATCCATAGCTGGCAGCTAGTCGTGTACAAGGGGTGTACAAGGGATGCTCATCGGGTGAACAAGCTTAAATCCTATGTACCTCCGGTGGGCATCCCTTGTACACCCCTTGTACACGGCGCTTTGGGAGGGGGTTGGAACGGTATTGGGAAGCTCTTGCTGGAGGAAAAACGCTGGATTGGGGGCTGGCGGGTTGGCTCAGCGGGGTTCGTGCCTGGGCTCTTTGACCGGCAATTGGCCCGAAGGCGCCGGCAACAATAGGCCTGGCCGGTTTTGCGGGAGTTGGGGCAAGCAGTGCTTGGAGAACCCGGTCGGGTTTGCCATACTCGCCGGCGTGTTCATCCGCCTGTTGATGATTGCTGCCATGACGTTATCGGCCCCTGCCGCATCCGATCGAGTTGCGCGGTTGACGCCCCAACTCGATGCGCTGTTTCAGAACTTTAACCAGCCGGAATCGCCCGGCGCCAGCGTGATGGTCATCCATCGCGGGAAGGTGGTGGTGGCGAAAGGCTACGGCCTGGCGAACGTGGAAGAGAAAATCCCGTGCGGCCCGGAGACCAATTATCGCCTGGCCTCCGTGACCAAGCAGTTCACCGCCATGGCGGTGTTGATCCTGGCCGATCGCCGGAAGCTGTCTTTTGAGGAATGTCTGACCGATTTCTTTCCGGAGTTTCCCGCCTACGGCCGGCAGATCACTCTGCGCCAGTTGTTGAACCACACCTCGGGGCTGCTGGATTACGAAGACCTGATCCCGCCGGGGACGGAGCTGCCGGTGCTGGATCGCGATGTGTTGCGGTTGCTGATGCGGCAGGACAAGACGTATTTCCCGCCTGGCACGAAGTATCGTTATAGCAATTCGGCCTACGCGCTGCTGGCCGAGATCGTGACGGCGCGCTCGGGCCTCACGTTTGCCCGGTTCCTGCAGCAGAACATCTTTCGGCCACTGAAGATGAAGGGGACGCTGGCCTACGAGGGGGGCGTGTCCGTGGTCGCCAACCGCGCGTATGGCTACTCGGCCGCGGCGGGAGGTTTTAAGCGAACCGACCAGAGCCTGACCAGTTCCGTGCTGGGCGACGGCGGCATTTATTCCTCGGTGGCGGATCTCTACCGATGGGATCAGGCTCTCTACACGGACAAGCTGGTGAGCCGGAAATTGCTCCAGCAGGCTTTTGCCCCGGGCCCGGCCACGGATTTGCCGGACACCCGCTATGGTTTTGGCTGGTATATCAGCCAATATCGCGGCGCGCGGGAAATCTGGCATCGCGGCAGCACGATCGGCTTTTCCACGCGCCTGGTGCGGTTTCCCGAGCAGCAGTTCACCGTCATTATTCTCACCAACCGCGACGAGGCCGGGATAACGGAGTTCGCGCACCGGCTGGCGGACTGGTACTTGTTTGACCGGCCGTGACGATGCGCGGGGTGGCGCGGGGGCGGCGCGCCCTGGCTGGCGTCCGCCGGGGCTTCAGGATGAACGCCGGTTTCCGCGGTTGTTGGCCAGGCCCTGGTTCCGGGCCAGCGACGCGAATATGCCGGCGAAGCAAAGGATGGAGAACACGATGAAGCCGGTCCGCATGGAGCGCATGAGCTGCGGGTAGTTGCCCGGGTGGATTTTTTCCTGCCCCATATAGATGGCCAGCAGCATCAGGGCAATGGCCATGCTCAGCGTCTGCCCCACGTTGCGCATGGTGCCCAACATGCCGGAAGCGTTCCCCAGTTGCCGTTTCTCGACCGAGCTCATAATGGCGTTCGAGTTGGGGGAGGAAAAGAGTGAGAAGCCCGCGCCCATCACCACCAGTATGACGGCGATAAATGTCACGGAGGTCTGTTCCACCAGGAAGCAAAGCAGGATCAGGCCCAGGGCGGTGATGGCCATGCCGATGGAGGCCAGGACGCCCGGGTTATGGTGGTCGGAGAGTTTTCCGGCGGCGGGCGACATCAGCGCCATGGTCAGCGGCATGGACATGAGGAGAAACCCGGCCTCGCGCGCGCCCAGGCCCTTGATGTACTGCAGGAAAAGGCTCAGGAAGAACCCGACGGCGCTGGTCGCGGCGTAATGGATCAGCGCCGCCAGGCTCGACAAGGCAAAGACCCGGTTGCGGGAGATCAGCGTCAGGTCGAACAGCGGATGCACCGCCTTTTTTTCCCGGATGACAAACAGCGGCATGAGCACCAGGCCGGCGCCGGTTAAAACCCAGCCGGCCGCCGCCGGCAGTTTTGAAAACCCATAGACCAGGGCCGCCATGGAGAGGCCATAGAGGACGGAGCCGGGCCAATCGAAGCTCTCGCCTTTGGCTTCCGCCCATTCCAGTTTCATTTTGCTGCGGATCAGGAGCAGGCTGGCGATTCCCAGGGGTATCAGGAAGGCAAAGATGCTCCGCCATCCCAGGTAGCGGGTGAACATTCCGCCCAGGAACGGCCCCGACGCCAGCCCCATATAGACCGCGGTGACGTTGATCCCCATGGCCCGGCCGCGTTCCCCGGGAGGAAAAACCGAAGTCAGGATGGCCATGCTGGTGCCGAACATCATTGCCCCGCCGATGCCTTGCAGGATGCGGACCCCGATCAGCCATTTGATATCCGGCGTGATGGCCAGCAGGAGCATGGTCAGGGTGAAGATGACCAGGCCGGCGGTGAACACCTTTCTCCGGCCCAGGATGTCCCCCGCCCTTCCCGCCGGGAGCAGCAGCATCGAAATCGCGAGCATATAGCTGTTGATGATCCAGCTCAGCATGACGGCGTTGAGGCTGAATTCCTCGCCGATGGAAGGCAGCGCCAAATTGACCGCCGACCCCATGAACGGCGTCAGGAAAGACGCGAAGGCGGTGACCGTCAGCACCGAACGCTTAAGCTCTTTTTCTGTCATTCTCCGTTGCGACGGCCAACCCGGGCGGCCTCCGGGCCGTCAGTGATCCACGCAAACTCCCTCATGGCCCGAGGCGGAGCAGGTTTGTCACCGGGTCGGTGGGGCGGGAAATGCCGGCGGCCCCGGCGGCATTGGGGATGCTTGCCGGCATCGGCAGGCCCGTCCCCATGACGGGATATCGCATTCGGCCCATAGTGATTGAGATTATTTTCACGCGCTGGTGTGACGGCCCTTATACCATCAAACATGAGGATAAAAATAGCAATAAACTGTTTTGGCGGCCGGCCCGGCCTGGCGCCGGCAGGCGCCGCGGGCGCGCGAAAAAGCCGGTGGCCGGCCGGCGCAGACGAATGGCGCAAGCGATGCCGCCGCGGCCGCGGTTTCCCCGCGTTCACCCGGGCGCGGGAAAATTGCGGGCCGCGCCGGGAACCGCCAATCCAAGCGGGATCGGCCCGCGGGGCAAGTCAGGCGGTCTGGATTCGCGCCAGCTCCTCCCGGTAGGCGGGAGGCAGTCCCCAGAGCCGGGCTCCTTCGACGAGCTGCTGTTTGTAGGCGGCGTTGGGCAGGGGCGGATGGGGCTGGCGATTGGCAAAGTAAAGCCAGACCCGCAAGCGTTTGCCCGGGTCGCCAGGGCGGCAGACCTGGCGTTGTTTGCGCACGTAAGCGTTGTCCGCCAGCGGCCGTCCGGGGCGGTAGCCTTCGCTTTCATCCAGGCGCTGCAGGTCGGCTTTGGAAATCGCAAACACGACTCCCCAGATGTTTTTGCCCGGCGCGGGAATCCCATCGCAAGTCCCGCAGCCCCGGTCCCGGGCCAGGCGGGTAAAGGCGAGCTGGTGGTTGGGCAGTTGGGCCACGGTCACGAAGCACGCGGAGGGGCAGCGGCGGACGAACTGCGCCGGATCCATATTGGAACCATAGGCAAAGTAGAGCATCTATCCCGTGTTCGGCCCCAGCCTAGCGCGGCGCCGCGCTTCGTCAAGGAACGGATTTGTGGTGGCTTGCGCAGGGACTTTGGCCTACCGTTTGCAGCCTATGAGACCGGTTCCGAAGTCATGAGCAGGCTGATCGCCATCGTCGGGCGGCCCAATGTGGGCAAGTCCGCCCTGTTCAACCGCATTGCGGGGCGGCGCATTGCCATTGTGCATGATCAGCCGGGGGTCACGCGCGACCGGGTTGCGGCGGAGGTGGAATGGCAGGGGCATCCGTTTACGCTGGTGGACACCGGGGGCATCGGCCTGCTGCGCCGCGAGAAAGCGGAGGACGTCATCGTCAAAGCGGCGCTGGAGCAGGTCGAACTCGCGATTGAAGCCGCCGACGTCATCATTCTGGTCGTGAACGTGCAGGAAGGCTTGCTGCCGCTGGATCGCGAGGCGGCGGCCCGGCTGCGGCGGAGCGGCAAGCCGGTGCTGGTGGCCGTCAACAAGGCGGATACCGATCGGGCGGAGAGCGGCGTGCCCGAGTTCGCGGCGCTGGGTTTCCCGCAAATGTTTCCGGTCAGCGCGATCCACGGGAAAGGCATTGAACCGCTGATGCAGGCGGCGATGAGCCGGCGGCAAAGCGGGGCCAGCCCGGCGGCGCCGGGAGTTGCGGCGGAAAGCCCGGGCGAGGTTCCGGGAACGGACGCGTTCTCCGCGCCCGGCGGCGCGCGTCCCGCCGCCCTGAAACTCGCCATTGTGGGCCGCCCCAACGTGGGCAAGTCCTCCATCATCAACGCGCTCACCCGGTCCGAGCGCGTGGTGGTGAGCCCCATTCCCGGCACCACCCGGGATGCGGTGGATGTGCCGTTCGAGGTCGAGACCGAGGGCGTGCGGCAGTCCTACGTGTTGATTGACACGGCGGGGCTGCGCAAGACCCGGCGCGTCGGCGATTCGATCGAGTTCTTCAGCGTCAAGCGCGCGGAGGAATCCATCGCCCGCTGCGATATCGTCATCCTGGTCCTCGACGCCGAGGCTGGAATTACGGAGCAGGACAAGAAGATCGCCGACCGCATTGTGGAGAACCACCGGGCCTGCATTGTGGTGATAAACAAGTGGGACCTGATGGATGACGCCGTTCGCGCGGCGCGGCGGCAGGAGATTCGCCGCCGGCAGAACCCGAAGGGCCGGACGGCTCCGAACGTGATGACCACGCTCGGCGAGTTTGGGCAGTGGGTGCAGGAGCGCTTGTTCTTTCTCGATTATGCGCCGGTCATTTTTACCTCGGCCAAGTCCGGATTTCACCTGGATCGCCTGCTCGAAGCGGTGCGCTACGTGGCGGCGCAGTTGCAACAGAGCATTCCCACCGCCATTCTGAACCGCACGCTGCGCGATGCCGTCGAACAGCGGCAGCCGGTCAGCGCCCAGGGGTATCGCCTGAAGTTCTTCTACGCGACCCAGGTGCGGCAGGCGCCGCCGACCTTTCTGCTCTTTGTGAACCGGGACGAGTTGTTTTCGGAGCCGTATAAGAAATACCTGGCGAACCAGATGCGGCAGGCCTTCGGTTATGAGGGCTGCCCGATCATTATCGTCGCCAAACCGCGCCCCAAAACCATTGCGCCGGTGCGGAAGTTTCGGGGGGCGGGCAGGCAAAAAACGGGTTAGGGGGCGCAATTTGTTTGCGGATGGGCCTGGGCGCCGGGAAATGGGTGTTTCGGGGCGGCTTCAGGGGGGTAATTTGGGTGATTTTCCTCAGGAAAACGGCGAAAAACTTTTTTTGCAGAAATGGCTTGTTTCCCCAACCCGTGGTAGTAGAGTTCAGAGTGTTACCCAACTAATAGGGTAGGCACAGGGTCGCGAGTCGGAGCTGGATTGCCTGCCTGATTGATGAATTTGAACCTAATCGCCGGGTGCTTTGCTGAGGGGGCTCAGCCGATGCAACCGGCAACGCAGAAGGAAAAAGATGATAGTTGCCAACGAACAAGGTTTGTCCAAGGCGCGTCCTGCGGGACGCCGCCGGGCCGCAGCGGTGACGGGAGCCCGCACTCCCAAAAAGCGCGCGAAGGCCGCGGCGGGGAAAACGCTCAAAATCGAGCGGTGGTTCAGCGATCCCAAGGTCAGCCCGTTCGACCAGGTTGAGTGGGAGCGGCGGACGGCGGAAATCACCGACGACGGCGGCAAGGTGATTTTCCGGCAGGAGAATGTCGAGGTGCCCAAGGCGTGGTCCTTGCTGGCGTCCACGGTGGTCGTCTCGAAGTATTTCTATGGCGAACAGGGCACCCCGGAACGGGAAACTTCGGTGCGCCAGCTCATCCACCGCGTCTGCCGCACTATCGCGGATTGGGGGGTCAAGGACGGTTATTTTACCCGGGCCGAGGGCGAGGTTTTTTATGATGAGATGACGTGGTTGTGCCTGAACCAGTATGGGGCCTTCAACTCTCCGGTCTGGTTCAATGTCGGGCTCTACCACCAGTATCACATTGGCAACAGCTCAAGCCGCGGCAATTGGGTGTGGAATCCGAAAACCGGCCAGGCGGAGCGGGCGGCGACCCAATACGAATCTCCGCAGTGCAGCGCCTGCTTTATCCAGTCCGTCGCGGACAACATGGAATCCATCATGGAGCTGGCGCACAGCGAGGCGATGCTCTTCAAGTTTGGCTCCGGCACCGGCACGGACCTTTCCCCCATCCGTTCGTGCAAGGAGAAGCTGAGCGGCGGCGGGCGCCCCAGCGGGCCGCTTTCGTTCCTGAAGGTCTATGACCAGGTGGCCAACGTGGTCAAGTCGGGCGGCAAGACGCGCCGCGCGGCCAAGATGAACACCCTGCGCGATTGGCACGGGGACATCCAGGAGTTCATCGAAGCCAAGATGAAAGAGGAACGCAAGGCGTGGGCGCTAATTGAGCAGGGATATGACGGGTCCTACAATGGCGACGCTTACGGCAGCGTGATGTACCAGAATGAGAATCTTTCCGTGCGCGTCAGCGACGCGTTCATGGAAGCCGCCGAAGCGGGGCGGGAATGGTGGACACGCAGCGTCACCACCGGCAAGCCGCTGGAGAAAAAGGACGCCCGCCTGCTGTTGCAGAAGATCGCCGAGGGCACCTGGGTCTGCGGTGACCCGGGGCTGCAGTACGACGGGGCCATTCAGAAGTGGCACACCTGCAAAGGCACCGAGCCGATCCATTCCACCAATCCCTGCTCGGAATACGTTTTCATCAATAACACGGCCTGCAATCTCGCTTCGCTGAATCTGGTGAAGTTCAAGCGCGCGGACGGGATTTTCGATGTCGCGGCCTTCAAGGCCGCCGTGCGGATTTTTATCACCGCGCAGGAAATCCTGGTTGATAACGCGAGCTATCCGACCCGGCAAATTGCGGAGAATTCCCATATCTTTCGCACGCTCGGCCTGGGCTACGCCAACCTGGGCTCCCTCATCATGAGCTATGGGCTGCCCTATGACTCGGACGAGGGGCGCGCGCTGGCGGGCGCCCTTACGGCCATCATGACCGGGCGGGCGTATGAGCAATCGGCCGAAATTGCCGCCATTATGGGCGCGTTCAAGGGTTATCACGACGCCCGCTGCGCGCACGTGACGGCGCCGCTGGCAGCGGACAATGTGGACTCCATGCTCGCGGTCATCCAGCAGCATCGCGACGCGGTCGAAAAAATCCAGCCGAGCCGGGAGTTTGATTATCTCAAGGAAGAAGCGCGCCAGTCCTGGACCCAAGCGCTGGCCCGCGGCCGCGCGACGGGCTATCGCAATGCGCAAGTGACGGTCCTGGCGCCGACCGGCACCATTGCCTTCTCGATGGACTGTGATACGACGGGCATCGAGCCGGAATTGGCGCTGGTAAAATTCAAGCTGCTGGCGGGCGGCGGGAGCTTGAACATCGTCAACCGCACGGTGCCGGAAGCGTTGCAGCGCCTGGGATACAACGCCGCGGAATCCGAACGGATCATTGGCCATATCACGCAATACCATACGATTGAAGATGTCGTGGAAGGCGCGCAAACCATCACGAGCGGGTTGCGCCCCGAACACCTGCCGGTCTTTGACTGCGCCTTCAAGCCCAGCCGCGGGCAGCGGAGCCTCCCTTACCTGGCGCATCTGAAAATGATGGCGGCCGCGCAGCCGTTTATCAGCGGCGCCATTTCCAAGACCGTCAACATGCCCAACGAAAGCACCATCGAGGACATCCGGGACGCCTACGTGCAAGCCTGGAAGATGGGGCTGAAGTGTGTGGCCATCTACCGTGATGGTTCCAAGCGTTCTCAACCGCTCAGCACGAAGCGCCTGGGCGAAGGCGAAGGCAAAGCTGAAACGGGCAGCATTTTCGCGCTGGAGGACCGCATCAAAGAACTGGAGGCCGAGATCACGCAACTCCGGACGCAGTCCGGCAAGCCGCTGCGGCGGCGCCTGGCGGATACGCGCACGGCCATCACGCACAAGTTTGATATTGCGGGCCATGAAGGCTATCTGACGGTGGGGATGTTTGAGTCCGGCCAACCCGGAGAGTTATTCATCACCATGGCCAAGGAAGGCTCCACGATTGGCGGGCTGATGGATGGCATTGGCACCCTGACCAGCCTGGCGCTGCAATACGGCGTGCCGCTGGAAACCCTGGCCCGCAAGTTTGCGCACGTGCGATTCGAGCCGTCGGGATTCACCAAGAACCGCGACATCCGCAACGCCGCATCCATCATGGATTATGTGTTTCGCTGGATGGCGATCCAGTTCATCCCCGGCTTCCGCGAAGCCCATACTTCGAACCAGAACCAGCCGGAATTGGCTATTCCCGGGCTGCATGAGGCGGAGAAGAAAAAGGTGAACCGCCCCGTGCGCGAACTGCCCCTTGCGGATGACACGGAGATCCTGGAGCTGAAATCCGGGGCCGATGGCAACGGCAAGGGCCATTCGCCGGCGCAACCCGCCCCGGCCATGCGGCCTGCCAAGACAATCAATGAACTGGTGGCCCATTTTCAGCAGGACGCGCCAGCCTGCCCCAACTGCGGCAACGTGACTGTGCGCAGCGGTGCCTGCTATCGGTGCCTCAAGTGCGGCGAAAGTCTTGGTTGCTCCTGAAACCCGGCGAACGATCGCCGGGGATGGCCGTCAGGAATTCGAGCCGGGCCTTTTGAGCGCTTCGGCCAGCAGTATTTTTTCTTCCGGCAGCAGGCTGGAATCCTGCGCGATGCGCAGGTAAGGGCTGGCTTTGTTGCCCTCGCCGACGGCCGTCAACAGGATCCCATAGTAGAGCGCCACGGACGGGTTTTCGAGGTCTTCGGGTTTCAGCTTTTGGAGCACGGCCAGGCCTTCCCGGGTTCGGTTTTGCAGATAAAGCGAATAGGCGTAGGTGGAGGCGATCACGGCCTGTTCGGGGTGCTGGGTGAAGAGTTCCCGGGCCAGTTCGTGCGTCCGGGGCAGGTTCAGTTTGAGCAGCAGGGAGGTGGCCGCCAGGTTGTTTTGAGCAACGAAGTTTTGCGGGGCATAGCTGGCCATGCTGGAGTACACCTTGTTCAGCCCCAGCGTGTTGCCGGCCAGGGTATAGGTTCGTTCCAGCTCGCGCAGCGCCCACTGATCCCTGGGGAAGCGCTGCGCGATTCGCCAAAGCAAATCTTCCCGGGCCTGCTCCTGCCCCCACTTGGTGGCCAAAGTCAGCAGGGTGGTCAAAGGGCCCAGGCGATCCCCGGCATTGCGAATGGCGGTGCGCCAGCGGGCGTCGGCCGCCAGTTTCTGATTGAGCTCCGTCGCCGCGCGGGCAAGAAAAGCAAACCGCAGGAATTCGCGGTCGCCCCAATTCTGTGCGGAAAGGGCCTGATCGAGGCCGTGCCAATCCTTCCTGGCCATATAGCAATCCGCCACCGCCAGAAGAACCGGTTGTTCAGCTTGCAGTTTGGCCGGACAGGCCAGCAGCCAGGTGAGCGCGTCATCGGCCAGGCCGCGCTCGACCATCCATGTCGAGAGCGCATAGACTTGCGCCGCGTTGGTGGTGGCATTTCTTTGCTGCGTGCGAAGATAATCTTTGAACTCGGGGCTTTGCGATTGGCGAAGGATGGCGAGATGCTGCAAACGGTCACCCATCACCACCCGTGGATCCGCCAGAAGTTGCCGGGAAAATCGGGCCGCCCGGGAGAAATCGTTTCGTTCGAGACTCTCCGCCACCAGCCAGCGTAAGGCGACATCCCCTACATTGGTGCTGGCACGCAAGCGTTCGAGCGTCACCCGCGCCGCAGACAGAACGCCGGCTTTGGTTGATTCGAGTTGCAGGACGGCGAGGTTTAGCTGGTGCAATTCATTCGTAGGTTCAAGCCGGCAGGCTTGTTCGAGGTGTTTGGCTGCGACCGCGGTTCGCTTGAGCCGGAGTGCCAGTTCGGCCGAAATCGCGTGGTAGGCGGCGAGGTTGGTCGCGGTTCCTTTCAGTTCCTCCAGAATCTGGGTCGCCAGGGGAAAGGGAGGGCTTTGTGAATGCAGCGCGGCAGAGGCGAATTGAAGTTTATGGGGGATGCTAGGCTCCGCCTCGACGATTCGACGCCACCAGTCCAAGGCGTCCGGGGAATGGGTTTTTTCGGCCAAATCGGCCATAACCCGGCATGCCTCCAGGTTGCGGGGGTTTATCTGCAATGCCCGGCGGGCACTCAGCGAGGCATTGTTATATTCCTTTTGGGTCAAATATGCCTTGGCTTGTTCCACCAGCCGGATCTCCTGGTGCCGCCGATAAGCGGGTCGGGCCCAAAACCACAAGCCAAGGCAGCCGACCGCCACGATAATACACGCTAGGACGATTTTTTTCATAAGCTCGCTGCTCTATAATTAGATTCTCAAGCCGCGAGTTCGTCAATCAGAACCGGGCCTGCTGAGTGGCGTTCTCGTAATCGTGCAAACGCGTTTCACTTTGCAAAGTTCCCTCCTTGGCGGTTCGCTGGTGTGTGATAGGAAATCGTCTTTAGCGCGTGCGTCCGTCCTGGGAGCGGCGCAAGACAGTCGTTCGCCTTGTCTGGGGGCCGCTGCTTTATTGCCAGAAAAACTCTAAAACAGGGCTTGCCAAGTCACGGTGGTGCTACTAGGCTCTGTTTTCCTTTTGGGAAGACCCCATTAAGGCGGGCGGCCGAATGAACGCCGCTACCAAAGAACAAAATGATTTATGGCCGTTAAAATTCGTTTGAAGCGGATCGGGACGAAGAATACACCCGCGTACCGCATCGTCGTGGCTGATTCACGCAGCCCCCGCGATGGAAGATTTATCGAGGAACTGGGCACGTACCTGCCGCAAAAGAAGAGTGATAAGTTCACGCTAAAGCTGGACCGCGCCCAATACTGGGTCAGTAAAGGCGCGCAGCCGAGCGAGACTGTCGCCAGCTTTATAAAGAAAGCGACGAAAGCCGCGGCGGCAGCAACGGCCTAAGCAAAGCAAGCGCCGTCGGCTCCATGCAAGCGTTCCTTGAATACGTCGTCAAAGGGTTGGTGCAGAACCCGGAGGCGGTGACGATTACGCCAGTGGAACGCGAGGGCACGACGGTTTATGAGTTGCGCCTGCATCCACAGGATGTGGGGAAAATTATCGGGCGTCAGGGGATGACGATCAATGCCATCCGCTCTTTGCTGCTGGCCGGGAGCGCCCGGAAAGGGCAGCGTTGCACCCTGGAGATTGTGGAAGATCGGCCGGCCACCTGACGGTGTTGGAACCGAAAGGCCGGGCCTCTGCGCCGAGGGGCCGGTGCGGGTGCCAACCCGGCGAGCGCGAAGCGGAAGCTGAAGATGAAGATTGATGTGTTGACGTTGTTCCCGAGGATGTTTGTGGGGCCGCTCGACGAAAGCATCATCCGGCGAGCGCGGGAAGCGGGGCGGTTGGAGTTGGCGCTCCATAATCTGCGAGATTACGCGCTTGATCGCCATAAGACGGTGGACGATCGGCCATTTGGCGGCGGGCCAGGCATGTTATTGAAGCCGGAGCCGCTTTTTGCCGCCGTGGAAGACCTGGCACGTGAGAATACACGCGTCCTGCTGGTATCGCCTGCCGGACGGCGATTTGACCAGTCGATCGCGCGGGAACTGGCAAGCCGGGAGCATTTGCTCATGGTATGCGGCCACTATGAAGGCTTTGACGAACGGGTGCGTGAACGGTTGGCGAATGACGAGTTGTCCATTGGCGACTACGTTTTGACGAATGGCGCTTTGCCGGTAATGGTTATTATTGACGCGGTTACCCGATTGCTGCCGGGAGTTTTGGGCGATGAAGACAGTGCCCGGGAAGATTCGTTCAGCCAGGAACTGCTCGAATACCCGCAATATACGCGGCCCGCGGAGTTCCGCGGCATGAAAGTCCCGGAAGTGTTGCTATCCGGCAACCATGCAGAAATCGCCCGCTGGCGCGCAGAACAGGCGCGACGGCGAACCCAGGAACGGCGACCGGACCTGTTCGCAAAGACATTTTATGAATCAGGCATTACTTGATAAGATTGAGTCGGCACAATATCGCAAAGACGCTTTGGATTTCGGCGTAGGCGACACCGTGCGGGTGCATACCAAGGTTGTGGAAAGCGGCAAAGAGCGCATCCAGGTCTTTGCCGGAGTGGTGATCGGCCGCCGCGGGCATGGGTTGAATGAAATGTTCACGGTTCGCCGTATTAGCTATGGCGAAGGAGTGGAGCGGGTATTTCCGCTACATTCCCCACGCGTGGCGAAGGTGGAAGTGGAACGCAAAGGCGCGACCCGCCGCGCCAAGCTCACCTACCTGCGCAAGCGCGTCGGCAAGGGAGCAACCCTGGTCAAAGAAAAAGAAACCCGCACCGCCGCCACTGCGTCCAGGGGCGTGAAATCCTAGCGGCGTCCTGGTCGTTAGCAAGCGTGGCTGTGGCCTCGTTTTTTACGGGCGTGAAATAAGTTGGTAGCGGTCAGGCCTTTGCGGGATCACCCCGAAACCCTTCCTGGCCTTGGCGCCCCTTCAACCAAGTGACGACCTCAGCGGGGAGAACTACGCTTTCCTGCCGAGCCTCGAGGTTCTTGATCCGCGCCAGGAGCATGCCCGCCGGATCTCGTTCCAGTTTGAGCGTGTACGTCGCGTTAAGTTCCTGCGCGCGTTTGAACTGCCGATCTGGTTTAGCGGCGGTCAGCGAATAATCCACAGCTAGACCGGCAGCCCGTAAGTCGTGGATCACTTTCAGGAATTCGACTCGCAGATTCTCATCTTCGACTAGGCAAAAGACGTCCAGCGCAGCGGTAAACTTTGGCAACAATGCCCGCGCCCGAAGCAGTTCCAGCAGCACCACATCGCCCATGCCGAAGCCCAAGGCGGGAAGATCCACGCGCCCCTGGCTAATAAGTTTGACGAGGTTGTCGTAGCGGCCGCCGCCGGCGATGGCGCGAAACTCACCTTTGCGGTCGAACGCCTCAAAAACGACGCCGGTATAATAAGCCAGCCCGCGAATGACGTGGTAATCAACCTTCACGTAATCCCTGAGTCCGCGAGCGGCAAGATTGGCCAGTATGGCTGTCAACTCGGCCGTGGGCTCGCCTTGCGCGATAAAGGAAGACACCTCCGCCAGAGAAAACCCGAGGCGTTCGAGCTTTTCGTTGCTTTGCTCCGGTGCCTCGCGCTCCAATTTATCAATGATTTGATAAAAAGCGTATTCCTGCGTTGCCGCGCCGTGCCGGTGCCGGAAAAACACCTGCCAGGCGTTGCGGCTGCTGAGGCGAATGACGAAATCCTCGTGCGTTAATCCAAAAGAGCGGAGCGTATCAATCAAGAGTGCAATGAGTTCCGCGTCAGCGGCAGGGTCTTTTTCGCCAACAATGTCGGCGTTGAACTGAAAGTGCTCGCGCAAGCGCCCTTTTTGCTGGCGCTCATAGCGAAAGAGTTGCGGCAAGGCGAACCATTTGAACGGCTTTTTGTACCCCCGCTCACAGGCGGCGATCATGCGCGCCAGCGTGGGCGTCATTTCCGGGCGAAGAGAAACCTGCCGTTCGCTTTTATCGGTGAAATGGTAGAGTTGGCCGACGATTTCCTCGCCGCTCTTAGTGGTGAAGAGTTCCAGTGGTTCCAGTGGGGGGCCATCGTATTCGTGGAAACCGTAGCGCCGCGCCAGGCTGCGCCAGGTATTGAAAATATATTGGCGTGCATTCGCACTCCACAAGCCGGGTTGCGGCAGTGGTTCGGGATAAAAATCGCGAAAACCAGGCAGACGTTCCATAAATGACCAGAGAGTATGAATTACCCCTCAAAAAGCAAAAGCAAACCACGCGCGAGGCTGATACTCATGGGGATACAGAATGGGTCAATACCTGAAAACTGGCGTCGCCATGTTTGTGCTGAACTTCAGTTGGTTCCGAAGTTCACTGGCGGGGGCAACGGAGAGACGCGCGGAGCCTCATATCAGCGTACTGGTGAGACGCGCTTGACGAACGACTCGGCGCAGCCAAATCCCCCAACGACGCTGTTGATTTGCACGACGGATAGGTGTGGAGCTATCGGAGGTGCCGGAAGGTATAAGCGCAGGAAGTTCGCAGTTTACTGGCAGTGGCTCTTTCGCCCTGCTTAACTCCTTCTACTTCCGACATTACGGATGGAGGCGAGGGTCGGAATCGAACGATAATAGCCATTTGAGCTACTCCGTTACTACCGCCCCGCCACCAGAGGCGTACAGCCTCATAGCTGTCGAACGCCAATAGAATCAGGGATGTTCGCGTGCGTGTCAAGCACTCCACAGTACCCGTGCAATACAAATCAAGTACTCGCCAATTACACATTTGCCACCCGTTCACTGGCACTTTCACTGGCACTTCTTTCGACTCAAAGACGAGGGTCGGTTTTGAACCCTCGCCTTTTATTCCGGCTGACGCTTACCCTTCTGAGCAAAAATGCTCAGGACGCTGAGTAATCTGTAAAGGACTGGAAGGCTCGCAGTTCAGTGTCGGCATCCGCCGATGAGGTTTTGGGTCGTGTTCACCCGCGTATGCCCTCGCCTCTGGTTGCTCCGCGCAACTTCGCGCCAGCGGTCGAAACATCTTTTCGCCCGCTGTCACTCCGTTGCTGATGCTCCGTCGCCCGACAGCGCGCGCACACGCAGGGCGTTTCGTTCGGAGCGGGGCTGCTCTCTCGGGGAAGGAGGTGAAGAGAGTAGTCCCGCTCCTTTAACAAACGAAACGCAAAACATGAACACGACTGAAAACCTCATCTCCAACGGATGCCCTGCACCTGCTCCGCAACTAACGAATAAATCGTCAAGCCGATCAAATTCCCAGCCCAACCCCAGGAATGGAAAATTGTTTCACTCCGGGAATGTCCCACACCCGACACCATGCAACAGTGCGAAACGCCCGATCAGGCAGCCGCCTATTCTACCCAGACTAGTCTTCGAACCCTTGGGTATTTTTGTTCCTAGCCGATAGCGGCTTTGCCTTCAATTGCAGGCCGATTTCTAATCGTCAGGAGGCGAGCTGCTCGCAGTTGCGAGCTCAGCAACGCAGAAAAGGCCAAGAATAGCGTTTGCATAATGAACCGTCAGACGATACGATACAGAAATGAAAAATCGGACCAAAAGCGCCTCCAAGGCCCGCCGAATCGGCGCGGCTGAGGCATTGTGCGATGCACGCCTAGCCTTGGGGCGTGTCACGATTGTGCTAAAAGATTTGGTCAAGGAAACGGGGTTGTCGGCGATTGCCGCCAAGCGCCAGTTGTCACGACTGCGGGGTAAAATCGTCCGGCTTTCACCAAGGCAGCCGTTCTACCTGATTGTCAGCCCCGAACATCGCAGCATGGGAGCGCCACCGGCGACTTGGTGGCTTCAAGACTACTTCACCTGGCTGGGCCGACCGTATTACCTGGCGCTGCAATCCGCCGCCAGCTCGTATGGCTCAAATCCGCAAGCGCTCCAAGTCACACAGGTGATGACCAACCGTCCTTGCCGCACGATCAAGGTGGGGCGGGTTCAAGTCAGGTTCTTCGTCAAGCGGGGGATTGAGCGGACGCCGACACAGCAAGCCGCCGGAGCGGTCGCGCCACTTTTGGTCAGCACGGCCGAGGCGACGGCGTATGATTTGGTTCGCTACGCGACCAGCATCGGCGGCATCGAGCGCGCGGCGGAAACCATTCGCCCCCTTCTACCGCTCTTGCGTGCTCGTGAACTCAGGCGCGTACTGGATGCGGAGAACGAGCCTGCCGTCGCGCAGCGGTTGGGGTTTGTCATCGAAGCGTGCGGCAACAAGTCCCTGGCGAAAGCTGTTCGCGACTGGCTGCCCGACGAATTGACACCCGTGACGCTCTCTCCGGCCAAGGGTAAGCGCGACAACCTCCCGCTCGTCAAACGCTGGCAGGTGTTCAACAACTCCAGTGAGTTGAAAATATGACGCCAATCACCCGCCAGGATATTCTGGCGCACCAAGCCATTGTGCCGTGGGGGGCGCAGCATCAGGTCGAACAAGACCTCCTATTGTGCCGCGCGATGGTCGCGCTGTTCAACGACAAGTTTCTGAATTCCCAAGTCGCCATGCGTGGCGGCACGCTGCTGCACAAAGTCCATCTCGCGCCACCCGCCCGTTACAGCGAGGACATTGATCTGGTCGTGGTTGGCACACGCCCGGCAGAGCACATCCGACGCGCCATTCGTCGCGTGCTCACCGATGTCTTGGGAACGCCGAAAGCTTCGGTTTGGGACACGCTCGTATTGGCAATCCGTAACACAGTGAAACCCTCGCGCGTGTTGCGCATGACTTACTCGACGCGCTCCATCATTGAGCCGAACCGGACGCTGGAAATCGTCGTTGAAGCGAATGTGACCGAACGCAAACCGCATCGCGCAATCGTCGAAATGCCGTTCAGTTTCCCGTTCCGTGACAAGGCCGTCCAAACCCACATCAAAAGTTTCGACATCCATGAAATGCTGGGCACGAAGATGCGATCGATGTTCCAGCCGAGTTGACTCAAGATAAATGTTACCGGGGCGGGGAGGTGGACGAGATGTTCGCCGATACGTTGACTCAAGTTCATGGTTACCGAAGTACCGAACATGAGTCTATCCGCCAAGCGGGAATCCCTAGCCCGCATTCACGGTCGCTATCAGCGCGCTGGTCGGCTGTATAAGCGGCGTATTTTGGATGAGTTTTGCGCCACCTGCGGTTATCACCGTAAGAGCGCCCTGCGCCTGCTGCACCGGCCGCTGGCCCCGCCCGAAACCCGCCGCCGGCCGGGGCCCAAGCTCCGCTACGATCCGGTGCCGTTGCGGCCGGTGCTTAAAGTCATCTGGCACGCGAGCGATCAACTGTGCAGCAAGCTGCTTAAGGCCGCCTTGCCGGAATGGCTCCCGTATTACGAGCGCCACTACACGCCGCTCTCCGCGGAGGTGCAGGCCAAACTCCAAGCCATCAGCCCCGCGCAGATCGACCGGCTCCTGCGCCCAATCCGGGCGCGGCAACTCCGGAGAGGGCTGCGGGCTACCCGGCCGGGCACCCTTCTGCGCCACCAGGTGCCCACCCGGGGTGGGCCGGCCGATACCCGCCAACCCGGCACCGTGGCCGTGGACACCGTCGCCCATTGCGACGACACCACGAGCGGCGATTACGTCAATTCCCTCACGTTTACCAACCTCTTCAGCGGTTGGACGGAGAACCGCGCCGTAGGGAACAAAGCCAGCCATGCCATTCTGGATCAAATCCGGCAGTTGGAGCGCGTGGTTCCCTTTCCCCTGCGGAGCTTCCACAGTGACAACGGCAGTGAGTTCCTCAACTGGCCCCTCTACGAATACCTGACGGGCCGTCCGCTCAAAGTGCCTTGGACGCGCAGCCGCGCCTATCGCAAGAACGACAATGCCCACTGCGAGCAAAAGAACTGGACTCACGTGCGCCAACTGTTGGGCTACCAGCGCTTTGCGCATCCACAACTGGTGCCCTTGCTCAACGACCTCTATAGTAAGGAATGGAGCCTGTATCAGAATCACTTCCGGCCCACCTTCAAACTACTTCGCCGGGAACGGCAAGGAGGCAAGACCATTAAGACCTATGAAAAGAAACCACACCCCCCCTATCAGCGACTGCTGGAAAGCCCTCAAATCCCCGAGCCGATCAAGGCCCGGTTGCGGGCTCAACACGCCGCGTTGGATCCCTTTGCTTTGAAGAAAAGGATTGAGGCCAAGCTAAAGATATTTTTCACTGTCTTGGGTAACCTGGATCGTGAGTCAACCAAGACCTGACGGTCCCCCGCCCCGGGTAACATTTATCCGTGAGTCAACTCGGATGCGGGCGAAGCCATGCTCTACAGCGCCAATGGCCTGTTCAGCAGCATCGGCACGACCTTCACCACGCCAAACGGGGCGACGGTCACACGTCGGGAAGCGCCGTATCGGCCCGTCGCCGCCGTCCAGAAGACGACAGATAATTTCCTGTCTGTCTCCACTGATGCGACCGCCCGACGCATTGCGTTGAAGGAGGAAATCGCCCGCACAACGACGGCACTCAAGAACGCCACCACCGACGCCGAAGTGCAAAAGCTGACCGGCGTGCTCATTGGCCTGTCATCCGCGCTCAACAACACGGACTACGAAATCAACCAGGCGACCGCGTCCGCGCTCGTGCAGGACGTTGCCAATCGGAATGATGCCCAGCGTCAGATCGAGGCAAAGAAGGAGCAGCAGCACGCCGAGTTCACTGAGGCCGTGCGGCAATACGGCCGGACGTTTCGCCTGATGAACGCACCCACCGCGTTCCCGACTCCGTAACGCCATCCTCAAATCGTCCCGACGTATGGCAACCTTCGAACAATTGTTCCCGACGTTCCTTCAGAAGTGCGCCGAACTGCACGAGCTGCTTCGGATCGTCGCGTTCATGTTTTTCATCGTCGGGACGATTCTCTTGGTCCTTCACGGCTTCACTGGCAAGACGCTCATCCTGCACATGGTGCGGTTGTTCGTGCTGACGGCCCTGCTCGTGATGCTGCCGCAGTGGGGCAATGAAGCGCAGCGCATCGTCCAAACGTCCATCCTCGACGGTCTCGGCGTTGACCCATCGCAGGTGCAGGAGCAATACAGCCACCTGCTCGAAGTGCGCCGCGACACCGGCAATGACCGCTCGTGGTGGGACATCATCGGAGACTTGAATGCGTTCACGGTCGAGTTGCTGATTTCTGGCATTCTTTGGCTGGTTGGCTACTTCGCGGCACTGCTGCTGTTCTGGGCCTACATCATTCAGAAATTCATCCTGTTCTCTGCCTACGCTCTTTCGCCGCTGCTCATCGGCTTCATGGCGATCCGGCCGCTCGTTCCATCGGCTCGCGTTACCTGTTGCACATCGTCGGTGTGTTGCTTTGGCCGCTCGGCTGGGCCGTCGCCGCGCTTGTCACCCAGGGCATTCTGGATTTTATGACCGACCAGTCCATCCGCTTTTTCGACCCGACCGCGCAGCTCTATTCGTTGCAGGCGACATTCGGGCTGGCCGTGGCCGCGTTCTGGATTGTGTTCAGCACGATTGCCGCCCCGCTGGTTATTCAGAAGGTCCTCGCCGCTGGTGAACTCGCCGGAGGACAGCTCATCGCGGGAGCGTTCAGCAGTTTCTTCCAGGCCGCCGCCACTACCGCAGGCGCAGCGGCCGTAGCCGCGCCCATTGGCGTGCCTGCCGTGACCGCTGGTGCGGCCGGCTTGGCTGCGATTCTCAGCACGCTGTCCAGCGCCGCCGGGCACGGCAGCGCCGGCGCGATCATCATCGCCGGCTCTGGTCTGCCGCCGCGCTCCGCGCGTGGAAGGCCAGGTGACGACATCACCGGCGACAAGGCCGTGCGCGAACTCATTGCCCGAACCAAAGGCCACTACTACTGACACCATGCAAACCACCGAACTCCGCCATCGTGAAACGCCCACCGGCAACGGCGCGACTCCAGCGCGCCTCGCCCGGAAGCGATTCGACCCCACCCAACTCTTTGCCCAACGCGACCGCCTGCCGTGGTTCTGGTTCTTCGTCGCCGTCGCTGTTTCGGTCGCGGCGGCACTCGACCGTTACCACATCATCAATCAGTTCAAGCAGCGCGAGCGCGTCGTCATCATTGACCCGGCGCAGACCTATTACGTCAGCCCGCTGCTTCAATTCTCAGAGGCGAAAGATCTGCATGCCCAACAGGCCGAACTCGCCACGGTCACGTTTCTCCAGCGCAACCCGAAGGATTTCGATCACCCGGACTTGCTGCGGCAGATGTTCCTGAAGTCGGCTTTGGAGAAAGCCCGTGACCATCGCACGCGCGAGGCGGTCGAGTTCCGCGCCAAACAGCTTCACCAGAAACCGGAGATCGCCAAGATCGACATCCTCGCCACGCGCGAAAACGAAGTGCTCGTTGCGGTCTATGGCCAGGTGATTCGCACCGGGATTTTCCAGGAGAAAGTCTTTAACGAGGCGTTCAACTTCAAATTAAGTCTCCGTTTCATCCGCAACCCCAACATGGCTGCCAACGGTCGTTTCCCGACCGCTGTCGGCGACTTCAAATATGAAATCACCAATTAGCATCCTCCTGCTGACCGCGCCCGTCGCGCTTGGCGCACCGCCTGAAGCTATTCAGCGCGTCACGCTGGACGAGCGAGTCGTGATTGCCGTGCCGGTCGCGACCAACCGTGTCACGACGATCAGTTTTCCCGGCCCGATCACGGCGATTGATGCCGTCGGCGTGACCGCTGATGGCAAGACGCCGGGGCAATTCCAACTCGCGCACACGAAGGGCTCTTCATTCGTGTCCGTTCGCGCGCTCTCGCGCAAAGCGGCGACAAATCTTAACATCCGCTGGAACAAGCGCACCTACGTCTTCGAGTTGGTTGAGAGCGACACGCCTATTCTCGCGCTCAACCTGGAAGAGCGTGCAGCGGTGGAAACGGTTCAACCCGCGCCGCAGCTCACGCCCACGCGGTTGCTGGCCTTGTTGGACAAGGCAAAGGCGTTCCCGATCCTGAAGCAGCAGCAACCCGACGCTGTGGCTGGAGCGGAAGCCAAGACGTTTGGCGACCAGCCGCTGGTCACGGATTTCGACGATTACGAAATCCGCATCGAGGAGGTGTTCCGGTTCAACCCGGAGGACACGCTCGTTTTCCACGTCACGTTGCGAAACAAATCGGAACACCCGATTCGCTATCTGCCAGAGAGCTTCTGTGTGCGCGTCGGTAATCGGCTCTACTACCAGTCCATCAGCGATGCGCCCGGTCTGCTGCCACCTCGTGCGGCGAGCACGGTCTATTTCGCCATCACGGGCACACCCGACGGCGGGCGAAACGAACTCTCGCTCAGGAACGAGTTCAGCGTGCTGGTGAGTCGGTTGCCTTCTCTGCCACCGAGTGTTGTCACAACGCCACCTGCATTACCGCCGCAAGCAAAACCGCCCCAACAACCCACCGAAATGACTCCAGAGCAAGAGGCTCTTGTACGCCAGACTCTCCGGCAGGCGATTGAGGAGTTGGAAAACACAAATGCGCCCAGCGCTAAACAAACTCGCCCATGAAACCGCGTGACTTTCTGAACTTCTTCAAATCCCGTAGCGGCAAGCTCGTGCTGTTCGGCGTCGTGTTTGGCGGCGGGCTGTTGGTCTTTAGTGCGCTGCGTGACAAGTCCGGCCCGGACGAGATTCGTGTCACCGGCCTGACGACGAACGCGACCGACCGCCCCCAAGTCGTGCAGAGCATCGAGCGGCAGATGCAGCCGTTTCGTCCACCGCCACCGAAAACCAATACGCCACCGCCGTTGCCTCAGAAGGCCAGCGAACCGCCAAAGGTCGTGGTCGAGAAGCCGATGCCTGAGCCGCCGCAGCAGCTCCCGACGATCAGCTTGTTCGCCGACGCGAGTGCCGGTGTTCCCGAGCCGAAGACGCTTGGCGAAATCTACGCGCCTTTTGGGCGGCTGATTCCGTGCGAGACCGTCATCACGGTGGACTCGGCCTCAATCCAGACGCCCATTGTCGGCCTCATCACGGAGAACATTTATCACGCGGGCAGACTGGTCATTCCTGCCGGCACGGAGGTTCACGGCACAGCGCAAACCGACCGGCATCGCGAACGCATTGCCAGCGGCGGCAGTTGGACACTGGTCTGGCAGGGGGGCGAGGAACTGCGGCTGAAGGCCATCGCACTCGACCGCGAATTCTCTGGCGACCAGGAAGGCTGGGGCATCACCGATGGCAGCGCCGGACTGCGCGGGCGCATCATCAAGTCCGACGACCTGGCCGAGATCAAACTCTTCGCCGCCACGTTCCTCTCCGGCGCAGCGGACGCGCTCACCGAAAAGGAACAAACCATTTTCGGCACGGTAAACAGCCGCTCACTGAACAACGCGCCGTTTGAGGGCGCGCAGAAGGTTCTCTCTGTTTATGCCCAGCGGATTTACGAGGCGATCCAACGGGATGGCTTCTACGTCCGCGTGCCTAGCGGAAAACAGTTTTACCTGTACGTCCTCCAAACGATTGACCGCAGCGACGCCGTCATCGGCGGTACGCTGAAGCCGTTCGCCGGCGAGGATAAAACCAACACCCCGGCCTTTCAGCCCACCGCCGCATTTGGTGTCGGTCATACACCAGTCCCGACTGCGGTAGCACCACAATCAACCCCGATGTTTTGATATGAAATATCTCGCACTCATTCCACTCGTGCTCGTCGCTTCGTGCGCCTCGCGCCCGCCGCAGGTTGTCGTTCGCCCCTTGCCGTCGCAGGCAGTCGAGCCAATTGAGTCCGTTCGCTATGGCGAGGTTGTGCGCGCGTACCACGTCGGGCGCTACATTGATCCGAACCACCCGGAGACGATGCACGAGCAGCACCCGGTCTATCGCGTCGAGGTTTCCGCACGCTGGAATCTTCATCCTGGTCCGCAGAACACGGCCAATCTGTTGAATCCGCCGCCGGACGCTGCGTTCGCTCCGCCGCCGACCAACGATTTGCTAATCGCTGAGATGAATCGTCAAAGGGAAACGACTGCGCGTGTCATGATCGAAGCAAACAAGCTCGCGCAGTCCTACGGTGAGTTGCAGGCGTTGTTCACGGAGATGAGGACTGTGGCCCGAAACAACGCTCTCTTGAACGTGCGCCTGGCGACCAACGAGCAACGGGTGGTGGAGTTTGGCCGGGAACTTGAACGGCTGTCTGCCTCGCCGCCGCCCGCCACGAACGACGTTCCCGCGTTCGCGCCTGAATCACCCGACTTTCCGAAACCATGAAAATACTTTGCCGGAGCGAAGCGGTTACACCGCTTTGATTCGGCGAACACGGCAAATGCCGCGCAATAAGAACCAGAAAGACGAATCGTTATGAGCAAACCGAAATCCTCAGCGCCATCGAGCGCCGGCGGCAATGCCGCCCCCACCGATCAGCCCACGTTCCGGACCAACCCGGAAGTGGATGCGAAGATTGATGCCTACATCAAAGACAACCCCAAGTATTGGAACTACGTCCAAGCGATGCCCCGCGAGCGGCTGGAGCGCACCGTCGTCCTGAACGAGGTGCGCAAATTGGATCGCCAGCAGCGGATGCGCGAAGGCTTGATGAAACGCATCAACACCAACCCCGCGCTTAAAAACGCCTATGATACGCTGGTGAAAGACCTGCCGGACGACCAGAAGGAAAGCGTCATCGCCCAAATCGCCCGCTCGACGCGGCGCGCGGTTGCGCGTTCGCAGGGCCAGTAGCAAACCAGAGGTGAGGCCGTCGCCGCCTGAGCGACCCCGTGCCCACGCCTCACGTCACCGCGCGTTTCGGCGGGAAGAAGTCCCCGCGTTTTCAGCACCGTCGACGAAGCAGCGCAATCGCCAATGCGCCAATGCCAAACAAAGTCCAAGTTGACGGCTCAGGCACTGCGCCTGCAAAGATGGACGCGCTTGGGCGCGTGTCCCACGCCCAAGATTCGATAACGCCAGACGGGTAGGCCTGTGCGACGTTCAACAAAACCCAGCCGTAATGCGTAGCTCCGGCATGTTGGAATTCCACGCCCATGTATGCGTGCTGGCCGACAAATGCCCCCGCACAGCCGACATCGAAACAAATCGCGAGGGTGTTGTAGTCGAGTGCATGTCCATACCACGCCAAGTTGCCTGTTTCGCTACCTGCGCCAATCACGAAACCTAGTGGCAGCGGAGCGACGCTGCCTCCAACGTTTGGCGGTGGGTCAAGCCAGGTAAGAATTCTGCCAGTGCCTTCCGGTTGGACGCCGAGAAACTGGAAGCTGTAAGTGAATGTGAAATCGGTTGCTGAATCTCCGTCCAAATCAAACGAGTAGTATTGAGCGAAGCCTGTCGTAAAGAGAGGAATTGGTGTAGCAGGTTCATTGAAGACGACTGTTCCCTGTGCGCAGCTTGGCTGGGGGCTGCCCAGCCAAGCTGCCGCAATCACCACGATATTTAGGAATCGCCGCGACATGTTCGATTACTGCTGCCGCCGGAGACGGAAAAACTCGTACGGCTGTGTTGAGCTTACCAAGACCGAATTCGTCACGCCTTCCGCCCTGACCGTCGCGTTGGTCTGCCACGCCACCAAGTCGGTTGAACTGAGCAGGTGAAAATAAGCGCCGGGATCTGCCGTGAAAGTCAGGAGCACGTTTGTCCCGGACGGACTCGCCTCAATCGAAGTGAAAACAGGTGAGACAGGCGTTTCGCCGGTCGTGAGCACTGAAACCCACTGTGCCGACGGAACTGGACCACCCAGCAGACCACCGGAATGCGTCACGACTATGCGATACTTTCCCGGAGTCGGGTTGGCGATATAGACTTGTTCAACGTTGTTGCGGTTGTCCACGCCAGTCGTGGCGGCTGCGGCGCGGGCCGATTCCGTTTTGTTCGTGAGATCGGGATTCAGAATCCACGGATAGTACACATTGGTCGCGCCGACCTTTTCCACGCGGAGATCAATGTTGTTGACCAGCATCGGCTTTGTGAGGTCAACAATGACAATGTTAGTCGCCGGGCCAGCCGGGTCGCTCCAAGCAGCAGTCGCCTTGAATGGTACACTATCGACGTCCACTTCCCAACTCACAGTGTTGCTCACGCCGATTTCGAACTCCTTTATATGCGTTCCGCGTCCGTGCTGTTGGTCGCGTTCCACCTGTGCTACGCATGAGGCCACGTTGAACAATCCATAGCCCATTTGAAAATCAGGCCCAGCACCGTCCACGTCATCCGCAGTGTGAATCGCCAATGCACGCCAAGGCGAACCGCGCCATGCGTCCAAGTCCGGGTCGAGGTTTGGGAAAAGCTGCAAACGGCGCTGCGCGGCCAGACCAAGCCCGGCAGCCACTGCGGGGGCGGCGAAGCTTGTGCCTGCAATCGCGATAAAATATCCGTTCGTGGCGTTGTTAGCGGGTGTCGCGATTCCGAAAGTTCGAAGCAGGGAGTTGCTTTGGCCTACGGCCACCACCTCAGGCTTGATCCGGCCATCATCGGTTGGTCCGCATCCGCTGAACGGCGCAAGCACGATGGAAGCGTTGGTCGCGAAACCCATGATGAGATTCGTGCCAGAAAAAGTATACACATCTCGAACCGCCCCGACAGTCAGAACATTCTTTGCCGTGCCGGGGAAAAGCACGGTATCATACCCGCCGGTATCACCATCGCCATTACGCCAATCGCGTGAATTCGCGGAAGGATTGGTGACCTGCGTGTAGTCATACGGCCCTGGCCCGGAGAAATAATAGTAATTCGTCGGCCCGCCCGGCCCGGTCAGACGGTCATTCCCTGCAGCGTAAACCATCAAGTGACGGGTCGCGTTGGTTGCAAGAAAAGCATCCGTGTCCACACAGCCTGAGCCATCTGGAATATCGGGAGCACCCGGAGTGTAGAAGCCAAATTTCCATTCTTCCGTCAGCGACGGGTCACCGCGCCAAAGCCAAGTCGTGACGAGGTTCGTTTGATTACCCTGGTGAACCAATATCGTTGTGTATATCCAACCGCCAGAAGCACCGTAAGAGTGGTTTGAAAGTCGCAGCGGCTGGCCCGTCACAGAACCGGCAGCCGCCTCGAGCCGTTCTTGTTTGAAGTTCGCAAAAGTGTAAGCGTTGAGCTTTGGCTCAAAAGCCACGCCCCGCAGCAGACGGGCAGGCTGGCCATTAAGCGTAAACTGGAGAATTCCGCCCGCGCCCATTGTCCCAGCAACGCCCGTTGCGTGAGCATCACTGGAAACAGGATTCGTCGCCGTATTGTCCACCTGGCGCACGCGAGCGTCAAATTCTGCATGATTCGTGAGAACACCGCCGTCAATCTCCCACAAACCCAAGGTGACGTTCGTACCGGTCAAATTCCGTCCTGTCGAGGCATGCGCCCAAGGGGCGGTGTTGGTCGGCCACAACTCGTCGGCGCTGATGCTTGCACCAGCAAATAAGTTCTGGCTCGAATAATAAACAGGCTGGTCGCCGACTGCGCCGCCAAGGCTTCTTTGCCGCCGTCAGTGCGTACGCGAACGCGCTCGACATTCAGGCGGGACGCAATCTCATCAAGCGCAGCTTCATCCTGTGGTGCGTTTGCCCGTGCCGCCTCCGCCTTACGTTTCAACTCTGCCAACTCTGCCTTTGCCTCTTCGCGTCTCTGGTGTGTTTCGGCGTCACCGGGCCAACCCCAGGAGCGCAAAAACGGCTGAACCGCCTGCAATCTCTCCTGCCACGCCTGCTCTCGCTTCCGCACCGCCTCCTCCGCGGCTTGCCTTGCAGCTTCAGCAAGGATCGGATCGGAGGCAATTGCTTTCGCTTGTTCAACGGCTGCTTGGTGCGCTGCTCTTGCTGCCGCTTGCTCCGGCGTGTCGGGAATCAGCGTGTCGTCTATGACGAAAACCCCCGGCTCGACTTCGACCGTTTCCAGTTCTGGATGTGGGTTGAATGGGTAAGGCGGTCCAAAACCGAAGTCCTTTGCCAAGTAGTACGTGCCCGGAATGGGTGGCTTGTCGATCGGTTTGTTCTGTGCGCCAAGATTGATAACCAGACCGAACACGACCATACAACCCGTGAGCAGCCTGCCGATGATGTGTTTGATCGCTTTCATGTTCTTCAGTTTCTGTTTCTGGTTTGGTTTCCTCCGGGTCTTTTTTGCCCGGACTCGAACCTCCTTCCTCGCCAGGAAACGGAATGCGCGCCCAGCACGCTCCCGTTCAAGGCCACAGCGACGCGGCCCAGCAGCAAACGCACCGGGACGCGCGACTCGCGCGCGTCGAGGTGTGAATTGCTGCTCTTGGTTTCCAAATTTGTCGCTGTGTTTAGAACGAGATTCGAGTCCTCGCAACGCAAAGACTCTACGCCAGAAGCAAACGACCGCTTCCGGCTTTGAGAAAGAACTTTCGGAGTTTTACGCCAGATCGTAGGTGGAAACAAGGCTTGTTTTGGTCACGTTTTCGCCCGATCAATCTCCGCGCCAATCAGCGCGCCTTCGACGGCGACCCCGACCTGCCCTTGCTGCTTTCACTCGAGCACTACAACGATGAGACCAAGCGAGCGACCAAAGCCACCATCTTCACCGAGCGAACGATCCATCACCGGCAGCCAATTGAAGCCGTCAGTTCCCCCAAGGAGGCGTTGCTCGTGTCCTTGAACGAGCGTGGCCGCGTGGACCTCGACCACATGGCGGCGCTGCTCAACAAGCCGACGGAGGAATTCCTGCCCGACTTGAAAGGCATGATCTTCCTGAATCCGCAAACGAACCAGTGGGAAACCGACGACCACTACCTCTCCGGCAATGTCCGCGAGAAACTGGTCGTGCGGACGCTGCCGCGGTGACGGACTCGCGCTTCCTCGAAAACGTCGAGGCTTTGAAGTCGGTGCAGCCGGCTGATTTGAATGCCACGGAGATTGACGTGCGGTTGGGCGCTTCCTGGTTGCCACCCGAGGACGTGAAGCAGTTCACCCAAGAGTTGCTCAACATCCCCTCCGGCGTGGAGATCGGCCATATCCATGCACTCGGCACTTGGCATCTCACGGGGAATTGGGAAGCCAGGGGAGCGACCGCCAACACGACCGATTGGGGCACGAACCGTTACACGGCGCTTGAACTCATTGAAGATGCCCTGAACCTCAAAACGCCTACGGTCTACGACCTCAATGAGGACAAGAAACCTGTCGTCAACGCCGAGGCCACCGAGGCTGCCCGCGAGAAGCAGGAGCGCATCAAGGAACGCTTCAAAGAATGGGTGTGGGCGGACGATTCGCGGCGGGAACGGCTCTGTCGGCTTTACAACGACATGTTCAACCACACGCGCGTCCGCACATTCAACGGTGACCACCTGACGCTCCCAGGCGCAAGCGGGGTAATCCAACTCCACAGACACCAGAAAGCGGGCGTGTGGCGCATTCTCCAAACGCCCAACACGCTCCTGGCACACGTCGTCGGCGCGGGAAAGACCTACACCATGGTCGCTGCCGCGATGGAACTCAAACGGCTCGGCCTTGCCCGCAAACCAATGTTCACCGTCCCCAACCACATGCTTGGCCAGTTCTCGACGGAGCTGCTGACGCTGTATCCCGGCGCGAACATCCTGGTTGCGGGCAAGGAAGATTTCGAGTCCCAGAACCGGAAGAAGCTTTTTAGCCGGATTGCGACGGGAAACTGGGACGCCGTCATCGTCACGCACTCCGGTTTCGAGCGCATCCCGCTGGCCCGCGAAACACAGGAGCGGTTCTTTCAGGAACAGCTCCACGAGTTGGAGATGATCAAGCGCCAACACGCCGATTCATCCAACCGCCGTCTGGTGAAGGAGATTGAACGGGCGAAGAAACGGTTGGAAGCCCGGCTGCAGGCTCTTGCCGCCGAGCACAAAAAGGACAACACGCTGACCTTTGAGGAACTTGGCGTGGACCGGCTATTTGTGGACGAGGCGCACTATTTCAAGAATCTGTTTTACGTCACCAAGATGACGCGGATCGCCGGCCTGCCGCAGACCGCCAGCGAACGCGCTTTCGATATGTATCTGAAAGTGCGCCATGTCCAGTCGCTCAATGGTGGGGGTGGGGTCGTGTTCGCCACGGGCACGCCCATCGCCAACAGCATGGCGGAGATGTTCACCATGCAGCGGTATCTCCAAGCCGACCAACTCAAGAAACATAACCTGCATCATTTCGACTCGTGGGCAGCGACGTTTGGCGAGCCGGTGACGGCAATGGAGCTTTCGCCTGATGGCGCGGGCTACCGGCTCAACACCCGGTTCGCCCGGTTCATAAACGTGCCGGAGTTGATGCAGATGTTTCGCCAGAGTGCCGACGTGCAGACGGCAGCGATGCTCAATCTGCCTCGCCCGCTGCTTGAAGGTGAGAAGCCTGCCATTCGCAACGCGCCCGCGACGCCGGAGTTGAAGGCATTTGTCCAGGAACTTGCTGCCCGGGCTGACCGGTTGAAAACCGGCCGGGCTGATCCCAGCGAAGACAACATGCTGAAGATCACGTCTGAGGGACGAAAGGCGGCGCTGGATCTCCGCCTGATGAAACCCGCGACGCCCGACGAACCGCAAGGCAAGGTCAATCTGGCCGTCGAAAACATCCATCGCATCTGGCAGGCCACCGCAGCGGAACGTTGCGCGCAGCTTGTGTTCTGCGACCTCTCGACGCCGAAGGACAAAGGCTTCTCGGTTTACCGCGATATGGCCGATAAACTGGAACGTCTCGGCGTGCCGACGCGGGAGATCGCGTTCATTCAGGACTACGATTCCGACGCGTCGAAGCTGGCGCTGTTTCGGGACGTGCGGTCAGGCAAGGTCCGCATTCTGTTCGGCAGCACGCAGAAGATGGGGTCAGGGACGAACGTGCAGGAGCGTTTGATCGCTTTGCATCACCTTGACGCGCCCTGGCGACCCGCCGACGTAGAGCAGCGTGAGGGGCGGATTCTGCGGCAGGGCAACAAGAACGCGGTCGTCTCGGTTTTTCGCTACGTCACCGAAGGCTCGTTCGACGCCTACATGTGGCAGACGCTGGAGACCAAAGCCAAGTTCATCGCCCAAGTGATGAGCGGCGACATGACCATTCGCCGTGTGGAAGACTTGGAATCGGCGGCACTTACCTACGCCGAGGTGAAAGCCATCGCTTCCGGCAATCCACTGGTGATCGAGAAAGCTCAGGTAGATGCGGAGTTGATGCGGCTCACACGGCTGCGCTCCGCCCACGCCGAGGAGCAATACCGCATCCGGTCGAATCTGCGCCGTGCTCACGAGGACGCCGAAACCTTCACCGCGCGGCTTGCCAATCTCCGCCAGGACATCGCCGTGCGTCAGGATACTTTTGGCGAAAAATTCACCATCGAACTCGACGGCCAGACCCTCGACAACCGGGGCATCGCGGGTGAATTGATTGTCCGCCGGGCGGAAAAAGTAAAAAACCGTTTCGGTGACGATGTGCGCATCGGTCGTTTTGCTGGGTTCGATTTGTTCCTGCGGCCCGGCTTCAACAACGCGGTCGAGGTGGTGTTGCGCGGGCACAACAGCTACGGCGCCCGGGTCACGGACACTGCGCTGGGCACAATCCGCTCATTGGAAGCGACCGTTCAAGGTTTCGAGGAGCGCGCTGGCAAGCTGGAAACGGATATTGCCGATGCCCACAAGCGGGGCAAGGAACTCGAAACCAAAGTCGGCGCTCCCTTTGAGCATGAGGAGCGCTACCAGGAGTTGTGCCGCCGCCAGAGCGAAATTGAGGAAAAGCTCGACCTCACGAAGAACCAGGCCCCCAGCCAAGTGGACGCCGATTCGCTCGACGAAGGCACAAACAAGATTTCAGAGCAGCAGACTCCGACGAAACCCGTCCGCCACGCCCGGAGGACTGCATTCACGTTTAGGAATGACCAAACAGGCCAAAGGCGTAATACCATTTCCCGTTAGTAGTTGCATTGTATTGAGAGGCATGGCAAGAACAGTCATGCCGAAACGATTTCATCTGAACCGGCCCGACCTTGCGCAAGCCGTGGCGGCGGCGCTGCCGGGTTGC
>Ga0116154_10000604_pt1 | contig 39594 bp, 34 predicted proteins | sample AD_UKC030_MetaG_FD_89898 | JGI IMG/M metagenome (GOLD analysis project Ga0116154, IMG submission 89898) | Active sludge microbial communities of municipal wastewater-treating anaerobic digesters from USA - AD_UKC030_MetaG | ecosystem: Engineered > Bioreactor > Anaerobic > Digestate | place: USA... | reverse complement strand
GCCGGGGACTACCTCCGCCGGGCGCGGAAGCGCATCGACGTCGAGTGCTCCTCGCAGGCCCAGCTCGCGCAGCTCCTCCACGGGGCCACAGGTTGCGCGATCGAGGAGAAAGTGCTCAAGTACGACGGCCTTCCCTTCGGGACCGAAGGCCTGGCCGCCGCCATCGAGCGGCTGCTGTAGAAAGGGGGAGGCCATGACGAGCGCCTTCGACTACGAACAGAAGCTGGACATCGGCTGGTGCCCCGGCTGCGGGAACTTCGCCATCCGCCAGACCCTCATCGCCGCCCTGGACGAGCTCGGCCTCGAGCGCGAGAAGGTCGTCCTCGTCTCGGGCATCGGCCAGGCGGCCAAGATGCCCCAGTACCTCAACACGAGCTACCTCAACGGCCTCCACGGCAGGGCCCTCCCCGTGGCCGCGGCCGTCAAGGCCTGCAACCCCGAGCTCAGCGTCATCGCCGTGGGCGGGGACGGGGACATGTACGGCGAGGGCGGCAACCACTTCATGCACGCCATCAGGCGCAACCCCGACATCGCCCTCTTCGTCCACGACAACATGGTCTACGGCCTCACCAAGGGCCAGGCCGCCCCCACCTCGCGGCCGGGCATGAAGACCCCCCTCCAGGTCGCGGGAGTCTACCAGAAGCCCCTGAACCCCCTGGCCCTCGCCATCTCCCTGGACGCGAGCTTCGTGGCCCGCTCCTTCTCCGGCGACCCGGAGCACCTGAAGGAGATGATGAAGAAGGCCATCCGCCACAAGGGCCTCGCCCTGGTGGACATCTTCCAGCCCTGCGTCTCCTTCAACAAGCTCAACAGCTTCGACTGGTTCAAGCGCAACAGCTACCGCCTGCCCGAGGACTACGATCCCCGCGACCGGGCCGCGGCCTTCGCGAAGGCCCTCGAGGAGGAGCCCTTCCCCCTCGGCGTCCTCTACGAGAGCGAGCGCCTAACCTTCGAGGAGGGCCTGGGCGTCTACGCCCGCGATCCCCGGCCCCTCTACGAGCGCCGCCGCGATATGGCGAAGGTCCGCGAGGAGGTGCTGTCGAGGAGCTAGGGGGACTAGGGGAGGAGGAGCTTGGATCGAACGATGACATGCCCGGGAGACGAGGGCCTCAGGCCGACAAGCTCTTGAGGATCTTCCGGGCGAGCGGCTCCTTGATCTCGGCGTGCCGAGGGACCGCCTCGACGACACCCGTTCGGGGATTGATCCACAGGCAATGCGAGGCGCCTTCGCGCTTGAGGTAGCAGCCCGCCATCCGGAGCGCGCGCTCGAGATCTGTCCGCTTCATCCTACCTGGATCGCCTCGCGGATCGCGCCGCTCGGGAGGCCGCGCAGCATATCCTCGCGCCGGTCCTCGAGGATGAGCTCTACGGCGGCGCGCAGGCTCTCCTTGGCTTCCGCCACGGTCTCGCCCTGGCCGTTGGCGCCGGGTATCTCGGGGCACATCGCCCAGTAGCCCCCCTCGGGGGCCGGCTCGATGATGGCGATGAATTCGGCTTTCATGGCGCGTCCTCTCTACCGGATAGCATACTACCATCGCGGAAGCCGGTCCATCGCGCGGGGCCCTAGCGCACGAAGTTCGTCCTGACCTTGGCGGCCGCCGGCGGCTCGGGCAGGGAGGAGCGCGAGAGCTCGCGCATCTTGAGGAGCCAGGCCAGGTTCCCGGCCAGGACCTCGACGATCTGCAGGCCCTCGGCGTCGCCGGCGAGCTCGCCGGGCGAGGAGCCGTGGGCGATGTTCCAGTAGCTCGAGGTGGCCAGGAGCATCTCCGCGTAGGCCAGGTAGTGGTAGAGCCCGTCGAGGGCGGCCGAGCCGCCGGAGCGGCGGAGGACGACCAGGGCGGCCCCCGCCTTGTGCCGGAACAGGCCCCCGTTGGCCCCCGCCACGACGAAGGCCCGGTCGAGGAAGCACTTCATCGCCCCGGCCAGCCCCGAGTAGTGGACCGGCGAGGCGAGGACGATGCCGTCGGCCGCGGCCATCCTGGCCACCGCCCCGTTCACGGGGTCGTCGTCGAAGACGCACTTTCCGTCCTTGCGCCGCCCGCACTCCCCGCAGCTTAGGCAGCCGCGGATCCGCTCCTGGCCCACCTGGATGATCTCGAAGCCGATCCCCTCGGCGCCGAGGCGCGCGCCCATGAGCTCGAGGGCCGCGTTGGTGTTGCCCCGGGCCCGGGGGCTGCCGTTGATCGCGATGACCTGCATGACGTTACCTCTCGGGATGGGAGCATAGCACGGGAGGCGCGAGGGCGGCGAGGAGCCGAGCCTCGTCCGCATCGAGCGGCCCGCGCCGACAAAGCGGCCGCCCCCTTGCCCGGGGGCGGCCGCGGCTCATTCCCTCCGGCCCGAGCCTAGGCCTTGGCCGCCGCCTGGGGCGCGGCCTTCTTCCTCCGCCCCGCCGGGACCGAGGCAAGGCCGAGCTTCTCGAGCTCCTCGCGGGAGCCGTAGAAGGCCACCTTGCAGATGGCGCGCAGGTCGCTCACCCAGGCGTCGAGGGTCCGGAGCTTGGCGTTGCGCTCCACCGTGGCCGCCTGGGCCTCCCCCGACTCCTTGGCCTTGGCCAGGAGCTTGGCCCGCAGGGCCTCGAGGAGCTCGGACTCGGCGCGGAGCTTGGCCGCGTCGTAGCCGAAGCGCCGCATCTTGGCCGCGAGCTTGGGATCGGCCAGGAGGTTGGCGTAGAAGGTGGCCGCCTGGTCGATCTGGCCCGCGGCGCTCTGCTTGCGCGGGCCGTAGAGCTTGAGGGAGCCCGAGGCCAGGGCGTCCTCGGAGAAGGCCACCCGCGCCACCTTGAGCGAGCGCATGTAGACCGCCTCGAACGCGGCCCGCGAGCGCTCGGAATCGGCGATGGCCTCGCGCTGCTCGCCGTACTCCTTGACCTGGCGCCGCACCAGGGCCTCGGCCTCGGCCCGGAGACGCTCGCCCTCGGCCAGGCGGGCCTCGTCGTAGCCGTAGCCGGCCAGGACCGCCGAGATCTCGGGCAGGGAACGGGCGTTCTCGATGAGGATCCGCGACGACTCGATGAAGGATGCGATGGAAGCGATGCTCATTATTACCTCCCGCGTTCTTTGAAATGCGCTAAGCCCGCCGCCCGGCGCCCGAAGGGCAGCGCGAAGCGGCGGAACCGCCCGCGAAACTCCCCGAAGGGCGCCCCGGCGCCCCGCTCGGGCGGCCGTGGAGCCTTTTCCGCTGAGCTCGAGCCGGATTCCGGCGACCTGGCAGATCTCGCCGGAGACCTGCGAGCGCTCTCGCGCGGCCCGCGGGCGTTTTCGCGCGGCCCGCTGCCGCTTTTTCGCGGCCCGCGGCCGTTTTCCCGCGCCCGGCGAGCGCGTACCCGCGCGCTGCGCCCCTTCCTCGGCGAGCTTCGTCCCTTCTCTCGCGGGCTTCCTCCCCGTTCCCGCGGCCTTCGTCCGGTTTCCGCTCTCCCTCAGCCACGGCGGCATGGCCTTCGGCCATAGTTCGCGGCGATGCGTATAGTGAAGCGGCATGTATGACCGCCTGTCAAGTTTTATTAACAATTCCGGACCCTATGCGAATCCCTTCAGAGCCATGAAGGCGGCTGCGGTTTCCTTTCGATCAGCATAGCGACCGTCCTAATCAACCCTGCTGCTCTCCGTCATCATGAACGCCTACCCCCGCAAGCTCGAGCCCAGGATGAACGAGATGGAAGGCCTGGCCGTCGTCAACCTCCCCATGGCAACCGGCAGCGCGTCTTCGCGGGGCGCGGCAAGGGCCGGGACCGGGCGAGGCGATTGCCGCCGAATCGATTCCTCGGTGTATACTATCGTGCGGCCTGGCAGCCGCAGAGTGCGCAAGGAGCCTACATGTTCGGCGAAGAGCAGCAGAGGAAGATCCTCGACATCTGGCGCGACTATTCTCGATCGGACAAGACCATCATCGACGCGAAGGGGAACGCGGTTCCCGACATCGATTCGCAGCGCGAAGAGGCACTGCCGGCTCTTAGGGGACTGCTGAACGACTTCCTGGGCGGAAGCATGGAGATCGGGAGCTTCAAGTCCTCGATCGACAGCTTCAACAAGCGCAATAACCTATGGGGATTCACGGCGACCAAGGGCCAGATGTTCTTCAACCAGCTGGCCAAGGCGGGAGCGAGCGATTTAGCCGCCCTCGTCGGCATCCTGAAATCGGCTCTCGCCCTGCCTCAGGGCCTCGATGGGGCTCTCGCTAAGGTCGAGGAGCTCGCGGCGTACTGCAAAGTCCATTTTGACAAAGCCGCGGACAAAAGGACCGCGCCCAATCCCGGATCGGTCTGCTACTTCCTCTCCTATTTCTGGCAGGTCCAGGATCGGCTCGCCTGGCCGATCATGTACAGCTCCCTCATCGAAGCCCTCGACGCGCTCGGCGTCTGGGAGCCTTCCGAAAGCCCTCGGGCCGACTATGAGCGCTTCTATCGCGTCAACGCGGATATCGAGGAGCTGATCGGATCGGGCGGCGGCGCCAAACCGAGCCACTGGGAGATCGAGCACGCCTTCTGGCGCTTCATACGGCGGCCGGGCGCCTCGACGCGGCCGAGCCAGCCCAGGCAGGGGCGAGGGCAGGCGCCGGCTCCCGAAGCCGCTCCGGTCAGGCCGACGCCGGCCGAAGGGTCGATCGTCCTCGCCGACTACCTCATTCCCAGGATCGCCGGGCTCGTGGAGCTCGGGGCCGATACCGAGAACAGCGGCGCGAGGAAGGGCTACATCTTCGAGCAGATGACCGCCGAGGCCTTCCAGCTCCTCGACTTCGAGACGACGAGCCTCGGCCAGGGCAGGGGACGCAATCCCGACTTCATCGCGAGGAGCCGGGAGGAGAGCAGCGCCTTCATCGTCGACGCCAAGGCCTACAGCGAAGGCTACAGCCTGGGACGGGACGACCGCGCCATGCGCGAGTACATCGCCACCCACTGCCCGCGGCTCAGAAGCGACGGCTACAAGAAGGTCGGCTTCATCGTCGTCAGCAACTCCTTCAAGGACGACCTGGAGGATCTCGCCGTCGAGCTGACCTGGGAGACCGACATCAAGCGCTTCATACTCTTGGAAACCGAGGCGCTCCTCTATCTCCTGGCCTACAAGACGAGGAATCGCCTGAGGGCGAGCGACATCATCGCCTTCCTCGTGTCCATGACCAATCCGATCGGCAAGGCCGATATCATCGGGAAGTTCGACGACTGGTGAGACGAGGGGCGCGCGTTACGCCGGATTCTTGCGAGGCCGCCCGCGTTTCTTGGGAGGAGCCCCATCGGCGGCCCTGGGCGAAGATCTCGCGGCGCCTTTGACCTCTCCTGCCTTCGCTGGCCTGCCCCGAGACCGCCTCGGCCGCTCGGCCTCGAGCCTCGCCTTCTCCGCGAGTATGCGCTTGAGTAATTCCTCCGCGGGCTCGTCGTTCGGGTCCTGGGGCACGAGCTCCCCCCGGAAGGCCTTGGCAAGGATGGCCTGCTCGATCGAATCGACCCGCTCCATCGCCGCCTGGTAGCTCGCCTCGGCCCTGTCGGCCAGGGCGAAGAGCTCGTCGACCCTGCGCACGATCTCGCGCTGCTCGGGGAGGGGCGGGAGTTTGATATATAGCAGGTATTGAGCAGAAATAGGTACAAAATCACGTGTTGTCTGAGATTTGATCAAATCAACTTGTTCAGAGAGCGAGGAACTGGCAAGGTAATACATCAAATAGCGATTATCTAGATAACCAGGATTGCATCTATAATACGTAGTCTGGGGCGTGAGAATACAATTTCGATCAGCAATTGCGACGCGTCCTACTGAACCCTTATGGGTATAAATCACATCCGCTTGCTTCGCAAATCCCACTTGGATTTTTTCCAGTGCCTTCCCCTGTAGTTTATATGCAGAATCATAATTAATAGTAAACGAGTTAACTTGTGCAGCCGTAATAAATGGCAAGCCACTTGTAGTAAACTCTGCGACTTTTGGATGGTTCGTGCCGTGATTGCCATCCTTGACATCAATTAGTGCCCCATGCCTCAGGAGCATCCCTACGGACTTTGCTATCCAGGTAGTCGGGAGTTCCCATGCATTAATAGCATCGTTTGGAGTTTCTGTTTCTGGAACGCCCCTACGGATCTTTCCGTCGGCGTGGATTCCATCGATATCGATCGGAGAGAATGATTCTTTCTCGCGCCATTCCTCCGTCAGCCTCCCATCGCAGGCCGCCGCGAGCACTGCTTTCCGGAATTCCGCCAGGATGCCCGGCATTCCCTCGAGCCGCGATCGCGCGGCCTTGATGCGAGGCAGGAGCTCGTCGAGTTTGGCCACGATGCGGCGCTGTTCGGCGAGGGGTGGGAGTAGGATCGGAAAGGAGTTAATTACGGTTAGGCTGATGTTTGATTGTGCTCCACCTTTCCCTTTTTCGACTAGTTCAGCCTTGATCGACATTAAAAGATAGAAAAGGAACCGATATGATATACCACCCAGTATTTTTCTTGTGGATGCAATCGCTTGGTTTGAAGTACACCTGATTCCTGCGATTCCAAGCTTCCCTATGCTTCCATACATGGCGATGAGTACAGCATTTTTCTCTATCCACTTCGTTGAGCTATTGGCCATTCCCAATTGACTGATGGTGTTTTTACTTGAGACTATGATGCTGTCATTCAGGTCAGAAATTATCAGCCAGGGTATTGATCCATTATAGTACTCATTTTTGGTCGATTGCGGGGTTCCTCCCGATTGCCAGATGGCGATCTCTCCAAGAGACGTATCCACCCATTCAGTACCGGTTGTAGAAAACGTACTCATCTCCCGAACTCCAGCTTCTGTTTCAGCTCGTTGTGCCATTGATACGCGATGCGCTTCTCGTGCTGGAGCCTGCCCACCACGATGCCGGGGTGGATGCGCTCGGTCTTGGCGAAGGCGAGGATGTCGGCCTCGTCGAAGGAGGCGGCCGCGACGAAGGCTCTCCAGTCCTGCTCGGGGATGAGGAGGTTCCTAGCGAAGCGGTCGGCCTCGGCCTCGGCCTGGGACTCGAAGCCCTCGCTCTCGTCGAGGAAGATGTCCTTGCGGCCGTGGAGGAGGATGTGCCCCGCCTCGTGGAAGAAGGTGAACCAGAAGTGGTCGTTGGTCTTGTAGCGGAGGGAGAGGACGATGAGGGCCTTTTCGCTGGAGAGCCAGCGGGCCGCGCCGCTCACGTGGGTCTTCTCGAGCTCGGGCACGAAGGCCAGGGCCAGGCCCGCCTCGGCGCAGAGCTCGACCATGGCGGGCTCGAAGTCCTCGGGCCGCTTGGCGGTGAGGAGCCTGATCTGCGTAAGGGCGTCCTTGAAGGCTTCCTTCGAGTACGGCTTGGTGCCGATCGCCCGCGCCTGGAGCTCGCCGGCCTTGAGCCAGGCGGCGAGGTGGGGCAGGTCGGACTTGAACGCGGGGGACTTGCGGAAGCTCGTCGCCTCGAGGTTGCCGTAGAAGGCGCCCCACTGGTCGGGCCCGGGTATCTCGAAGAAGCCGAGGAGGGCGCTCAGGAGCCGGCCCCTGTCCCTCGTGTCGGGCAGGAAGCCCAGGCGCTTCAAGTCGCGGACGGGAAATCCGGAGAGCCATTCCTGCCGCGTTTCGAGCTCGGCCTTGGATCGTTGCCGCTCCTGGAAGAGCTCGTAGTCGGCGTTGAGGTTGTTCCAGATCTCCGCCGAGACGCCGAGGACCAGCTCGAGCTGGACCGCGAGGGCGGCGCTCAAGGGGGCCTGGCGGTTCACGACCTGGGAGAGGTGCTTGAAGCTGATGCCGAGGCGATCGGCCAGCTCGCCCTTCTTGAGGCCCCGGGCCTCGAGGACTTCCTCGAGGTACTCCCCGGGGTGGACCGCGTAGTCGGGCCTGTACTCGTAGAGCGCGCCTGCCGGGGGCTTGGCGCGGGACTCAGTCGCCATGGTAATCCTCCACGCCGAGAATGACGATTTCGGTGACCTCGGAGAGGTCTATCGCGCCGCCTTTTCCCTTTGTGCCGGTCTCTTTCGGCTCGAATACGATGCGGAAGGGCTGCGCTATGTCGACGGCGAACTCCCCCCGACGGTCGCCCTTGAGCTGATGGCAGCGATCCGGGGGGATGGTCGGCACGTCGGCGAGCCTCGGGGTGGATTTGAGGACCATCATCCGCATCCGTATCTTGCGGGCCCGCTCGCCGCCGTAGGCCCTCCGCAGCTCGGCCTCGCTGCCGAAGGTCCGCTCGAGCTTCCTGGACTTGAACCAGATCCGCATGATGGAATATAAAACGTTTTACCGAATATGTAAAGCCTTTTTAGACGAGCTTGGCGATCTCCTCGAGTTCCCTCGTCGCCGCCTTGAGCTCCTCCACGGCCCGGGCGATGAGCTCGGCGGGCTCGCCGAGCTCGTCGGGATCGTCCCGCCCCTCGTCCTTGAGCCACTTGATGTCGAGCTTGTAGCCCCGCTCCTTGATATCGTCGATGCCGAAGGCCCGGAAGCGCCCTTCCTCGCCTTGATCCTTGCGCTTGGACTGCCCGTCGGGGTCCTTGCCGTAGCAGGCTTCGAAGTCGGCGAACATCTCGGCGGTGAGGGGCCTGTCCTTCTTCGTGCGGCTGGAGATGTTGGAGCGGCAATCGTAGATCCAGGTCTTCCTCGTGGCCAGGCCCTTGCGGAAGAAGACCACGTTGGCCTGGGCGTTGGCGTAGGGCACGAAGGTGCCCCGGGGCAGGCGGAGGATCGTGTGCAGGTCGCAGTCTTTCATGAGGAGCTCGAAGACCGACCCGGCCACGTCCTCGAAGAGGCAGTTGTCCGGCAGGACCACGGCCGCCCGGCCGCCGGGCTTGAGGCAGGTCATCACGTGCTGGAGGAAGTTGAGCTGCTTGTTCGAGGTCCCGATGGTGAAGTCGTCCCTGGCCGGGGCCTGCCCCGCGCCCTTGGTGCCGAAGGGCGGGTTCGTGAGGATGAGGTCGTGCTGGACCCCGTCGTAGGGGTCGTAGATCGTGTCCCCGAGGCCGATCTTCGGCTCGAGGCCGTGGAGGTAGAGGTTCATGAGGGCGAGCCTGCGGGGCCGGGCCACGAGGTCCTGGCCGTAGTAGGTCGACTTCCTGACGCGGGGCGCCTCGCGCGCGGGGATCGCGCCCTTGGTCTTCTCCATGAACCACTCGTAGGCGGCGACGAGGAAGCCGCCGGTGCCGCAGGCGGGATCGCAGATCGTGAACTCGGGCGAGGAGAGGGGATCGGGCTTCATGACCTGCACGATGCTCTGGATGAGGGGTCGCGGAGTGAAGTACTGGCCCGCTCCCTTCTTGCCCTCGCTCGCGGCCTTCTCGAGGAGGCCCTCGAAGGCAGCCGCCTTGACGTCCAGGTCGAGGCTGGTCCACTCCTCCTCGTCGATGAGGGTTATGACCTTCTTGAGGCTCACGGGCTTGGAGAACTTGGGCATGGCCTCGGCGAAGATGTCCCCGAGGAGGCCCTTCGCCTCCCGGAGGGCTTGGAGGACCTGGGTGTAGTGGTCGGTCAGGTCGGTGCCGGAGAAAGCCTTGAGGCTCTCCCAGTTGCAGGGGATCCTGCGCTTCCTGTCGTTCGCGTCGAGGACCGCGTAGCTGGGCAGCGCCACTCCCCGCTCGTCGGCCATCTTGAGGAAGAGGAGGTAGGTGAGCTGCTCGATGTAGTCGCCGTAGTCGACGCCGTCGTGCCTCAGCGTGTGGCACATGCCCCAGAGCTTGCCTACGATGTCCGACATGCTGACTCCCTACGCGGCGATATGGTAATTGAGCTCGGAGATCAGGCTCGAGAGGCTCTCTCCGAAGGCGCGGCGCGCCGCCCCGAGGCCGCCGTGCCGTTCCAAGGCTGGCATTGTATCAAAGAACTCCTCGTTGATCGCCAGGTTGACGACGAGGTGCTCGCGGATGCGCCCGAGCCACTCGAGCTGGAGGGGCGTGAAGTCGTGGGCGCCCCGCAGGGCCGCTATGGCCCCGTCCACCCGCTCCTCGGCGGTGAGAAGCGGCGATACGGGCGCGGCCGCATGCTTGATGCAGGAGATGATGTCCCGCATGGCCCCGTGCCCCGAGAGCTCGTGGGCCTTAGCGAGGGACTCCTCGCGGAATTCGGCTCGGACAAGCTCCGTCCGTATCCCCTCGAGCGCGCCGTAATCCCACTTCCGGGGGCTCTTGAGGAGGAGGGACAGGGCCTCGATCCTCTCCGCGTTCTCCCGCACGAAGGCCGAGAAGGCTTCCAGGTACTCCTGGGGACGGAGCTCCTCGTCCCCGCGGCGGAAGAGATACTCCGATTCGACCTTGTCCTGAATGCCCTGCGCTACGATGAACGGGGTCCCGGCTCGATCGTAGCCTTCGAGGAGCCTCTGGAAGGCGGGATTCCGGAGTATGCGCATGGTAGCGGCGAAGTTATTCTTGATCGCCTCGCGCAGGCCGTCGGCGAAGGCGTCCATGTCGCCCTCGAGGATGAATGCCGAGAAATCGGCGCGGGCCTTGGCGCTCATGGTATCCGCGACGCGCCGCAAGCGCTTCACGAGCCGCTTGGCGTTGTAGTCGCGCTCTACGTTGTTCCAGATGTTTTCGATGATCTCCCGCGCGCTTGCGATTTCGACGCTCTCGGTCACGGAAACCGGGAAGTCGGTCGCTTGCTTGAAGTATTCGATGAGGGTCCCGTCGAAGCAGTCGAATATCGTGAAGCATTCCTTGTGGATCGCCGGGCACTTGCGGGTTCCGCGCCCGAGCATCTGCGTCCAGAGGATGCGCGACTTGACCGGCCGGAGGAAGACGATGAACTCGAGCGCCGGTATGTCCACGCCCGTGGAGAGCATATCCACGGTGACGACCACGCTTGGCTCGGGCCTGTTGCGGAAGCGCTTGATCTTCTCGAGAGGCTTGTCCACCGAGGGGCTGCCGGTGATCTTCTGCACGAACTCGTCTCCCCGTCCGAGAAGCGAGCGCGCGGTCCGCACGAGCTGGTCCGAATGGGAGGCGTGGGCGATATCGTTGACCGCGAAGATGAGCGTCTTGGGGAAGCGGCCGGTCCGCGACTCGCGCTCCCGGGCGTAGCGAAAGACCTCCTCGAGGATCCTGCGGTTGCTGTCGGGGGCGGTGATCTTTCGCTCGATCTCGGAGGCGTCGAAGGACCGCTCGTCCTCGAGCTGATCGAGCCGCTCGCGGCCCGTCTCGGTATCCACGAGGACCAGCTGCTCGCCCTCGGAGAGGAACACGCCGTTCATGCGCACGTCCGAGCGGATCTTTACGGCCTCGTAGTCCACGAGCCAGCCGTCCAGCACGGCTTGCGCGTAGTCGTAGCGGAAGATGGGGAGGCCGAAGTAGGCGACTGTATGCGCCGCCGGCGTCGCGGTGAGGCCCACCTTGACCGCGTCGAAGTGCTCGAGGACGGCGCGCCAGATAGCGGTATCTTTGGCGGTGTAGCCCCGGTGGCATTCGTCGGCTATCACCACGTCGAAGGCGTGGATCGGGATGGATATCCGCTCCGCCTCGTCGTCGATCTCGGCCTCGCCCTCGGCTTGCCCGAAAGAGCCCTCTCGACCGAAGAGGTTGATCGCCATGCGCTGGATGGTCGCGACGTAGACGAAGGTATGCGCGCTCGAGGGCTTGCAGAGATAGTCCCGCGGGAGGACGGCGACGTCGAAACTCTCGTCCTCATCCAGCTCATCGGTCTTGAAACGCTGGCTGAAGAGCTCGTACTCGTCCTTGAATTTGAGGCCCTTGGGGGTCGCGAAGGAGGAGAAGGCCTGCGCGGCCTGGGCGGCTAGGGCCCGGCGGTCCACGAGGAAGAGGATCCTCCTGGCCCTTCCGGATCTTAAGAGCCGGTAGACGAGAGAGACGGTCGTAAAAGTCTTGCCGGTGCCGGTCGCCATGGCCAAGAGCATGGAGCGATTGCCGTCCGCTATCGCCTCTTCCACGGCCTTAACCGCCTCGGCCTGATAATCGCGCAGTCCCGCGATATCCATCGGCGAGGAGGCGAGCCAGCTCGAATACATGGCGGAGTCTCGCGCCCACATTTCCCCGAGGGCGTCTGAAGTATGGTAGCCGCGGAGCTGCCGTTGGTAATACGTCTCGTCGCGTACATCGACGAACCAGACCACCTCGCCGTTGGAGGAATACAGGAAGGGCACCCGGTATCCGTTCCAGTCGCCGATGCTGTTCGGCGCGCCCCGCGAATAGCGCTTGGCTTGCTCGAGCACGTTCTGGGAATCGGTGCCGACCTTCTTGGCCTCGAGTATGCCGAGGAGCCTGCCGCCGACGAAAAGCGCGTAATCGGCCGGGCCGTTGTCGGTCGGGTACTCCTCCACGGCATGGCGCTCGAGGCGAGAGACGTCCATGCCCTCGCTCCATTGAACGATGCTCCACGGGGGGGTCATCGAGCGAAGGACGGTGTCGATACGCATTTTCCGAGTCGTATACTCGTTCTCGGGCATCTGAGCTCCCAGCAGGCAACTCACAATGATGGGCTAATGATATATCGCTTACGGACAACGGTCAAACTCGTTGTCCAGCGGGAAGGCCGCGGGGTCTTAGGGGCGGAGCCCCTAAGAGGGGGGATAGCGGAGGCCACCGCAGGCCGCGCCGCAGCACAGGGCGAAGGGCGCGGCCGAGGAGGCCGAAGCGAAAGGGGGGCGCCCGCAGGCGCCCCCCTTCCTAATCATTCGATTCTTTGCTGATCAGAAGCCCCGGTCCGCGAGGTAGCGGTACTCCTTGTAGCGGCGCTCGACGAGCTCCTTCTCCTTGGCCAGGAGCATGGCGGCGCGCTCGGGGTTGGCGGCCTGGAGGGTCTTGAAGCGGACCTCGGAGTACATGAACTGCTCGATCTTCGAGTAGTCGGGCTCCTTGGAGTCGAGCTGCAGGGGGTTCTTGCCCTCGGCCTTGAGGCGGGGGTCGTAGCGGTACAGGAGCTGGATGCCGGAATCGGCGGCGAGCTTCTGCTGGTTCATGCCCTTCTGCATGTCGATGCCGTGCATCGCGCAGTGCGAGTAGGCGACGATGATGGAGGGGCCCTCGTAGCTCGCGGCCTCGCGGAAGGCCTTGATGGTCTGGGCCATGTTGGCGCCCATGTTGACCGCGGCGACGTAGACGTAGCCGTAGCTCATGGCGATGGCGCCCAGGTCCTTCTTGGCGACGTCCTTGCCCGCGGTGGCGAACTTGGCGACGGCGCCGAAGGGGGTGGACTTGGAGGCCTGGCCGCCGGTGTTGGAGTAGACCTCGGTGTCGAGGACGAGGATGTTCACGTTGCGCCCGGAGGCGATGACGTGGTCCAGGCCGCCGAAGCCGATGTCGTAGGCCCAGCCGTCGCCGCCGATGATCCACACGGAGCGGACGATGAGGTCCTCGGCGACGGAGTCGAGCTCCTTGGCCCAGGGCTCCTTCGATTTGGCGCAGAGGGCCTTCAGCTCGGCGACCGCGGCGCGCTGCGCCTCGATGCCGGCCTCGTCGGTCTGGGCGTTGCCGAGGACCTTGTCGGCCAGCGCGGCCGGGACGCCCTTGCCCTTCTGGGCGGCGAGGAGCTCGCGGGCGTACTCCAGGCGCTTGTCCGCGGACAGGCGCATGCCGTAGCCGAACTCGGCGGCGTCCTCGAAGAGGCTGTTGGACCAGGCGGGGCCGCGGCCGTCGGCGCGGTGGGTGTAGGGGGTGGTGGGCAGGTTGCCGCCGTAGATCGAGGAGCAGCCGGTGGCGTTGCCGATAATGGCGTGGTCGCCGACGAGCTGGGTCATGAGCTTGATGTAGGGGGTCTCGCCGCAGCCGGCGCAGGCGCCGGAGAACTCGAACAACGGCTCGCGCATGGCGATGCCCTTGGCCAGGGAGAGGTTCAAGAGCTTGGAATCCGTGTTGGGGATCTTCTTGAAGAACTCCCAGTTGGCGGCCTCGGTCTCCCTAAGGGGGATCTGGGGCTCGAGGTTGATGGCCTTGCGGGTCTCGTCCGCCTTGTCCTTGACGGGGCAGATGTTCACGCAGGCGCCGCAGCCGGTGCAGTCCTCGGGCGCGACCTGGAGGGTGGCCTTGAGGCCCGCGAACTCCTTGCCCTTGGCGTCGACGGACTTGAAGGTCTTCGGGGCGCCGGCGGCGTATTTGGGATCGTAGGCCTTGAGGCGGATGACGGCGTGGGGGCAGACCATGGTGCAGTTGCCGCACTGGATGCAGATCGCCTCGTTCCACACGGGGATCTTCTCGGCGATGTTGCGGCGCTCGTACTTGGTGGTGCCGGTGGGGAAGGTGCCGTCCAGCGGCATCTGGCTCACCTTGAGGCTCTCGCCCTCGTTGGCGATCATGGCGCCGAGGACTTCCTTGACGAAGGCGGGGGCGTCGGCGGGCACGGGGCTCTTCATGCGGAGCTTGCCGTCGGCGGCGCCGTACTTCACCTCGTGGATCTCGGTGAGGGCGAGGTCGATGGCCGCGATGTTCTTGGCGACGACGTCCTTGCCCTTGCGGGAGTAGGTCTTCTCCGTGTACTTCTTGACGAGCTTGACGGCCTCGGCCTCGGGCAGGACGCCGGAGATCTTGAAGAAGGCGGTCTGCATGATGGTGTTGACGCGGCCGCCCATGCCGGCCTTCTCGGCGATGGCCGAGCCGTCGACCACGTAGAACCTGATCTTCTTCGCGATCATGGCCTTCTGGACCTCGACGGGGACCTCGGCCCAGACCTTGTCGGCCGGGTAGGGGCTGTTGAGGAGGAAGACGGCGCCGGGCTTGGCGTTCTTGAGCATGTCCAGCTTCTCGAGGAAGGCGAACTTGTGGCAGGCGATGAAGTTGGCCTTGCCGATGAGGTAGGGCTTCTTGATGGCCTTGGGGCCGAAGCGGAGGTGGCTGATGGTGTAGGAGCCGGCCTTCTTCGAGTCGTAGAAGAAGTAGCCCTGGGCGCTGTTCGGGGTGTCGTCGCCGATGATCTTGATGGAGTTCTTGTTCGCGCCGACGGTGCCGTCGGAGCCCAGGCCGTAGAAGAGGCACTCGACCTCGCCCTCGGTCTCGATGTCGAAGTCCTTGTCGTAGTCGAGGGAGCTGAAGCTCACGTCGTCCTGGGGCCCGACGCAGAAGTGGTTCTTGGGAGCGGGCTTGGAGAGCTCGTCGTAGACGGCCTTGGCCATGGTCGGGGTGAACTCCGCGGAGCCCAGGCCGTAGCGGCCGCCGATGACGGTGGGCCAGGCCTTGAAGGGGCCCTTGCCGGCTCCCATGGCCTCGCCGATGGCGGTGCGGACGTCCTCGTAGAGGGGCTCGCCGATGGCGCCGGGCTCCTTGGTGCGGTCGAGGACGGCGATGGACTTGACGGTGGCGGGGATGGCCTTCATGAAGTGCTCGACCGAGAAGGGCCGGAAGAGGCGCACCTTGAGCACGCCGACCTTCTCGCCCTTCTTGGCCAGGTAGGCGGCGGTGCTCTCGACGACGTCGGCGCCGGAGCCCATGACGATGACCAGGCGCTCGGCGTCGGGGGCGCCGGCGTACTCGTAGAGCTTGTACTGGCGGCCGGCGACCTTGGCGAACTTGTCCATGGCCCGCTGGACGATCTCGGGCACGGCGGCGTAGAGCTTGTTCGTGGTCTCGCGCGAGGTGAAGTAGACGTCGGGGTTCTGGCTGGTGCCGCGGATCATCGGGCGCTCGGGCGTGAGGCCCCGGGCGCGGTGGGCGCGCACGAGCTCGTCGGAGATCATGGCCTTCATCGCGTCGTAGGAGAGCTCCTCGACCTTGGCCACCTCGTGGGAGGTGCGGAAGCCGTCGAAGAAGTGGAGGAAGGGCACGCGGGCCTCGAGGGTGGCGGCGTGGGCCACGAGGGCGAGGTCCATGACCTCCTGCACGTTGTTGGAGGCCAGCTGGGCCCAGCCGGTGGCGCGGGCGGCCATGACGTCCTGGTGGTCGCCGTAGATGGAGAGGGCGTGGGCCGCGACGGCGCGGGCGGCGATGTGGAAGACCGCGGAGGTGCACTCGCCGGCGATCTTGTACATGTTCGGGATCATGAGGAGGAGGCCCTGGCTGGCGGTGAAGGTCGTGGTCAGGGAGCCGGAGCTGAGGGCGCCGTGGACCGCGCCGGCGGCGCCGGCCTCGGACTGGAGCTCGACCACCTGGGGAACCGTGCCCCAGATGTTCTTCCGCCCCATCGCGGAGAACTCGTCGGCGAGCTCGCCCATGGGGGAGGAGGGGGTGATGGGGTAGATCGCGATCACCTCGCTCACGGCGTGGGCCACGTGGGCGGCGGCGGTGTTGCCGTCGATCATCACCATGTTCTTCGTATCGGGCATACGGATTCCTTGTGGATGAGGATGGGGCTCTGTCCGGAGCTCGGAAGAATAGTAGTTTGATTCCGGCTTTTGATCAATACGCGCGGTCCGTGTCGCGCGCTGAACCGCGTATTTCAATTTGCGAAATACATGGAAGCGCCTTCCGGATTCCCAAAGGCCCGATTTCCGCGCCATACTGGGGCCCATGGAAACAGCCCTCCTCGTCCTCGCCGCCGGCCTGGGCTCCCGCTACGGCGGGGTCAAGCAGGTCGATCCCGTCGGCCCCGCCGGCGAGACCATCCTCGAGTACTCGGTCTACGACGCCCTGGCCGCGGGCTTCGACGAGGTCGTCTTCCTGATCCGCCGCGGCATCGAGGCCGACTTCCGCGAGACGGTCCTCGGCCGCCTGCCCGCCCCGCTCCGCTCCCGCCTGGCCTTCCAGGAGCTCGAGAGCCTCCTTGCGCCCGGCGAGGCCGCGGCCGCGCGGGAGGCGGGCAGGACCAAGCCCTGGGGCACGGGCCACGCCCTCCTCTGCGCCGCCTCCGCGATCGGCTCGCCCTTCGCCGTCATCAACGCGGACGACTTCTACGGCCGCGAGTCCTTCCGCCTCGTGCGCGATTTCCTCGCCGCGCGGGGGCCGGAGAGCCGGGACTGGTGCATGGCTGGCTACGAGCTGCGCCGCACGACGAGCCCCCACGGCTCCGTGTCCCGGGGCCTCTGCGGCCTGGGGCCCGATGGCAGGCTCGCCTCGGTGACCGAGCATACCGCGATCGAGGAGGCAGGGGGCCGCTTCGTCTCGCGCGGGGGCGCGGCTCCCGGGGCCGAGCTCGAGCTCGGAGGCGGGGAGCTGGTCTCCATGAACTTTTGGGGCTTCACGCCCGCGGTCTTCGGCCTGGCCGAGCCCCGCTTCCGCGCCTTCCTCGCGGAGGGCCGCGGCTCGCCGAAGGCCGAGTTCTACCTGCCCTCCCTGGTCGACGAGCTCGTCCGCCGCGGCGAGGCCTCGGTCTCGGTCCTGCCCACGCCCGAGGCCTGGTTCGGCCTGACCTACCGCGAGGACGCCCCGGCGGCCCGCGCGCGGATCGCCGAGCTCGTCCGGGCCGGCGCCTACCCGAGCCCCCTGTGGGGGGCGGGGCTCCCGCGATGAGCGGCGCCGAGGATCAGGGGGCGGCCGCAGCGGGCCGGCTGGCGGCGGCCCGCGAGGCCGCCGGCCTCTTCGAGCTCGGGGGCAGGCCGGCCGGGCTCGCGGCCTACGGCGACGGCCACATCAACGAGAGCTACGCCCTCTCGGTCGAGGGCCCGGGCGCCCCCGCGAGGCGCCTCCTCCTCCAGAGGATCAACCAGGCCGTCTTCCGCGATCCGGAGGCCCTGATGGGGAACCTCCTGCGCGTCACGCGCCACATCCGGGCCAAGCTCGAGGAGGACGGCCACCCCGAGCCCGAGCGCCGCTGCCTCTCCCTGGTCCCCGCCCGGGACGGGAGGGCCTTCGCCCGCGACGCGGAGGGCGGCTACTGGCGCGCCTACCGCTTCATCGAGGACTCGCGCTCGAGCCCGGCCGCCTCGCATCCTGCGGCGGCGCGGGGGCTCGGGGCGGCGGTCGGCAGCTTCCAGGCCATGCTCGCCGACCTCCCCGGCCCCCGCCTGGCCGAGACCATCCCGCGCTTCCACGACGCGAGCGCGCGCTTCGCGGCCTTCGAGGAGGCGGCCGCGGAGGACCGCGCGGGCCGGGCCGCCTCGGTCCGCCGCGAGATCGCCTTCTTCGAGGAGCGGGGCGAGGGCCTGGGCCGGATCGCCGGGGCCCTCGCCTCGGGCTCCCTGCGCGAGCGCATAACGCACAACGACGCCAAGGCCGACAACCTCCTGGTCGACGCGGCCACGGGCGAGCCTCTCTGCCTCGTCGACCTGGACACGGTCATGCCCGGGGCGGCGGCCTACGACTTCGGCGACCTCGCGCGCACGGTGAGCGCCACCTCCCCCGAGGACCGGGCCGAGGGCATGGGCCTCGAGCTCGGCCTCTTCGCGGCCCTCGCGGAGGGCTACGCGTCGGAGGCGGCCTCCTTCCTATCCGGGCCGGAGCGCGAGAGCCTACCTTGGGGGGCGCGGATCATCGCGGTCGAGCAGGGCCTTCGCTTCCTCGCGGACCACCTCGACGGCGACACCTACTACCGCATAGCGCGCCCGGGCCAGAACCTCGACCGGGCCCGGGCCTCCATCGAGCTCGCGCGCTCGATGGAGGCCCAGTGGGACGCGATGCGCGGCGCCGTCGAGGCGGCCTTCGCGCGGAGCTAGGGCCTGAAGCGCTCCTTGAGCGCCGGCATCGTGTAGCCGTAGCTGTCTTTCAGGTCGCGCAGGGGCTTGTCCCGCGGGAAGTCCGCGGGGAGGCCGAGCTTCTCGATGACTGCGGCAGGCTCGGCCCCGAGGGCCCGCGCGACCTCGTCGACGCTCATCGTGCCCTCGAGGGCGAAGTCGGCCGGGACGACGAGGGCCTTCGCGGGCGCGGCAGGCGCGGGCGCGGCAGGCGCGGGCGCGGCAGGCGCGGGCGCGGCAGGCGCGGACGCGGCGGGAGCAGGCGCCGGCGCGGGCTTGGGAGCCGCGGGCGCGTTAGGCGCCGGCGCCGCTTCCTTGCTCTCCCCCGCGTAGGGCAGGCCGAGTATCCGCGCCACGGCGACGCGCACCGCGTCGGCCTCGAAGCCCTCGATGCCCGCGAGCTTGCCCGTGTCCTTCAGCATGCTCTCGGGCGGCACCTTCGCCGGGTCGACCCCGGCCTCGCGGTAGAGCCGCTCGAGCTCGACGCCGAAGGACTCGGCCACCATGGCGTAGGTCGAGGAGCCCTTGATGTTCTCGACCTTGAGCGACCCGGCGGCGGCGCGGTCCGCGAGCGAGGGCGCGACGAAGGAGAGCATGCCGAGGGCCTGGCCGATGGCCGCCGCGCCGAGGTAGACGCCGAAGCCGATCGCGACGATGGCGCCGGCCTTGACCGCCTTCCCCCCCAGGTTGGCCGTCAGCGTGGCCTTCTTGGTCGGGCAGGCCGTCACGCACTCCAGGCAGGCGATGCACTCGGGGGAGCTCACCGCGCCGGCCTTCGAGACCTCGACGTTCATGGGGCAGGCCTTGTCGCACAGGGAGCAGGAGATGCAGGTCGAGGCCTCGCGCTTGACGCGGAACAGGGGCAGGCGCCCGAGCAGGGCGTTCAGGGCGCCGAGGGGGCAGAGGTACTTGCAGAAAGCCCGCTCGTAGAGCATCGAGAGCAGGAGGATCGCCGCGAGGAGGACGAGGCCGACGGCGAACTCGGCCCATACCGCGGGGAGCCCGGCGGCGAGGTGGCCGAAGGCGGCCATGGGCTCGTAGGGCCTGATGACGAGCTCGCCGGCCCGCCAGGTGAAGAGGACGATGGCGGCGAGGATGGGGTACTTGAGCAGGCGCAGGACGGAGTCGAGCTTCCGCGGGACCTCGAAGCGGCGGCCGAAGAGCTTCTTGCCGAGCCAGCCGAAGAGGCCCTGGAGGGCGCCGAAGGCGCAGAACCAGCCGCAGAAGAAGCGCGAGAGGAGGAGGCCTAAGGCGAGGATCGCGCCGAAGAGGACTACCGTGCCCGGCTCGATCTTCTTGATGAGCTCGCCGCCCGCCACGAACTTGAGCAGAGTCTCGAGCCCCCCGAAGGGATCGATCGCGTCGATCGAGGGAATGCCCTGCATCCGCTGGTGGAGTATCGAGAGGATCGTGACCCCCGCGAGGGCCAGCCCGAGGGTCGCCCTCCGCAGCTTCTGAATCGCCGGCAGCTTTCGCGCCATGTTCGCCTCCTGATATAGCAGTATTCGAATATTGCTATATGCAAGAAGCGTGCCAGGGCTCGGCGCGGGCGGGAAACGCGGGATCCCGGCGGAATTCGCGGGAATACGGGCTTCCCCGTGGATCTGCGGCGAGGGCGCCGGGGTCATTTTTGCCCAAGGCGGGAAACTATTGCCCGGCCCCGAGGCGGGAGCGGGGCGAGGAGGGCGGCTCGGGCTTCCGCGCCGCCATCCACCCCGAGCGCCGGGTCCTGAAGGTCGAGAGGGACTACTGCGTGGGCTGATCGGCTCCCAGGGCCTCGACCGCGGCGGCGAAGAGGAGCTCGAGGCCCTCCTCGGTGGTCTCGGCGTGGAACTCGGGGCGCCAGGCCAGCTCGGCCAGGGTGTCGCTCACGCTGAAGCAGGAGGCGATCCTGACGCCGCGGAAGCGGGCCACGGCGAAGAGGGCCGAGGCCTCCATCTCGACGACGAGGGCCCCCTCGTCGCGGAACTTCACCACCTCCTCGGCCGTCTCGCGGTAGATCGCGTCGGTGGTCCAGGAGGGCCCGACCCGGTGCTCGAGCCCGCGCTTGGCGAGGGCGGCGCGGAGGGCCGCGGTCAGCTCCTCGGAGGGGTAGACCGGGGCCCCGCCGGGCAGGTAGTGGTAGGAGGTGCCCTCGTCGCGGAAGGCCGAGTCGCAGACCACGAGGGAGCCGGGCGGGAGGTCGAGCCTGAGGCTGCCGGCCGTGCCCACGGAGACGAAGCGCCGCGCGCCGAAGGCGATGAGCTCCTCGAGCATGACGGCCGCGGCCGGGGCCCCGACGCCGAAGTGCCCGGCTATGGCCACGCGGCCATCGCTGCCGTCGAGGTAGCGCAGCCACTTGCCGAAGTAGCCCTCGGCCGGGCTGCTGGCATGGGCCGACGAGGCGTGCTCGAAGAGGGAGGCCTGGTAGGAGAGGATGACGGCCTCGGGGACAGGGGCCGGTCCGAGGCGGCCGAGGCCCGCGATGTAGCCCACGAAGTCCGCGGGGTTGAAGAAGGGCGAGGATTCGTACTTGCTCGAGTCCAGGGGTACGGGCATGGAATTCCTTAGCGGAGGGCCGAGGCGCCGGCCGGGCTCAGCGCCTGGTCGGGGGCCTGGGCCGTGCCGGTGATCTCGGCTTCGTCCAGGACGTGGCCGTCGATGGCGTCGAGGAGCTCGTCCTTGCCCATGCCCGTATGGGGCCCGAGGGCGAGGTCGAGGGCGAAGAGGCGGAAGCAGTAGTGGTGGATGCCGGTGCCGGCGGGGGGCCGGGGCCCGCCCCAGCCCGTGTGGCCGTAGCTGTTGCGGCCCTGGTGGCAGATTCCCTCGATCACGTCATGGGGGGGCAGGCCTTCGCGGAGGCCCGGCGAGGTGGGCGGCAGGTCCCAGGCCACCCACATGTCCCAGCAGCCCGAGGGCGAGTCGAAGTCCTCGCAGACCAGGGCGAGGCTCTTGGCCCCGGCGGGGAGCTCGTGGAAGGCGAGGTCGGGGGAGCGGTTCCCCTGGTCGAGGTGGGTCTTGGCCGGGAGCTCCTTGCCGTCGTAGAAGGACATGCTCGTAAGGTACATGGCGCCTCCTGTGAAGGTAAAGGCCGCCGGGGCGGGCTCGCCTCCCGGGCGGACTCGTCTCTCACCTCAAATTAAACACGGTAATCGGGCTCCCGCAAGGCCGGATCGGCGTTTTTCGGGAAGGCCTTCGCCTTGACATCGGGATCGGCGGCAGATAGCATCCTCGACGTTACCCCAAGCTGGAGGCCAGATGAGCAGGATACTCGCCAAGCGGCGGCTCTCCGAGGAAGTCTATAGGATCGAGGTCGAGGCCCCCCTGGTCGCGCGGGAGCGCAAGGCAGGCCAGTTCGTCATAGTGCAGGCCGACGCCGAGTACGGCGAGCGGATCCCCCTCACGATCGCGGACGCGGATCCAGGGCGCGGGAGCATCAGCCTCATCTTCCAGGCCGTCGGCGCGAGCACCCACAAGCTCGCCGCCAAGGAGCCCGGCGCGGAGATCGTCCTCTTGGGGCCCCTGGGCAACCCCACCCACATCGAGCGCTTCGGCTGGGCGGTCTGCGTGGGCGGCGGCATCGGGCTGGCCCCCCTCCACCCCATCGTCGAGGCCCTCAAGGCCGCGGGCAACCGCGTGACGGTGATCTCCGGCGCCCGCACGAAGGACCTCCTCATCATGCAGGAGGAGATGCAGGCCCTCGCCGACGAGCACCTCGTCGTGACCGACGACGGCTCGGCCGGCCGCAAGGCCCTCGTCACCGAGCCCCTGAAGGAGCTCTGCGGGCAGTCGCCGAAGCCGGACATCGCCGTGGCCATCGGCCCCCCCGTCATGATGAAGTTCTGCGCCGAGGCCACGAGGCCCTTCGGCGTGAGGACCCTCGTCTCCCTCAACACGATCATGATCGACGGGACGGGGATGTGCGGCGGCTGCCGCGTCACCGTCGGCGGCGAGACCAAGTTCGTCTGCGTCGACGGCCCGGAGTTCGACGGCCACCTCGTGGACTGGGAGCTCATGATGTCGCGCCTGAAGTCGTACAAGAAGCTCGAGGACGAGGCGCACGAGCGCTGCCACCTCGAGCAGGCCGCGGAGCGGCTCGCCGCGGGAGGCGCGCGATGAGCGATCTCAGCAAGGAAGCCCTCGCGGCCGGCGCGCGCGCGGCCCTCGAAGGCATCGAGGGAAAGGCCCTCTCCCCCAAGGACCGCCTGGCCCTGCCCGTCCAGGACATGCCCTGCCAGGATCCCGTCGCCCGGGGCCAGAACATGCACGAGGTGGCCCAGGGCTACGACGAGGCCCAGGCCCGCATCGAGGCGAACCGCTGCCTGGGCTGCAAGAACGCGCCCTGCGTCTCGGGCTGCCCCGTCAGGGTCGACATACCCGGCTTCATAGCCGAGATCCAGAAGGGCGACTTCGCCCAGGCCGCCCGGGTCATCAAGCGCACGAACCTCCTGCCCTCGATCTGCGGCCGGGTCTGCCCCCAGGAGGGCCAGTGCCAGGCCCCCTGCACCCTCGGCAAGTCCCTGAAGTCCATCGACAAGGCCGTCCAGATCGGCCGCCTCGAGCGCTTCGTCGCCGACTGGGAGCGCTCCTCCGGCGCGGCCGAGGCCCCGGCCGCGGGCCACGCCACGGGCAAGCGCGTCGCCATCGTCGGCTCGGGCCCGGCGGGCCTCACCTGCGCGGTGGACGTCCGGCGGCAGGGCCACGAGGTCGTCATCTACGAGGCCTTCCAGAAGGCCGGCGGCGTCATGGTCTACGGCATCCCCGAGTTCCGCCTCCCGAAGGAGCTCGTCCGCTCCGAGGCGGGGGTCCTCGAGTCCATGGGCGTCCGCTTCGAGCTCAACTACCTCGTCGGCCGGACGCGCAAGCTCCGCGCCCTCCTGGCCGAGGACGGCTTCGACGCGGTCTTCATCGGCGCGGGCGCCGGCCTGCCCAAGTTCATGGACATCCCCGGCGAGAACCTCGTCGGCGTGTTCAGCGCGAACGAGTACCTCACCCGGGCCAACCTCATGAAGGCCTACGACCGCCCCCGCGCGGCCACGCCCATCTACCCCAGCCGCCGCGTCGCGGTCCTGGGCGGCGGCAACGTCGCCATGGACTCGGCCCGCATGGCCCTGCGCCTCGGGGCGGAGGAGGTCCATATCCTCTACCGCCGCACGCGGGAGGAGATGCCCGCGCGGGCCGAGGAGGTCGGGCACGCCATGGAGGAGGGGGTCGTCTTCGACTTCCTCTCGAGCCCGACCCGCGTGCTGGCGGGCGCGGACGGCAGGTGCGAGGCCCTCGAGGTCCTGTCCTACGCGTTAGGCGAGCCCGACGCCTCGGGGCGCCGCAGCCCCGTCGCGATCAAGGGCAGCGAGAAAGTCCTGCCCTACGACACGGTGATCGTCGCCATCGGCAACGAGTCGAACCCCTTGCTCGCCCGCACGACGCCCGAGCTCAAGGTCGACCGCAAGGGCCACATCATCGTCGACGAGCGGCAGAAGACGAGCATCGAGCGGGTCTACGCCGGCGGCGACATCGTCCTCGGCGCGGCCACCGTGATCCTCGCCATGGGGGAAGGCAGGCGCGCGGCCGCCGCGATCAACGAGGTCCTGCAGTAGGGACGGGCCTTCCGCGCGGAGCGCGCCGCGCCGCGCTCCGCGGGCCCGTCGGGGAGCTTCGCATGGAAATCGCCATCGCGATCGACTCGTACGACGACCTCTTCTCGGACTTCGACATCCGCAGCTACGGGGAGCGGGCCATCTCGCGCGACCTGCTCGACGAGCTCCGGCTCCGCCTGCGCAAGGCGGGGCCCGGCTCGGCCTCCGACCTCGTCTTCCTCGTCCCGCGGGAGGCGAGGAAGGAGGGCGACGAGGAGCTCATCGTCGAGCGCCTGCGCCGCTTCTTCGAGGAGCGGCGCGCCCATTACCTCAGGGAGGACCGAAGGAACGCGCGCCTCGCCGCCCTCTTCGTGGCGATCGGCCTCGCCCTCTCCCCCGCCGCCAGCCTGGCAGCCGCCCGCCTGGGCGCCCGGCCCCTCCTCACCGACTTCCTCCTCATCCCGGCCTGGTTCTTCGTCTGGAACGGCCTCGAGCTCTTCCTCAAGGGCCGGGGCGAGTACCGGCGCAAGCGGGCCTACTACGAGTCCCTCGCCGCCTCGCGGACGAGCTTCCGGGACATCGAGGGCTACGCGCCGCGCTGAGCGGGCTCGGGCGCCGCGCCGGCCCTAGGCGGGGCCGCCCGCGGCCGAGGCCGCCCGGCCGAGCCTCCGCAGCTCGCGCGCCAGGACGCCGACCGTGATCGAGCTCGACAGGAGGTCGGCCGCGGGGTAGGCGATCCAGATCCCGTCGAGGCCGAGGAAGCGGGGCAGGACGAGGAGGAGGGGGATGAGGACGATGAACTGCCGCGAGATGCCGAGGAAGAAGGCCTGGAGGGGCTTGCCCACGGCCTGGAAGTAGGTGGAGCCCGCGATCTGCACCGCCGCCAGGGGGATGAAGAGGCCGAAGATCCGGAAGTCCCGCGCGCTCTTCGCGATGAGCCCGGGATCGGGCGTGAACAGGGACATGGCCAGGCGGGGCGCGAGCTGGATCACCGCGTAGCCGAAGAGGGAGAGGGCGAAGGCCGTCGCTATCGCCGTCGTGATGCTCGCGCGCACCCGGTCGAAGCGCCGGGCCCCGAAGTTGTAGCCCGCGATGGGCTGGAAGCCCTGCACGATCCCGATGATCGGCAGGATGATGATCATGTTGAACTTGGTGATCATGCCGTAGATCGTCACCGCCTCGTCCCCCCCGTAGCGCACGAGGCTGTGGTTGGCGACGAGGACGAGGATCGACATGCCCGCGGACTGGACGAAGGTGGGGGCGCCGAGGGCGGCCACCTCGCGCAGGACCGCGGGGCGATAGCGGAGGTGGCGCGGGCGGAGGGGGACGTGGGAGCGGCCGCGGAGGTAGTGCGAGAGGAGGTAGAGGCAGGATGCCGCCTGGCTCAGCACGGTCGCGAGGGCCGCGCCCCGCACGCCCCAGCCGAAGCCGAAGATGAACAGGGGATCGAGGCCCGTGTTGAGGATGGCCCCGAGGACCATGCCGGCCATGGCTGCCTTGGCGTTGCCCTCGGACCGCACGAGGTTGCTCGCGCACAGGGACAGCGAGAAGAAGAAAAAGCCGGCGGCGACGATGCCCGTGTACTCGAGGGCGTAGGGCATGATGGCGGGGCTCGCGCCGAAGAAGGCCAGGAGGGGCTCCATGAAAGCGAAAGCCAGGGCCACCAGGACGAGGTTCACCACGAGGACCGAGGCCAGGGTCGCGCCCATGGCCGAGGCCGCCTCCTCGGGCCGCTTCTCGCCCAGGCGCCGCGACACGATGGAGGCGGCCCCCGTGCCCATGGCCTGGGCGATGGCGGACACGAGGGTCTGGAGGGGGAAGACGATGGACAGGGCCGCGATGGCCAGCGGCCCCACGCCCTGGCCGACGAAGATCGTGTCGACGACGTTGTACAGGGCGTTGACGAGCATGCCCACGGCCGCGGGCAGGCCCATCTTGAGGAGGAGGGGGAAGATGGCGTCGCGGCCGAGGAAGTCGGTCTTGCGCCGCTGGCCGTCGGGAGGCGTCGAACTTTCGGGCATGTGCGCAAGGATACCGAAACGGCGCCGCGGGGGTCTATGGGGCGCCGTCCTCGCATCCCCGCTTTGATGAAGACCGGGCCACATGATACTATCGATCGTCGAGCCTCGATGGCGCCGCCTTCAAGCTCGCAGCGTTGTCGCCCGGAGGGGATCATGGTGGATATCGGAGAGCGAGAAAGCAGCCGAAACCGTTCGCTCGAAAGGGCGCTCAGCCTCCTTTCCATCCTCGAAGAGACGGGCAAGCCGCTGACCCTCACCGAGATCAGCACCAAGGCGCAGCTGCAAAAACCCACCGTGCAGCGGCTGCTCGGCGTGCTCGAGCGATACGGCTATGCCGAGCGATCACACAACAGGTATCACTTGGGTCCGGTCGTCCTACCCCTCGCCTATTCCTATATAATGGGAAACGAGCTCTCCCGCGTGGCCCTGCCGGTCCTCCAAGAGCTCGCATCGGTTTCCCAGGAGACGGCATCCCTCTTCGTGCGCATCGGCTACTACCGCGTCGCGGTGCAAAGGGTCGAGGGCATCCATCCCCTCCGGTACGCGCTGCCCATCGGGCGGAGGCTCCCTCTCCATATGGGCGTCGGCAAAGTGCTCGCGGCCGCCCTGCCCGCGGATGAGCTGGCGGAGATGGTCGCCGGCCTGGGCGAAGTGCGGTACGCGAGGGGCGAAACCGTGTCGGGGGCGGAGCTGCTCGCGGAATTCGCCAGGGTCCGGGAGCAGGGCTACGCCCTGTCCCGCAATGAACGCGAGATGGGCGTCGCCTCGGTGGCGGCCCCCGTCTTCGACGCATCGCAGCACGTCGCGGCGGCGATTTCAGTAGCCGGATCCACGGATCGCATCGACTCTAAAGTCGATTCCATCATTCTGGAAGTGCGCCGCGCCGCGGCCTCCGCAGCGGAGCGTCTCGGCCGGCTCTGATTCGCGCGCGGATCCATACCCCGCAGTTACAGGCATCAGTCACACAAAAATTACTTATATCGCTCCTCTTTTTCTTCCTCTGTACATCTTAGGCAGTTTTTTCTTGACAGATCACCAGAACGATGTTTCACTGTGTGGTACAGAGTTGCGTACACGGAAACACCTTGTACCCTTTTACTAACACACCAAGGAACCGCCGAATATGCTTTTAATCACAACTCTTTCTTAGGAGAGACAGCAATGCGGAAAAGCCGTCTGATAGCCAGCAGCATATTCCTCGTGTTTTCAGCCGCGCTGATGATCGCCTCCGTGTCGATGGAGTACTACTCGTCGATCGGCCCCGGGCCCGGTTTCTTCCCCTTCTGGCTTAGCCTCATCCTCGGCCTGCTCTCGATCATCTGGATCGTGCAGATCGTGCGCTCCGCTCCCGCCAGCGCGAAAACGGAAGGCGAGGAAACGCTGTTCCCTCGCGGGGGCGGGCTCCTCAGGATCCTTTCGCTCTTCGGCGCCCTTTGCTTCATGATCGCCTTCATGGAGCCGCTCGGCTTCCAGCTCGCCATGTTCGCCTTCCTCGCGTTCCTCCTCGTCGCCCTCGGCCATGTCAAGACCTGGATGACCCTGATCATCGCGGGCATCGGAAGCTTTGGCCTGTTCCGCGTCTTCACGCTGCTGCTCGACGTGCAGCTGCCGCAATCGGCCATTCGGTTCCTGGCCGCCATCGGTCTTTGAGGGAGGCCTACCTTGAGTGTCCTGCAGGATCTGTTGATGGGTTTCTCGGTCGCCCTCTCTCCGGGCAACCTGCTGTACGCCTTCTTAGGCAGCGCCTTCGGCACCCTCATCGGCGTGCTGCCGGGGATAGGCCCGGCGGCGGGAACGGCGCTCCTCATCCCGCTCACCGCGAGATTGCCCCCGACCGGCGCGATCATCATGCTCACGGCGATCTTCTACGGCACCCAATACGGCGGGACGATAACCAGCATCCTGCTCAACGTGCCCGGCGAGGCGGCCTCGGCCATCACGTGCATCGATGGCCACAAGATGGCGCTCAAGGGCCGCGCCGGCGCGGCCCTGAGCATCGCGGCGATCGGCTCCTTCATAGGCGGCCTGTTCGCCACGATAGCGCTCGTTTTCCTGGCGGGCCCCCTCACGAAAGTCGCCCTCGAATTCGGCCCCGTGGAGTTCTTCGCCCTGATGGTCCTCGGCATCTCCCTACTGATGGGCTTGGCGGGCAAATCCATGGTGAAGGCGCTGATGATGGGCATCCTCGGGCTGATTCTCGCCATGGTCGGCATGGATCCCGTGCGAGGCGCGCCGCGCTTCACCTTCGGGAGGATGGAGCTGATGGACGGCTTGAATTTCGTGCCGGTCATCATGGGCCTGTTCGGCCTGGCCGACATCCTGGAAAACGCCGAGGAGTCCTTGTCGTCGACCGTCAGCGCGAAGGTCGGCTCGCTGATGCCGAGCAAGCAGGAAATCAAGGACTCGGTCGGCCCTATCGCCCGCGGCTCCGTGCTGGGCACGGTCCTCGGGCTGATCCCGGGAATGACCGGCTCGATGGCCTCATTCCTGTCCTACTCGACCGAGAAGAAAGCCTCGAAGCACCCGGAAAAATTCGGGCAAGGCGCCATCGAGGGCGTCGCGGGGCCGGAAACGGCGAACAACGCGCACGCGAACGGCGCGCTTATCCCTCTCTTCACGCTCGGCATCCCCGCCTCGCCCACCGTGGCCGTCCTAATGGGCGCCTTCCTCATGAACGGACTGATCCCGGGGCCCTTCCTGTTCCGCGAGCAGCCCGAGCTCGTGTGGGGCGTGATCGCGAGCTTCTTCGTCGGGAACGTCATCCTGCTGGTGCTCAACCTGCCCCTCGTCGGCGTCTGGGTGAAGATGCTGAAGATCCCCTATTCGATCCTGTTCGCGGTCATCCTGGCCTTCATGGTGATCGGAGCCTACGGCGCGGAAAGCTCCATCTTCGACGTCTTCATCATGCTGCTGTTCGGCATCCTCGGATACGCGCTCAAGAAATTCGATTTCCCGCTGGCCCCCATGATCCTCACGCTCATCCTCGGGCCGACGATGGAACGCTCGCTCAGGCGGTCCATGGAAATGTCCCAGGGCGATTTCTCGATCCTGTTCGCGAGCCCCCTGGCCGCGACGCTCCTCGTGATCTCATTGGTCGTACTCGTCTCTTCCGCGCTCAAGGTCTTCCCGGGTACCGGGAAAGGCAAATCGGACAGCGGGAGCGTCGGGAAATAGCAAGGAGGGAATATGATCCTATCATCACTCCGGATGCGCGTGACGGTCCTGGCCGCGGCGTGCATGCTCTTGGCCGCCGTATCGGCGGGCGCGCAGGCCTTCCCCGCGAAGAACAAGGCGATCACCCTGATCGTCGGATTCTCGGCGGGCGGCAGCTCCGACGCGGGGGCGCGCATACTGGCGAGCGGGATGGAAAAGGTCCTCGGCGCCAAGGTCGAAGTGCTCAACAAGCCCGGCGCCTCGGGCCAGATCGGCTACACCATGCTTTCGCAGGCCAAGCCCAACGGCTACACCATCGGCCTGGCCAGCCTTCCCGGCATCATGGTCAGCATCATGGACGCCGACCGCAAGGCCGCGTACAAGAAGGACAGCTTCCAGCCCATCGGGCTCCAGGTCCTGGACGCGGGCGTGCTCGCCGTCAAGGCGGACAGCCCCTACCAGTCCATCAAGGACCTCATCGAAGACGCGAAAGCGCGGCCGAGGAAGATCACCGTCTCCACCACCGGGCTTCAGACCGGCGACCATTTCTCCATCCTCCAGCTGCAGAAGCTCACGGGCGCGGAGTTCGCGATCGTCCACTTCGACGGCGCGGGTACCGCGATGACCTCGCTCCTCGGCAAGAAGATCGATGCCTACGTGGGGAACGTGGGCGACGTGCTCTCGCAGCTCAAGTCGGGCGATATCCGCATCCTCGGCGTCATGGACACGCAGGAAAGCCCCTTCATGCCCGGGGTGAAGACCTTCGAATCCCAGGGCATCTCCCTCCTCGGCGGCTCGTGGCGCGGCTACCTGGCTCCCGCCGGCACGCCGAAGGCCATCGTGGACAAGCTCTCCGCCGCGATGAAGACGGCGCTCGAGACCGAGGAAGTCAAGTCGTCGATGGCCAAGCTCGGCCTCCAGATCCGCTACATGAACGCCGAGGAGTACACGAAGATCTGGGATGAGTACGGGACCGTCGTCAAAGAGCTCATTCCCCTCAGCAAGAACAAGTAAGCCTCATTCTAGACGCGATGAATGCCACGCGCCGCCTCACGAACCGGGGTCCCGCCTCGCGGCGGGACCGCCGGGCGGGCGGCGCGCGGCGAAGGATATGGAGGGACCTGGGATGGAGAAGATAGCGCTCGTCGGGCCGTATGGCTCCGATGTCCGATCAATGCTCGAAAAGCGGCTGGGCGGCGCCATGGAGCTCGTGTCGATCCCCGACGCGGGGGGATTCGGCCGCCTCGCCGATATCGAGTACGTGATCCTGCGGGTCCTTCCCATGAACCGCGCCACGATCGAGTCGATGCCCAGGCTCAAGCTGATCCAGCGCTGGGGCGTGGGCTTCGACAAGGTGGACATCGCCGCCGCGGGCGAGCGCGGCATCCCCGTCGCCATCGCTCCCGGCGCCAATGCGGCTCCCGTATCGGAGCTGGCCCTGCTCCTCATGCTGGCCACGTACCGCAATCTCGTCGGGCTCCACAACGGGATCGTCCAGGGACGCTGGGAAAAAGAGAAGTTCATCGACAATTCCTTCATGATCAAGGGAAAGACCGTCGGCTTGATCGGCTGCGGGGCCATCGGCTCGCTGGTGGCGAAAAAGGCGCAGGCCTTCGGCGCCGAGGTCGTCTATTTCGACGCGCGCCGGCTGCCGGAAGAGACCGAGCGGGAGCTCGGCCTCAAGTATCTCGGGCTCGACGAGGTCCTGTCGACCGCCGATATCATCAGCCTTCATCTGCCGCTATTGGATAGTACCCGCGGGATGATCGGGGCGCGCGAGATCGGCCTGATGAAGCCGACCGCCATCCTCGTCAACACGGCTCGGGGCGAGATCATGGATTCCGGCGCCCTCGCCGCGGCGCTGCGCGAGAAACGCATTGCGGGGGCGGGGCTGGACGTGTTCGATTCCGAGCCGCTCTCCCCGGAGAGCCCGCTCAGGAGCCTGGACAACGTCGTCATGACGCCCCATGTCGGCGGCAACACCGCGGACATGAGCGTCGAAATGGTCGATATCTGCCTGCAGAACATCTTGACGGTCCGCGACAAGAAGGAGCTTCCGGCGAAGGTCCTCGTCAACGGCCAGTTCTTGAAATAAAGCGTCCACGTGACGCATAGGAGCGAAAATGCCTGTCGGATTCAGAGTGTTTCTCAAGCGCGAGCTTCCCTCCCCGGATATCGTGGAAGCCTTCAAGTCCCTGCCCCCCGCGAACGTCGCGGACTGCATGGGCCGGCTCTGCGCTCTTTCTTCGCAAATCAGGCTCCTGTCCTCGCCGGACAAGCCCATCATGGCTGGCGTCGCCCTGACGGTGAAGGCGAGGCCGGGAGACAATCTCATGATCCACAAGGCCCTCAACATGGCCGGCCCCGGCGACGTGATAGTCGTCTCGAACGAAGGGGACCGCAGCCAGTCCCTGGTGGGCGAGATCATCGTGACCTACGCCCAGTACAAAGGCCTCGCCGGGCTCGTATTCGACGGCCCCATCCGCGACATCGACGCGATTTCCGAGATGGGCATCCCCGTCTACGGGACGGGCACGACCCCGGGCGGCCCGTACAAGGAGGGCCCCGGCGAGGTGAACGTGCCCATCGCCTGCGGCGGAATCCATATCGAGCCGGGCGACATCCTTCTCGGCGACGCCGACGGCGTCATCGTGATCCCCAAGCGCGATGCGGCCGGCATCCTGGCCGCCGCGCGCGCATTCTCGGCCAGCGACAGGGCGAAGGTCGAAGCCGCCGCGAACGGCACCGCCGACCGCGCTTGGGTGGATAAGACCCTGGCCGCCAAGAACTGCGAAATCGTCGACGCGATATACGGCGCATAGAACCGAAGCGACTGATTCCAAAGGCCGTTCGCGGATACCCCGCGAACGGCCTTTTTCCGGCCAGAGGTTCGAGGCATTCTCCCGGCCCAGGCGCAGAAGGGCCGAGGCGACGCTCGCGGCTCCCGCCGCCCGGGCGGAGCAGGCGTCCGCCTCGTACTCGTGCTTGCGCGGCCAAGCCGAGGATAGAGGCGCGGGAAGGACGGTCGCGGGTCCGGCCGCGAGGCCGGCGATGAGCGGCAGCGCGCGCTTCGAAGGCCCGGCGAAGCCGAAAGCGCCGTAGAGCGCGCCGGGCCTTCGGCACTTCGCCTGCGCGTTGCGCGACACTGCGATAGTCCGGCGCTGCCAGGAGCATCCCAAGGCCCAGCTCCGCGAGGCGGGATACCGCCGGAAGGGCCTTGGAGCATACGGGAATCGGAAGAAGGAGCGCTTTGCGCGGGATGCTCCCCTAAGCTACTATTGGCGGCGTGACCATCGACATCCTCTGCAAGGTCGTGGACAACTACGGCGACATCGGCGTGGCCTACCGCCTCGCCAAGGCCCTCGCCGACCTCGATCCCGGCCTCTCCCTCCGCCTCCACGTCGACGACCTCGCCGCCTTCGCCTCCCTCTGCCCCGAGGTCGACCCGGCCGCCGAGGTCCAGGAGCTCCGCGGCTGGCAGCTCCTGCGCTGGGGCTCCCCGGCCGAGTGCCGCCTCGAGCCCCGCCCCCGCCTCGTCCTCGAATGCTTCGCCTGCGGCCGCCCCGAGGGCCTCGAGGAGCTCCTTTTCGACCCGGCCGACCCCGAGCCCCGGAGCGTCGTGAACATCGAGCACCTGAGCGCGGAGGGATGGGTCCCCGGCTTCCACCTCCTCCCCGCGGCCACCCGCTCAGGCCTCGTGCGCAAGACCTTCTTCATGCCCGGCTTCGTCCCGGGCACGGGCGGCCTCCTCATCGACCGGGCCTTCCGCGAGGCCGCCTCCCGCTGGCGGGAAGCGCGCGCCGCCGGCCCCGGGCCCCTGGCCGCCGCCCGGGCCGAGCTCGCCGCCCGCCTCGGCCTGGCCCTGGCCCCCGGCGCCGCGGCCGCCTCCTGGCTCCCCCTGTTCTGCTACGAGCGGGACTTCGCCGGCCTCGTGGCCCGGCTGGGGGCCTACGCGGGCGGGGGCTCGCCGGAGCCTTCCCCCGGTGCCTCGAAGCTTGTTGGCCGGCCCCTCCTCGTCCTCGCGGCGGCGGGCCGGAGCCAGGGCCCCTTCCTCGAGGCTTGGGAGGCCGCCGGCCGTCCCTTCCCGGCCATAGCCCTCCCCTTCCTCCCCCAGGAGGCCTGGGACGAGCTCCTCCTCGCCGCGGACTTCTCCGTGGTGCGCGGCGAGGAATCCCTGGCCCGCGCCGCCCTCGCCGGCCGGCCCTTCCTCTGGCAGGCTTACCGCCAGGAGGGCGGCTACCAGCAGGTCAAGGTCCGGGCCCTCCTCGAGCTCCTCCGCCCCCGCCTCGGGCCCGCCGACTTCGCCCTCCTCGAGGAAGCCTGGCTCGCCTTCAACGAGGAGCGGCCGGCTCCCGGCCCGGGCCCCGGGAGCCCCGGGGCGGAGCCGCCCCTCCCGGCCCTCCTGGGCCGCGCCGAGGCCCTGGGCCCCGCCTTCGAGGCCTTCGCCGCCGGGATCGGGGGCCTCGGGGACCTGGCCGCCAACCTCGTGACATTCATCCGCGAAATCGTGTAGAATGGCTCCCTGAACCCGTAAAAAAGCCGGCCTGCCCCTCGGGGGGCGGGAGCCGCCTTGGGCGGCCATCCGGCGCACTTCATATGCAGGCAAGGAAACCACCTATGCTGATGACCTCCGATATCAAGGGCGGGACCGTCTTCAAGAGCGGCAACGACGTCGTCGTCGTCCAGCGCATGCTCGGCATCAAGGGCGGCCGCAACGGCCAAGTCAAGCGGCTCCGCGTCAAGAGCATCCTCACCGGCCAGACCTCCGAGCTCGGCCTGGACATGGGCGAGAAGTTCGAGGACGTCTCCCTCGACTACCACAAGATGAAGCTCTCCTACATCGACGGCGAGACCTGGGTCTTCATGGACCAGGACAGCTTCGAGCAGTTCGAGCTGACCAAGGAAGACCTGGGCGACAACGCCGGCTACATGACCCCCGAGGACGACTTCGAGGTCGAGGTCGCCTTCTACGAGGGCAAGCCCGTCGGCGTCACCCTGCCCACCTCCATCGTCCGCACCATCACCTACTGCGAGCCCGGGGTCAAGGGCGACACCTCCGGCAAGACCTTCAAGCCGGCCACCCTCGACACGGGGGTCCAGTGCAACGTCCCCCTGTTCTGCGACATCGGCACGAAGATCCTCTTCGACACCCGCGACGGGACCTTCATCGAGCGCGCGAAGTAATCCTAAAGGGGGAGCGCCCCCTCGAATGCGGCTCATCCGATCAAGCCGGCGCGAGCCTTTCTACGACAACGCAGGGCAGGGCCTGCCCGGAAAAAAACGGCGATCCGCTCAAGACTCGCGGACCGCCGTTTTTTTTCGGGCACCCGCCGCCCTACTCCGACGCCTCGAAGCGCCGCGGCGCTCATCCCCGTCGCGCCGGCCGCCCCGTTCCCGCCCCGCCACGGCACACGGACGGGACTCAAGCATTCAAGACGCGGCTCCCCCTGCCTCCAGCGTCCTCGGCGTCGCCTACCGCGATGCGCGGCGCCTGCGGTCGCTTCCGGCACCCCCACTCCGTCCCGGCGGCGGCGACTCCCCGCTCAGGGCCCCCCGGCCTCGGGCGGGAGCCGGTCGTCGGCGTTGCCCGAGGACAGGTTCCCCGCGAAGCGGTTCCCGCCCTCCTCGGCGTAGACCGCGAAGGCCCTGCCCCGGGGATTGTCGAAGACGCGGTTCTCCCTGATCGAGCAGGCCGAGGGGGCCCCGGCGCGGGAATGGCCCTCGGCCTTGTCGCGGGCCAGGGCTATGCCGACGAAGCCCTCCCCCGGATTGCCCTCGATCAGGTTCCCCTCGACCGCCGTGCCCGGGGCGAAGCCCAGGAGGATGCCGATCCCCCGCGGCCGCGAGCAGCCGCGTATGCGGTTGCCCCTGATCACCGTGCCCGGGCTCCCGTAGCGGACCGAGATCCCCTGGAGGCAATCGAGTATCTCGTTCCCGGCGACGAGGTTGCCCGGGCCGCTCTTGTCGTGGGCGACGCTCGTCCCGCCGGAGTTGCCTAGCCCTATCGCCGCCCCTCCCCGGCAGCCACGCACCGTGTTGCCGGAGATCTCGTTGGCGTACTCGTCCTCGCCGTGGAGGTCGATCGAGTCGAGGGCCGTGCCCTCGAAGGAGCAGCCCGAGACGAGGTTGTGGTGGGCCCAGTACTGGATGAGGGCGGCGTGCCGGATGTAGGGCCCCTCGCTCCGGCACTCGAGGATCGCGTTGTAGCAGCTGTCGTCGAGCGTGCCCAGGTTCGGGTTCGCGTAACGCTCCGAGTTGTCGAGGGAGTTGTCGGGCTTGCCGGAGAGCTGGAAGCCGTAGCCGCAGCCCCCCCCGCCCAGGTCGGTGGCCAGGCGGGCGACGCAGCGCGAGACCAGGACCTCGCGGCAGCCCCGGTCGACCCTGATCCCGATGTTGATGAACCTCTCCACCGCTACGTCCTCGACGAGGACCCGCTCGCAGGGCCTGCCGCCCCCGGCCTCGAGGCGGAGCTGGTTGTTCGGCCCCCCGTGGCCGGGATTGTTCCGCGTCGCGTCGAGGGAGAGCTCGCCGGTCCAGGTCGAGGAGAGGGTCAGGCTCGAGATCGCGAGCTCGCTGACGCCCGAGCCGAGGACCGCGACGTAGCGGTTCGAGCCCGCGGGCTTCCGCGCCGAGTAGGCCTCGTCGAAGCTCGTCCGGAGGATCGTTCCCTCGCGGCTCTGGCCCCGGAGCGAGACCCCGCACTTAAGGAGGATGTTCGCGCGTCGATCAGCGGAGCTCGGCGAGGCCAGGAGGTAGGTTCCCTCGGGGAAGTAGAGCTCGTCCCCGGGCCGGGCCGCGGCGAGGGCGGCCTCGATGGCGGGCCGCGCGTCGGCCTTCCCGCCCCGGTCGGCCAGGAAGGGGGCGGCCGTCACGTCGAGGCTCCGGCCCGCCGCGGGCGCGGGACGGCGGATGGGGCGGGGCAGGCCTGCCTCGTCGTAGAGCCCGGCGCGCGGCCCTGCCGGGGCGGGGAGGGCCGCGGCGCTCGGGGCTGAGGCGGGGTCCGCGGGGGAGCTCCGCGCCGCGGCGAGGGCGAGGGCCGCCGCCGCGAGGGCGGCGCGGGCTCTGGGCGAGGCTCGATCCATCATGCTGCCTCCCGGCTGGGCCTGGATCATACGCCGCCCGGAGCCCCGCGGGGAAGGCTCGGCCGCGGAGCTTGCCCCGGGGCCTCGCCCGCGCTAGGCTCAAGGCATGATCAAGCCCGGGCGCTGGAAAGAGCTCTCCTCGCGCAGCCTCGCCGACTGCCGCATCTTCGACGTGAGCGCGAGCGAGCGCGAGTCCGACTCGGGCAAGCGGGGCAGCTTCTACCTCGTCAACAGCCTCGACTGGGCGGGGGTCATCCCCGTGGTGGACTCGAGCGCGGGGCGGATGCTCGTCATGATCCGGCAGTTCCGCCACGGGACGGGCCGGCTCTGCCTCGAGTTCCCCGGCGGCGCGGTGGAGAAGGGCGAGGACCCCTCGCTGGCCGTGGCCCGCGAGCTCGTCGAGGAGACGGGCTACGCTCCCGAGATGCTGATCCCCATCGGGGACCTCTCGCCCAATCCCGCCTTCATGACCAACGCCTTCCACGCCTTCGTCGCCGAGGGCTGCCGGCCCGCGCGGGTCCAGGAGCTCGACGAGAACGAGGAGATCGAGGTCCTCCTCGTGCCGGAGCGCGAGGCCATCGACCTCGTCGCGGCCGAGGACAACGCCCACGCCCTCATGACCGCGGCCCTCTTCCTCTACATGCGCTACCGGGGCTTAAGCCTCTAGGCCGCCGGAATGACGCGTTAGCCGATCCTGATCGAGTACTCCGCCTCGAAGGACTTGTCCGGCGCGAGGCGGAGGACGCCCTCCTTGTCCCGCAGCTCCTGGGTCGAGCCGGCCAGCGGCATGATGCCGTACCAGGGCTCGATGCAGACGAAGGGGCAGGGGCCATGGTCGTTGTCCTTGGGCGACCAGAGCCCCAGGCTCGGGAAGCCGGGGAAGGACAGCTCTACGAAGCGGCCCGACCTCCTGCTCCGCAGGGTCGCGCGCCGCGAGGCGGGGCTCGCGAGGACGACCGCGCCCTTCTCGAACAGCGCCGCCTGAAGGCCGACGCGGTCCTGGCCCGCGAGGAAGGGCTCGGCCTCGCCCGTGCGGACGTTGTCCGAGTTGAGGAGGAGCCGGTCGACGCGCTCGGCCTTCTCGAAGAGGATCTCGTAGTCCTCGCGCCGCTCGCCCGGGGCCAGCGGGACATTGAAGCCGGGGTGGGCTCCGATGGAGAAGCTCATCTCCTCGCCGCCCTCGTTCCTCACTTCCCAGCCGACTGAGAGGCGGTCGCCCTCGACCTCGTAGGAGACCGCGAGGAGGAAGTCGAAGGGATACAGGGCCCTCGTCGCCTCGTCGCTCCGGAGCTCGAAGCGCATGCGGTCGGGGGAGGAGGAGGCCAGGCGGAAGTCCCTGCCCCGCGCGAAGCCGTGGTTCCCGAGCGAGTAGGTCCTGCCCCGGTGCGAGAAGGTCCCGCCGGGCAGCGCGCCGACGTTGGGGAAGAGGAGGGGCGAGCGCCGGTTCCAGAAGGCCGCGTCGCCCTGCCAGAGATACTCGGTGCCGTCGGGGCCCTTGATGCTCTGGAGCTCCGCGCCCTTCTCGGCGGCGCTTACCTCGATCTTGCCTGAGCGTATGGTGGCCATGATGGGGGAGTATACCCCCCCCATCATGGCCCGGGAAAGGGTCCCTGGCCTTCCCTATAGGGCCGTTATGCGATCTCCTCTATGGCGAGCGGGTACTTGGACAGGGGCTCGCAGCCCTTGCCGGAGAGGAGGATGGGATTCTCGTAGCGGAAGCCCACCCCCTCGTCCGGCGCGGCGTACTGCATGGCGCAGATGAGGAGCTCGCCCGCGGCGTACTCGTGGTCAGGATCCGTCCAGTAGGGGAAGGGCCCCTCGATCCTGCCGCCGATGCGCCACTCGTCGCCGAAGAGGCCTATGCCGTGCTCGCAGCCGGGCACGACGAAATCGGCGCAGCCGAGCTCCTCGGCCCGGCCGACCATGATGGAGGCCATGTCCGAGGGCGTGCGCCCCGCCCGGTAGGCGCCGAGCACGGTGGAGACGAGCTCCACGAAGTTGTCCGCGTGGCGTCGCAGCCGGGCCGAGGCGGGCCCGATGAGGTAGTTGTGCGAGTGGTCGCCCAGGGCGAGCTTGAACATGGAGTGGAAATCGAGCATGAGCGGCTCCCCCGCCTGGAACTCGCGGGTGGTCGGGGGGGTGCAGGCGCCGAGGCCCGTGCGGTAGCCCGAGGATATCTCGTTCAGGCCCGCGAAGTTCCACTCCGAGACCGAGCCCGCGCGGCGCATGGCCAGGGCCGCGATGCCCGCGATCACGGTCTCGGTCATGCCCTTCCAGCCCCCCTTCTCGAGGGCGGCGCGGGCCGCGGCCTGGCCGACGTCCACGATGCGCGAGGCCTCGCGGAAGCGGGCCACGGTGCCGGGGTCCTTGATGAGCTGGAGCTCGTCCACGATCTCGTGCGAATTGACGAGCTCCCAGCCGGGCAGGGCCCCCTCGAGGGCGTCCCACTCGTACTTGGTGAGGTTGCCCTCGGGGGTGTAGACCGAGATGCCCGTCTCGACCCCGAGCTTGCCGCCGCCGAGCCCCAGCTCCTCGGCCAGGAAGGACGCGATGCACGACACCGGATCCTGGCCGCCCATGGGGGCGTAGGCCCGCACCCAGTCGGCGGGGAACCAGGTCTCGTCGGCCAGGCGGGTCGCGTCGACCAGGAAGGTGAAGACGGCGGGGTCGCCCTGGGCGGGGATCACGAGGTAGCTGTGCCAGGGGCAGAAGGCGTCGAGGACCCAGGAGAGGGTCCGCGGCCTCGTGCCCAGGTAGGCGGCGAGGCCTCGGTCGCGCATCGCGGCCTGGATCGCCCGCACGCGCGCTGGATTGTCGATGTAGTAGGGGCTGGTCTTGTCGTCGTTCCTCGGCATCGCGCTCCTCCTAGTAGATCGTCGGGACCGTGGACAGGACCTTGTTGATGCGGTCCGCCAGGGGCGCCAGGCGCAGGGCCTTGGCCATGTTCCCCTTGAGCTTGAGCTTGCCCGTCATGAGGGCCCGCTGGGAGCCGAGCTCGCCCCGCGAGATGGCGGCGAAGGTCCCGTAGTCGCCGAGGATGCGGAACTCGGCCTCGGGGGCCTCGCCCTCGCCGGTCAGGAACTCCTCGAGCCGGCCCTCGGCGCAGCGCACGAACATCCAGCGCGACTTCCCGTCCGGGCAGTTCGCGTAGATGTCGGCCATCGAGGTCGTGATGCCGTTCATCTTCTCGGGCGTGAGCTCCGCGGAAAGGCGCTTCGCGGCCTCGTCCCTCCAAGCCTTCTCGAGATAGGGCAGCTTCTCTTCCATGGCGTTCGAGCCTCCTTGCTATGGCCTGGCCCGGAGGCCGTCGAGGACCAGCTCGAGGCCGCGCTCGAAGAGCGCCTCCTC
>Ga0116154_10000603_pt1 | contig 39612 bp, 39 predicted proteins | sample AD_UKC030_MetaG_FD_89898 | JGI IMG/M metagenome (GOLD analysis project Ga0116154, IMG submission 89898) | Active sludge microbial communities of municipal wastewater-treating anaerobic digesters from USA - AD_UKC030_MetaG | ecosystem: Engineered > Bioreactor > Anaerobic > Digestate | place: USA... | reverse complement strand
GGTCTGGAGTATTTTTCTCAGGTGCTTTCCAAGGATTATAAACCTTCAAAAGCGATTCTGTCTTATCTAAAATCCGGCAACCTGGGTAAAAAAACAGGGAAAGGTTTTTATGACTGGTCCAAGGGGAGGCCTTCCATTGATCTGACGAAAGCCACGAAGGAATTTGATATTAATCAGCTGATCGCCCTCCAGGTCAATGAAGCAACAAAACTGCTGGAGGAAGGCGTTGCGGATGATCCTAAAGAGATTGATCTGGCCATGGCCAACGGCGGCGGTTCACCTTTCGGACCCTTCGCGCTGGCCCAGGGGATCGGTTATCCTGAACTGGTCTATAAGCTGAATGAACTGCATAAAAAATTCCCTCTGGATATCTTCAAGCCAACCAAAACGTTGAAAGCAGGAAATATCAAGCTGTAAAAATTGAAATCAGCGTCTCTCTTTTGTGTTCCCCGGCTGGCCGCAGCATGGTCAGCCGGGGAACAGAATATCGCCGGGGAGGATGTTTCATGTGCGGACGATTTGTTTTAATCACGGATTTGTCAGTCATCGCCGAAGAATTTGAAGTTCACGATATGTCCGTGCATTTTTCTCCCAGCCATACTGTCAGTCCCGGCCAGCATATTCCCGCTTTGATCCGGCAGGACAATCAAAACATGATGGTAACTTACCTGTGGGGGTTGATTCCTTCCTGGGCCAAAGATCCGTCCATTGGCGCAAATCTGTTCAATGCCAGGGCTGAAACCGTGGCGGAAAAACCCAGCTTCAAAAACGCCTTTCTCCACAGAAGATGCCTGATTCCCGCCGATGGCTTTTACGAATGGAAGATGGAAGGCAAAAAGAAAATTCCTTATTCATTTTCCTTGAAAACGGGTGTGCCCTTTGTTTTTGCCGGCCTGCATGAGAAGTGGATTGCCCCGGATAAAAAAACCGTGGAAACCTGCACCATCATCACAACACAGGCCAACGGTGTTGTCGAACCCATTCATGACCGCATGCCGGTGATCGTGCCGAAAGAATCTCAGACCCTCTGGTTGGAAACACAAAATAACGACGTGTCGAAGCTTCAGGACGTTTTAAAACCCTATCCGGCCGATGAAATGATTTGTAAGTCTACGACCTTTTAATCCAGGTAACACTCGACGAGAGTTATTTCTCTGTTTTGTCATTCCGTGCAAGCGAAGCGCGACACGGAATCCAGGAATATTAATGAATGGTTCCCCGCACTCGTGCCCTCGCGTGACCTGTATTAGGGTATTCGCAGGGACAACTGGATTCCCGCCTTCGCGGGAATAACGACTTTTTACTATTCTGACACAGTTTCATTTGGCATGACAACAGTGCATTCAACGATGAGGCTGTTAATCCATCAACTGCGGTGCCGTATCTGTGCTCCTCATGATGTATGTATAATTTCCTTGCCAGAAAGATGAATAAACTGATAAGGAGCGCATGCAACAACCCGTAGAAAGGATACAGAAAATGAAATGAGTTTCAAAGGCATTGTAACGGTTATTCGCATTCCTTTTCTGATTTTGGCGCTGATCCTAAGTATTCTGGGCGCTGCCGTTGCCTGGTATGAATTCAGACTTTTCGGCTCGCCGTTTAACCTCGGATATGCGGTGCTGGCCACATTCGGCCTTCTGGTCGCTCACGCGGCAGTCAATATCTTTAATGATTATTTCGATGCCCGCAGCGGGCTGGATTATAAAACCCGCCGGACTCCCTTCAGCGGAGGAAGCGGCGCTGCGCCGGAAGGATTGCTGACTGTTTCAGAAGTTTTCTGGCTGGGAATTATCTGCTTACTCATCCTGATTCCGATCGCTTTATTTTTTGTACTGAAATCTGGCTGGATGCTTTTACCGCTTTTGGTGCTGGCCGCTATTCTGATAATCTTTTATACCCCTTTCATCCTGAAAATGGGGTACCCCGAGTGGTCGGCCGGCCTGGGGCTGGGGATTCTGCCGGTGATGGGCGCTTATTTTGTTCATACCGGCGCATATTCAGCGAGTTCCTTCATCGCTTCCATGCCTTCTTTTTTCCTGGTACATAACCTGCTTTTACTCAACGAGTTTCCGGATGCCCAAGCGGATGTAACGGTGGGAAGGCGGACGCTGCCGATTATTGCCGGAAAGAAAAAAGCGGCTTATTTTTTCTCTTTCGTTACTTTGTTGGTTTATGTCTGGGTGGTCTGGGCGGTTATTTATGATCACATGCCGGTGTTCACGCTTTTGTCGCTTCTGACATTGCCCCTGGGTTTCCAGGTCATCAAGGGATCGTTCGGATATGACGACAGGGGAACCTTTCTCAAGGCTATGGGACAAAATGTTTTGCTGGTTCTTGTCACACAGGCTCTGATTGCGGCGGGGTACATTTTAAGCGGAATTTTTCTGAAGTGACATGGATCAATCAACCGTGGTAGATTTGAAAAATTGAATCAAGAAAACAGAATCAGAAAGGAGATCACAATATGGAATATTATTTGATGCTGTTCAAGAATGGTTCATTGAAAATCTATAAGAACAAACAGAGCCGGGGAAGAATGGAAGAAGGCGCACGGCAATTTGTCTGTTCCAGCAATGTGACTGTGCAGGATTTACACGTCTGGGCATCCAACGGTTATAAAAAGTTAAATACCGTTCGGGAAATTGAAAACTGACGTTTAGTGAATTCTGAACAGATCATACTGGTGGGTAAGCTGATAGCCTTTCTCCCGGAATAATTTCAGGCAGGCATTGGCGACGCCATTGTCATAAAGAATTCCCTTGTTTGTTTCTATCTCTTTGAGGGCCGCATCCAGACCCAGCGACGCACGATAAGGACGGTGGGTAGCCATGGCCTCCACAACATCTGCCACGGCAAGAATGCGCGCCTCCATGAGGATTTCATTCCCCTTCAGATTTCTCGGATAACCGGCGCCATTCATCCGTTCGTGATGCTGGTGGACGATTTCCGCCAGGGGCCATGGGGAATACACATGCTTCAGCATTTCGTATCCATCATGAGAGTGTTCTTTAATCATGGAAATTTCTATGTTGTTCAATTGGGTGGGTTTGGACAACACATCCGACGGGACGGATATCTTCCCTATGTCGTGGATGGAACTTGCCATACGGATCCCTTCAATTGTATCGTTGGGAAGCCCCTTTTCTTTGGCGATGGCCAGGGCCAGATTGGAGACTCTCTTCTGATGTACGGCCGTGTAGGGATCTCTAACTTCTGATGCCATGCCCAGGACCTGGATAGTTGTCTTAATGGACTTTCTCAGGTTTGTTAGAAGTTCGCTGAGTGTTTCTTCCGCTTTTTTGCGCTCGGCGATGTCCTTACTGACTCCCATTACAGCCAGCCCGCCTACATAGTTGATGACCGTCAAGTTAATGACAGCATCCACTCTGGTTACACCGTCTTTCTTAATTAAGCAGAAGTCATATTCGCTGGAGGAGTGAATACCCTTCATCAGCCGGGCATGGTGTTGTGTCACCATCTGCAGGTATTCCGGTGCGATGAACTCTTTTATGTTTCTACCGATTAACTCTTGAGCGCTATAGTCTATTACTTTTGCAAATCCTTCATTGGCATAAAGGATATAACCGTTCCGGATAATGAATATACCGTCCTCGATACTCCGAACAAGTCCGCTATAATTCTCTTCAGAAACGCTAAAATCATCTTCTGCATTCACCCTTTCCGCTGCTTCCAGATTTATCTTTTTCATTTTTCACCTTATTCATGTCCGTTGAAGTTGCGCCCTGCTTTTCCAATACGATTTTCCTCTTCAGGTATAAACATTTCAGACAAGTTAGCAATCAGTGTGCCATTGATTACCTTTTAATAAAAATCATATTATATATTATTGATATTATTAGAGTTAATTATGTTGCTTGCGGATGATTTGCTCCCCTGTGTCTTATGAGAAGCAAATAGTACAACTAAAAATGGTAGTTCATTATGAACCATTGATTATTTTTTGATGGAGTCTATGTGATTGATCATTATTGATGAAGAATTGACAAAAACACCTTCGCCAGCTCGCAGGGACACACATTTACGGTGTGACAAGCGGTGATGATTACGGGGGTTGATTGATGAAAATACCATGCACTGGTTCTTATATCAGTCGCCACACGACATACATGAGCAACCCGGCCAGCAGAAGGATTTCACCGTACATCCAAATTTTGCCCTTGCGTCGTTCGATGAAAATGACCTGATCATGATGACGCCGTTCTTTATGGGGATATCCTGGTTTCATTCTGTTCCTCCCGAGTTTATTTTTTACGGGCAATAAAAGCATTCTTTTGATGATTTGTTTTCTTTATACCATAAAATCAGGTCAGAATTCATCTTTAATTATTGCACACATATGCAAAATATACATGGAAATTTCCCAATGTTTCCTATATTTAAGATGCACGGGTGTTCAATAATTAAAAAATACGGATGAATGACATGAGCAGATACTGGAGCAAGACAGTTAAGAACATTAAGCCTTATATTCCCGGAGAACAGCCGAAAGACCGTAAATATATCAAGCTCAACACCAATGAAAACCCTTATCCGCCCTCTGCCAAAGCCATAAACGCCATCAAACTTGCCGCCTGTGACACATTGAGGCTTTACCCTGATCCTTCAGGCGATGCACTGAGAGATGCGATTGCAGAATATTTTCGTCTCAAAAGGGGAAATGTTTTCATCGGCAACGGCTCCGATGAATTGCTGGCATTTTCCTTCCCCGCTTTTTTTGAGCCGGAGAGGCCCCCGATTCTTTTTGCCGAGGTAACCTACAGTTTCTATCCGGTTTATGCGGAGTTTTTTAATATTCCCTACCGGTTGATTGCGGTCGATGATGAATTTAGTGTTTTTGTGGAAGATTATTTTCAGGAAAACGGGGGAATCATCATCGCCAATCCGAATGCTCCTACCGGGAAAGGATTGTCGCTTGCAGACATTAAAAAGATTCTGGATAAGAACAAAAATCGGGTAGTCATTATTGATGAGGCTTATATTGATTTCGGAGGCCAATCCGCTGTCTGCCTGATCGACGATTATCCGAATCTGCTGGTGGTCCGGACATTGTCCAAGTCTCATTCGCTGGCAGGATTGCGGGTGGGATACGCTCTGGCGAGTGAAGAACTGATCGAAGGGATTATCCGGGTGAAGGATTCAATTAATTCCTACACCGTTGATCGCCTTGCACAGGCCGGAGCGCTTGCAGCCATTCAGGACGACGCTTATTTTCAGGAAACAAGGTCGAAAATTATCCGGACCCGGGAACGTGTGTCGGCTAAGCTCAAAGATTTTGGTTTCCGCGTCATTCATTCAGAGGCGAATTTCGTTTTTATCAGCAGTCCGCAGTATCCCGGACGCGTCCTGTTTCAACGATTAAGGGAAGAAGGTATTCTTATACGATATTTTGATAAGCCAAAAATTGATAATTTCCTTCGGGTGACCATCGGGACAGATGAGGAAATGGATCGTTTTCTGGAGGTTATCGGATTGATCTGCGGCACGACTTGATTCAACAGATCATGCTCTGAATATGAATGTATCCATCTGAAGTTATTCGGTTATTTGTCCCAGAAATGATGTGCTTCCTGCTGTTCCCGGATCAGTGTGTCTTCCACTTTTTTACGGAGTGATTCAAACTCATCATCGTTCATTTTTTCTGGAACTAAAAAGGTTGAGCCGAATCGGACAAGAATTTGGCTGAATGGTTTGGGAACCATGAAACGATCCCAACTGTTTGCTTTCCAGGCTTTTTCATAGGAAACAAGTCCAAGAACAATCAATGCGTCGGCATCTCTGGCCAACGCGAGCAGACCAGGTTTAATGACACGGGGTGGTCCGTTAGGGCCGTCAACAATATGGACCCCGATAGGGTCTTTTCGGAGTCCTTCAATCATCGCTCGAAGGGCCTGTTTGCCGCCCCTGGAGCTCGATCCCCGAACCGGTTTCCATCCGATTTTCTGGACGATCCTGGAAATAAAATCTCCGTCCCGGCTTTGGCTGACCATGATGCAGGGGGTCAAATCGAACATCGGGGGAACAAAAAAACCTCCAAAAAATCGCTGATGCCAGACACCAATAATTACCCGACCTCCGTTTTCTGCATGCTTGAGGACCATTTCAGCGTTTTCAAGATGAACGTGTATGGTTTTCGTATAGAGATTCAGCAGAAAATAGATCACGGAAGACAGCACAGAGTTTATCAAAAAGTATTTAATTTCCTTTGAAACAGACATGGGAATGTCTCCTTAATAAAGCATGTTTTCTATTCATCATCCTGTTTTGCCGGCAATGTAGCACAAAATAATGATTTTAAAAATATGAACTCACTTCACATCACAAATCATCCGGTTGTTTCTACATATGAAGGATAAGAATCTGCTCAAAGACAGGTTTCTTCGATTAAATATCCGTTAAGGAAATCCCCTTTAAAATGAAAATGGGCTACGATGTTATTCGTAACCCATTTTGTTTACTCAGATACTTTCCTGTGCAACTATATGAAGCGTGGATGCCGAGCGCCAACCGCGATGATATCGTTTAAGGCAGTGGCGGGAAAAATATACCAAATCCAGGGGGTGGAGGCGGCAAATGGCCGATTGGCGGAGGTGGGGGGAATCCCGGTCCCCTGCGTCCATGATGATACCCATGTCGGTAATAGCCCCTGCGACCACGATAATCCCTGCGACCACGATAATCTCTGTCGCCATAGTAACCCCCGTGATGCTGAGGACCAGGGCCGCGCATGCCGGGGGGTGGCCCTCCTGGTCGGGGTTGGGCCAGGGACGTCACCGCGTTTATGCTAATGATCATCGCGACCAAAAAACAAGCCATGACAATCTTTCTTAATATGGATTTTAAATTCCATGGATTTGATCTTTTCATATCTTCAACCTCCAATTTTAACCAGTTCCGATGAACTGTTTGGCGTCAATCGGTAACCATTATCTCCTGCCACGTTTGCTTTGCCTGCCATGTCTCCCGTATTTGCCTGTTTCGAACAGGAGATCGGTAATGATCTTCTGTTGATCTGACATGCTGTTGTATAAGGCCTCGAAAGGCGGGAGCAGCTTTTTCATCTGGGCTAAATAGGCTTCGGTGTTTTCTGTGTGTGCTTTGATGCGTTCAACAGCGGATCTTTTTATATTTTTTTCAATTCTTTCGGCTCTTGCTTTTGCACGGGCTTCATGACGGGCGTCAGTCTCTTTCGCGTTTTCCCGCATTACCTTGGTAACGTCGTTCCATAATGGTTTCTGGGAGTCAGTGAAATTCAGCGCGCCTTCCAGTTGCTTGATCTGGATCTCCGTGTACTCGGCAGCAGTTTTTCTTTCCATGGCGGGTGCTTTCTTGCTTGCAGAGGCGGCATAAGAAAGATTTGTGTTACCCGAAACGATGAGTAATAGAAAAACCAGCAATACCATAATGAGTGTTGCCGGAAGGGCAAACCAATTAGCTTTTAATTTCATAATGACCTCCTTTTGGATTAGATTTTCAGTTGAAAGTATTAACGGTTTATTTAACATACTTTTTAAAACATAACTTAATGTTTCTCTTTTGACAAGATATTCTTTTCGAGCGAGTGGGTATGAGAAGACATGTCAAAGACGATTATTGGTATCAGGAAAATTTTTTCTCCTACGGTGACGTCCTAATATGTTGTTCAGGGAGAGACATCATCCTATTGCTATAACACCGTCCTATATTTCATTGACATACAAGGATGAAATTTCTATACTCAAACGTCCATAAACATGCCTTCATCAGGCGTGTTGCTTAAGTGTTGAAAATTCCGCATAATGCCGGAGTATATCAATAAAATCAGAAGGAATGAAAAATAAAATGCCCATCAACGAAATTCTCTCACGGAATGCAGCCCTGTATGGTGAAGAAATCAGCCTGGTTGAAATCAATCCGGAAATCAAAGAAGTTGCCGCAAACTGGAAGGATTATGAACTTGTCGAAACCAATCCCGAAAAGAGATACAGACGGGAAATGACGTGGCGCGAATTTGATGACAAAGCCAACCGATTTGCCAATCTTTTGTTGGGAAGAGGTCTGCAGAAAGGACACAAAGTTGCAATTTTACTTATGAACTGTCTGGAATGGCTTCCTGTTTATTTTGGTGTTTTGAAAACGGGTGCACTTGCGGTACCGCTGAATTATCGATACACGGAAGAAGAAATAAAATACTGTCTTGAACTGGCGGAATGCGACGTTTTGATTTTCGGCCCGGAATTTACCGAGCGCGTCGATGCAATCCGCGGGCAAATTCCAAAAATAAAGATGAAGCTTTTTCTGGGCGTGGGCCGCCCCGCTTTTGCGGAAAGTTATTACGCGCTTACCGCCTGCTGTTCCTCGGCGGCGCCGAAAGTCAACGTTTCCGATGATGATGACGCAGCTATTTATTTTTCATCCGGGACCACGGGGTTTCCCAAAGCGATTCTTCATACACACCGCGCGCTGATGATATCATGCGAAGTTGAAATGAACCACCATGGACAAACCAGAGAAGACAATTTTCTGTGCATTCCTCCACTGTACCACACAGGCGCAAAAATGCACTGGTTTGGCAGCCTGCTTTCCGGCAGCAGGGCTGTTTTGCTGCGCGGCGTGAAGCCGGAATGGATCATCAAAGCCGTATCCGAGGAGCAGATAACGATTGTGTGGCTGCTGGTTCCATGGGCGCAGGATATTCTGGACGCGATCGAACGTGGAGATGTCACGCTTGCCGACCAAGAACTCGATCAATGGCGCCTGATGCACATAGGTGCGCAGCCGGTTCCGCCCAGTCTCGTCAAACGCTGGAAACGGTTTTTCCCGAAACACGATTACGACACCAACTACGGACTGTCGGAATCGATTGGCCCTGGATGTGTGCATCTCGGCATTGAGAACATTCACAAAGTCGGCGCGATCGGAAAAGCCGGTTACCGCTGGGAAGTGCAGATTGTGGATGAAAACGGCAAACCGGTAGATCAGGGCGCGGTCGGTGAACTCTGTGTAAAAGGTCCGGGTGTGATGAAATGCTATTACAATAATCCGGAAGCCACTGCAGAAATCCTGAAAAACGGCTGGCTGTTTACGGGGGACATGGCCAGAATGGATGAGGACGGCTTTATTTACCTGGTTGACCGCAAGAAAGATGTCATTATCACCGGTGGCGAGAACATTTATCCGGTGCAGATCGAAGATTTTTTACGTACCCATGACGCAATCAAGGATGTGGCGGTGATCGGCCTTCCCGATCATCGTTTAGGGGAAATTACCGCTGCGATCATTGAGCTTAAACCGGGTTTTGTGAGTTCAGAAGCCGAAATTATGCAGTTCTGCGCTGCGCTGCCGCGATATAAGCGTCCTCGCAGAATCATCTTTGATTCTGTGCCACGGAATCCCACCGGAAAAATTGAAAAGCCAAAGCTTCGGGAAAAGCATTGCGGCAGCGAAAGCCTTGTCGAAATGGAAACGGAGAGTCCATGAAAAAGATGTCCGCCAAAGACAGGTTTATTTTTTAGATTTGCCTTGATAAAACAAATAGATAATTGTAAAAATGATACAAATCATGGTTTGATGGGAAGAGGGAAAATATGATTGCATATCAGCTTTCTGTTTCTGCGGAAAATAAACCGGGGCAGCTTGCCCATGTCACAGAGGTTCTGGCCAGGGCTGAAATCAGCATCCGGGCAACAACCATCTCAACTGCCGGTTCGTCCGGAGTAATCAATTTGATCGTCGATGAACCAAAACACGCAGAGAAGGTATTGACGGAAGCCGGCATGAAGGTTCACCTGAAAAATGTTTTAGCCGTGCTGATTCCCGATAAGCCGGGAGGCCTGAATAAACTGATGCAGCTTCTCTACCGTGAAGGCATTAATATCAATGATGCCTGCGGCTTTGTGCTGGAATGTTCGGAAAAGGCTGTATTTGTCGTTGATGTGGATCAGATTGAAAAAACAGAAAAACTGCTGGAGAAAAACGGGTTTAAAACGTTAGATACAGAGTCTTTGTCGGCGATTGAACCGTTCCACTATATGAAATACTGATGACGCCGTCAAATGCACCATATGCTGTGTTGCGCGTCATCTCTCGTCAATGCGGTCTGCGTACGGCAGGACTCATTCCTCGACGATTCGCGCGCCTTGCCTCTGGCGTGTTTTACGATATCATTACCTTTTGAAAGAAGAGGACAAAACCATGGCACATCAGGACAAAGGAAAATATTTTAAAAAGCATCCGGAAGGCACGAAGGTGCAGGAGGATTTGAAACAGGAAATCCTCAAGCAGGTCAAAGACAACAATATTGCCTGCAGGGCTGCAGAAAAAATAGCTCAAAAAACAAACGCAACGCTTTCCGAGATCGGTGTGGGGATTGACCTGCTCAATTTCAATATTGTTCAATGCCAGCTGGGGCTTTTCGGATTTGACAGAAATCAAAAACGCGTACCGGCCGCCGAGACCGTGTCCCCTGATCTGGAAGCAGCCATAAGAAAGGCGATGATTGATAACCGGTTTTCCTGTCAGGCAGCCTGGGAGATCGCGGACAGACTCAAAATCAAACGCCTCGACGTATGCGCCGCCTGCGAGAATCTCAAAATAAAGATCAAACCCTGCCAACTCGGCGCTTTTTAACAGGAAAAGTTGAAGCCTTTTGTTTGCAGGATTTCAAATGTCCGGTAATTCATCACTTGGCTGAAGATGATGGGTTCTTTTTGTACATGAAGAAAGGGTAATCAATATGATCCTTAACTGGCAGGAATCCTATAAACAGAAATTGACTGACGCGCAAACGGCTTTGTCACGCATTCGGCGTGGTGCGCGGATATTTATTGCATCTGCATGCGGAGAGCCGCAATTACTGGTGAAGACTCTTCTGGAGAAGGGAAGAAATCTTGCAGACGTGGAATTGATTCACTTTCTTGATCTGGGGCTCACCGATTACACAACGGACGTTTATACAGAACACTTCAGGCATAACGCACTTTTTATCGGGGCCAACGCCCGTGCGGCGATTAAAGAAGGCCACGCCGATTACACGCCCATTTTTCTTTCGGAAGTGCCTCTGATGATGCTGCGGGGTGCCATGCCCATTGACGTTGCCCTTATTACTGTATCAGAGCCGGATATGAACGGCTACGTCAGTCTGGGGATTTCGGTCGATATTACCAAGACGGCGGCGGAAGTGGCGAGGTACGTGGTGGCGGAAGTCAATTCCAATATGCCCCGAACGTTGGGTGACAGCTTCCTGCACGTCAGTCAAATTTCTGCATTTGTTGAAAGCGACACGCCGCTTCTGGAATTTGAGCAGAAGTCGCCGAACAATATCGCTCAATCGATCGGGAAACTGATTGCGGATTTGATCGACAATGAGTCCACCATTCAGACCGGCGTGGGGAAAATTCCGAATTCCGTGTTTCCTTATCTTACCAATAAAAAGGATCTGGGCGTTCATACGGAAACGTTTACCGAAGGTCTGATCGATCTGATTGAAAGTGGTGTTGTGACTTGCCGAAAAAAATCTCTTCATCCCGGAAAAGTTGTTGCCGCTTTTTGCATGGGGACCAGGCGTTTGTATAATTACGTGCACAATAACCCTCTTTTTGAGTTTCGGCCATGCCAGTATGTCAATGATCCGTATGTGATTGCCCAGAACGACCGGATGGTGTCCATCAATTCTGCGCTGACCGTTGATCTGACCGGACAGGTCTGCTCGGATTCTCTGGGTTTTGAATTTTACAGCGGCATCGGGGGTCAGGTGGACTTTGTTCGCGGTTCGGCCATGTCACGACGCGGCAAATCCATTATGGTGCTTCCCTCCACGACGGAAGACGGCAAAATTTCACGCATTGTACCTCATCTTTCTTCAGGCAGCGGAGTCGTTGTGACACGAGGGGATATTCATTATGTTGTGACAGAATACGGCATCGCTTATCTGCATGGGAAGTCCATTCGGGAAAGAGCCATGATGCTTATCAACATTGCGCATCCCGATTTTCGCGACGAGCTTCTGGAAGCGGCCAGAAGGCAGGGTTATATCTACCGGGATCAGATGCTACCGGTGGTTTTGTATCCGAAAGAATATGAAGTCCACTGGGTTGACAAGAAGGGTACACAGATTTTTTTCCGTCCGGTTAAGGCAACGGATGAGCGTGCCATTCAGGATTTGATTTACGAATTGCCGGAGCAGGCCGTCTATACGAGGTTTTTTCAAAACCTGAAATCCTTCTCCCATAAAGTGGCCATGCCTCTGGCCGCCATTGATTATAACGATAAAATGGCCATTGCCGCGGTGATCGGCAAAGAGGAGCCGGAAGGCCGCGAGAGAATTGTGGCCATTGGACGGTATATTAATAATCCGAATACGCGGTATGCCGAGGTGGCTTTTACGACCCATCAGGACTGGCAGGATCGGGGCATCGGGACATTTCTTTTGCAATACCTGATCCGCATCGCCAGAGAGAAAAACATCGCGGGATTCACGGCGGATGTACTGTCAGGCAACAAGCCGATGATGCATGTTTTTTCCAAATCCGGCCATCCCATGACGACACATCTGGATAACGGAGTTTACGAACTGAAAATCAACTTTGTGAAAGAAGACAACGAAAATGAATAGTCAAAATACTGAAAGACCGCGTAAATCGTCCATGGACACAAGACGGGATTTCATTAAAAAAAGCGTAATGGTTTGCGCCGCTTTGAGCCTGCCGCTTACTTTTGCTGAAAGTGGACGGGCTCTCCCGCGTGAATTGAAAATCCGAAACCCGAAACGCGCGCTGATCTTGTGTTACAGCCAGACAGGATTTACCAGCCGCTATGGAAAACTGATCGCCTGCATTTTAAAAGAAAAAGGAATCACCGCGGATCTGGCGGATATGCGGAAGTATGATAAAAAACATATTTCGGATTATGATCTGATCCTGGTGGGTTCCCCTGTTTTCTATTATGATATTCCGCCAAATGTCAGTGGTTTTCTGACCGCAATGCCGAAAATTTCGGGTATTCCTGTGGCGTCGTTTGTTTCTTATGGAGGACCGGAGGGTAATCAGTACAATGCTTTGTGTCACATGCTTCGCTTGCTCAACGACGCCGGTGGCGCGGCTGTGGGGATGGCCGCATTCCGCAGCATTCCTTCCTATCCCACGCCCAACTGGGACAGTGCCAATCAGAGAGCGGGAGAGCATCTGCCGGATGCATCTACTTACAGGCAGGTGCGAAGTTTTACAGAACAGTTGATTGAGCGAATCAGCCGCGGTGAATCAATTATTTATGAATCGGAAATAACGGTAAGAGAGATTTTGAGGACACTGCCGCTGATCTGGTTCAACAAGAAAGCGATCACCAAACACACGGTTGATGGTGAGAAATGTATCGGTTGTCAGGCCTGCGTCAAGCAATGCCCCGTTGGCGCAATCCATCCGGAGAAGCAGTTTGTGGATCGGGACCGATGTGTGGCCTGCTTTGGCTGCCTGAATAACTGTCCGGCAGACGCCGTGGTGATGGAGTACACGGGGAAACGTCTGTATGGTTTTCCGGAATACCTCAAAAGAAGGAAGATTACCATTCTGGAGCCTGCGGAATTTCAGTCATACCGGCTTTGATCTGCCGGTGTCTCACGGAACATCTCGTGGGCCGGGAATAAGCGAAAGATAAAAGGAAGCACACAGGAGGCGAAATGACGGGCATCGGACAACTGCTCCAGAAGACGGTGAGTTTCATTAAACAGGATGTATGGCGCATCCAACGGAAGCATCTTCCCCCTGGGAAGTCTTTTTTCCTGAATATGCTGAGGGTGGTGATTCTTTCCGTGCGCGGTTTTGATGAAGACAAATGTCAGCTACGCGCGTCTGCTCTGACCTTTTATTCGCTGATTTCAATTGTCCCGGTCCTGGCCATGGCCTTTGGTGTTGCCAAAGGATTCGGTTTTGAAAAAATTCTGGAAAAGCAACTGCGCGAGAAACTTGCGGGTCATGAGGATATTCTGGCCAACGTCATCCAGTTTTCCCACTCTCTTCTGGAAAATACGCAGGGTGGATTGATGGCGGGGATTGGCGTCATTATGCTTTTCTGGGCAGTTCTTAAGGTTCTGGGCCATATTGAAGAGTCCTTCAATGACATCTGGGGCGTCAAAAAACAGCGTCCGCTCAGCCGGAAATTCGCTGATTATCTGTCGCTTATGCTGATCTGTCCGGTGATTCTTATCCTTTCCGGCGGTGTGACGGTTTTTGTTTCCACCCAGGTTGCCACTATTATGGAAAAGTTTACCGTTCTTGGGAACTTTCGATCCACGGTTTTTTTCCTGCTGGAACTTCTCCCCTATACCATGATGTGGGGTCTTTTTACGTTTCTCTATGTATTTATGCCCAATACACGGGTGCGTTTTTCTTCGGGATTGTTTGCGGGAATCATTACAGGAACAATCTTTCAGGTGGTTCAGTGGTTCTACATTACGTTCCAGGTGGGTGTTGTAAAATACAACGCCATATACGGAAGTTTTGCCGCGCTTCCGCTTTTTCTGGTATGGCTTCAATTGAGCTGGCTGATTGTTCTGTATGGAGCGGAACTTTCCTTTGCCCATCAGAATGTGGATACCTATGAATTTGAACCGGATGCGCTCGGGGCCAGCCATCGTATGCGGACACTGCTTTCTCTTCAGATCACGCATCACCTGATTGCCAATTTCCGCGCGGGAGAAAGGGCATTAACTGCGAGCGAAATATCCAACCGATTGGAAATACCGATCCGTTTTGTCAACGATATTCTCTTTGAACTTGTCGAAAGCAATATCCTTGCGACAACCGACAATGACGATGGCACAGATCCGGCTTATCAGCCGGCGCTGGATCCGGACAGGCTGACGATCCAGTATGTAATGGAAGCAATAGAGAGAAGGGGGATCAACGCCATGCCTTTTATCCATGCACAGGAATTTGAAACATTGTCCGCCTCTCTGGAGTCGTTTCGAAAAGCGATTAACCAGTTACCGGAAAATATTCTGCTTAAGAATCTGTGATGGCTGTGCGTTATGATTTGACCAGGAATATGAAAATGAGCAAACAGATTGAAACTGTTTTTTGGAGTAGATATTTTGGAAATACTTGTCATCACCCTGTTGCTTTTAATGAATGGCATCTTTGCCATGTACGAGATCGCTTTGATTTCTGCTCGCCGTTCCAGTCTGGAAGAAGAAGCAAAATCAGGCCGGTTGGGCGCTAAAACTGCGCTTACCCTTTTAGCCGAACCGGAAAAAGTTCTATCCGCTATCCAGGTGGGCATCACACTCATCGGTATTGTTTCCGGTGCCTTTGCCGGATTGGCTTTGGCGGAAGATGTGGCCCCCCTGTTAAAAAATATTGACTGTCTGGCTCCGCATGCCCATACGCTTTCCATTGTCATTGTCGTAGGTTTCATTACCTATCTTTCGTTGATTATCGGAGAATTGGTGCCCAAAACCATTGCGCTCAATAATGCAGAAACAATAGCCATCCTCCTTTCCCCTCCCATGAAGATATTCGGTTTGGTAACCTATCCTTTAGTTTGGATTTTAAGTATTTCCACAAAAATAGTTCTGAAATTATTTGGTGTCCAGAATCGCAATGAAGCACTGGTCACGGAAGAAGAACTGCGCATGTTTTTGAAGAAAGGTTCAGAACATGGCGCAATTGAAAAAGAAGAATCCGATATCATTAATGAAGTCATCCGCTTCGGTGATAAACGAGCTGGCGCTCTTATGGTTCCCAGGGTTGATGTCGTCTGGATCAACATTCATCAAACGAATGATGAAATATTATCTGAAGTGTTAAACTCGCCTTATCCCCGTATGCCGGTCTGTGAAGATGAGATTGATAATATCAAGGGTGTTGTCAACGTCAAGGAGGTGCTGGCCTACTATATTCAACATCAAACCTTGCATCTGGAGAAACTTCTGTTTGATCCCCTGTATATTCCGGAACAGGCTCCCGCCCTTAAAGTACTGGAGATGTTCCGGAAAACAAAGAAACACTTTGGTGTTGTTATCAACGAATACGGATCCATGGAAGGCATTGTTACTTTACATGACCTGACTGAAAATATTATGGGGGATCTCCCCGCTCCGGGTGATATTGATGGCCCTGAGGTGTTTCAGCGTGAGGACGGGTCCTACCTCATGGATGGTTCGATAAAAGTGGAAGACGTGGAGGATTTATTGAATGTCCCGTCCTTTTTTGGCAAGGATGAAGAAAGGCCGGATGTCAATACGCTTGGTGGCTTGGCGATGTATCGATTGAACCGTATTCCTTCTATCGGCGATAAGTTTTCAGCAGAAGGTTATTTATTTGAAATTGTGGATATGGACGGCAACCGGGTCGATAAAGTACTGGTTAAGTCGGTCCCCTCCGAAACAGACAAATCATCGCCCTGATTTTCAACGCGATGACATTTCTTCAACATACTGTTTAATAAGCCTCATCATCATGTCTGCGTTTTTACGTGTTCCGGTGATGATTTCCTCCATGCTCAGCGGTTTTTCCACCAGGCCGTTGCCGTAATTGTCGATGGAACAGGCCGATGCATACGGCATGCCCATTTCCAGAGCGATAACGGCTTCATTGGCCATGGTCATGCCAACAATATCGGCATAATTTGCCATCATCCGGATTTCCGCCTTCGTTTCCAGACGTGGGCCTGTGACCTGCCAGTAGGTTCCTGTTTCCACAATGTCCAGGTTGATGTTCCTTGCCGCCGTGATCAGTTTGAGACGAACAGATTCGTCCAGAGACGGTGTGATATGCGCGAGCTTATCCTGGTGGATGGTAGGAATGGCTGTGAGCGTGATAAAATCGTCGGGGATGACGATCATGCCCGGATACAGGTTCTTCTTCAGCGCTCCGGTAGAGTTGATACCAATCACCTCGGTCACACCCATATCTTTCATCGCCTGAAGGTTCGCAAGATGATTGATTCTGTGGGGCAGAATATATTCAGCGGGATCATTGCCGTGGCGCACAATGAAAACCATTTGATCGGTTACCGTTAATAGCACTTCCCCGTATTGATTACGGGTCTTTACCTGACGTCCTATCTGGAGAAGCTCGCTTCTTTCCATCATAATTGTTCCTGATAATACGCCGACTGGTGCCATCATGCCCTCCTTATGTGTTCTGATTCATAGCAGATTAATGCCACGCAGTCAAAAAATGATATGGATGGGACAAAAAGTCAAATAGCATTTGACTTTTTTTACTTCGCTATGCCATATAGACGAAAATCCAACAGGAGGGAGTCAGTCATGAGCAGCCAATTTCTGGGAGTGGCCACGGATGATAATTTCGAGGGAGAAGTTCTGAAGAGCGAAAAGCCGGTTCTCATTGATTTCTGGGCGCCCTGGTGCGGACCCTGTAAGGCGATCGGCCCCATCGTTGAAGAAATTGCAGCTCAATATCAGGACAAAGTCAAAGTGATGAAACTGAATGTTGACGATGCTCAAAAAGCCGCGGCCACCTATGGAGTGCGAAGCATTCCCACTCTGATGATGTTTAAGGGCGGAAAAGTGTTGGATACCATGATCGGTCTTGTGCCGAAAGAGAAGCTTGAGGAATTTGTTAAAAAAAGCCTGTGATCTTCATCTTGAGGATGAAACAGGGAGAACGCTACCTTCAATATTTATTATCGGGAATCCCAGTGAAACTAAAAAATGTAAGCATTATTTTAGCCTGTCTTCTGATCTGCAGCGGTTGTTCCTTTAATTTAGACATGATCAATAAGGACAACTTCCTGTCTTTATTCAAGAGGAGTCAACCGGTCAGAAATACACCGGAGGCTCTCTATTCAAGAGGTACAGCCGAGTATCAGAACGGAAACTATAAAAAAGCGCAGTCATTCTATACCCGGCTTAAAGAAGAATATCCATTGCATGAACTCTCCGTTCTGGCCACACTGGGCATCGCGGATTCCTATTACAGCAGGAAGGAATATGTGGATGCCCTGACGGCCTATCGTGATTTTACAACATATTATCCGACTAACGAAAACGTTCCCTATGCCCTCTATCAAATGGGGATGTGTAACTTCCTGGAAATCGGCGCGGTTGACCGGGACCAGACGGAACTGATCAATGCCAGAAGAGAATTTGAGAAACTGGTAGCCCGTTTTCCGCAAAGCAAGTTTTCCATTCTGGCTGAAAAAAAGATCCGGGAATGCAAGACGAAGATGGCCGAGCATGAGTTTTACATAGGGAATTTCTATTATAAACAGAAAAAGTATGCGGCTGCTTTGCAGCGGTTTGAAGTCATTGCCCGCGATTATCCAGGCGTTGGTCTGGATTTAAAAGTAGAATCATACATTGAGGAAACAAAAAAGCGGCTCGAGGCGGAAGAAACGTCGAAACAGCTCAAGGAAGAAAAGGCCAGGGCAAAAGCCCAGGCCAAAGAAAAATCCGGGGCGGATGCAGAAGCAAAAGCTAAGGATCAGGTTGAATCCGGTGAGAAAGAAAAAAGCCAGACAAACGAATCAGAAGCAGGGGACAAAACACAAGAAACCGTAACGAAGCCTGCCGCCCCGTGAACCATCCCCCCTTTTAATCATCTATCTTGCTGACGGCGAATTGGCGCTGGTAGTAAAGGTTTTCCAAAAATAAAATACTCTGTGATTTACAATTCAGCCATTTTGATCTTGCGGATAATGTTCTGGCGGAGAATTTCCGGTTGGTCCGCTGTGTCAACTTTAAAGCAGCAGTTGTCGGGGATCTCTTTTATCTCTTCATACTGATTTTTCTGCTCTTGCAGGATTTCCCAGCGGCCGTCAGACGGATTGTCTTTGTCCAGTTTTCTTTTTTCCAGGCGGATTTTTACAACATCATCCGGGCAACTGCATTCAATAATATAAAATGGTACTCGAAGCCTTTCGGAAAGATTGACCGCCAGCGATCGATCAGAGCGATTTTTAAAAGACGCATCGATAACGACCGGTCTGCCCTGCTGAATTTTTTCGGCAGCCAGTTCGATGGCTTTTTCGTAAGTCTTTTGAGAAACATCAGGGGCGTAGATTCCCTGACCGAAAGATTCATGATGCTTTTCAGACGGTTGAATACGGAGCATCTCCTTGCGCAGAATGTCTGTACGAATTACATCTGCACCGAGGCGGGCTGCAATCCTCTGTGCCTGGTAGCTTTTTCCGGAACCGATCAGTCCCGCGGTGAGGATCAGGGCCGGCTTTTCCAAACGTGCTGCATATGTGTACGCCTGGTCAAAATATTTTGAAGCGGTTTTCTTGATTTCCGCGCGCTCGTTTTCGGGGATTTCTTTCTGGTCCAGGCGAAAACTGATGACTTTTCCACGGACGTAAGCGTAATAACACCGATAAAAATTCAAAAGAGCCTTTAAATCAGCATCCTCGGAATATCGCAGATAGGCGTGCACGAAATCCTCCGCCTGACGGGGATATCCGTTATAATCCAAGTCCATAGTCAGAAAGGCAACTTCTGCCGCCACATCACCATACCGGAAGCGCTCATTGAACTCTATACAATCAAAAATAATGATATCATCCGCAACGCAGATATGTTCCAGATGCAAATCACCGTGGCAGTCCCGAATTTTATGCTGCGCAATCCTTTTTTCCAGAAGATCTTTACTGGAGTCCAAAAATTTTTTCACATATTCCCTGATGAAGTGGAATTGATAAGCAGGAATAGTAACATCGATATACTTTTCGGTTTGTGCGAAGTTTTCGTCTGTATTGTGGCGGATGGTTTGAATGGATCCCATCGGGTCTATTTTACCGCCTGTCTCGGCTGTTTCATGAAAACGCGCCACTTTTTCAGCTACGGCATTCATAATTTTTTCATCGGCCTGGTTTTGTGCCAGAAGAATTTTGAGCATTTTGTCCAGGGGAAGCATTTTCATCCGGACGGCATATTCGATAACTTGGCCGGTTCCGTCCAGAGACAGGTTTCCACTGTTATCCTGCAGGACCGGAACAACATCCAGGTAAATACTCGGGGCAAGACGCCTGTTCAGACGAAGTTCTTCCTCGCAATAGAATTTCCTTTTTTCCAGTGTTGTGAAATCGAGGAATCCGAAATTGACGGGTTTTTTTACTTTGTAAACGTAGTTACCGGTAATAAAGACGTAAGAAATGTGTGTTTGGACAAGCTGGACCGATTGAGGTTTGTGCGGGTAAAAATCCGTCCGGGTCATGCTTTCGACGATGCTGGAATGATTCATATGTTTCTCCGTGAACAACGAACTGCAATCAGACATTTGTACGTTAAAGTATGGCAGAACCTTTAAAAAATGATTCGGAAATCATCAAGGCCCTATAATGATTTGGCCTTTTCTTTTCTTTACCGTAATCGCTTTTAGGATGCAGAAATTTTGTCCGAAATCCAGGCTCCGCCGGCCATTCTGCAGCCGCCAGAGACCCGTTGCGGCAAAATATCAGATTCATTTGAAGCAGACAGGTTATTTGGCTTCTTTGAAAAAATCTTCGACTTTTTTAAAATTTTCATCGACTGCGCTTTTCAGGTCTTCACACCCTTTTTTGTATGCTGTCATCCAGTCGGCAATTGCTTTCTTTCCTTCATCCGGAAATATCGGCGATTTTTCCCAGAATTTATTTACCATTCTTTCGGTTTGTTCCTGCAGTGCCTGCATGGCGCGGAAATTGTTGTCAAAGGCTGTTTTATTGAAAGCAACCATCTGCTTGGCGATTTGTTTCGGGTCCATTGTCACCTCCGATGTAAAAAGGTTCTGTCTTATTTTTTTCCTGATTTCTTTGTTTGCTGTTTTTCTGCGGCAACGAAGTAATCGGCTGCTTTTTTGTAGCTTTCATCAGCGGCTGCTTTGAAGTCATCGCGGCTTTTTTTATAGCTGGTGATCCATTCATTAATCGTCCTTTTGCCCTCTTCCGGGAACCAGACTGCTTTGTCCAGAATGTTTAGCATGAGTTTTTCGGCTTGATCCTGCAGTGCCGACATTGCGCTGAAACTGTTATCAAAGACATTTTTGTTGAATTCTATCATTTGCCTGGCCATCAGTTTTTGTTCCATGACGATATCCCTCCCTAAGATGTTGTTGGTTTATTGTTGAACGATTTGAGACTTTTGTGTTGTGAATAGTTTAGCGATTTAATTTTATTTGTAAAGGGTTTTTTATCAAACCGATTCCCTGTTTGTCTTTTTTAACCATTGATTCAGTTTCGCTTTTTCGTTTTCTGTCCATTTAGCGGAGAAGCGGACAGACAGGAAAGATTCATAAATCTTATCCATGGTTTTAACCGCGTTTTCAATCAGATAAATCCGCTCCAGCAGGGCTGCTGAAGGGTCCTCCGGGGATTCGGTCCAGTCTTTAACCGGCATTTTCATGGATTGGAAATAAAAGGTATCTGCTTTAAAATGAAACTCCCATTCATTCTGATCGCAGAGAAGCCTCATACAGGCTTCTTTCACTTTTTTACCCTGACGGATGGCTTCCTTGCCTTCAATAAGTTCGGCATGCAGACCCGAGCAGACAACACCCTGTGCGTATTCTCCTTCACCCGCCTCCAGAACGATTCGTTTGAGCAAATGCAGTTCCACTTCTTCATTCTTTGACAGGGCGATGTGGCCGCTTCTTTCTTCGGATTTAAACCATAGCCAGGTGAGAAATTCACGGCCGATCGATGAAATATCAGCTCCGTCAGCATTGTCCTGCGTTTTAATTTTAAGGATTGCCGGATGCTGCTGCGGCAGGATTCTTACAAGATTCAGAGAAAAGGTTTTTTTAAACAACTCCACAAAATCATCAGCGACTTTGTCTGACAGCGATGAAAAATATAATTTGTTCTGTCCCACCGCCCATAAAACATCATAGAAAGAAGGGACAGGATCGCTTTTGGACATGAGCTCCAGCCTGACCCGGTCTTTGATGCCTTCATTCATGGCTTTGCCGATTCGGGTTTGTTCGTGCTCGGCCAGAAATTTTCTCTGCTCTTCCATGAGGCGAACCTTCATCAGTTTCGGAGAAATCTGCTTGCGGTCAATTCTGAGAGAAAAGATCAGATAGTCGCCCAGCGCGTAGTTGGCTCCTTCAAAGTCAGCGTCGAGAATGTCCGTCAGTGAAACCCAGCCCATCCTTTTTTCTTCCGTGGCATTGCGTGCTTCCCGATAAGAGTTGCCCTTGATCCGGTTGCTGACAAAAGCATTGAAAGCCTGCGGCAGCTGTCCTTCCACGGAGAACTGCATAAAAGAGAAATTGCCCTTGATTAACCCCATTTTCTTCACCTCACAGGCGCGCACCGTATCGCATCGGGCGCTTCTCTGTCAAGGATTTATGTTCTAAGAATATCTTTATAAATCAAAGAGGTTACATTCATGTTTGAAAAAATTATCCATAGACAGCATCTTCTTTTTATGTTACGAAACCACGTCTTTTTAGGAGTTTTTCAGGATGAAAATTAAAAAAGTCGGCATCGTTGCCAACATTGAAAAGGAAAATATCGCTCAATTTGCCGGTTCCCTGAAAAAATGGCTGGAAAGCAGGGGAATTAAAGTTTTCCTGGAGGCGAACCTTGCAGTTGCTATTGGCGGTACAGGGGGATTCAAACTCCAGGACCTGGCCGCCCGGGCGAATTTGATTGCCGTTCTGGGAGGCGACGGCACCATGCTGCGCACAGCCCGATATATCGCGGAGCATTCCGTACCGATCGTCGGCATCAACATGGGAACTTTTGGGTATCTCACGGAAGTCAATTTGAACGAAACAAATGCGGCGCTGGAGCTCATTTTAAAAGGCGATTATCTGACGGAAAAAAGAATGATGCTCGATGTTAGGATCCGCCGGGGGAAAAGTGTCGTTGGTTCGGGCGTTGTGTTAAATGACGTGGTGATCAACCGCGGTAACCTGTCCCGCATTGTGGAGCTGGAGACCATGATCAATGACCGGTACCTGACCACCTACAAATCTGACGGACTCATTGTTTCCACTCCCACGGGGTCCACGGCCTACTCCCTTTCGGCGGGCGGACCGATTGTGTTTCCGGGGAAAGATTTGATCATTATCAATCCGATTTGTCCCCACACCCTGACCAACCGCCCTGTTATTATTTCTGAAACATCCACTTTGCAGATTACTTTGTGGTCAAAAGAAAGCGGTGCAACCGTGACGCTGGACGGCCAGGAATCTTACCGGATCAACTCCGGCGATGTTATGACGATACGAAAATCAAAATATTATACAAGACTGGTTCTTTCACCACACCGGGGTTACGGGGAGATCTTACGATCCAAACTGGGCTGGGGCAGTTTACCAACAGGTACCGGGAAAAGAAAAAATGCTTCATGATCTGAGCATTACCAACTTTGCCATCATTGATGAGCTTCATGTTTCATTCGCGGATGGTCTGAACATCATATCGGGTGAAACCGGAGCTGGCAAATCCATTCTCATCGGAGCCGTCAGCCTTCTTTTAGGAGACCGGGCAACAGCGGAAATGATTCGGACGAAGATGGATACCGCTACGGTGGAAGCTCTCTTTAACATCCAAAATAATAAACCGCTTCAGGAAAAGCTGACTGCGATGGGATTTTCGGCGGGTGCAGAACTTGTGATCCGTCGCGTGATTTCGCGCAACGGCAAAAACAGGGTGCAAATCAACGGACAGATGGCCACACTGGCCAATCTGGGCCGGATCAGCGAATCTTTGATTAACATCTGCGGGCAGCATGAACATCAGGTGATTTTATGTGCGGAAAATCACATTGATATCCTGGATGAATTCGGGGGCTGCCTCGGTGAGCGCAGGGCTTATGAAGACATCTATTTACGGCATCAGCAGATCTGTAGCCGGATCGAAAAGCTGGAAGAGGCGCGCCGTCATCGGCAGGAAAGAACCGATCTGATCGAGTTTCAACTTGCGGAAATCAAAAACCTCGATCCGTGTGCAGGTGAAGATACGGCGCTGGCTGAAGAAAAAAAAGTGCTGTCAAATATCCAGAAGCTTGCGGACTGGTCCGACCGGGCATACACCCTGCTTTATGAGGAAAGCGGCTGCATTAACACTCAGCTCAAAGAAGTGCTCACCCGGATTGATGATATTCAAAAGATTGATCCAAACTTAAAACTGTCCCTTCCCGACATGGAAAACAGTTATGTAACTCTGCAGGAAGCGGCATTGGTATTGCGTGATTATCGCGGGAAACTGATTTTTGATCCCGAGCGGCTTGCGGCGATTGATGAACGTCTGGATATGATCAACCGGCTGAAGCGAAAGCACGGAGGGACGCTGGAATCCCTGCTGGCCCGAAAGCGGGAAATGGAAGAAGAGTTGCCGCAGGTTTCCGGCGTGGAGGAAGAACTTCTGAGATTGCGGCAGGAAAAAGATGCGGCAGTCCGTGATTTGCGTCAAAAAGCCTTGGAGCTCTCGCAATTCAGAACACAGGCGGCGACGCGATTAAAAGAAGCGGTTGACGCCGAAATTCATGATTTGAATATGCCTCATGCCGGATTCTTTGTTCAGTTTTTGCGTTGCTGCACGGAGGAAGAAATTTCGTATGGTCCGAAAGGCGGCGATGTAATAGAATTTTATCTGACGGCAAATACAGGGGAAGAACCGAAAGCCTTGAACAGAATTGCTTCCGGCGGTGAACTGTCCCGCATCGTGCTGGCCCTGAAAAACGTTTTGTCGCAGACCGGATCGGTTGCCACGGTCGTGTTTGATGAAGTGGACAGCGGCATCGGCGGTGCCACGGCGGAAATTGTAGGCCGGAAATTACAGGATCTGTCCGCCCATCATCAGGTGATTTGCATTACCCATCTGCCGCAGATTGCCAGTTTCGGGGGCCGTCATCTGCGGGTCACCAAACAGGTGTCGGGAGGCCGGACATCCGCGATGGTGGAAGAGATTGACGAAAAGCAGAAAATAGAAGAGATTGGCCGGATGCTGGCAGGCGTGGATGTGACCGAAACCGCGAAAGACCACGCTCGCGAAATGCTTGCCGCCGCGAAAGCAGAGCGTGTTTCGCCCGGCAGAGGGAGGAGAAGACATGCTGAGAAAAGCGCGCATCAGTGACGTCAAAACCATTCACCGCATGATCAACCAGTCTGCGGCAAAAGGGGAAATGCTGTCCCGGTCACTGATGGATATGTATAATTCCGTACGGGACTTCATCGTTTACTATGACGAGAATGAACAGAAGATCGTCGGGATCTGCGCGATGAATATTATCTGGGAAAACCTGGCCGAAATCCGTTCTCTGTTTGTTGACGAGGCCTTCCGGAAAAAAGGCATCGGCAGGAAAATGGTTGAATTCTGCATTTCCGAAGCCATCACCCTGGATCTGTTTCGCATATTTTCCCTGACCTATAAGAAGGAATTCTTTGCCAGGCTGGGATTTAAGGAAGTGGACCGGTCCACACTGCCCGAAAAAATCTGGTCGGACTGTTTCCGCTGTCCCAAGTATCCTGATTACTGTGACGAAGTCGCGATGATGATCGAACTATGACACACCTGAAAATCGTTTTCTTCCTGATGCTGACGATGGTTTTGGTTTTCGCCGGATGTGCGCGCCGGGCTACCTATGAACCGAAAGCTCCCTTACCCGATGATCCTCTGGCTGCCATGGAAACATCCGGGCCGGGTTTCATTGACGATCTGGATAAAGAAACACTGGTTTTGGCGATTGAGAGAAGCCTTCGCTATTACGATGGTCGCGGGCGCAACCGGACCTTTAATCTGGCCGACCGATCCGTCGGGGCAAAGGAAATGAAAGACACGCTGGTCGCTTTTCGTGAGATTGTCCAATCCGATGTTTCGATGGAACAGAAGAAAAAACGGATTGAAGAAGAATTCATCATGCTCAAAGCGCCGGGGGAAAACGGAGACGGTTCCATCCTTTTTACCGGCTATTATGAACCACTGCTGGAGGGATCCCTTACACGGACGGAAAAATACAGGTATCCCCTATACCGGCCGCCTACGGATATCGTGATGGAAAAGGGATCAAACAATAAAATGAAAATCAGCCGGAGCGTGAACGGTAAGAAGGTCCCCTATTATACACGCCGGGAAATCGATGTTGATGGCGTACTCCGGGGAAAAGGACTGGAGCTTGTCTGGGTTTCTGATCCGGTCGAGCTGAACACTTTGCACACCCAGGGATCAGGCAAAATTAAACTGGAAGACGGAAGAATTCTGACAGTCAGCTATGCGCAAAACAACGGCAGACCTTTCAGTTCCGTCGCCCACAGCATGTTGAGCAAAAACAGAATCGATAAGAGAGACACGACATACCGCAACTTCAAAGTGTGGCTGAAGGGCAAAAGTGAGCAGGAACTTTATGAAATTCTGGGCGTCAACGAACGCTACATCTTTTTCCGCTTTGTGGATCATGAACCGGTTGGTTCCATGGGCGAGCCGGTGACACCGGCACGTTCGATTGCCACAGATCCGGATTATTATCCGCAGGGCGCTCTGGGATTCATCCGTTTGCGTAAGCCGGTATTTGATGACCAGTACAATGTGATCAGGCGTGTCAATTTTTCCCGATTCGTATTGAATCAGGACAAGGGATCGGCGATTCAAGGACCGGGCCGGGTCGACCTTTTCTGCGGATTTGGTCCGGAAGCACAGGCCACAGCGGGTTCTCTCAAGGAAAAAGGCGAATTATATTTTCTGCTCCGCAAATGACGGGGAAACGCTGTTCTGACGGGAACACAAGTAGGTCTCACCAAAAAATGAGGAACAAGTGATCTGACCGGTCAAGGATGCCTCGAAAAAATTTGTTCCAGGGTTTATAAACGGATGGACGAAGAAACGATTGATGAAATTCTGGATGGAAAGCTGAAAATATGTCAGAGCAGACGTGGCTACCGTTTTAATCTGGATTCGCTCATTCTGGCCCACTTTGTTTCTGTGAAGTCCCGGACCGTGAACCTTGATCTGGGGTGCGGCAACGGGGTCATGGCACTGGTACTGGCCGGCCGTTATGTCCATTCGAGATGGTACGGACTGGAAATTCAGCACGGCCTTGCCCTGATGGCGAAAAAAAATGTTGAGCTAAACGGAATGCAGCGGCGTGTAATCATCCATGAGGGAGATGCGCGGAACATCAAAAAAATATACAGCCCGAATTCTTTTGACACTATCGTTTTTAATCCACCCTACCGGAAGATTAATTCAGGCCGCATTAATCCGTTGCTGGAAAAGGCCATTGCCCGTCATGAAATCAGCGGATCGCTTGACTATTTTCTACAGGCAGCCCAGCATACGCTCAAACCCGGAGGCCGGGTGTTTACAATTTACCCGGCATCAAGAATGGTGGATCTGATCAGTCTGTTTCGCAAAAGGAAAATGGAGCCAAAGAGAATGAAGCTGGTTTTTTCCGATGCGTCATCCAATGCAGAGTTCGTTCTGGCCGAGGGACGCAGCGGTTCACGCGAAGAGATGAAAATGGAACCCCCTCTGTTTATTTATCAGTCTCCCTGTCAGTACACAGAAAACATGAAAAACATTTTCACCGAACTTTCTTTTCCATAAGCCGCCGTCTGCTGATTTCCGCTTTCATGACCCGCTGAACAATCTTTGCCAGTTCCGGATCGGCAAGTTTTCCCGTGCAGTCTGCAATCATTTTTTTGTCCCTTTCGCTGAGAGCGGCCGTGCCGGAAATGGACGCATTGCGCGGGTTGTTTCGGGGCGAGGGAAGATATCCGATGGTGAAAAGAATTTCCCTGACCACTGTTTTCCCCGCCAGTTCATTAAGCTTATTCCGGATGTCTTCTTTCATGAAATGAAGCTGCTGTACCCAGATGGAGGAGGTTGTTTTGACAAACAGCGTTCCCGCACGCCATCTGTCCGGTTGGGTTTGCGACGCAATTTGCTCGCCCACAGCCTCCGGCCAGAGCTTCATCAGGGTGTTTTCTTCCAGTTTGGCGCCCAGCCCCTTTTTTTTCAAAGAGGCAGACAGTATTTCGCCTATAGGCTGAAGACGGGTATGTGAATGCTTTCTTCGCATGTTTTTAAACGGCATAACTTAAAGGGTTGATCACGACGAAACAAAAACCGCCGGGTCGGCCCGGATTATTTTTTTCGGGACTGTCCCAGAATCTGCCGTAGCAGGGTGGATATTTCATCCAGTGTGAACGGTTTTTGAATGAAACCGTCACAGCCGCGTTCCATAATTCTGCTGGCCTGTCCGTTTAAACTGTAACCGCTGGACAGCAATACTTTGGCCTGAGGGTTGATCTTTTTTATTTCATCGAAGACATCTGAGCCACTCATGTCCGGCATCACCATATCGAGCATGACGAGATCAATCCGTTGATGATTTTCTCTGTATAGGTTCACTGCCGTGGAACCGTCGGAAGCAGTGATGACCGTGTAACCCATGGTTCTCATCATGTCGCTGGCCACGTTAAGCACCATGGTTTCATCATCAACCAGCAGAACCGTCTCCGTACACAGGATGTCGCCGGCAACGTCCAATTCCCGGTCTTCATCTTTTTGATCATCGGGTGTGGAGGCGGGAAGATAAATATTGAAGGTTGTCCCCTTGCCTTTTTCCGAGTAGACATTGATGAAACCGTTGTGGTTTTTAATGATGCCATAAACCGAGGCCAGCCCCAGTCCTGTGCCGTGTCCCATCTCCTTCGTTGTAAAAAATGGTTCAAAAATTCTTTCCTTTGTTTTTTCATCCATCCCGATTCCTGTATCCGTTACGGAGATTTTGACATACCGGCCTTTTCTTTTACCATAGGCTTTAAATCGATCTTCGTCCAGAAGGATGTTCTTTGTTTCAATGTAAAGATCGCCACCGTCGGGCATTGCCTGCCAGGCATTGACGAACAGGTTCAGGAGAACCTGTTCGATCTGTCCCTGATCGACATCTGTCGGCCAAAGGTCTTTTTCAAGGTTGCGATGGATACGGATTTCTTTTTTCGTGCGGCCGATGGTTTTCGATGTTTTCTCAATTAAGGTATTCAGGTCCGCCCGTTTGACTTCGTATTTGCCGCCCCGGGCAAAACCGAGCAATTGTTTGGTCAGGTTGGCTCCGCTTGTAACCAGGGTTTCAATCGTCTTGATGTGTTCATAAAGATGCTCATAGTGGATGTCATTTTTATTCAGCTTCAGCAGAGACAGGGAAGTGTGTCCCTGGATACCCATCAAAAGATTATTGAAATCATGAGCGATGCCGCCCGCGAGGGTCCCAATGGATTCCATTTTCTGGGCCTGCAACAGTCTCGTTTCCGTTTTTTTCTGCTTTGTGATGTCGCGCATGAAGTTCAGCGTGGATGTTACGCCTTCCCACTGGATTGCCACACTGTCTGCCTCCACCCAGATGGTTGATCCTTCTTTGGTTTCAATCCGGAATGTGTAATGATTTGCTGATTCGTATCCCTGAAGGATGGCTTTCTGGCGGTTAAAGACCATTTCCCGGTCTTCGGAGATCATCAGGTTGATAAAAGAAATCAGTTTCAGATCTTCAAGCGGATAACCGATCATTTTTTGTGTGCTGTTATTGGCGTAGCTGATTTTTCCGTTGGTGACAATAAAAATGGCCTCGCTGGAATATTCAATCAGCTGACGATACTTTTCCTCGGACTTTTCCAGAGCTTCTTCCAATTTTTTGATCTTTGTGATGTCTCTGGATACAACGGATACAGCAGTAATTTTCATCGGGTCGGTGGAATCTTTAACCGGGCTGAAGGTACGAAGCAGATATCCGCCGTCTTCCGGATGCTGATACTCGTCGTGAATCGCGATGCCTGTTTCAAAGACGGTCTTTACTCTGGCTTCAAACTGTTCGCTTTGCTGGGGGGAATGAACATCTTTATAAGAAAGGCCGGTATAGCCGGTTTCCGGTATATTCAGCCGCTGTGCATGAATTTGATTCATGAAGAAGTAGCGCCCGTTTCCATCAACAATATACAGGGAGTCGCTGGTCGAATCAACGAGTTTACGGCACTGGTTCTCAAGCCTGCTCTGCTCGTGCAGGGTTTCTTTTAATTTAGCGATTTCCTGTTCAAGCTCTGCGTAAGTCGGCTTTACATTCATGGACAGACCGGTTGTTAGATGATTTTTTTGAATTCTTGAGCAAAAACAGCATATATCCGCTGATCAAATAAAACATGGCGGATGAGTTGAATCCCGGTGTTCTCACGGGCAAATTCAATACACGTTTTTAATGCCAGATGTGCGGCTTCGTGAATCGGATAGCCGTAGACTCCGCAGCTTATCGCCGGAAAAGAGATGCTTTGCAAGCCTTTCCGGCAGGCCAGTTTCAGGCTGTTTTGATAAGCCGAAGAAAGCAGCCGGGCCTCATTTTGCGTGCCGCCGCGGTAGATGGGTCCTACGGTATGAATAACATAACGCGCCTTGAGGTTGCCACCGGTTGTCATGACAGCTTCGCCGGTCGGGCATCCTCCGATCTGACGGCATTCCTTCATAATTGCCGGTCCGCCGGCCCGGTGGATGGCGCCGTCCACACCGGCCCCCCCGGCTAAACGGCTGTTGGCGGCGTTGACAATGGCATCCGTTTCTTCCTCGGTGATGTCACCTGTTACCAGTTCAATGATTGTCTGATTGAATGTGGACTTCATTTTGTCTCACTTTCCGGGAACCGCATTTCCTTCCCCGTAAACAAGCATTCGGTATGTCTTTTCAATCCGGTCCCAGTTTTCTTCGCGGTCCATCGACCAGTAGCGGCCAATGACGGATACGACCTGTCCCAGTTGCAATGACAGGCATTTTTCTTCCACCTGCTGAATATAACGGGCTCCGCTTTGAGCCTGTTCGCCGCGTCTGCCCAGCATAGAGTGAATGAAAAGCCGGGAGACCTGAAGTTGTTTCGCCATATCCATCAAGGCGAAAAGATGTTCGATGGAGCCGTGAGAACTGAAGAAGGAAACAATCCCCATCAGGTGCACAGAACCGCCTTTTTGGTTGGCCAGTTTCATGGTATTTTGAAAAGCCGGGTTTTGATAAAAATCACTGTTTGCGATGGATTCATCAATACGGAGGCGGTCGGAATAGATACGACGTCCCGCGCCAATGTGCATATGTCCCGCTTCTGAATTGCCGACGGTTTTCGGCGGAAGTCCCACGTCAACGCCCGATGCGGAAAGCTGTGCTGACGGGTAACTCTTCATCAGTTTATCCATGACCGGTGTTTCGGCGCAGGCAATCAGATTGCCTTTCGTGTTTTCACAAAGCCCCCACCCGTCAAGAATCAAAAACAATAATCGCTTTACAGGCGCGCAGGAATTCTTGCTTTGTTCAAGAAGCGAAACCCCTGTCATCGTCGGGGGTGCAGGCAGACCGAAGAGATCCAGAACCGTTGGGGCGACATCGATCAGGGATCCCTGAGCCTTCAGCGTCAATTCTCTGTCGGGGTGAAGAACGAGAAACGGAACGGGACTGTCCGTGTGTCCGGTGTCCACACCGCCGTCAGGATAGAGCCATTTTTCAACCGTTCCATGATCGGCTGTAACAATCACCGCAATTTCCTGTCGCAGTGCCTCGTCAATGAGGAGACCGGTGTGCCGGTCGACTGCCTGAATTGCGCGAAGAACGGCCGGTTCATTTTCAATATGGCCTACAACATCCACATTGGGGAAATTCACCAAAATGAAATTACAGTCTGGATCTTTGATTTTGGCGATGGCCGTGCGGGTGATGTCTGCGATGGACATTTCCGGAGCTTCATCAAACAGTTTGACGTCTTTGCGTGTTGGAATAATGATTCTTTCCTCTCCGGGCAAAAGATCGGCTTTCTTGCCGTTGAAAAAATAACCGACATGAACGGCTTTTTCCGCTTCTGTGATTTTTGCCTGGGTCAACCCGTGAGCGGCAATGACATCGCTCAGGGTATCGGAAAGAGTTCCCAGGGGTTCAAACGCGACCTGGACGTTCAACCCTTTTTGATACTCAATCATGGTTGCAAAATTTACGGCAAGGTTGGGATCAACGGGGAATTCCCGGAAGGTGTTTTCGGTCAGGCTGCGGGTCAATTCGATTTCGCGTTCGCCCCGGATGTTGTAAAAAATAACGGAATCACCTGATCGGATGCGTCCTGCGGGGGCCATGTTCTGATCCACGAGAACCAGCGGGGAGAGCGTTTCGTCTTCTTCGTTGCGGGAATAGGCGCTGCAGACGGCGCCTGACATTGGAAAATTTACATCACGACCCATGAAAACACCAGTTTATCCGTTTGAAGTCTTTATTTTATTTCATGACTATCTAACGAAATAATCCCAAAGTGTAAAGGGGAAAAATTCTGTTTTGTGGTTGAAAAGGCCTTTAAACTTGAAAATTCTTCCCTTCAATGATAAGAATTTTAAAGAAATTTTTGAAGGATTTAACATGCAGATAGGCAGTGCGTTAAAACAGGATGTGCATGATATTTTGTGCGAAGATCTTCTGCGGGAACGAGCGGCCGTTTTGAGCCGGGCGGGCTTTGCTGTGGAAAATGCACTGCAGCAGGTGATCAGGATTAATCAGCGGATTGAGGAGAAAATGAATGAGCTGCGGACGCATCGGAATGATGTGTCCCGCCGGAAGGACCTGACGGATCAAGTGACGATATTGGAAGAAATCAACACCATTATCGATCAGTACAATACGGCCTGTCAAAAAGCTGAACTGCAGTATTATTATTTTATCGTGACTCGTGAAGCCCTGGGGCTCAGAAGGCATGAAATGGTTCGACAACTCTATCAGATCCCTCCGAAAAAGAAAAAAATACAGGCTATTTGATGGATAGATACAAAAAGCAGCGCATGCGGATGGTCGAGACGCAGATCCGTGCCCGTTCAATCAGCGATACCCGTGTTTTGAAAGTGATGGAAACCGTCCCGCGGCATCTTTTCGTGGATGAAGGTTTAATTGATCAGGCATACAACGATAATCCGCTGCCCATCGGAGAACACCAGACCATTTCCCAGCCGTATATCGTGGCTTTAATGACAGAAGCTCTGGAGTTGAAGGGGCGGGAACGCGTTCTGGAGATCGGAACAGGTTCAGGTTACCAGACGGCGATTTTAGCAAAACTGGCTGACCGGGTTTTTTCCATCGAACGGGTGGCTTCGCTGGCCACGCGGGCAAGAAAAATTCTGGACAGGCTCAACTGCTACAACGTCGCTATTCGTGTGGGAGATGGTTCTTACGGCTGGAGAGAGGAAGCACCTTTTGACGCGATCATTATCACTGCCGCAACTCCGCAAATTCCTTCGTTTCTGGCGGAACAGCTTGCCCCGGGAGGCAGGTTTGTCGTTCCGGTCGGCAGCCGTGACGTTCAGACTTTGTATAAACTGACGCGATCTGCGGACAATCCTTCCGAAATGAAAAAGGAAGACCTGGGCGGCGTTCGCTTTGTCAGTTTGATCGGGGAGAGTGGATGGAAATCCTGATCCGACAGATTTGTGCCCGTTTGTCCAAAAAGTGGAAAAGTTGGTTCCTTTTTTTCTTCATGACGGTTTTCAGCTTGTCTTTACTGATTGCCTGCACAGGACCGCAAGTTCAAAAAGAACCGGCAAAAGGCGTGTATCATATTGTCAAAAAAGGTGAAACGGCTTACAGCATATCACGGGCTTATTCGATCAGCCTGCAGGAACTGGCAAGAATCAATAACATTAAAGATGTCTCAAATATCAAGGTAGGTTCTGTTATTTTTATCCCCGATGCCGTCTACAGGATAGATGACGTGATGGCGGCCGCTAAAACAGCCGATACGGATAGTCGCAGAAGCACTCTCTGGCGGGAGGAAAAAGTTTCAGGGCGTGAAAAAACATCCGCGCCGGTTTTGAACGGACCATCCGATACCGGACCCGGAGAGAAACCATCCCAAACCCCGTCAGACACGGATGGAGCCTATGAAGACAAACGCCCAACAGTCGAAACAAGTGATCAAACCTATCCGGATAATAGCAAACTGGCATGGCCAGTCAAGGGAAAGGTAAAAACAGGTTTCGGGATTCAGCCGAACAAAACCTACCACAACTGGATCAAGATTGCCTGTCCGGCGGGAGCACCGGTAAAAGCGGCTGCCAGGGGGACCGTTATTTTTTCAGCTCATTTGAAAGATTTTGGAGAAACCATCATCCTCCGCCATTCAAATGGTTTTGCAACGGTTTATACACATCTCAAGAAAAGACATGTTGTGGCGGACCAGGCTGTTAAAAAAGGTGAAACCATTGCTTTGGCCGGAGAGAAAGATGAAAAAGGGGAGGTCTATCTTAATTTTGAAATCCGTCGTAACGGTAAGGCACAGAATCCTCTGCCGTATCTTCCCTGAAAGCATAAAGGCCTCTTTGTTGCTCGCATTTCTGAAGCATTTCAGTAAATTGTATTAATCATTGACTAATTGAATGAAAAGTGGTAATCTACTACGTTATTACGGAAAGGCAGGGGAATGTAAAATGTTTAAAGTAGGTGATTTGGCGGTATATCCGGCTCAGGGGGTCGGAGTTATTGAAGCCATTGAAAATAGAGAAGTTATGGGGAAGAAACAGCCCTTTTATGTCATGAAAATCATGGGAAACGGCATGAAAATCATGATTCCGACCAGTTCTGCCAAGGCTGTTGGGCTGCGTGAAGTTATTCTGGAGAAGGAAATCCCGAAGGTCTATGAAATACTCCGCAACAAAGATGTTACCATTGATAAACAAACCTGGAACAAGCGCTACCGGGAGTATCTGGAAAAGATCAAAACCGGTTCTGTTTTTGAAATTGCCAGTGTTTTAAGAGACTTATTCATTTTGAAAAGCGACAAGAATCTTTCCTTTGGAGAGCGGAAGATGATGGACACAGCGAAGAATCTGCTGGTCAAGGAAATCTCTGTCGCAACGAATGCACAGGAAGCCAAAGTTGAACGTGATTTGCAGATGATTTTTACTGTGCAATAAAGTTTTACAATAATTAACTTATGCTCTTTGAAAACTGAAAAAGGATGAATCGGATTTCCTGATCCAGGGAATAAAAATACCTCCATTTTGAAGAAGTGTTTTTTTAAGCAGGATTATATTTATACATTCATAGATTTTAATTTGATAGAAAGGAGGTGAATCGATTGATCATAAGAGCATTATTAGTTTTAGCCTGTTCTGTAAGTGGTTATTTTATCGTTTTTTATTCGGCGGCGCCAGGCAGTTCATATGCTTATTTGCAGGGAGTTGTCGGCTTTATTATAGGTTTAGTCATTGCGCTGCTCGTCATCCGGGTGGAAAAAGACATCCGCAAGCTTTCTCTGAAGGTCATTGCGGGCGGTGTCATTGGCATGGTCGTCGGTTTGCTGATCGCCTTAATTCTTGGTTTTGGCCTGAATATGGTCATCAAGATTACACAGGATCAGCAGGTCGTCCCGTGGATTTATTTGCTCCTGACAGGCATTCTGGGATATCTGGGGCTTGTCCTCGGATCGAAAAAAGCCGAGGAGTTCTCTTTCCGCGCAGTCGAAAGCAAGCATGCTGTTGATCACCGTCTGTTGGATACCAGTGTCATTATTGACGGCAGAATCGCTGATATTTGCGATACGGGGTTCATGGACGGGGAACTGATCGTGCCGCGTTTTGTCCTGAATGAACTGCAGTTTATCGCGGATTCCTCGGATTCCATGAAGCGTTCCCGGGGCAGACGTGGTCTGGATGTTCTCAACAGGATGCAAAAAAGTTCGTCCATCAATATTGAGATCGTTGAACAGGATTTCCCGAAAATCAAGGGAGTGGACGGCAAACTGGTGGCGCTTGCCCAGAAATTAAACGCCAAACTGCTGACCAATGATTATAACCTGAACAAAGTTGCAGAGTTGCAGGGCGTACGGGTGCTCAATGTCAACGAACTGGCCAATGCCATGAAACCGGTGGTGTTGCCCGGAGAACAGATGCTGGTCAAAATCATCCGCGAAGGCAAGGAACAGGGGCAGGGTGTCGGTTATCTGGATGATGGAACCATGATTATCGTGGACAGCGCCCAGAAAATGATCAATATGACGGTGGAGGTTGTCGTTACGAGCGTGCTGCAGACGACAGCCGGCCGGATGATTTTCACGGAACTGAAAGAGGCCGCCGAAAAGAGAACGAACAATTCATAACGGATATTTCTGCTGTCTTTTTGGCCGGAAAGAAAATACCTTTGGCGAACGGGCCCGGGAAAATGATTCTCCGGGCCCGTTTCATTATAGGAATCACCATGAAAACAGTAGCAATCATTCCAGCAGGCGGTGCAGGAAAAAGACTGGGGCTTGAGGTTGCCAAGCAGTATCTTCTGCTGGATTCATCGCCCATGCTGGTTCACACGCTCCGTGTGTTTCAGATGACGGAAATGGTTTCTGCTGTTGTTCTGGTGGTGCCGAAGGAAGATGAAGCGTCCGTCCAAAAGCAGATTGTTGAAAAATACGGTTTGACAAAAGTAATATCTATTGTAGCCGGAGGCAGGGAGCGCCAGGATTCGGTACGGAACGGTCTGCAGGCGGTTCCCGGAACATGTGACGTTGTGATTGTGCACGATGGCGTTCGTCCTTTTGTTACCCCGGATATGGTCCGACGGGTCGTTGCCGCGGCGGCTGAATACGGCGCCGCCTCCATTGGGGTTCCGGCCAAAGACACGATCAAGGAGACAACCGTCGAAAACATTGTGACAACAACTTTGCCGCGTCAAAATCTGTGGCAAACGCAAACCCCTCAGGCTTTCAGGTATGATGTCTTGTGCCGGGCTTATGCGGAAGCCCAAAGAGATCATTTCTATGGGACAGACGATGCGTCCCTCGTTGAGCGAACCGGCGTTAAAGTCCGAATGGTTACCGGTTCGCATGAAAACATCAAAATCACAACCCCCGAAGATTTGTTGATGGCGGAAGCACTGATGGAGAATAAAAGAAAAGAAAAAATGACTGTCCGCAGTGGACTGGGGTATGACAGCCATCGGTTTTCACCGGGCAGGAAGCTCATTCTCGGAGGAGTTGAAATTCCCTTCGATCATGGCCTGCAGGGACATTCAGATGCGGATGTCGTGCTTCACGCCGTCTGCGACGCGCTTTTAGGCATGGCCGGGGCGGGGGATATCGGCAGGCATTTTCCGGATACGGATGAGGCTTATAAAAATATCTCAAGCCTTATTCTTTTGGAACGGGTTTGGCAGATGATCACGGCAAATGGATTCAGTGTCAATAATATTGATGTAACGGTCATGATGGAAAAACCGAAACTGGCGCCCTACGCCGGAGCCATGGCGTCCAATATTGCCGGAACTTTGCATATTCCGGAGCCAGCCGTCAATATCAAGGCCAAAACAAATGAAGGCATGGGATTTGTGGGACGAGGGGAGGGTGTGGCCGTGCTGGCCATAGCCACCGGCATGGAAAGGATGAAGAATGGCTGACAGGCCCAGGGTAAGATTCGCGCCTTCACCCACGGGTGAACTGCATGTGGGAAACGCACGTACGGCTCTGTTTAACTGGCTGTTTGCCCGTCATCACGGTGGCCGTCTGGTCCTGCGGATAGAAGATACGGATGAATCCCGCAGTTCAGTGTCCTATCAGGTCAGTCTGGTCGATGATTTGAAATGGCTGGGTCTGGATTGGGATGAAGGCCCGGAAAAAGACGGAACGTACGGGCCTTATAAACAGAGCGAGCGGCTCGATCTATACACAGAACATCTGAAAAAGCTCATGGATGCGGATCTTGTCTACCCCTGTTACTGCACGGAGGAAGAACTGGAAGAGGAGCGTCAGTCGCTCATATTGAGCAAGCGAATGCCACGTTACATGGGGAAGTGCCGTAACCTCAGCGTCAGCGAGCGTGATGCACTGGCCGCAAAGGGCAGAAAGCCCTCCTGGCGTTTTAAGGTGCCACAAACAACTGTCGAATTCAACGATCTGGTTCGGGGATCAATCCGGTTTGAAGGTGAATCCATCGGTGATTTCATCATCGTCCGCTCCAACGGCATGCCGGCCTACAACTTTGCAGTGGTCATCGACGATCATTTAATGGCAATCACGCACGTGATCCGCGGTGAAGACCACCTGTCCAACACGGCCCTGCAGATCATGCTTTACCGGGCTTTCGGTTTTGAACCGCCGGTGTTCGCCCATCACTGCCTGATTCTGGGCAAAGACCACGCCAAACTCAGCAAACGTCACGGTTCCGTGTCCGTTGGCGAATTCCGCATGAAGGGATATCTTCCGGCAGCGCTGGTGAACTATCTCGCGCTTCTGGGCAGTTCGTTTGCCGAGGCCCGTGAAGTGATGTCCCCTGCTGAAATGATTGAAGCGTTTTCCCTGGAGCGTGCATCGAAAAGTGGCGCGGTTTTTGATGAAGAGAAGCTCCGCTGGCTTAATGCCATTTACATTCGAAACCTGACGGTCGATGATTTGTCAAACAGGCTCTGGCCTTTTTTGCGCCGTGCCGGTTATCAGCCGGAAAAACTCGATCCCTCGTGGATGAAGCAAATCATCGAAACCGTGAGGGACGAATTGACGGCGCTGGCCGATATCGGGGAACACATTGCAATATTTTTTGACGGCAGGCATCGGATGACCTCTGAGGCTGCACAGATCCTCGATTCTGCAGGCGCGAAAAAAGTGGTTCTTGCTTTTGGTGAATATCTGGAATCTGCGGTGGGATCGCCGATAGAAATGTACGCGGCGGCAATCAGACATGCCAGGGAAAAATCCGGGCTTAAGGGCAGGGATTTATTTATGCCGGTGAGGGCGGCGCTTACCGGAAAAGTTAAGGGCCCCGAGCTGGAGAGGGTATTTGCCGTTATAGGAAAAGAATCTGCGGTCAAAAGGCTGAAACAGGCGTATCCATGACCCGATGTCTTCATGGTTGCATCCGGTAAAAAAGAGCATCCTTTTGTAACGAAACCTCAGGGAGCAGTATTTTGAAAAAGAACAAAACCAGTTTCTTTTGTCAGCATTGCGGTTATATGTCGCCCAAGTGGCTGGGTAAATGTCCGTCCTGCAACGGCTGGAACTGTTTTGCCGAGGAGCTGGTTTCCGAGCCGGATTCGGGTGGGCGTGCCCATATGTCTTTTGACGGTAAGCCGCTGCCCATCGAAGAGATTTCGGCCGATGAAGGCGAGCGGATGCTCACCGGCATTGCAGAGATTGACAGGGTGCTGGGCGGTGGCATCGTAAGCGGTTCCGCTATTCTGATCGGCGGTGAACCGGGGATCGGCAAATCCACGCTGATGCTTCAGGTCATGAAAAATATTGCCTCCGGAGGAAGCAAGGTTCTCTATGTTTCCGGAGAGGAATCCGCTCATCAGATCAAACTTCGCAGCAACCGGATTGATGCAGCTGCCAAGGATCTGCTGGTTCTGGTGGAAGTGTCCCTGGAAAAAATCCTCGACCATGTGAAAAAAATTGACCCGGCCATCGTGGTGATTGATTCCATTCAGACCATGTATTCGGGTGATCTGTTGTCGGCACCGGGGAGCGTCGGGCAGGTACGTGAAGCCTCATCAAGGCTCATTCTTTCGGCCAAAAAAAACGGAATTCCTGTATTCCTCATCGGTCATGTCACCAAGGACGGTTCCATTGCCGGGCCAAAGGTTCTTGAACACATGGTGGATACCGTTCTCTATTTTGAGGGAGATGCCGGACACACCTACCGGATTATCCGAAGCATCAAAAACCGTTTCGGCCCCACCAATGAAATAGGCGTTTTT
>Ga0116154_10000599_pt1 | contig 39715 bp, 40 predicted proteins | sample AD_UKC030_MetaG_FD_89898 | JGI IMG/M metagenome (GOLD analysis project Ga0116154, IMG submission 89898) | Active sludge microbial communities of municipal wastewater-treating anaerobic digesters from USA - AD_UKC030_MetaG | ecosystem: Engineered > Bioreactor > Anaerobic > Digestate | place: USA... | reverse complement strand
CCTGCCCAAGGGCCACATCAACTCCTTCCGCGGCACCGGCCTCGAGGCCCTGCTCCGCGCGCGGATGGTCGACCGCCTCGTCGTGATGGGCATGATGACGAACATGTGCGTCGAGGCCGCGGCGCGGCAGGCCGTCGACCTGGGCTTCGACTGCACGGTGGCCGCGGACGCCTGCGCCGCCCGCGCCTGGAGCTGGGGCGGCCGCGCCGTGGACGCCGCCGACGCCCACGCGGCGGCCCTCGCCGCCATCGAGTTCGGCTACGCCAAGGTCCGCCTGGCGGACGAGATCGTTGCTTCCCTGGAAGGCTGACATGCTCAAGATCGCGTACGTGGGCGGCGGGAGCCGCGGCTGGGCCCGCAAGCTCATGGTCGACCTCGCGCTCTGCCCCGAGCTCTCGGGAGAGGTCGCGTTGTACGACATCGATATGGCCTCGGCCAGGGCCAACGAGGAATTCGGCGCCTGGGTCCAGTCGCGGCCCCAGGCGGTCTCGCGCTGGTCCTATCGCGCGGAGCCCGAGCTCGGCGCGGCCCTCCGGGGGGCCGACTTCGTGGTCATCTCGATCCAGCCGGGCAGCCTCGAGTGCATGGGCGCCGAGATAGCCGCGGCCGAGCGGGCCGGCATGTTCTTCCCCGTGGGCGACACGGCCGGGGCCACGGGCCTCGTCCGGGGCCTGCGCGCCGCCGCGGCCTACGAGGGCCTCGCGCGCGCCATCGCCTCGGAGTGCCCGCGAGCCTGGGTCATCAACTACACGAACCCCATGACGATCTGCACGAGGACCCTCACGCGCGTCGAGCCCTCCCTCCGGGCCTTCGGCTGCTGCCACGAGGTCTTCGGCACCCAGGCCCACCTCGCCAAGGTGGCCGCCGCCGAGCTCGGCCTGACCGCCCCGCCCCCCCGCTCCGAGATCGCGGTCAACGTCCTGGGGATCAACCACTTCACCTTCGTCGACCGCGCCTCCTACCGGGGAGAGGACCTCCTGGCCCTCCTCCCCGGCTACATAGAGAGGACCGGCGGCCGGCGCGAGCGCGCGCGCGCGGAGGTGGAGGCTGCCGGGGACTGGTTCCAGGACCTCTGCCGGGTCAAGTGGGAGCTTTTTACGCGTTGGGCGATACTGCCGGCCGCGGGCGACCGCCACCTCGTCGAGTTCCTCCCCGGCTTCACCCGCTCTCCCGAGGAGCTGTTCCGCTGGGGCGTCATCCGCACCCCCGTGAGCTGGCGCGTCGCCCGCTGGGCCGAGGCCCCCGGCATAGCCGCGCGGACCATGGCCGGCGAGCTCCCCTTTCCCTTCGACGCCTCGGGGGAGGAGGGCGTGTCGCAGATGAAGGCCCTCCTCGGCCTGGGGGACCTCGTCACCAACGTCAACCTCGAGAACCGCGGGCAGATGCAGGGCCTGCCCCTGGGCGCGGTGGTCGAGACGAACGCGCGCTTCGCCCGCGGACGCGTCGAGCCAATCGCCGCCGGCCGCCTGCCTCCCGGCCCCGCCGAGATCGTCGCGCGCCACGCGGCGAACCAGGAGGCGATCGTCGAGGCGGTCCTCGCGAAGGACCTCGACCTCGCCTTCTCGGCCTTCTACAACGATCCCGCGAACAGCCTGCCGGTGGACGAGTCCTGGGCCCTCTTCAAGGAGCTGCTCTCCTTCAGCGCGCCCTGGCTCCCGGGCTGGAAGCTCCCCTAAGGCCGGAGCGCTCCGGCGAGGGGCTCGGGGAGCCCTGGCGCTCGCCGCTCACCGCTCCGCGCGCCGCCGGGGCCTAGGCTCCCTGGAAGAGGAGCCAGGAGGCGAGGATCCTCGCCGTGGACCAGAGCCCCGCGGCCTCCCGGCCGCGGTCAGGGCGAGGGCCAGGGCGACGAGGAGCCGCGCTCTCGGCGGCCGCCTCGGCGCGGCCTCGGGGCCGCTCGCGGCCGCCCCGCTTCCGGCGGCGCCGCGGCCGCGGAGGGCCGGCGAGGCGACGAGGGCGGCTGCCGCGGTCCAGAGGGCCGAGCCCGCGAGCCGGAGGAGCCCCGGCCGGGAGCCGAGCGCGCCCTGGAGGGCGAAGCCGGCCCGGGCGGCGAGGGAGCTCAGGAGCCCGAGCCTGCCGAGGGCCATGAAGGCGCCGAGGGCGACGAGGAAGAGGCCCGAGCCGATCCGCAGGCCCGAGCCGTGGCGCTTGAGCCAGGACATGAGGGGCGTTAGGCGCTCGAAGAAGAGCCCGACCGCGAGGAAGGGGAGGGCCAGGCCGAGGGAGTAGGCCCCGAGGAGGGCCGCCGAGCGGAGGGCGTTCCCCTCGCCCGAGGCGAAGAGGAGGACCGAGGCGAGGATGGGCCCCACGCAGGGAGACCATCCCGCCGCGAAGGCCAGGCCGAGGAGGAAGGCTCCCGCGTGGCCCCCGCCGCCCGCCTTCGGGTGGAAGCGGGCCTCGAGGTTCAGGACCTTCGCGAAGTCGAAGACGATGTTGAGCCCGAGGAGGGCGACGAGGATCCCGGCAGCGGCGTTCAGGGCCGCCGGGAGGCCGCCCAAGATGCTCCTCGCCCCCGAGAGGACGAGGCTCAGGGCCACGAAGACCAGGGTGAAGCCCGCGGCGAAGGCCGCCGTCCGCGAGGCTATCCTCGCCCGTCCCGCCCCCGAGCGTATGCCCGCGAGGCTCTCCCCGGATACGAAGGAGAGGTAGCCGGGGATGAGGGGGAGGACGCAGGGCGAGAGGAAGGAGAGGAGGCCGGCCCCGAAGGCCGCGCCCAGGGCCGGGGCCGTCATCGGGAGGCGAGCTCCGCGAAGAAGGCCAGGACCTCGGGCGTGGCGTACTCGCGGCCGCCGACCGTGTAGGCGATGATGCGGCCGTCCTTGCCGACGATGTAGGTCGTCGGGATGGACCTGACCCCGTAGGTCCCCCCGGCCCTGCTCTTGGGATCGAGGTAGACGGGCAGGCGGTAGCCGCTCTGGGCGACGAAGTCGGCCACGGTCTGGCGGCTCTCTCCCAGACTCAGGGCGACGAGGGCGAAGTCCTTGTCCTTGGTCTTCTCCCAGAGGGTCTGGATGTCGGGCATCTCGGCCCGGCAGGGCGGGCACCAGGTGGCCCAGAAGTTCAGGAGGACGGCCTTGCCCTTGAGGTCGGAGAGCTTGGACTTCTTGCCGTCCAGGCCCTCGAGCTCGATCTCGGGGGCCGCGAGGGGGGTGGAGTAGACCTGGAAGCCGAGGGCGGCGAGGCGCTCGGCGTACCAGGGCTTGGCGGCGGGGGCGGCGGCCAGTCCGAGGGGGAGGGCCAGGAGGGCGAGGGCGAGGTGGAGCGTTCCGGGACGATGGCGCACGGCGGTTCTCCTCGGGATGGAATATCTAGAAAATACTATATTCCATCCGCGGGCTCAACCGGAAAAGGCCGGCTCAGGCTTGCCCCGCCGGGCTCCGCGGGTATATCCTCCGCCGCGACCGGAGGATAGCAGCATGATCTTCGATTCCATCGCCAACCGCCCCCTCTATCGCGGCCTCGGGGCCGACCTCGACCTGGCCCTGGACGCCCTCGCCGCGCTCGCGGCCGAGTACGCCTCCTCCTCCGGCGCGGGCTTCGAGTCGGGGAAGAAGATCGTCCTCGCCGAGGACGGGCGGGGCCCACGGGTCTGGTATACCCTCCAGGAGTACCGGACCAAGGGAAGCTCCGACTGCGTCCTCGAGGCCCACCGCGCCCACCTCGACATCCATCTCTACCTCGCCGGCCAGGACGGGATCGGCATCGCCCGGACCTCCGCCCGTCGCGTCACGGCGGCCTACGACGCCGAGAAGGACTGCAGCCTCCACGAGCCGCCCGAGGGGATGCCGATCCTCGTCGCCGGCCCGGGGGACTTCCTCGTCTGCTTCCCCGACGACGCCCACATGCCCATGGTCGCCGGGAAGGGCCGGGAAGGGCCGGTGCGGAAGGCCATCTGCAAGATCCGCCTCTAGCGGCCGGGGCCCGACTCTTCCCTTCGGCCCGCGCCGCGGAGTATATTCTGGAGACATACCCAGCCAAGGAGAGCCCATGAGCATATCGAGCCTGCGCCGCCGCTTCCAAGAGGAGGAGGACGAGGAGCCCAAGAAGCAGGCCAAGCCCGAGGAGGCCCTCGCCGAGCGCTTCCTGAAGACCAGGACCATCCTCCTCGCCGGGGAGATCGACAAGGACCAGGGCGAGAAGGTCATCCGCCAGCTCCTCCTCCTCGAGGGGCTCTCGGCCTCCAAGCCCATCAACCTCCTCATCGACTCCCCCGGCGGCGACGTCGACGCGGGCTTCGCCATCTTCGACATGATCCGCTTCGTCAAGCCGCCGGTGAGGATCCTCGGCATGGGCCTCGTCGCGAGCGCCGCCGCCCTGGTCCTCATCGCGGTGCCCAAGGAGCGGCGCTTCGGCCTGCCCAACTCCCACTACCTCATCCACCAGCCCCTCTCCGGCATCCGGGGCGTGGCCACCGAGATCGAGATCCACGCGCGCGAGCTCGAGAAGACCCGCGAGCGCATCAACAAGATCATCGCGGCCGAGACCGGCCAGAGCCTCGAGCGCATCCAGAAGGACACCGACCGCGACTACTGGATGAACGCCGAGGAGGCCCTCGCCTACGGCCTGATCTCCAAGATCGGCGCCGGCAGGTCGGATCTCGGGCTATGACCAAGGAGGAGCTGGCCGCCCGCCTCCCCGGGGCCTTCCCCGGCCTTCCCGAGGAGGCCGCGCGAGGCCTGCCCGTCTACCGGGGCAAGGTCCGCGACGTGGTCCGGGGCGAGAAGGCCCTCCTCCTCGTCGCGAGCGACCGGCTCTCGGCCTTCGACCGCGTCCTCTCCCTCCTGCCCTGCAAGGGCGAGGTCCTCGCCCGGATCTCGGCCTGGTGGTTCGAGCGCACGGCCGATATCGTGCCGAACCACCTCCTCCCCGGCGGCTCCCCCCGCGAGCTCCCCGGCACGGGCCGGGCCACCCTGGTCCGCCGGGCCGAGATGCTCCCGGTCGAGGTCGTGGTCCGCGGCTACCTGGCCGGCTCGGCCTGGCGCGACTACGCGGCCGGCCGCCCCATCTCCGGCATACGCCTTCCCGAGGGCCTCGAGCGCAACGAGAAGTTCCCCGTCCCCCTGGTGACTCCCTCGATCAAGATGCAGGAGGGCCACGACCAGCCCATCTCCGGGGCCGAGCTCGTGGAGCGGGGCGTGGTGGAGGCCCGGCTCTGGGCCGAGGTCGAGAAGGCCGCCCTGGCCCTCTTCCGCCGGGGCCAGGAGCTCGTCGCGCGGAACGGCCTCATCCTCGTCGACACGAAGTACGAGTTCGGCCTCGTCGAGGGCAAGCTCATCCTCGCCGACGAGATCCACAGCCCCGACTCCAGCCGCTACTGGTACGCCGAATCCTACCGCCGCCGGCTCGAGGCGGGGGAGGAGCAGCGCGAGCTCGACAAGGAGCCCTTCCGCCGTTGGCTCCTCGAGCGGGGCTTCGCGGGCGAGGGCGAGCCGCCCGCCATACCCGACCCGGTCCGCCTCGAGACGGCCTGGCGCTACGTCCAGGCCTACGAGGCCATCACCGGCGAGGATTTCGAGCCCCGGGGCGCAGGCCCTCAAGCGGAAACCGCGGCTCTCGCGCGTATCATCTCCGAGCGCCTCGCCTAAGCCCGACTTCCCGCGGGGCGCCGCGGAGGTTTCCATGCGCCCCTCCCTCTCCCTCCTCTTCCTCGCCGCCTCGGCAAGCTGCCTCTGCGCCTCGCGCTGCTCGGGCTTCGGCCCCGGCCGGGAGGAGGCGAGCCTCTCCCTCCTCTCCTACAACGTCCATAACCTCTTCAACGCGGTCGACGAGGGCTCGGAGTATCCCGAGTTCAGCCTGGCCTCCGGCCGCTGGGACGAGGCTCGCTACCGCTCCCGCCTGGCCGCGGTCGGCAAGGCCGTCGGGGCCGCCCTGCCCGAGGGGCGCTGGCCCGACATCCTCTGCCTCGAGGAGGTTGAGAACGAGGCAGTCCTCCGCGACCTGGCGGCTGGGCCCCTCAAGGCTGGGGCCTACCGCTACCTCGGCATGGCCCCAGCCCCCGGCTCGCCCGTCAACTGCGGCATCCTCTCCTCCCGGCCCCTGGCCGGGCTCAAGGCCCATTGCCTGGCTTCCGGGATCCCGGGGCGGGCGGTCGAGGGCCGCTGCCTCCTCGAGGCGAGGGTCGAGGCCGGGGGGACGAGCCTGATCCTGTTCGTCCTGCACTGGAAGTCCAAGCTCGGCGGGGCCGAGGCCAGCGAGGCCCTGCGGCGCGAGGCCGCCGCCCTCCTGGCCGAGCGGGTCGGCCTCGCCCTCGACGCCGACCCGGGGGCCCTCGTCCTGGCCTGCGGCGACTTCAACGAGGGCCCGGACGAGTACCTCCGGGTCGGCCGCCGCTACCCGACCGCCCTCCTGCCCCAGCCCGAGGCCGGTCCCGGCCCCGGCGGGCCGCGGATCCTCGTGACCTTCGAGGCCGCCTGCGCGGGCCGCGCCAGCGGGGGCGAGCCCGTCCTCTACAGCCCCTGGGCCGAGGGCTCGGGCTACAGCTACTCGTACCAGGGCGGCCGCGAGCGCATCGACGGCTTCCTCCTCTCGGCGGGCCTCGTCGACGGGCGGGGCCTCGACTTCCGCGGCTTCTCGGCGGTCGACGCGGCCTTCCTCCTGGACGCCGAGGGGAATCCCCTCGCCTGGTCTCCCTCGGTCCCGGGCGGCTACTCCGACCACCTCCCCATACTCCTCCTCCTTCAGGGCGAGGGGCGCTGAGGCCGGCCTAGCGGGAGCGGCGCGGGCCCGAGTTCCGCTCCCAGAAGAGCCCCTCCTCGTAGCCTTGGATGCGGCGGTCGGCCTCGGCGAGCTCGAGGCGGCGCAGGGCGGCGAGGCAGTGCTCGGGGTCGGCCTCGATCCCCACGAAGCGCCGCCCGAGCTTCTTGGCGACGACCGCCGTCGTGCCCGAGCCGAGGAAGGGATCGAGGACGAGGTCGCCGGGCCGCGAGGAGGCGAGGAGGAGCTTGGCCAGGAGCTTCTCGGGCTTCTGGGTCGGGTGGCTCGTGTTCTCCGGCATGGACCAGAAGGGCACGACGAGGTCGGTCCAGAGGTTCGAGGCGGCGGTGTCGCGCAACTTTCCATCGGGGCCATCGCCCCAGTCCTTGGGACCGCCCGCGCCGTCCCGGTAGGGGGCCCGCACGCGCCGGCGCAGCCGCACCGCCGCCGCGTCGAAGCGGTACTCGCCGGAGACCGTCGCGAACCAGATATCCTCGTGGGCCCCTTTCCAGTTGCGCGCCGCCGCGCGGCCCTTCTCCCGCTCCCAGGTTATGCGATTCCGCAGGACGAGGCGGCGCCCCAGGGCCCGCTGCATCGCCGCCCCGCCCCGCCAGTCGCAGCAGGCGTAGACGCTCGCGCCGGGCTTGAGCAGGGGCAGGCAGGCCTCGAGCCAGGAGGCCGTGTACTCCTCGTAGTCCTCGTCGCTCATGCGCGAGCCCGAGCGCGAGCCGAAGGCCTTGTCGAGGTTGTAGGGCGGGTCGGCGACGAGGAGGTCGACCGAGGCGGGCGCCAGGCGGGGCAGGACGGCGAGGCAGTCGCCGGCTATCACGAGGCCCGAGCCGGGACCGGCCTCGGCGCCGGGAGCGGCCGGCCCCGGCCCGGGGAGGGCGATGGCCCCCGAGCCCGAGCCCAGCTCGAGGGCGGCCTCGAGGGCCGGCGAGAGCCGGGCGCGGTCCTCCGCGGAGAGGCGGAGGCTGCGGTTCCGGGGCGAGGGGGGGGCCTGCATGGGGGCGATGCTACCCTTGCCGCGCGGCTGCCGCAAGCCGAAGGAGGGGCAGTCAATCTCCCGTTTTTTTATTTGACAGGTCTTGGAACTAGTGGTATGCCTGTAATACAGGCATACCGGATATGGATAAAGCGCGCGTCATCATGAAAGCCTTGGAAGAGCGCAGGCTCGTCGTGGGCGGGCATGTCTTCCTCACCGATCCTTCCATCTCGGAGGCGATGGCCTCTTTCGGCTACGACTTCATCTGGATCGACGCCGAGCATGGCCCCTTCGACAAGGAAAAGCTCCTCGCCCACGTCGTCGCCGCCAACGGGGCGGGGGCGGCCGCGATCGTGCGGGTCGCGAGCAACGATGCGGCGGTCATCAAGCCGGTGCTCGAGATGGGGGTCGACGGCATCATCGTGCCCATGGTCTGCTCCAGGCTCGAGGCCGAGCGTGCCGTCGCCGCCTGCCGCTACCCGCCCGAGGGCATCCGGGGTTTCGGGCCCCGGCGCGCCAACCGCTACGGCATGATCCCCCTGGACGAATACCTCCGCGGGGCGGAGGCCTCGCTGCTCCGGATCGTGCAGATCGAGCATGTCGACGCCGTCCGCGACCTGGAGGGCATACTCGAGGTGGAGGGCCTCTCCGCGGTCATCATCGGCCCGAACGACCTCTCGGCCTCGATCGGCAAGCTCGGCCAGCTCCGCCATCCCGAGGTCGCCGCGCTCTGCGAGCGCATCGTGCGGCTCTGCAAGCTCCGCGGCAAGCCCTGCGGCGTGTCCGTCGGTCCGGGCGACCGGGACTGGATCTCGTACTGGCTGGAGCTGGGCGTCGACTTCATCTCCTGCGGCGACGATATCAGCTTCCTCGCCGAGGGCGCCGCCCGGACGATCGGCTTCATCAGGGAAGGCGCGAGGTAGCCGCGTTGGAGGGGATAAGCTATTCCGTGACCCGCTCCTGCCTGTACGAGCAGGTCGCGGACAGCCTCGAGCGCTCCATCATCGCCGCGGGCGGGGCCGAGCCGGGGGCGGCCGAGGAGAAGCTCCCCTCGGAGAACGAGCTCACCAAGAGCTTCGGCGTGAGCCGCACGGTCGTGCGCGAGGCCCTCAAGCTCCTCAAGGAGCGGGGCCTCATCGAGCTCAGGACCGGCGACGGCGCCTACGTCACCCGCCCGAGCGGCGAGGCCATCTCCAGCGTCGTCAACCGCATCGTCCTCCTGGACAACATCTCGCTCGACGCGGTGCACGAGATGCGCGTCGTCCTGGAGACCGCCTCGGCCCGCTTCGCCTCCCTTCGGGCAACGGACGAGGAGCTCGCGACCTTGGACGCCATGCTCGAGCGGATGCGGGAGCACAAGGACGACATACCCGTGCGGATCCGGCTCGACATCGGGTTCCACGTCGCCATCGCCGGGATGAGCGGCAATCCCCTGCTGTGGAAATTCGTGGAGACCATGACGACCCAGCTCCGCGACTTCATCGGCAAGGGCGTCGCGAAGCCCGGGAGCGGCGAGGACATGCTCCTCCGCCACGCGGCCATCGTCGCGTCGCTCCGCAGCCGCGACCCGGAGATAGCGGCCGCGACGATGCGGGAGCACCTCGAGGTCTCGAGGCAGAACATTCGGGCGGTCCTCGAAGCCGGCCAAGCGTCGCCGGACGGGGGAGCCCCAGGGAAGGGAAACGACCGGGCCTGACCCCTCGGGCCAGTCACCGGATCGCGCGCTACCATCGAAGGAGGATCTTGCGATGAAGAAGCTGCTGATCGTCGCGCTGGCGATGTCCCTCGCGGGCGCCGCCCTGTTCGCCAAGCCCGTGGAGCTCGTGTACACCATGACCGCGGTCCCGACCGACGCCCACGCCGGCGCGATGCGCGTCTTCAAGGAGACGGTCGAGCGGGTCTCCGGCGGCGAGATCAAGGTCCTCGCCTACGACTCCGCCTCCCTGTTCAAGCAGGAGCAGGAAGTCTCCGCGGTCAGGTCCGGCCAGGCCGACATGACCGCCACCGCCGCGCCCTGGCTCACCGACGGCTCGCCCTGGCTCTCGATGTTCACCGCCGGCTACATGTTCAAGAGCTACGATCACATGACCAAGGTCATGAACGGCGAGATCGGCAAGGCCGCCTTCGAGCGGGTCGCCAAGGAGCAGGGGATCCGCCCCCTCGGCGCCCAGTACCTCGGCACGAGGCAGATCAACCTGGTCAAGGACATGCCCGTCAAGACGCCCGCCGACCTGAAGGGCGTGAAGCTGCGGATGCCCAACTCCGAGTCCTGGCTCTTCCTCGGCACGGCCCTCGGCGCCAACCCCACCCCCGTCTCCTTCTCGGAGCTCTACATGGCCCTGCAGACGAAGACGGTCGACGGCCAGGACAATCCCCTGCCGAGCGACAAGAACGCCAAGTTCTACGAGGTGACCAAGTCCATCACCATCACCAACCACATCGTCGACTCCGTCTGGCCGGCCATCAACGAGGCGAAGTGGCAGTCCCTGACCGCCCAGCAGAAGGCCTGGGTCATGGAGGGCGTGAAGGCGGGGATCAAGTACTGCGACGAGACCAACCTCAAGGCCGAGGCCGAGCTCGTCGAGTTCTTCAAGGGCGCCGGGCTCAAGATCTACTACGCCGACATCGACGCCTTCAGCTCCCACGTCCTGAAGCAGTACCTCGACTCGAAGTTCGCCAAGACCTGGGACATGGACCTGTTCAAGAAGGTGCAGGCCGCGGCCAAGTAAGGCGGCCGAGCCGCATGCGCCGAGGCCGCGGGCGCGGGCCGGGAAGGCCGCGCGCCCGCGCCCGGCCGAGGCGCGCGCAAGGAGCGAGCATGAAGAAGACTCTGTTGTTGCTTAGGGACCTCGTCGAGCTGTACCTTCCGGCTGCCTCGTTCCTGGTCATGTTCGCGGCCTTCATCCTGCAGGTGTTCACCCGCTACGCGCTGAACCATCCCGTCACCTGGACGAGCGACGCTATCGTCATCGGCTTCGTCTGGACCGTCCTCCTGGGCGCCTGCTACGCGATGCGCAACCGGCGCCACGTGAAGTTCACCCTGATCTACGAGAAGCTCCCGCCCCGGGCCGCCGCCTGGACGCGGCTCGCCGGGAACCTCGTCATCGCCCTCACCTTCGCCCTCCTCGTGCTGCCCTCCGTCCGCTACTCCCTCTTCCTCAAATTCCAGAAGACCCCCGTGTTCCGGGTGCCCTATGCCTACGTCTTCATCCCCTTCGCCTACTTCGCCGCCTCCATCGTCGGCTACACCCTCTCCGAGCTCGCGGAGGACCTCCGCGTCATCGCCGGGAAGCTGCCCGACAGCGCCGACCACGCCAAGGGAGGGCTGCCCTCATGAGCCCGGCCCTCCTCGCCGCCTTAGTCGTCTTCGTCCTGGTTTTCATCCTGCGCATGCCCATAGCCCTGGGCATGATCTCATCGGCCGTCGCCTACTTCCTCGTCAAGGGCGGTGATCTGAGCCTGGTGATCAACCAGGTCGTCAACACCTACTACACCAACTACGTCATCATAGCCGTGCCCCTGTTCATCTTCACCGCCAACGTCATGAACTCGGGCAAGGTCACGGACATGATCTTCAAGTTCGCGAACGCCGTCTGCGGCCGCATGCGCGGGGCCCTGGCCCACGTGAACATCCTCGCCTCGCTTATCTTCTCCGGGATGACCGGCTCGGCCATCGCGGACGCGGCGGGACTCGGGAAGATCGAGATAGCCGCGATGCGCGACGCCGGCTTCGACGACGAGACCTCCTGCGCGATCACCGCGGCTTCGGCGACGATCGGGCCCATCTTCCCGCCGAGCATCCCCCTGGTGATCTACGCGATGCTCTCGGGCACCTCGGTAGGCGCCCTGTTCATGGGCGGCATGATTCCGGCCGTACTCCTCGCCATCGCCCTCATGATCTACGTGATCGTCATCTCGAGGATCAGGAACTACCCGCGCGGCGCGAGGTTCGGCCTCGGGGCCTTCCTCGCCATGACCCTCAAGGCCCTGCCCGCCCTCCTGACGCCGGTCCTCCTCCTCCTGGGCATCTACACCGGGGTCATGACGCCCACCGAGGCCGGGGCCGTCGCCGGCCTCTACGCGATCCTCGTCTCGGTCCTCGCGTACAGGGCCATGGGCCTCGCGGACTTCTGGAAGCTCGTGAGGGACACGGTCCAGGACGTCGGCTCGACGAGCATCATGATCGGCGCGGCGGCGATAATCTCCTACATCGTGGCCCGCGAGCAGGTCGCGAACCAGCTCGGGGCCTGGATCCTGTCCATCTCCGCCGACAGGAACTTCTTCCTCCTCATGGTCAACGTGGTCATCCTGGTCCTCGGCATGTTCATCGACACCTCGACCATCCAGCTCGTCTTCGTGCCCATCATGCTGCCCGTGGCCAGGGCGCTGGGCATCGACCTGGTGCACTTCGGCCTCGTGGTCACCTTCAACATGATGATCGGCCTCTCGACCCCGCCCTTCGGGATGCTCCTGTTCATCACCTCCGCGATCTCAGGCACCTCCCTGAAGGGGATCATGCGCGAGATCCTCTGGCCGATCGCCGCGATGATCGCCGTCCTCGCGGCCATCACCTACTTCCCCGACACGGTGCTCTTCCTGCCCCGGCTGGCGGGCTTCCTGAAATGACGGACTCGGATACCGATAGGAGAACGACGCGATGAGCGACAAGGAATACCGCGGCTGCTGGCCGACGATGATCACGCCCTTCACCGACGGCGACAAGGTCGATTTCAAGGCCCTGCGCGCGATCGTCGACCAGTACGTCGCCTGGGGCTGCGAGGGCATCTTCGCCGTCTGCCAATCGAGCGAGATGTTCCTCCTCAGCCGGCAGGAGAAGCTCGACATCGCGCGGGCCGTCAAGGACGCGGCGGCCGGCCGGGTCAAGGTGATCGCCTCGGGGCATACCGAGGACGAGCCCGCCGCCCAGGTCGAAGGCCTCGGCGCCATGGCCGAGACCGGGGTCGACGCCGTCGTCCTCGTGTCCAACCGCCTCGCGAAGGAGGCCGAGGGCGAGGAGGTCTTCCGCCGGAGCGCCGACGCGATCTTCTCGCAGCTGCCCGGGGTGACCTTCGGCATGTACGAGTGCCCCTATCCCTACCGGCGCCTCCTGACGACGGAGTTCCTCGCCGACTGCGCGAGGAGCGGCCGCATGGTCTTCCTGAAGGACGTCAGCTGCTCGCGGCCCGTCCTCGAGGAGCGCATCGCCGCCGTCCGCGGCAGCGGGCTCTCGATCTTCAACGCGAACACCGCCACCCTCCTCGACTCCCTCGTCGCGGGGGCGGACGGCTACAACGGGGTCATGGCCAACTTCCATCTCGACCTCTACGTCTGGATGTACCGCAATTTCCGCGAAAGGCCCGAGGAGGCCCGGCGGGTGAGCGACTTCCTGACCGTCGCCGCGGTGATCGAGGCCCGGGCCTACCCGGTGAGCGCCAAGTACCACTTCGGCCTGACGGGGATCCCGATGTCGCTCCGGACCAGGGTCAAGGATCCCGCCCTCCTCAACGAGAACGCCCGGCTCGAGGTCGAGAGCCTCGTCCGCATGGAGCGCGGGCTGCGGGCCGAGCTGGGCCTCGCCGGCTAGAGTCGCCCCCCGGCGGGCGAGGCCCCGCCCGCGCCCCCGGGGCGGGGCCTCGCGCCTAGGCGGGGATCCCGCACGCGCCTTGGCTTTCCGCTCCGCTTTGCATTATGCTTATCCGGATATGGCCGAAGCCAAGCCCCTCATCGTCCAGAGCGACCTCAGCCTCCTGCTCGACGTCCACGCCGAGCTCTTCGAGGAGGCGCGCTCGGCCATAGGGGCCTTCGCCGCCCTCGAGAAGAGCCCCGAGCACCTCCACACCTACCGGATCTCCCCCCTCTCGCTGTGGAACGCCTCGAGCGCGGGCCTGGCGAGCGCCGACGTGGAGGCGGCCCTCGAGCGCTACGGGCGCTACGAGCTGCCGCGCGATGTGCGCTTCATCGTGCGGGACACCATGTCCCGCTTCGGCCGCCTCACCCTGCGCGCGCGGGAGGCCGACGGGGGCTCCCTCCTCCTGGTATGCTCCGATCCCGAGGCCGAGCGGGAGCTCGGGGCCTCGAAGAAGCTCGAGAAGTGGCTCGCCCCGGCCCCGGGCGGCTTCGCCGTGCGCCTGGTCGACCGGGGCACGGTCAAGCGCGAGCTCCTGCGCCTCGGCTGGCCGGTCAAGGACGAGGCCCCTCTCGCCCCCGGCGACCCCCTCGAGCTCTCCCTCCTGCCCGAGCGCCGCTCCGGGGGCGCGTTCGGATTGCGGCCCTACCAGTCCGACGCCCTCGCCGCCTTCCTCGGCGGCGGCCTGCCCGGCTCGGGCTACGGCATCGTGGTACTGCCCTGCGGCGCGGGCAAGACGATAGTCGGCATGGCCGCGATGGCCGCCATCGGGCGCAAGACCCTCATCGTGACGACCAACGTGGCGGCGGTCCACCAGTGGATGGACGAGCTCGCCGACAAGACCGACCTGCCCGCGGACGCGATAGGCGAATACACCGGCGCCGAGAAGACCGTGCGCCCCGTCACGGTCGCGACCTACCAGATACTCACCTGGCGGCCGGACAAGGAGTCGGACTTCCCCCACTTCGAGCTCTTCCGCCGCGAGAAGTGGGGCCTCATCGTCTACGACGAGGTCCACCTCCTGCCCGCCCCCGTGTTCCGCGTCGTGGCCGAGATCCAGGCCGTGCGCCGCCTGGGCCTGACGGCCACGCTGGTGCGCGAGGACGGCCGGGAGGAGGACGCCTTCAGCCTCATCGGCCCCAAGCGCTACGACGTGCCCTGGAAGGACCTCGAGCGCAAGGGCTTCATCGCCGAGGCCTACTGCCGCGAGATCCGCATCCCCCTGCCCGAGGCCGAGCACCTGCGCTACTCCGTGGCCGAGCCGCGCGAGAAGCACCGCCTCGCCGCCGAGGGCGGGGCCAAGTACGAGGCCGTGAAGGAGATCGTCGCGAACCATCCCGACGAGCCGGTCCTCGTCATCGGGCAGTTCCTCGACCAGCTCGGGCGGATCGCGAAGGAGCTCGACGCCCCCCTCATCACGGGCCGCACGCCCAACCCCGAGCGCGAGCGGATCTACGCCGACTTCCGAGCGGGCCGGGCGCGCGTGATCGTCGTGTCCAAGGTGGCCAACTTCGCCATCGACCTGCCCGACGCCTCGGTGGCGATCCAGGTCTCGGGCTCCTTCGGCTCGAGGCAGGAGGAGGCCCAGCGCCTCGGCCGCATCCTCCGCCCGAAGGCGCGCAACTCCTTCTTCTACTCCCTCGTCTCCCGCTACACGGTCGAGGAGGAGTTCGCGGCCAACCGGCGCAAGTTCCTCATCGAGCAGGGCTACCGCTACCTCATCGAGGCCTGGGAATGAGCGAGGCCCGCGCGCTCTCCCGGGCCGCGCCGCCCCGCGCCCCGACCCAGGCCGACTGGTCCGACGCCCTCCTGACCTCCGGCTCGGAGGCCCTGATCGGCGCGGTGCGGAACTACCTCGGGCCGGTCAAGACGCCCTACGACAAGCGGGAGCTCGTGCGCCGCCTCGAGGCCTTCCTCCGGAGGGAGGAGACGAGGGCCTCCCTCCTCGGCCTCCTCGACGGGCTCGACGCCCGGATCCTGGGCACGAGCCTCGCGGTCGGGCCCCTCCCCGAGCCCGAGCTCAAGGAGCTCTTCCTCGGCGAGCTCCCCCTCTTCGAGCTCGGCCTGCGGCTTTCCAACCTCCTCGACCGGCTCCTGCTGTTCCGCTACGCCGAGGGCGGCCGCCGCCTCGTCGCGGTGAACCCCCTCCTCGCCGGGGAGCTCGCCGCCCGCCTGGCCGACCCCGCCTGGGTCTTCGGCGTCCCGGGGGCGAGGGGGAGGGCGGCCGACGAGGGCCGCGCCTGCGGGGCTCCCGCCGCCGTGGCCCTCTTCTCCTTCCTCTTCCACGCGCCCGCCTCGATCCGCAAGGGAGGGGGCCTCACGAAGCGGGCCTCGGAGCGGGCGGGAGCCCTCTTCCGCGGGCTCTTCCCGGGCGAAGCCCGGGAGGAGGCCCTCGGCTCCCTCGCCCGGGCCCTCGCCCGGATCGGGGCGCTGCGCTCGGAGGGGGAGCTCTGGGCCGCGGACCGGGCCGCCTTCGCTTCCCTCCTCGAGGAGTGGGGCGAGGAGCTGCCCTTCCTCCTCGCGGCGGCCTTGGCCAGGTCCCTCGAGCTCTCGCGGGGAGGGGGAGCCGCGGCCGGGGCGGCCGCGGGCCTTCGCGAGGAGGGCGGGGGAGGGGAAGAGGCGGGAGAGGAGGCCGGAGCGGGGCTGGCGGCGGCCGAGGCCCTCGCGCGGCTCCTCTCCCATGCCCTCTCCTCCCTGCCCGAGGGCTTCGCCTTCCCGCGGCCGGCCCTGGCGCGCTGGCTCAGGGTGGCGGCGAGGCTCGAGGGAAGGCCAGAGCTCCTGGGCGATCCCTACCTCGCCATCGCCGCCCTCGAGAGCCTGGGCCTCCTCTCGGCCCTGCCCTCGGCCGAAGGCGGGGCGGCCCTCGTCTCGCGGCTGGGGGCCCGGAGCGACGCGGCCTCGCCGGGCGTATCATCGCCGGGCGAATCATCGCCGGGCGTATCATCGCCGGGCGTATCATCGCCGCGGCTCGTGGCCGAGGGGGATCACGCCCTCCACCTCATGCCCGAGGCCGCCCTGGCCGATCGCCTCCTGGTCGGCTGCGCCGCGAGGCCGGTCGCCCTGGGCAAGGTCTGGAGCTTCGAGCTGGACCGCGAGACCGCCCGCGCCGCCTTCGCCTCGGGGCTCGTGGCGGCGGAGATCCGCTCCCGGCTCGAGGGGATGGCGGCCAGGCCCCTGCCCCAGAGCCTGGCCTTCTCCCTCGCGGCCTGGGAGGAGGAGTACCGCTCGCTCCGCCTGTACCGCGGCCTCGTCCTCGTCGCCGACGAGCGGCAGCGGCCCCTCGTCGAGCAGGGCATCGGCTCGGGGGCCCTGCCCGCGGAGCGGCTGGCGGCCGGGGTCTACTTCCTCTCGGCCGAGGGGCCCGAGGAAGCGGCGGCCCAGCTCCGCCGGGCGGGCATCGAGCCCCCGCCCGAGGTCCTCCACGCCGCGGTCGCCGCGCCGCGCCGCGCTCCCCGGCCGCGGCGCCCGGGCTCTCTCGACGCTGACGCGGCGCCGGGCCGCGCCGTACCGTTTCCCTTCGCGGCCGAAGGCCGCGGTGGCGGCTCTTCCCCGGCCGCGCAGCCCCTCGATCCCGAGCCGAGGCTCGCCGAGCTCCGGGGCATCCTCGCCTCCTCGGGCCGCGCCACCGAGGAGGCCAAGGAGCTGGGCGAGCGCATCGGGCGCAGGCTCGTCCTCACGGCCGAGCAGATCGCCCGCTCCGATCCCCGGCCGGAGCGGATGGAGGCGGGCGGCCTGGATTACCTGGGCAAGGTGCGGGTCGTCGAGCGCTCGCTGCGGAGCCCCGGCGACCGGCTCGAGGTGCTCTACCGCCTCCCCGGCGAGGAGCCCTCGCGGGTCCTCCTCAGGCCGGTGAGGCTCGACAAGACCGACAAGGGGCTCGTCCTCGAGGCCGAGGATCTCGGCACGGGCGGCCCCGCCCGCGTGCCCTTGGGCGCCGTCAGCACGGTGCGGAGGGTGCGCGCATCCCTATTCGGAGAAGAAGCATGAAGAAGCTAGACGACCAAGGATTCCAAGGCCAGCTCAAGCTGGCGGTGCTCATCGACGCCGACAACACCCAGGCCTCCATCATCGACGGCCTCCTCGCGGAGGTGGCCAAGTACGGGGTCGCGAGCGTCAAGCGCATCTACGGCGACTGGACGAGCACGAACCTGCGCTCCTGGAAGGACAAGCTCCTCGAGTTCGCCATCCAGCCCGTGCAGCAGTTCTCCTACACGACGGGCAAGAACTCCACCGACAGCGCGATGATCATCGACGCGATGGACCTGCTCTACACCGAGAACCTCGACGGCTACTGCATCGTGTCGAGCGACTCGGACTTCACGCGCATCGCCATGCGCCTGCGCGAGGACGGCAAGCTGGTGCTCGGCTTCGGCCAGCGCAAGACCCCCAAGCCCTTCGTGGCGGCCTGCGACAAGTTCATCTACACCGAGATCCTGCGCGAGCCGGAGGAGGAGCGCGAGAGCCGCGGCGACCGCGAGGCCCCGCCCAAGGCCGCGGCGGACATCAAGCTCGACCGCAAGGCGGCCAACCTCCTGCGCGCGGCCGTGGAGGACGCGGCCGACGAGTTCGGCTACGCCTACCTCGGCTCGGTCGGCACCTACATCATGAACCGGCAGCCCGAGTTCGACCCGCGCAACTACGGCTACCGCAAGCTCGGCGACCTGATCAAGGCCTCGGGCCTCTTCGACATCGACGAGCGCGAGAGCCCCATGGGGCAGGGCAAGCAGATCTTCATCCGCACCAAGGCAAAGGGGCGTTAGGCGAACGATGATCGAGTACCGCCGCGCCGGCCCGGCCGACGCCGCGGCGCTGGCCGGCCTCAGGCTCGAGTTCATGCGCCTTATCAAGGACCTGGGCCCCGAGGAGGAGCTCGCCTGGCGCGCCGAGCTCGTCGGGCTCTTCTCCAGCGAGCTCTCCTCGGGCTCCCTGCGCGCCTGGGTCGCCGTGGAGGGGGGCCGGGTAGTGGGCGCGAGCGGCCTCGCCGTCGGGCCCGGCCGGGCGGACCCCGGCTCGGGCGAGATCCTGAACATGTACACCGTCCCCGAGCTCCGGGGGCGGGGCATCGGGACGGCCCTCCTCGGCCTGGCCCTCGGCGAGGCCCGCGCCCTGGGCCTGGGCCGCCTCCGCCTCCAGCCCACCGACTCCGGCCGCCCCCTCTACGAGCGCGCGGGCTTCCGCGACGAGGGGCGCGGCATGGTCCTCGATCTGACGCGTTAGGCGCCGAAGATCCTCCCCGCGTTCCCGGCCCCGATGCGCCCGAGCTCCTCGGCCAGGGGCTTCCCGGGCTCGGCCTTGCGCTTGAGCTCGATGGCGAACTGGTTCATCGAGAAGTGGTTGAAGGCCCACAGCGGGACGCCCGCGCGCCGCGGCGCGGCGGCGAGGAGATCGGCCAACGCGTCTCGATAGGCCTCGAAGAGCCCGCCGCGGCGCAGCTCCCCCAGGCCCGAGATCCACAGGGTCGCCCCGAGGGCCCGGGCCGCGCGGAAGGCGAGGCCGGCCATGGCGCACTGGCTTTCCGCGAGGAGGGACTCGAGGCGGCCGCGCCGGTCGGAGCCCCGGGGGCCGGCCAGGGCGAGGAGGCGGCGCAGCTCGGCGGTCTTGGGCGTGTGCACCGGGGTCTTGTTGAGGATGAGGACCTCGCGGCGGAAGTCGATCCCGAGCTCGCGGCTAAACCAGCCCTCGGCGAGCCTGCCCGACTGGCCCACGAGGTAGCGGTTGTTCCGCGCGAGCTGCTCGTTCTTGCCGGGATTGTCCCCGACGAGGACAAAGCGGATCGTGTCGGCCTTCGAGATATCGTCGAGGGCCCGGTTGTAGACGATGGAGGTCTCGACCCGGTAGTCCTCGTAGCCGAGCTCGGCCCGGAGCTCCTCCTGCAGGGCGGGGAGGTAGGGATGAGCTGCGGACCAGGCGGCGACGAGGGCCCGGAACTCCCCGCGGATAGCGTCGAGGGCGGCGTAGGCTCGTGCTCGCATGGGCGACAGGATGCACGGATGGGGAGTTGAGCGCAATAGGAGAATCTATCTTGCTAAGCTAAATTATCGATGATAAAGTATTTCGCCTGGTCGTAATCGGAATATGGGAGATGGCTATAATTAAAAACGCGCTTATGCTGCTCCTCGGCGTCATAACCTCTTCCTTTGCCTTCGGTCTCGAAATGGACATGGAGCTGTATCTCTCGGGTGGCGCCGCCCTGGCCTCGGGAGCCTTCTCCGACGCGACCCGCGCCCGCTACGAGCTCCTCGGGCCGGAGGAGGGCGCCTCCTCTAGCTCTCGCCCGGCCTTCGTCGCCGGCGGGGGCCTCGCCGCCTTTTTCCCCATACGAGATCGCCTATCCTTCCGCGCGGGCCTCGACCTGGGCCGCTGGGGCCTCGCCCTGTCGGGGGAGGACGAGGAGGGCGAGGACTTCGCGGCCTCGGAATTCGGCTGCCTCGCGCTCGCCCTGCAGGCGGATCTCTGCGCGACCTTCCGGGCAGGGCCCGGGAGCCTCAGGCCCTCGGCAGGCCTCTTCGCCGCCCTGCTCCTCTCGGACTACTCCTTCGAGGAGAGCCTCTCGGGGATCGAGAGCTCGATCAGCCTCGAGCCCGCCTCGGCCGACCGCCTCTTCTGGGGACTCGGACTCGGCCTTTCCTACCTCTATCGCCTGGGCCCGGGCCGGCTCGGCCTGGGCCTCCGCGGCGAGCTCGGGCTCTCGCCCCTGGCCTCGGGCGAGGGCGCGGTCGGCGACGAGGTCAGCTATCCCCTGCGGGCCCTCCTCCGAGCCTCGTACGAGCTCCACTTAGGCGGAGGGCGGCGCTGATGCGCCTCTCCAGCGCGGTCCTCCTGCTCTCGGCGACGCTCCTCGCCTCCTGCTCCCCCTTCCTGCGGAGCGTTTCCCCCGCCGGTCCCGCGGTCCTCCATACGGGCTTCAACGGCAAATTCGAATACGAGGTGGACCTCGGCGAGGAGCCCAAGGACCTGTACTTCGTCTTCACCAACACGAACCTCGACTACTCGGCGGCCTCCTACCCCGCGCTCGGCTCCATCAGCGTGGAGGGGATCGAGCTCGCGGCGCCGGGGGCCCAGGCGGCCCCCGCCTCGGCCCCCGAGGGCAGCCGGACCCGGGGCCTCGACGCCTACCGCCTCGATCCCTTCGCAAGCCGCCGGGCGCCCTCGGCGGGGGCCCTCGCGGCCTCGCGGGCCGCCGCGGCCCGCTTCGATGTCGAGGGCGGAACCGGCAGCTTCCGCAGCATCTCGGACGCCGAGGCCATGGGATTCTTCGACGACGAGGCGACCTGCCGCAAGGTCGTCGCGAGCGTGCCGGTGGCCGACGGCTCCACGCGCACGCTCAACATCTGGGTGGCGGACGACTGCTGGGCGGGATCAGGCGAGAAGAAGCACGAGGTCAGCCAGGCCATGGTCGAGGCCCTCGCGGACGAGTTCCTGGCCCCCGGCCCGGCCAACGACATCTACGACTGGGTCACCTCCGTCCTCGGACCCGAGTGGGGCCCCAGTTCCTACGCGGACCTCGTCGGCTTCGACGGGGAGATCACCATCCTCCTCTCCGATATCGAGCGGGACGACGCCGACGACGGCGGCATCGTCGGCTACTTCTGGGCCGGCAACAGCATCCGGGCCGGCTACGAGGCCGATTCGAACGAGCGCGTCATGTTCGTCGTCGACGCGGTGATGTACGCCAACCCCGATCCCGCCGGCCTCGGCCTCGACGCGCCGGGCTACGTCGGCGGCGCCTGGTCCCCGGCCTCGTATTGGGCCGAGGAGACCTTCTCCACCCTCGCCCACGAGTTCCAGCACATGATCCACTTCTACCAGAAGGGGATCGTCGCCCGGGGCGACGGGCGGAGCGCCGAGGTCTGGATCGACGAGATGTGCTCGATGCTCGTCGAGGACCTCGTGGCGGAGAAGCTCGGCATACCCGGCCCTCGGGGGGTCGCCGGGTCCGAGCCGGGCGCGGGCGCGGCCGGAAACCGGGAAGGCCGCATCCCCCTGTTCAACCTGTACATGACCAACGGCCTCACGAAGACCTCGAACTACGGGATACTCGACTATTCCTTCTCCTATGCCTTCGGGGCTTGGCTCGCCCGCAACTACGGGGGCGCCGGCTTCGTGCGGCGCCTCGTCCGCTCGCCCTACCGCGACGAGCTCGGCCTGCTCGAGGCCGTCGAGGCCGCCTCGGGGCGGGAGGAGAGCATGCGCGGCCTCCTCGGCCGCTGGGGCGTCGCCGTCCTCGCCTCGAGCAGGAGCGGCATGCCCCCGGGCTATCGGCTGAACGAGGGGGCCTGGTTCGCCTCGAGCGCGGGCGGCGTCGCCTTCAATCTGGGCTCCATCGACTTCTTCAACTACAGCTACGACTACGGGGGCACGATCTACGACGGGCCCCGGATCTACGGCCCCTCGAGCCCCCTGCCGATCAGGACCCAGCCCAAGGCCTCGAACGTCTACTACCTCGCGGGCAGGGGCCTGACCGGGAAGCGGAGCTGGACCATCGAGACCCCCGAGGGCGTCGTCTTCAGCGCCTACGCGGCCGAGGCCGATTGAGCGGAAGAGGGATGACCGAGCTTAATCCCCGCAGGGGATCGTTGATACTCTCAAGGAGGGCAGTCATGAGGAAATGGTCGATCGCGTTGGTCGCGCTCGCCGCGTTCGCCGGCCTCTCGTTGGCCGGGTGCATGATCGGCGACGACGGGAAGGCTTACTTGGCGTATTAGTGGTATACGGACGACACAGTCGATTCCTTGTATGACGAGAACCCCTCGACCCCGGACGATGTCTACAGCACGGAGTACTTCGCTACGGGCGAGGGGACATTCTACGTAGAGTACTCAACGGCGTCGATATCCAGCAATCTGTGGTTCTATTACAAGATCGAGAAGGAGGAGGGCAAGCTCTTCAAGGACGGGGCGGACGCCTACTTCGCCATCGGCCTCACCGCCGACGGCCCGGAGCTGTACAAGTCCGACGATCCCCTGTTCAGCGTCTCCGGCGCGGCTCCTGAGACGCTCGCCGTCGCGCGCGGGGACGCGGCCGGCGGAACGCGAGGCCCGACCCTCGGCACCAAGGAGCTGGTCTCCGGCGGCTATCGCCTGACCATCAGCTACGGCGCCATGGAGTGAGGCCGGGGCGCCCTTGGCGCCGGGCGCGGCTTGCCGGTATCATCGGCCCATGCCGCATGGAGACCAGCATCGCCCCGCGCCCCTTTCCCGGGCCCTCCTCGCCGCCGCCTGCGCCCTGAGCCTCCTGGCGGCCTGCTCCCGGCCTGCGCCGGCCCAGGCTGCCCCTCCGCCGGGGGCGGCCGGGCCTCGGGCGGCCCCGGACGCCGCCGACCCGCGGCTCGGCCGGGCCTTCGCGGCCATCGAGGCGGCGGGCGCCGACGCGGCCCTCGAGCCCCTTTTCCCCCCCGCGGAGCGCGAGGCCCTGCGCGGCCTGATCGAGGCGGGCCGCGGCCGCTTCCTCGAGCTCCTCGCGGCGGCGGAGGCCGACCGCGCGGCCGACCCGGAGCTCCTGCGCCGCGTGGACAAGAGTCCCGGCGGCGCGTTGGGCGAAACGTATGAGCCCGGCGACCTCGCGGGCCTGGACGGCGTGGGCCTGTCGGTCTCGCGGCCCGGCCACCGCCTGCGCCGCCCGGCCCTCGAGGCGCTCGTGGCCATGGACGCGGCCGCCCGCGCCGAGGGGATCGTCCTCCTGGTCTCCTCGAGCTACCGCTCCTACGCCTACCAAAAAGAGGTGTTCGCGCGCAACGTCGCCCAGGACGGCCTTCAGCGGGCCCGCCTCCTCTCCGCCGAGCCCGGCCGCTCCCAGCACCAGCTCGGGACCGCGGCCGACTTCGGCTCCATCGACGACTCCTTCGCCGAGACCCGGGCGGGCCGCTGGCTGGCGGGCAACGCGCGGCGCTTCGGCTTCTCGGCCTCCTATCCGAAGGGCATGGAGGATCTCACGGGCTACCTCTGGGAGAGCTGGCACTACCGCTACGTCGGCGCGGCCGCCGCGGCCCTCGAGGCGGAGTTCTTCGGCGGGACGCAGGCGAGGATGCTGGCGTTCTTGGAGAAGTATTGATTTGGAAAAAGGGGGCGCGGGGGAGAAACCTTCGCGGAAGGTTGCTCCCCCGCTCGGTTCCTACTTCTTCACCGCGTCGCGCATGCTCCGGGTGGTCTCGAGCTTGAAGCCCTCGGACATCTTGTCGACGACGGCCTTGAAGCTCTTCTCGCTCCCGAAGCCGTAGTCGACGAGGACGTTCGACTCGATCTGCTCGAAGCCCATGTTGCCGATCTCGTACTCGCAGAAGACGTTGCCGAGGTAGACGGTCGAGACCACGTCCTTGTAGTCGGCGGTCATGAGCTCGGGCTCGTGGTGGAAGCGTATGGCCGCGACGAGGGGCTCGGGGAAGTTCCACTTCTCGGCGATGCGGGCGCCGATCTCGGCGTGGTTCATGCCGCCGGCGATGTCCTCGAAGGTGTCGGAGGGGATGCCCTTGTCCTTGCAGAAGCCGCGGATCTTGTCCAGGAGGTCGGGGTGGACCGTGGAGAAGACGATCTTGCCCATGTCGTGGAGCATGCCGCCGACGTAGGAGTCGTCCGAGAGGCCCTTGACCCCGGGCCGGAAGTTCTTGGCGATGTTGTAGGCGTAGTAGGCGCAGCGGTAGGAGTGGTCCCAGAGCTTCTTCTTCTCGGCGTCGCCGTCGCCCGAGCCGAGGATCTGGAAGGTGCCGTAGGAGTACAGGAGGTTGCGGATGCCGCGCAGGCCCACCATCTTCACGGCGTCGACGATGTTGTCCACCTTCTTGGACATCATGAAGGCGGCGGAGTTGACGAGCTTGAGGAGGTCGGCGGTCAGGGCCGGGTCGGTGGAGATGGAGCGGGCGATGTCCACCATCTGGCTGTCGGGGTTGCCGATCAGGCGCTGGATCTGGACGATGTTCTCGGGGAACTGGGGCAGGCTCGTGATCGACTTGACGATCTCGTCGGTGAGCATGGACAGGGACTCGATCTTGGTGGCGGCCACGGGCACGGTGATGCGGGCCACGGTCTCGCCCGACTCGGCCCAGAGGTCGAAGCACTCCTCGTCGAGGCCGATCTTCTTGAGCATGAGCACGAGGATGACGAGCCCGAGGCCCGCGCCCTCGGAGGCGTCGAGGACCTGGGACATGGCCTCCTCGAGGCTCGTGTACTTGCGCGAGCGCGCGAGCTTGTCGTGGATCCGGACGTACTCCTTGCGGGTGATCTCGACGTTGTTCCGCACCTCGAGGACGATGTTGGCGCCCTTGGCCTGGAAGATGATCTTGATGTAGTAGCCCTTCTCCTTCTGCTTCTGCAGGTACCAGGCGATGTTGTCCATGGTGTCCTGCTTGAAGCCCTTCATGCCCTCCTCGTACTGCTCGGCGTCGTTGATGTCCAGGCCCCGCGACTCGAAGTACACGCGCTTGGTGTTGGCCTTCTTGGCGTTGACCGCCAGCTCGCGGAGGCAGTAGACGAGGTAGTCCTTGAGCTTCTTCTGGCCGAGCTCGGAGAGGAAGACGTCGAGGACCTCCTCCATGTAGACCTCGATGTCGTGGGGGAGGGTGTAGGTGAGTATGTTGAGGGGGATGGCGTTGTGCGCCGCCTTCTTGATCTTGGCGACGTCGACGACGAGCTCGCTAGCCGGCATGGATACCTCTCACTTTCTTCGATTCAGGCCTTATTAATGAACCAATAATAGCCTCTCGGCCCCGGCTTATCAACCATGCTCCGCGGCCCTATTGGTAGCTCTTCACCGTCTTGGCCATGCGCAGCAGCTCGCGCCGGACATGGGCGTTGAAGGAGTCCGAGGGGAAGTCCCCCCGGGCGTCGGGCCGGCCCGCGGCCATGCCCGAGAGGACCTCGAGGCCCTCGTCGATCGAGGAGACGGCCCAGACGTGGAAGCTCCCCGCCGCGACCGCCTCCTGGACGGCCCGCGAGAGGGTGAGGTTGACGACGTTCCGCCGGGGGATCATGACGCCCTGGGTGCCGGTGAGCCCCGCCTGGAGGCAGACCCGGTAGAAGCCCTCGATCTTCTCGTTGACGCCCCCGACCGGCTGGACCTGGCCGACCTGGTTCATGGAGCCGGTGACGGCTATGTCCTGCCGCAGGGGTATGCCGGCGATGGCGGAGAGGAGGGCGTAGACCGCGGTGGAGGAGGCGGAGTCGCCCTCGACCGCGGTGTAGGACTGCTCGAAGCAGATCGAGGCGGTGACGGCGAGGGGGAAGTCCCGGGCGTAGCGGCTGCGGACGAAGCCCTCGACGATGAGGACGGCCTTGTCGTAGATCTCGCCGGAGAGGCCGGACTCGCCCTCGATGTTGATGACCCCGCCCTCGCCGGGGCTCACCTGTGCCGAGATGACGGCGGGCATGCCGAAGGCGTAGTAGCCGCGGTCGTGGACCGCGAGGCCGTTGATCCGGCCGGCCGCCTGGCCCGCGACCTGGAGGATGATCTCGCCGGAGGCGATCATCTGGCCGAGCTTCTCCTCGGGGAGGTTGGCCAGGCGGGCGCGGGCCTCGACGGCGGCCCGCACGGAGGCGGCTCCGACGGCCGGGGCCCCCTCGAGGCGGGCCCGGTAGTCCGACTCGCGGAGGAGGTCGGCCACCATGCCGAAGCGGGTGGACAGGCGGTCGCGGTACTCGGCGATCCGGGCGCCCTGCTCGACCAGGGCGGCGAGGCCCTCGTCCGAGAGGGGCAGGAGGCCCTCGTCCTCGGCCACGCGGCGGGAGAAGGAGGCGTAGTCGGCCAGGGCCCGGTCGTCGAGGGGCATGGAGGAGTCGAACTCGGCGTGGACCTTGAAGAGCTTCTGGAAGTCGGGGTCGGCCTGGTAGAGGAGGTCGTAGCTCGACTCGCCCCCGATCATGAGGACCTTGACGTCGGTCCGGGCCGGCTCGGGCTTGAGCCAGCCCGGGTTGCCCAGGGGGCCCTCGCGGCCCTGGATCTCGGCGCGGCCGTCCTGGAGGGCGCGCTTGAGGCGCAGCCAGGCCTCCTCGTCGGCGAGGACGTCCTCGGCGCGCAGCACGAGGAAGCCCCCCGAGGCGCGGAAGAAGGAGCCGGCGCGGATGCGGAGGTAGGCGGCGCGCGCCTCGCCCTCGTCGCCGGGGGGCGTCTCGATGGAGCCGAAGAGGTTGGCGGCCGTGGGGTGGTTCTCGATGACGACGGGGGGGCGCTCGGCCCCCTCCCGGTCGACGACGAGGTTGGCCCCGTAGCGGGCGAGGGCCGGGCTCCGGCGGCGCCGGGGGCTCTCGCCCTCCTCGGGGGGGCGGAAGAGGTAGAGGTGCTCGAGCGCGTCCTTCTCGAGGGCGGCCAGCCAGGTTCCGACCTTCGGGTCGGGGCGCAGCTTGGGATCGGCCCACTTCTCGGCGAGGATGGCCGCCTCGATGGAGACCTGGGGCGAGAGGGACTGGTCGCGGAGCTCCTCGAGGCGGGCCTCGAGCTCGATGCGGCCCTTGCGCAGCTCGCCGAAGAGCCGCTTCATGCGCTCCATGTGGCCGTACCAGCGCCGGCGGAGCTCGTCGTAGGCCTCCTGGCCGAGGCGGCCGGCGGCGACCTCGGCCTGGAGGGCCTCGAAGCTCGTCTCCGCCATCTCGCCTTCCTGCCCGGGGGCGGGGGCGGTCCCGGCGGCGAGGGGGAGGATGTCCATGGCGGCGGTCCCGCCCTCGCCCTCGACCTGGACGGCGCGGAAGCCGTCGGCGGCGATCTCGGCCTCGAAGGCCGAGAGCAGGGCGTTCTCGCGCTCCTCGACGGCCGCGCTCGCCTCGGCCTCGGCCTTCTTCGCGGCCCCGCTCTCGGCCTGGAGCTTGACCAGGCGCTTGAGGGCCTCGACGAGGCGGTGGAGGTCGCGCTTGAACTCGCGGCCGCCCCCGGCGGGGAAGGAGAGGACGGCGGGCTCGAGGGGGGAGGAGAAGTTGTAGACGTAGACGAGGTCGCGGAGGCGCTCGGGGCAGGGCGGCTCCTCGGCGAGGACGCGGAGGGCCGCGGTGCGGCGGCCCGTGCCCGGGGCCCCGGAGACGAAGACGTTGTAGCCCTTGGCCCGGACCCGGATGCCCATGCGGAGGGCCTCGAGGGCCCGGGGCTGGCCGATCACGCCCCAGAAGGGGCCGGCCGGGGCGGCCGCGCCGGCGGCGGCCGCTGCCGCTGCTGCTGCCCGGGAGGGGGCGATGCCGAAGAGGACTTCCCCGGCGCCGAGCTCGAGCTTGCCTGCGTCCATGCTCACTCCGCGTGCTGCATGAGGACCGAGACGGGCACGATCTCGTAGCCCGCCCCGACGAGGGCGTCCACGAGGAGGGCCAGCTCGCGGAAGAGGTAGTCGTCGCGGCCGCCCTCGGCCACGCCGAGGCGTACGGGGATGATCGAGCCGGGCTTGACCTCGGCGAGGACCTTCTCGACGATGGCGTGGGCCCCGAGGTAGGAGCCGGGCATGGAGGCGGCGTCGGCCCGGCTCACCCAGTCGAGGGGGTCGATGTCGCGGCCGACGTAGGCGTAGCTCATGGAGGCGCCCGCCTCGAGGATGTCGGAGCTGACCGTGTAGTAGGGGGTGTGCCACAGGAGGGAGAGCTCCTTGCCCGTGGCCGCGAACCAGTCGTCCTCGGCCCGGGCCAGGCCCCGGCGGACGTAGTCCCGGTCGATGCGGAAGCGGGCGTCGGTGGGGTCCACGGCCGTGAAGAACATGGAGCCCACCTCGTGGCCCGAGCCCGCGATGAGGCGGGCCGCCCCGGGGCTCTGGCGGACGAAGTCGCCGTTGACGAAGAAGGTGGCCCCGACCCCGTAGTCCTTGAGCACCCCGAGGACTCCGACGAGGCCCTCGGCCGAGTCGAGGGCGTTGAAGGCGAGGGAGACCTCGCGGCGGCGGATGCGCGAGCCGTGGTCGAAGAGGCCGGGGGAGCGGGCCTGGTCCCGGTCGGGGAAGGGCGCGTAGGCCACGGGCGGGGGCGGGAAGAGGGAGCGGGTCCCGAGGGCCTTCACCGAGCGGACCATGACGGTGTTGCGGTAGGGGCCGGCGGCTATCGCGTCGAGGTAGACGCGGTGGGCCTCCGAGCTCGTCGCCGGCGGAAGGGGGGCGAAGGAGGCGGCGGTATCCCAGGCCATGGCCGGGGCCTGGCCTCCGGCCTTGGGGGCCGCGGGTGCCCGGCGGCGGTAGGCGAGGCCCCCCGCCAGGGCCAGGAGGGAGCCGTCCTCGGCCCGGCCGTACTTCTCGGCCTGGGAGAGGGCGACCAGGCTCCGCGCCCCGGTCGAGAGGCTCACCGCCTCGATGAGCCTCGAGCCGGCCACGACGACGCGGTCGTCGGAGGCCCAGAGGGCGTGGAGGGCCCCGGGGGCCTTGATCTCGGAGCGGAGGGCCCAGTCGGCGTAGGAGCGGACGAGGACGCCGGCCTCCGTGACGACCGCCACCCTCGTCCCGTCGGGGGAGAGGACGAGCTCGCGGGCCCCCGCGGCCTCGAGCTCGGCCACGGCCGGCGCGAGGCCGATCAGGTCGGGATCGGGCGGGGCCTCGAGGCGGTAGGCGCCGGCGCGCCGCGAGCCGTTGCGGAGCGAGCCGGTGAGGACCGTGACCAGGCCCCCCGAGGGCCAGAGGATCTCGCGCACGACCGTGTCGCCCTGGAGGAAGAGGTAGGGCAGGGCGGAGATCCGGGGCTCGGAGCCGTAGTCGTCGGGGTCGAGGTAGAGGAGGAAGAGGCTGCGGCCGCCCTTGGCGAGGATCAGCCGCGAGCCGTCGGGCGAGACCCAGAAGGAGTCGAAGCTCGGGTCGAAGGGGAAGGGGGTCTTGCCGGCGAGGATGCCCATGCCGGCCGCGCCCCGGTAGAGGGCCTGGGTGAAGAACTCGGCGGGGAGGATGCGGAAGAGGGAGGAGCCGCGGAGGTAGAAGAGGGAGCCGTCGATCCCCCAGCGGACGTTCCTGATCCTGCCCGGGCCGATGCGCCGGTACTCCTCGTCGACGACCCTGCCCCCGGCCAGCTGCTCGACGCTGTAGTAGTAGAGCGAGCCGGCCTTGGCGTAGACGAAGCGCCGCGAGTCGGGGGACCAGCGGGCGGGGAAGTCCTCCATCGAGGACTCGAGCTTGGAGGCGACGACCGTCTCCGCGCCCTTGGCCACGTCGAAGAGGACCAGCCGCCCGTAGGCGGCCTGGGTCGGCACGACCGAGAGGAGGTAGGCCCCGTCCTGGCTGGCGGCCGAGGGCTGGAGGCGGCCGGCCCTGATCCCCGCCCCGCGGGCGAAGGCCGGGTAGCCCGGCACGGGGGCCAGGGAGCCGAGCTGGGCGTCGCTCCGGAAGAGGCCGAAGCGGTTCTGCACCTGGAGCCGGCGGCCGCCCTCGATGAGGGCTACGTGCTCGGGATAGGCCGTGAGCTGGGCGATGCCTCCCCCGGCCAGGTCGGCCTCGAGGAGGGTCGAGAAGGAGCCCTCTCCCGGCAGCTCGGCCTGGGCGCCGAAGAGGAGCTTGTCGCCCGCTCCGAGGTCGAGGCCGCCGAACTCGACCTCCCCGAAGGCCGCGGGGGCGAGGGCAATCGACGCGATCAGGGCCAGATGCACCGAGGTTCTTTTCATGCTTCGCTACCGTCCCGTATCATTGTCGGCAATACTGCCCATAATGTAAACCGCGGATCGGCGCGGGCCGGCGGGGCGGCATGCCTTCGGGGGGAGGAAACTCGGGCTTGGGCCCCGGGGAGCCTACTTGAGCGCGAAGAACAGGTCGCAGCAGTGGCTGCCCTTGACCTTGACGTGCTTCACGCGGCAGTTCCCCTCGGAGCCGGGATCGGTCTTGATGCTTCCCTGGGCGGCGTCGTAGCTGCGGACCCCGTCCCACTGGATGCAGGCGTAGCAGCGGCGCGTGCCGGCGTGAAGGATATCCTGCGACATCTCTGGCCTCCCGTTATCAGGGCTTTACCTGAGTATCGGGCGATTCGGGCCCCGCCATGAGGGGCCGCGGCGGGGGAGCGCCGGCCGGGGCCTTAGGCTCAGCCTCGGCGGCCGGCCAGGGCGACGCCGCGCACGAGCTCGGCCACCGCGTCCTCGTCGTTCGTGCGGCTGGCGACGTGGCGCGCCGCGGCCTTGACCGCGGGGATGGCGTTGGCCGGCGCCGAGCCGTGGCCCGCGGCGCGCACCATGCCGAGGTCGTTCATCGCGTCCCCGACCGCCATCACCCGCTCCATGGGGATGCCGAGGCTGGCCGACAGGCGCCCGAGGGCCTCGCCCTTGTCCACGCCGAGGGCGAGGACCTCGAGGAAGTAGGGCTTCGAGGTGAGGACGGCGGCGCGGCCGGCGAAGAGGGCCGACAGCTCCCGCCGGAGCCCCTCGATCCGCTCGGGCTCCCCGGGGACGACGAACTTGATCAGGCCGCGCGCGAAGAGGGCCTCCTCGTCCTCGAGGAGGATGGCCGGCTGGCCGGTGAGCTTCGAGTCCTCGAGGGCCCAGGGATTGGGCCGGTTTACGTGGATCAGGCCCTCCTCGTAGATCTGCCAGGGGAAGCCCCGCTCCTCGATGGCGCGGGCGGCCTCGGCGCAGAGCTCCGGGGCGAGCCGGCGCTCGTCGAGGATCCGGCCCGTCGCCGACTCGATGATCTCGGCCCCGTTCGAGCAGATCAGGTAGTCCTCGGGCCCCTCGAGCTCGAGGAGCCTGGCGTAGTGCCGCATGGAGTGGATATTCCGCCCCGAGGCGAGGACCACGCGGATCCCCGCCGCGCGCGCTTCGGCGAGGGCGGCGCGGTTGGCCTCGGAGACCGTCAGGTCGGTCCGGAGGAGGGTGTCGTCGAGGTCGAGGGCGATGAGCTCCACGGGCATGGCCCCTTATACCCCAAAATCGCCGCGAAGGTCGAGGACGCCTCAGCGGCGGCCGCCCTCCTCGGTCGCCGCGCCCAGCCTCCGCCAGAGCTCGTCCCGCTCGCCGGCCGGGACCCGATGCCAGGGAATGCCGCGGATCGCCCCCTCGAGGCCGGCCAGCTTCGAGCGGCAGACCTCGAAGCCGGCCGCGCGCAGGCGGATCGCCGCGCCGAGGGAGCCCGCCGCTGCCAGGGCCTCGCCGTCCGCGATGCCGGCGGCCTCGAGCTCGGCCGCGCAGACCGGGCCGATGTTGGCCAGCTCGCGCAGCCTCGTCATCGGGCCGCCTTCCAGGCCGGGAGGCGGCCCATCATCGCCTCGGCCGCCTTCCGCGCCTGGCCCGGGTCGAGGCCTTGGCTCCGCGCGACGAAGGCGGCGAGGGACTGGGCCTTCTCCTCGTAGGACTGCATCGAGCCGTCGGGCCGCGCGCAGTGGACGCAGTAGTCCTTGCTCCGGTCTCCGAGGGGGAAGTCGCCGTCTCCCTCCATGGGCATGCCGCAGGCGACGCAAAGCTTCATGGTCATCCTCCTTCGATACGGTCCCCGGTCGATACGAGCCCGAGGTAGTGCTCGACGAGCTCCCCGCCGCGGCGCTCCAGGACCAAGGCCCCCGGGGCGAAGAGCTCGCGGTTGGCGAGATAGTGGTGGACCAGGCCGATCCAGGTGTTGAACAGCAGGTGCACCGGCTGCCGCCTGATGGTCCCGGCCTCCATGCCCGCCTCCGCGGCGGCGGCGATGTGCCAGGAGAGGGTCGATTGGACCATGAGGAGGGAGAGGCGGGCGGCCTCGGGGAGGTGGCCGGCCTCGGTCAGGAGGGCTGCGTAGAAGCCCTCCACCTCGCGGAGCCCCGCGAGGTGGGCCTCGAGGCAGGCCCGGAGGCCCCTGCCCCCCGCGGAGAGCTCGTGGAGCCTGCGGCAGAGCCCTTCGCCGAAGTCCTCGATGACGGCGACGAGGAGCTCCTCCTGGCGGGGGAAGTGGAGGAAAAGGGTGCCGTGGGCCAGGCCCGCGGCCTGGGCGACGGCCGCGCTCCTCGTCGCCGCGATGCCGCGCTCCGCATAGAGGCTCCGCGCGCTCCGCAGGATCGTCTCCCTCGTCGCGGCCTTCTGCTGGGAGCGCTTTGTTCCTTGTATTATGACTGATTGCTCAGTGAGCATATGGTCAGTATCTCTACCACGGGCGCTTCTGTCAAGCGCCGCATCCGGAGGCTTCCCTCGAAGGGCCGCCCATTGTCCTGGGCCGGCCTTTCCCGCTATCCTCAGCCCCATGTCCGACGAAGGCCGCCCTCCCGAGACCGCCCGGGACGGGGATTCGACCCTGCTCCGCGAGGGCGGGAAACTCTCGGCCCTGACCATGGTGTCCCGGGTCCTCGGCCTCGTCCGCGAGATGACCAAGGCTGCTTTCATGGGCACGGGCCCCCTCGCCGAGGCCTTCACCGTCGCCTTCATCATCCCAAATTTCATGCGCCGCCTCTTCGCCGAGGGCTCGGTGACCGTGGCCTTCATCCCCACCTTCTCCGGCATCCTCGGCGAGAAGGACGAGGCCAAGACCCGCGAGTTCCTCTCGGCCACCTTCACGGTCCTCCTCGTCCTGGTCTGCGCGACGGTGGCCCTGGGCATGGCCGCCGCGCCCTGGATCACCTCCCTGGTCTTCTACGGCTCCGAGGCGGCGGAGACCGTCGTCCTGACGAGGATGATGTTCCCCTTCCTGGCCCTCGTCTCCGTGGCGGCCCTCCTCCAGGGCATCCTCAACTCGATCGGGGTCTTCGCGCCCTCGGGCCTCGGGCCCATCCTCTTCAACCTCTGCTTCATCGGCCTGCCCTACCTCGTCGGAGGCTGGACCGCCAACCCGGCCCGGGCCATGGCGATCGGCGTCCTGGCCGGGGGCCTCGCCCAGGCCCTCTGCCAGCTCCCGGCCGTCCTCCGGGCGGGCTACCGCTTCGGCTTCATCGGCCCGCGCAGGGCCCTGGCCAACCCGGGCATGCGGAAGGTCCTCTCCCTCGTGGCCCCGACCATCCTGGGCATGGCCGCCTACCAGCTCAACGACCTGGTCTGCACCTCCCTGGCCTCGAGCGTGCGGGCCGCGGCCGGCATCCAGTACTCGATCCGCCTCCAGGAGCTCATCCTCGGCATCTTCGCCGTCTCGGCCGGGACCGTCCTCCTTCCCCGCCTGACCGCTTCGGCGGGGCGGGGCGACTGGGCCGGCTACTCGCGGGACCTGGGCTCGGTGATGCGGACGATGATCCTCGTCACCATCCCTATAGCCCTCTTCTCCATGATAGCCGGCAGGGAGATGGTGACCCTCCTGTTCCGGGCCCGGGCCTTCGGCGAGGACTCGGTGGCCCTGACGACCTCGGTGTTCTTCTTCCACATGCTGGGTATACTCTTCATCGCCCTGAACCGGGTCATCGCCCCGGCCTTCTACGCCCGCTCCGACGCCCTGACCCCGACCTGGGCGGGGATGGCCAGCTTCGGGGTGAACATCGCCCTGGCCTTCGCCTTCATCGGCCCCTTCAAGGGGCCCGGTATTGCGATGGCCCTCTCTATTTCCAGCGCGGTGAATACCTTGATCCTCGCCGCGGCCCTCCGGCGCTCGGCCATCGAGGGCATCCGGGAAGCCTTCACCGCGACCCTGCGCTACGGCCTCCGCATCCTCGCCCTTTCGGCGATCGCCGGCCTCCCCCTCTATTTCGCCCGGCCCTGGATCCTCGGCCGCTTCGCCGCCCACCCTTCGCGCCTGGTGGCCGCTGGCCTCCCCCTGATCCTGGAGAGCCTCCTCTATGGGGCCCTCGGCATCGGCCTCCTCGCCCTCAGCCGGGACAAGATCGCGGCCTCCCTGGTCGCCCGCTTCCGCCGGGGGAGCCGAGCCTGATGCAATTCTCGTGCCGAATCGAGCAAATCCTCGTCCAGCCTCGCCCGCCGCTTGACAAAGCTCGGCTCGGATGCTAAGGTTCGCCCGTCTCTCATGCGCCCTTGTAGCTCAGTTGGCAGAGCATATCCATGGTAAGGATAAGGTCAACGGTTCGATTCCGTTCGAGGGCTTTCTGCTTGCGAGGTTTGCAAGCCAGAAGCGCAAGACGGGAGCGCATAGCGCTATCCGTTCGAGGGCTTTCTGCTTGCGAGGTTTGCAAGCCAGAACCGCAAGACGGGAGCGCGCAGCGCTATCCGTTCGAGGACTTCCCGTCCACAGTTTGTGGACCGAGCTGATGGCGGCTCCCGGGCCGCTCCGTTTGAGAATGTCGGGTCCCCGGCCAGCCGGCCGCCCCGAAAGGACCGGATATGGCCGCGAAGAAGCAGACCGTCGAGATCATCGCCCTCGCTTGCTCCGAGTGCAAGCGCCGTAATTATACGACCACGAAGAACCGCAAGACCCAGCAGGAAAAGCTCGAACTGATGAAGTACTGCAAATGGGACCGGAAGCACACGCTCCACAAGGAGACGAAGGTCAAGTAAGCGGCGACCGCGCGCGTTGCGCGCGCGGGCTTGCGCAACCGCGGAATCGCCGAGTTCCGGCGAATAAGCGGGTGTTGATTCAGCGCAAATGCCGGGCGTAACCGTCGCCCGGCCTTTGTTTCGATCGCCGGCTCGCCGGATCAAGGCGGGCTGGCGCGCTCGAATCGAGGATCTCCCCGGAGATCCCCGATTTGAACGAAGGCCAGTAGCTCTAATGGTAGAGCGCCGGTCTCCAAAACCGGATGTTGAGGGTTCGAATCCTTCCTGGCCTGTCGTGAATAGCGAAAACCCGGGGGTTTTCGCCATTCACGGAGCAATTCCCGCGGGGAATTGCTTAGGAATTGAGCCGAGCGGCCGGGGCGACGGGTTCCCCCCAGTCGGCGCAAGGAGCTTGTATGAAGAAATTAGTCCAGTTCTTCAAGGATAGCTACGCCGAGCTCCGCAAGGTCGTGTGGCCCACCCGGGAGGACGTCATCGCCTCCACCAAGGTGGTGATCGTCTCCACGATCGTCATGGCCCTCGTCCTCGGGCTCATCGATTTCGTCCTCGTGGCCGGTATCGACGTCATCTTCCGATAGGGCCGGGCGGAAAGCATGGCCAAGGCCTGGTACGTCCTTCACGTCTACTCCGGCTACGAGAACAAGATCGAGCGGACCATCCGCATGCTGATCGACAACGGGGACCTCTCCCGCGACATCGTGACCGACATCAGGGTGCCGAGCGAGGAGGTCGTCGACGTCAAGGACGGCAAGAAGCGCTCCTCCTCCCGGAAGATCCTGCCCGGCTACATCCTCGTGGAGATGGACCTGCCCGAGGAGAGCTGGAAGGCCACCTGCTCCGGCATACGCAAGATCACCGGGGTGACCGGCTTCGTCGGCGCCACCCAGCACCACAAGCCCCAGCCGATCTCCGCCGAGGAGGCCCGCGGGGTGCTCCAGCGGGCCGGCGAGATCAAGGGGGAGCGGGCGGCGCGGAGCCGCCAGAGCTTCCAGGCGGGCGAGCAGGTCAAGATCATCGACGGGCCCTTCGAGTCCTTCACGGGCGCCATCGAGGAAGTGATCCTGGAGAAGTCCAAGCTCAAGGTCATGGTCGGCATCTTCGGCCGCGCCACGCCCGTCGAGGTGGACATGCTCCAGGTCGAGAAGATATAGGCCTTACCGCGGCGGCGGCCCAAGCGTTTCGGTCGGGCCGCCGCCGCCAGTCGATTCTCGCGGGCCGGCGGGGAGGTAGCCGAACCTCCGCTCGAGCCCGAACGGTATTTGAAAGCGGCATCGCGGGCCCCTCGGGGCCGCGCGGCGCTTCTCATAGGGGTTTTTACTCCGCAGATGGGAGTTCGCGAGCGCCTACGGCGATCGCGTGACGGTTCGCTCGCGCGAACCGCCCGCGGTTCCGAAGCGGATCGCGGACGCTACCCCGGGGCCCAGAGGGCCGCCGGGTACACCACGAAAGGAGAGCGGCAATGGCCAAGAAGAAGGTAACTGCGATCGTCAAGTTGCAGTGCCCCGCCGGGAAAGCGACCCCGGCTCCGCCCGTCGGACCGGCCCTCGGTCCCCACGGCGTCTCCGCCCCGCAGTTCTGCCAGCAGTTCAACGACAGGACCAAGGGCATGGAGGCCGGGCTCATCATCCCGGCCATCATCACGGTCTACGGCGACAAGTCCTTCACCTTCATCCTCAAGACGCCCCCGGCGTCGGTCCTCATCAAGAAGGCGATCGGCATCGAGAAGGGCTCGGGCGTGCCCCACAAGCAGAAGGTGGGCAAGCTCCCGAAGGACAAGCTCGAGGCCATCGCCAAGCAGAAGATGCCCGACCTCAACGCCAACGACCTCGAGGCCGCCAAGCGCATCATCGCCGGGACCGCCCGCTCCATGGGCGTCGAGACGGAGTACTCGAAATGAAGCACGGCAAGAAGTACAACGAGGCGGCCAAGAAGGTCGACCGCGAGCGCGAGTACGAGGTCGCCGAGGCCTGCGCCCTCGTCAAGGACATGCACTTCGCCAAGTTCGACGAGACCGTCGAGGTCCACGTCCGGCTCAACCTGAAGAAGAGCCAGTCGGTCCGCGACACCGTCGTCCTCCCGAACCAGTTCCGCGGCGAGAAGAAGATCCTCGTCTTCTGCAAGCCCGAGAAGGAGAAGGAGGCCCTCGAGGCGGGCGCCGCCTTCGTGGGCTCCGACGAGCTCATCGAGAAGATCAAGGGCGGCTGGCTCGACTTCGACGTCGCCGTCGCCACCCCCGACATGATGAAGGACGTCGGCAAGCTCGGTATGGTCCTCGGCCGCAAGGGCCTCATGCCCAACCCGAAGACCGGCACCGTGACGCACGACCTCAAGGCCGCCGTCGCCGAGCTCCGCAAGGGCCGCACCGAGTTCCGCACCGACAAGTCGAACATCATCCACCTCGCCATCGGCAAGGTGTCGATGGAGAGCGGCCTGGTCGCCGAGAACGTGACGACCCTCCTCGAGGAAGTGAACCGCAAGCGGCCCGCGGACGCCAAGGGCGACTTCGTCGGCTCGGTCTTCCTCACCTCCACGATGGGCCCGGCCGTGCACGTGGCCCAGGCCAAGATCGAGAAGAGGTAAGCGCCATGGCAATGCGAGCAACCAAGATCCAGTCGGCCAAGGCCGACGCCATCCTCGAGCTGAAGAACAAGATCGGCGCGAGCAAGGACTTCATCTTCGCCGAGTACCGCGGCCTCACGGTCGAGCAGATCTCGGCCCTGCGCAAGCAGCTGCGCGCCAAGAACGCCGAGTTCCACGTCGTGAAGAACAACTTCGCGCGGATCGCCTTCGACGAGCTCGGCTACCCCAAGGAGATCGCTCCCGTCCTCGTCGGGCCGGTCGGCGTCGCCTTCGCCACGGCCGATCCCAACGAGGTGGCCAAGATCCTCGTCGACTTCGCCAAGGAGGCCCCGGCCCTCAAGGTCAAGGCCGGCATCGTGGACAAGGGCTTCATGGGCGAGGCGGATGTCGCGGCCTTCTCCAAGCTCCCCGGCCGCAACCAGCTCATCTCCATGTTCATGTCCGCGCTCAACAGCCCGGTCCAGAAGCTCGCCTACACCCTCGTGGCCCTCAAGGAGAAGCGCGAGAAGGAAGGCGGCGCGGCTCCCGCGGCCGAAGCCCCCGCGGCCGAAGCGGCCCCCGCCGCGGAAGCCCCGGCCCAGGCCTAATCAGTTCCTAACGGCGACCAGGCTTCGGTAGCTGCCGTTCCTGTTCGCCTTCAAGGCCGCCCGTACGGGTCAGGCAAGCGTTCCGCAAGGAGAAGATAATATGGCAGCCACGAAGGACCAGATCATCGAGGCCATCGGCGAGATGAAGATCACCGAGATCGCCGACCTCATCAAGGCCATGGAGGAGAAGTTCGGCGTCACCGCCGCCGCCCCCGTCGCCGTCGCCGCCGCCGGCCCCGCCGCCGCCGCCGCCGAGGAGAAGACCGAGTTCACCGTGATCCTCAAGGCCGGCTTCCCCGCCGACAAGAAGATCGCGATCATCAAGGAAGTCCGCGCCGTCACCGGCCTCGGCCTCAAGGAGGCCAAGGACCTCGTCGAGGCCGGCGACAAGCCCCTCAAGGAGAACGTCTCCAAGGACGAGGCGGAGAAGATCAAGAAGCAGATCACCGACGCCGGCGGCGCCGTCGAGGTGAAGTAAGACGCCTCGCGCGTCTTCGAAGGATTTTTCCTCGCGTTCCCGACGGCGCCGCGAGGCGTCGCCGGGAACGCTCGTCAGTTAATAACCGGATCGATCCGAGCGCCTTCCTACGGCGCGCAGCGAGGGGGATAGGATGGCATATTCCGAGAAGAAGATCGTGCGCGAGTACGTCGGCAAGGATTTCCAGGAGGTCATGGAGCTCCCGGACCTGATCGACATCCAGCTCTCGTCGTACGAGCGCTTCCTCCAGCGCGAGAAGAGCAAGGCCAGGGAGCCGCTCGACGTGGCGGGCCTCGAGGAGGTCTTCCGCGCGACCTTCCCGATCGAGAGCCCCTCGGGCGACATGCTCCTCGAGTACGAGCGCTACTCGCTCGACGAGGAGGCGATGAAGTACTCGGAGCTCGAGTGCAAGATGAAGGGCCTCACCTACGCCGTGCCCCTCAAGGCCCGCATCAACCTCGTCTTCCAGAAGACGGGCGAGATCCGGCAGAAGGAGATCTACCTCGGCGACATCCCCCTCATGACCGATCGGGGGACCTTCATCATCAACGGCGCCGAGCGCGTCGTCGTCTCGCAGATCCACCGCTCGCCCGGCGTCATCTTCTGCCACGAGAAGGGCGTCTACTCCGCGCGGATCATCCCCTACCGCGGCTCCTGGCTCGAGTTCGAGATCGACCAGAAGAAGGAGCTGATCTACGCCAAGATCGACCGCAAGAAGCGCATCCTCGGGACCATGTTCCTCCGCGCCCTCGGCTTCGAGACCCGCGAGGACCTCGTGCGCGCCTTCTACGTCTCAGAGACCGTCTCGATCGGCGAGAAGCGCGAGGAGAAGGAGAAGGCCATCAACCGCGTCCTGGCCAAGGCGGTCAAGGCCGAGGTGAACGGCGAGAAGAAGAAGCTCTACCGCGCCGGCGACAAGCTCCACCTCCACGACGTCGACGAGCTGTACAACCTCGGCGTGCGCGAGCTCGAGGTCATCAACTTCGAGCATCCCGACTCCCTGCATTTCGACATGATCCTCAACTGCTTCGAGCGCGAGGACATCAAGCTCGTCAAGGAGGACCCCTCCCAGGACGAGCCCTCCAAGGCCGACGCCCTGGCCGCCGTGTACTCCACCCTCATGCCCGGCGAGCCCATCACCGTCGAGAACGCCGAGCGCGACCTGTCGAACATGTTCTTCTCCGGCCGCCGCTACGACCTCGGGAAGGTCGGCCGCTACAAGCTCAACAAGAAGTTCGACTACGCGATGCCCGTGAAGGAGTTCACCCTCGTGCGCGACGACGTGATCGCCACGATGAAGTACCTCATGAGCGTGTACTACGGCGAGTCGAACGTCGACGACATCGACCACCTCGGCAACCGCCGCGTGCGCTCGGTGGGCGAGCTCCTCGCCAACGTCATGAAGAGCGCCTTCGGCCGCATGGAGCGCATCGCCAAGGAGCGTATGAGCCTCAAGGAGACGGACACGATCCGCCCCCAGGACCTCGTCTCCATCAAGCCCATCGTCGCCGCGATCAAGGAGT
>Ga0116154_10000596_pt1 | contig 39835 bp, 31 predicted proteins | sample AD_UKC030_MetaG_FD_89898 | JGI IMG/M metagenome (GOLD analysis project Ga0116154, IMG submission 89898) | Active sludge microbial communities of municipal wastewater-treating anaerobic digesters from USA - AD_UKC030_MetaG | ecosystem: Engineered > Bioreactor > Anaerobic > Digestate | place: USA... | reverse complement strand
CCAGCCCTACCTGGACTCCTGGCTGCGCTACGACCTGGGGATGGAGCTCGCCCGGCTGTCCGCCGCGGGCCTGCCCATCCTGCTCATGCAGGGGGACCTGGACCTCCAGGTCACCATGGAGGAGTTCGATCGACTGCGCCTGTCCGTGCCGGACGCGGAAGCGGTGCTGCTCCCGGATACCAACCATATCCTCAAACTCGTGGGCAACGAGGTGGAGGAGAACTACGAGTCCTTCTCGGATCCCTCGTATCCCCTGTCCCCGGGGGTGGTTCCGGCCCTGGCCGATTTCTTGGAGAGGGTTCCCGCCCGGCCTGAGTGATCCCCGCCGGGGTCCGGACTCCGACCGGGCGGGACCCCGCCGTCACGAACCCTGGGAACTCTCGGGCAACGCGGCCTTCAAGGCCCGGAACAGCGAGGACAGGTCCAGGGGAAACCCGGAGGCCTTGATCAGGGTTCCCTCCGCGGTCCAGACCGTGCGCTCCAGGGCGGCGGCCGCTTCCGTCCCCGTACCGTGGACGACCCGGATGAAGGCCAGGTGGGCCAGACGGCATATGGGGGCGTAGACCCGGGCGTCCCGCTCGGATTCGAAGGCGAAGATCCAGGTTCCGGAGTACCCGGTTACGGCTTCGCCGGGGTTCAGGGACAGGAGCATGCCCCGGGCGGGCACCCGGGGAGCTCCGGCTCCGAGGATGCGTTCCGCCGTTTCCCCGGGTCGGGGGATCCACAGGGCGCCCGGAGCCTCCCAGTACGGCCGGAGATCCCCCGGGACGGGATGCGGGCCGGGCACGGCCAGCCGGTCCAGGAGGGGCTCCAGGTCCGAGGTGGAGGCGGCCAGGACCTGCCGGCCCGCGAAGGCGATGCGGAGCTTTCCGTCCCGCCGGACCAGGGTCCGGCCTTCCTTCCTCCACTCCCGGGAGAGCCGGAGCCGGAAGGCCGCGGCGCCGGCGGGGTAGGTGCCCTCGGCGATCCCGAAGACTTCCGAAGTCTCCGGGGCTCCCGGGCCCGCACCGGAGCCGCCCGAATCGTTCCGCGGAAGGACCAGCGCCGCCGTGACCCGGTCCGTACGGGCCAGGAAGGGCCGGACCGCCCTGAGGTCCGCCGGCGCCAGGAGGGCCCCGGCGGCCTCTTCGAGGAGAGGGCGGTCCGCGCGGAGATAGACCGAGGCTTCACGGGGCAGTCCGGCGGAGGGGTCCGCCTCCTGGGCGACGGGTATCCGGGTCGCGCAGGAGGCCAGGACCAGTGTCGCCGTCAGGACCAAGGCGGGTGCCCCGTTTCGGCGGGTGGGGCGCGTTCGGGTGGGGCGCATCCCGCCCAGTATGCCGCAATCCCGTCCGGACCGGCAAGCGGAGTCCTGCGGTTGACAAGCTCGGATCAATCGGTAAATATTTAATTAGTTTCGGTAAGAAACGCTGGAAAGTTTCTATCCAGAGAAACAAAGGGAGGATCCTGTGAAAAAGTTGTTCTCGGTATTCGTGTTGGTCGCCTTCGCCGCTGCCCTGATCGCGGCCCAGACCCCGGTCAACCTGTACGGCCGGGCGGCCCAGGGCGCCAAGGGCGTCGTCGCGGCCGCCAAGCCCGAGGCGTCCCAGGTGGGCATCGACATCCTCAAGAAGGGCGGGAACGCCGTGGACGCGGCCATCGCCACCGCCTTCGCCCTGGGTGTCCTGGAACCCAACGCCTCCGGTATCGGCGGCGGCGGATTCATGGTCATCAAGATGGCGAACATGAAGGAAGCCGTGGTGATCGATTTCCGGGAGACCGCCCCCGCGGCGGCCAAACCGGACATGTTCAAGTTCGGGGAGGACGGCAAGGTCATCGACAACGCCAGCGTCGTGGGCGGCCTGTCCGTCGGAGTTCCCGGCGAGGTCGCAGGACTTTTGTACGCCCTGGAGAACTACGGTTCCAAGAAGATGAACCGGGAGAAGGTCCTGGCCCCCGCCGTCGAGTGGGCGGAGAAGGGCATTCCCGTTACCGTCAACCTGGCCTCGATCATCCAGTCCGAGTTGGGCAAGATCAACAAGTACCCCGCCACGGCCAAGATCTACACCAAGGACGGACTCCCTTACGAGCTCGGGGAGACCATCAAGAATCCGGACCTGGCCGCCACCCTCCGGGCCATCGCCAAGGACGGGAAGGACGCGATCTACAAGGGCGAGATGGCCGAGCGGATCGCCAAGGCCGCCCGGGACGCGGGCGGCATCCTGACCGCGGCGGACCTGGCCAACTACCAGGTGAAGATCCGCAAGCCCGTCACGGGCACCTACCGCGGATACACGATCGTCTCCGTGCCCCCCGCCAGCTCCGGCGGAACCCACGTGATCCAGATCCTCAACATCCTGGAGAACATGGACATCGCCAAGATGGGGCCCGGCACCCCCGCCACCACCCACGCGTGGATCGAAGCCCTGCGCCTGGCTTTCGCGGACCGCGGCAAGTACATGGCCGACGCCGACTTCGTGAAGGTGCCCCTCAAGGGCCTGGCGAACAAGGACTACGCAAAGGTCCTGGCCGCCAAGATCGACATGGCCAAGGCCATGGGCTCCGCCACCGCCGATGATCCGACCAAGTTCGAGAGCGGCTCCACCACCCACTTCTCCGTCATGGACAAGGACGGGAACATGGTGGCGGTCACCAAGAGCATCAACTACTTCTTCGGCTCCGGCGTGACGGTCCCCGGCACGGGATTCATCCTGAACGACCACATGGACGACTTCGCCCTGAAGCCCGGCCACGTCCAGTCCGTGGAGCCCGGAAAGCGGCCCCTGTCCTCCATGACCCCCACCCTGGTCCTGGACCCCGACGGTCAGCCCTTCATGACCGTGGGCTCCCCCGGAGCCACCCGGATCATCGCGGCGGTGGCCCAGGTCATCTCCAACGTGATCGACCACAGGATGTCCGTCCAGGATTCCATCATGGCCCCCCGGGTCTTCGCCATGGCCTCCGGCCAGGTCCAGCTCGAGGGACGGGCTTCCATCAACACCCTCAAGGGCCTCGAGGCCCTGGGGCATAACGTGAACGTCCGGGCCGACTGGGACGCCTACTTCGGCGGCGTGCACGCGGTGCTCTTCGACCGCAAGGCCAAGGTCCTCTACGGCGGCGCCGACCCCCGGCGGGACGGCCAGGCCGCGGCGTTCTGATCCATACGCGGCGGACGACCCGGCGTACCCCGCCGGGCCCGCCTCCGCCGCTTCGCAACGGCCGCCGGACCTTCCCCCGGGGAGGAACCGGCGGCCCGTCCGCTTCCAGGAGTTTCTATGCGTCGTGCAATCCTCAGCGTATTCGTCCTTTTGGCCGCCGCGGCGGCCCTGTCCGCCCAGGCTCCCGCGGCCTTCGCGGAAAAGCCCGCCCTCCTGACCTCCGTCGGCCAAAGCGCCGACATCGAGATGGTCAAGGTCCTGCTCAATCGGGGCAAGGTCGCCCACACCGCGGATCCCCTGGTCACCGCCGCCAAGCTCCCCGGGGGCGCCAAGACCCTGGTCCTGGCCGTGGGCGGCAGCTCCAAGGGCCTGGGAGCCGCGGGCATCAGCACCGAGGCGGAGATCGACCGGGCCAAGGCCCTGATCAAGCGGGCCCGGGAGCTCGGCATGAAGATCATCGCGATCCACGTGGGCGGCGAGGCCCGGCGGGGCACCCTCTCGGACGCCTTCATCAGCCTCTGCGTCCCGGTCTCGGACTACGCCATCGTGGTGGAGGACGCGGACAAGGACGGCCTCTTTACCAAGCTCGCCTCCCAGGCCAAGATTCCCCTGGTCAAGGTGGACAAGATCACCGCCGCGGGGGTGCCCCTGGCCGCCGCGTTCAAGTAGGGGGACGCCGTGCCCTTCGAACTGGTCATATTCCTAGCCATGGTCGGGGTCTTCGCGGCGGGCTGTTTCGCCGCGAAGCTCCCGGTCTCCCTGTCCATGCTCCTGGCCGCCTGCGCGGGCCTCCTGGTCTCCGGGAACGGCCTGCCCGTCCGCCACCTGGTGGAGGGGACCTTCGGGTACGTGGACACCATCCTGGTCATCGCCACGGCCATGGTCTTCATGCGGACCGTCCAGGAATCCGGGGCCCTGGAAGCCCTGAACGCCGTGATCCTCCGGCGCTTCCGGACCGTCCCGGCCCTCCTCCTGCCCCTGCTCATGCTGGTGGCCATGTTCCCGGGGATGATCACGGGCAGTTCCAGCGCCTCGGTCCTGACCGCGGGGGCCGTGGTCGCCCCGGTCCTGATCCTCCTGGGTCTGCCCGCCCCCGTGACGGGGGCCTTCATAGCCATGGCGGGCATCCTGGGGATGATCGCTCCCCCGGTGAACATCCCCGCCATGATCATAGGCGGGGGCATCGACATGCCCTACGTGGGCTTCGAGGTTCCCCTGGCCCTCCTGACCTTCCCCTTGGCCGTCCTGTTCTCCCTCTGGTTCGGGCTTCCCCACGTCAAGGTCGTGGAGTGGGAGGTCCTGGCCGCCAAGCTGGACCTGGAGACGTACAAGAAATACGGCATCCGCCTCTTCCTGCCCATCCTGGTCGTCGCCGTCCTGATGGTCCTGGGAAAGACCCTGCCGCAGGTCTTCGGAATGGGGCTTCCCGTGGTCTTCCTGATCGGAGCCGCCCTGGGGCTCGTGGTCGGAAAGCGCTTCAACATCCTTTCGGCCTCCAAGGCCGCGGTAAACGACGCCCTGCCGGTCCTGGGCATCCTGGCCGGCGTGGGGATGTTCATCCAGGTGATGACCCTGACCGGGGTCCGGGGTTTCGTGGTGGTCAGCGCCCTCTCGGTGCCCCCGGCCCTGCTCTACGCGGCCATCGCCGTGTCCATACCCCTCTTCGGGGCGGTATCGGCCTTCGGAGCCTCCAGCGTCCTGGGGGTTCCCTTCCTCCTGGCCCTCCTGGGCCGGGATCAGATCGTGACCGCCGCGGCCCTCTCCCTCATCGCCTCCCTGGGGGACTTCATGCCCCCCACGGCCCTGTCCGCCATCTTCGCGGCCCAGGTGGTGGGGGAATCGAAGTATTCCCGGGTCCTGGTCAAGCTGGTCGTCCCCTCCCTGGTCATCATCGGCTGGGCGCTGGCGTTCATCGTGTTCTCCAAGCAGATCCGGGCTCTCTACTGACGACAGGAGCGAAGAGATGACATACCTGTACCTGGCGATCGCGGCATCCGTCCTGGGACTGACCGCGTGGAACCTCTGGACCGAGAAGGACTGGCGGAAGCAGGCCACCGCGGCCATGGTCGCGATTCCCCTCCTGCTCCGGGTCCTCCTGATTAAGTAGGGGAATGCCGTGAAACGACACCATGCGACCGCCCTCGCGGTCACCCTCCTGGCTTTGGCCGCCGCCGCGGCCGCCTCGATCCGCTTCCTGGACCACCGTAAGCCCGAGCCCATCGTCCGGGGTCCGGGCGTCACCGAGGTCCGCATGCTCTCCGAATGGCTGCCGGACCTGGCCGGCTCTCCCGGGGACACGGAGGTCTACGTGTTCCGGGGAGCCTCTCCGGGTTCCTCCATGCTCGTCCTGGGGGGCACCCACCCGAACGAGCCCTCCTCCTTCCTGTCCGCGGTCCTGCTCATCGAGAACGCCTTGGTTTCGGCGGGGACCCTGTACGTGATCCCCCGGGCCAACGCCTCGGGGTTCACCCACAACGACCCCCAGGAGGGGGCTCCCGAGAGGTACTCCGTCGCCCTGCCCGGCGGGTCCGTGCGGACCTTCCGGTACGGGTCCCGGGCCACGAACCCCGTGCACCAGTGGCCGGACCCGGACGTCTACGTCCATGCCGCCAGCGGCCAGACCCTCTCGGGCAACGAGACCCGGAACCTGAACCGAGGTTACCCGGGCCGGGCGGACGGGACCCTGACCGAGCGGGTCTGCCTGGGCATCGCGAACCTGATCCGGGCGGAGAAGATCGACATCAGCGTGGACCTCCACGAGGCCTCCCCGGAGTACCCGGTGATCAACGCCATCGTGGCCCACGAGCGGGCCATGCCCCTGGCCTCCCAGGTCGTCCTGGGCCTGGAGTTCCTGGACATCAAGATCGGCCTGGAGCCCTCTCCGAAGAACCTGCGGGGCCTGACCCACCGGGAACTGGGGGACGCCACGGATACCCTGGCGGTCCTGATGGAGACCGCGAACCCCTCCCAGGGACGGCTCCGGGGCCGGACGGACGAGGCCCTGGTCCTGAAAGGCCGGGACCCCTACTACGTGAAGGCCCAGGCCCTGGGCAGGCTCTACGTGCCCTTCGACGAGAACGGCCACCCCATCGAGGAGCGGGTGGGGCGGCACCTGTCCGGCATTTCCGAGTTCGCCTTCGCCCTTTCCTCGGAGCGGCCGGACCGGCCCCTGGAGTTCGCCGGTGTGCCGGAATACGGGGCCCTGCTCGAGAAGGGCCTGGGCGCGTTCCTGAAACCTCTGCCGTGAACTTCCCGTGCTTCCGGCGCGGCCCGGGCGCCGCCCGGCCGCCGGGGCCGGCCCGGGCGGCCGTCGCGGCCGCGGCCTGCGCAGTCCTCGGCTCCTGCGCCGTCCTGTCCCCGGTCCGCCTGGAGAGCGGGGTCGTAGGGCCGACCCTCCTGGTGGTCGCGGGGATCCACGGGGACGAGCCCTCCGGTGTCCGGGCGGCCCGGGCCCTGGCGGACCGGGGACCCGCCCTCCGGGGCCGGCTCCTCGTCCTGCCGGAGGCCGATCCGGCGGCATTGGAAGCGGAAACCCGGACGGCCCCGGGGGCCGGGGACCTCAACCGGGCCTTCCCGGGCCGGCGCCTCGGAGCTCCCGCGGAGCGTCTCGCGTTCGAACTCTTCCGTCTGATCCGGAACGCCCGGCCCGACCTGGTCCTGGACCTCCACGAGAGCGACGGGACCTGGACGGAGGGTCCCGGCCCCTTCCTGGTTGTGCCGGCCCTGCCGCGCGCGGCGGAGCTCGCCTTGGCCATGCTGGACCGGCCCGGGATGGAGGAGTTTTCGTACACCGGGGGTCCCCCCGGGGGCAGCCTGGCCGCGGAGACTTCCCGGCTCCTGGATGTACCCGCCCTGATCGTGGAGATACCCGACACGGTGCCCGCCGCCCGGCGGATGGAGCTTCACCGGGCAGCCGTGGAGGCGGCCATGGCCGTGCTGGGCATGTTGGATACGGGAGAGGAAGGCCGGATCAAGCCATGCCGTTAGGCATGGCGGCCCTGCCGTTAGGCATGGCGGCCCTGCCGTTAGAAGTTGGCCAGGGCGGCCTTCGCCGCCCTGCGGTGCTCCCCCGCGGCCTCGTGCCAGCGGTACAAGTCCGATTCGAAGAATCCCGGGCCGGCGCGGACGGTCCGGACTCCGGAGCCCAGGCGCCGCTCGGCCTGGCTCTTCAGCCACAGGAGCTTGTCGTAGCCCCGGGAGCCCTCTCCCCGGTCCCAGCCGTCCAGGACGCCGGCCTCCCGGGCCCAGGCGCCCTTCTCGTACTTGGGCAGGTCCCCGTCCACGATGAAGGCCGCCTCCACCCCCTCCCGGTCCCCCGGGGAACGCAGGAGGCCTTCCAGCTTGGGCAGGAGGAGATCCTCGTCCCCGAAGGGCTTGCGCAGCCAGGTCCGCAGGTAGCGGAAGATCTTCCGCGCCGCCTCCAGGAAGCGGGCCGCGTTGTCGATCCGGTAGAGTTCCGGCAGGAGCCGAGGGTCCGCCCAGAGACGGGACGGGTTGTCCGGGTTGGTCAGGGCCTGGAGGTGCCCCACCGGGGGCAGGGCGCCGGAGCCGTCAAGGGCGTTGAAGTCCTCCCACCGGGCCGTGAAATTCTGGTGGGCCCACCCGTCCGCGAAGGAGTGCAGGGCGATGCCGATCCGGTACGGATCGCCGGTCTTCAGGGCTTCCACCAGGAGCTCCCGGGCGACCCCTCCGTTCGGGGTGACCGCCCCGGGGTTCCGGGCCCCGTCCCTTCGCTTCCGGCCCGCCTCCTCGGGGTCCCCGGGAAGGAAATGGAAAGGAAGGTAGACCTCCGAGAGGATCGACTCGTCCCAGAAGAGGTAGTCCTGGGTAACCCGGAGGTCGTAGGGTACCCCGCCGGTCTCGACGCGCAGGGGCCGCACAGCCTCGTCCACGAACTGGGAGGAACGGGCGATAGTCTCGGCCTCGGGCTCCGGCACGCCGGCCTCCCGGGCCAGCCAGCGGACGGCGTAGTAGTGGAAGAGGTAGTTCATCGAGGGGAGTATGGCCCGTCGGGGCGGGACGGGCAAGGTGTTCGTACGGGGCGGAGTCGCGAGCCGGGCGCCGCGAGTCCGGGTGGGCCGCGCCCCGTATTGACGCCCCGCCGGCCGCGTCGTAGGCTGGCCCATCTTGTCCCCCGGGGGTGGCGTTTGAAAACCTCGATCCGTACCCAGCTGGGCGCCCTGCTCCTGTTCTGGACGGCGTCGGCCGGTTCCCTGTACTTGGCTTCCTGGATCCAGTCGGATTCCGGAACCGTCGAAGTCTCGCCCGTGCGGATCGAGGCCCCTGCGGGGACGGTTACGGCCAAGCTCTACCGTCCCGCCTCCGCCCGCCCCGGCTCTCCGGTGCCCGGGGTCGTCCTGATCCACGGGTACCAGAACGATAAGGAAACTTCTTCCGCCTTCGCCCTGGAGCTGGCCCGCCGGGGGATCGCGGCCCTGTCCATCGACGCCTTCGGCCACGGGAGTGCCGAGCCCGGGATGCGGGCTCGGGGCTTCACACCCTACAAGTACCCGAACTTCGAGCGGAGGATCTCCGGGCCCGAGCGCTACAAGGTGATGATGAACTTCAGCGCCCTGGATTTTTTCCTCCCGAAGTACTCGGAGGGCCTGGCCGACACTTCCATGGGAGGTAAGGCGGCCTACGCCTGGCTGCGCTCCCGGGACTTCGTGGACCCCGCGGCCCTGGGCGTCACGGGGCACTCCATGGGAACCTGGGCTTCCTGGTCCGTGGCCGCGGACTTCCCGGACCATAGGGCCGTGGTCCTTCAGTGCGGCGAGATCATCCCGGAGGGTTTCTACGACCCCTCCGCGGTGCGGTTCAACAACGTGCTCCTGCTGCAGGCGGTCTGGGACGAGTTCGCATTCTTCCGGGACTACCGGAATACCGTTAAGGGCCTGGAGGCGACGGACCTCCGGTACCGCGTCTTCATGGGCCAGGAAGGCCCCGTAGAATGGGACCGGACCTACGGCTCCTTCGCGGACGGCTCCGCCCGCCGGATGGAGCTCCTGTACACGAACCACCGCCTGGTGACCCACAACGGAAAAGGAATCGCCGCGGCGGTGGACTGGTTCGCCCGGTCCTTCGATTTGGAGCCCGCCCTTCCGGCCTCGGACCGGACCTACCTCCGGAAGGAGCTGCTCGTCGGCCTGGCGATGCTCTCGGCCCTGGCCTCCCTCCTGCCCCTGCTTTCGATCCTGCTCCGGATTCCCTTATTCGCCGGGGCGGCCCAGCCCCTGCCGTCCCGGGTCCTCCTGGAGGGCCGGGCCTGGAGGCGGGCTGCCGCGGGGACTGTGCTTCTGGGAGCCGCGACCTTCCCCTTCCTGACCCAGCTGGGCCACGGACTGGCGCCCCTTCCGGAGTCGGTATTCCGGATGACCGTCGGGAACGGCTTCCTCGTGTGGTTGACCTTCCTGATGGTCGTCTCCCTGGTGCTCCTGGTCCGATGGTTCCGGAAGGGCCCGGGCCGGGCCGCGGGCGCGACCCTCCACGACCTGGCCCTGGCCCCGGCGGAACGGCCCGCCGCGGTCCCGTGGCCCGTGGTCGGGAAATCCGTCCTCCTGGCCTTCCTCCTGGCGGGGTCCCTCTATGCCCAGACCGCCCTGTACGACGCCCTCTTCGGACTAGAACTCCGGTTCATCTGGCCCTTCTTCCGGGTCTTCACCCCCGAGCGCTTCGGGCAATTCTGGGTCTACCTGCCCTTCTACGGGGCCTTCTTTTTCGTGAACGGCGGGGTCAAGCTCTTCGGCCAACTCCGCCTGCCGGAGCGTGCCTCCCCCGCGGCGACCCAGGCGGCCTGGTGGCTGACCGCCTGCGGGGTCATGCTGGGGAGCCTGCTCGTCTGGGCCTTCATCGAGTACGTCCCCTTCTTCCTGGGCATCGGCCCCGGGGCGGACCTTCTTCTCACCCCCCTGTTCGGGGGGCCCTTCATGTCCATCCTCCTCCTCACGATCCCCCAGTTCGCCCTGATGTTCTTCCTGGCCGCCGCGATGTTCCGGCGGACCGGATTCGTGTACGTGGGGTCCCTGACCGTCGGGATCCTGGCCGCCTGGATGCTCTCCGGCGGGTCCGCGATCTTCTGAGGGCGACGGCATGATCGGGTATGCGAACCTGGACGGGCTTTCCCTGACCAAGGTCGTACGGGACTTCCCGGGGGCCGGCATCCCGGACATCGAGGCCGCCGTGGCCGAGGAGTTCTCCCGGCCCGGCGCCCCGTTCCGGGGTATCCGGCCGGGCGCACGGATCGCCGTGGCCGTGGGGAGCCGGGGGATCGCGAACCTCGCCCGCATCGTCCGGGCGGTCGTCCGGGAGCTCTCGGCCCGGGGAGCCCTGCCCTTCGTCATCCCGGCCATGGGAAGCCACGGCGGGGCCACGGCGGAGGGCCAGAGGGAGGTCCTGGCGGGCTACGGGATCACCGAGGCCGGGGTCGGGGCGCCCGTCGTCTCCTCCCTGGACATCGTGGAACTGCCCGCCGCCCCCGACGGGACCCGGGTGTACATGTCCCGGGACGCCTGGGGGTCCGACGGGGTCCTCCTGGTCAACCGCGTGAAGCCCCACACGGACTTCCACGGAATCCACGAGAGCGGCCTCGTGAAGATGGCCGTCATCGGCCTGGGCAAGCACGCCCAGGCCCTGGAGATCCACTCCCACGGCGTGGCGGGACTGCGGGAACGGATCCTCCCCGCCGCCCGGGTCGTGCTGGGAACCGGAAAGGTCCTGGGGGGCCTGGGGATCGTGGAGAACGCCCGGGAAGAACCCGAGATCCTCCGGCTGGTCTCCGGAGAGGGACTTCCGGAAGCGGACCGAGAGCTTCTCGAGCGGGCCCGGGAACTTCAGCCCCGCCTGCCCGTGGACGACCTGGACGTGCTCCTGGTGGACGAGATGGGCAAGGATGTGAGCGGGGTGGGTCTGGACTCCAACGTCATCGGCCGCATGCGGGTCCGGGACCAGGGGGAGCCGGATCGGCCCCGGATCTCCTCCGTCGCCGTCTTCGACCTGACCGAGGCTTCCCACGGCAACGCCCTGGGGGTGGGCCTGGCGGACGTGATCACCCGGCGGCTCCGGGACAGGATCGACCTCGGGGCTACCTTCGAGAACGTGGTGACCAGCGGATTCCTGGAACGGGGAAAGATACCCCTGTCCGCGGAGAGCGACCGGGCCGTCGTGGAGATCGCCCTGCGGGGGGCCTCCGTCCGGGACCTTTTCCGGGCCCGGATCCTGCGGATACGGAACACCCTGCGTCTCGGGGAGGTCTGGGCCTCCGACGCACTCCTTCCGGAGCTCGCCGGCCGGGAGGGCGTGGAGATCACCGGGGAGAGGGCCACCCTGTTGGACGGCCACCGCCTGGGAAAGTTCTGAAGCCCCCTGAACGGGCGGGTCCCCTCTTTCAGGGGGGGCGAACCGTCACGGCGCGGGGACGGGGATCACCCAGGCAAGGAGGCGGTCGGGTCCTCGCAGCGCCTCCACGGGGAATTCCCGGCCCGGACTGTCCGGTCCCAGCAGGCGTAAAAGGTCGTCCAGGCCCTGTATCCGCTCCCTGCCGAACCGGACCAGGATGTCCCCCGCCTTGAGTCCCGCACGGTCCGCGGGGCTCCCGGGCTCCACCGCGGAGAGGAAGGCCCCCTCGGGTCCCTCCAGACCGTAATGGTGGGCAAGCTTTCGGGGTATCGGAACCCCCTGGCCTCCGATGCCCAGCCAACCGCGAAGGATCCGCCCATCCCGGATCAGGGCCGCCGCGACAGCCTTTGCTGTGTCCGAGGGGATCGCGAAGCAGAGCCCCTGGGCCTGGGCGATGATCGCGGTGTTCACGCCGATGACCCGGCCCCGGGAATCCAGGAGGGGGCCCCCGGAGTTGCCCGGATTCAGGGCCGCGTCGGTCTGAATGACGCTGTCTATGAGCCGTCCCGTCACGGAGCGCAGGGACCTGCCCAGGGCGCTCACCACCCCCGCGGTCAGGGTGCTCTCGAAACCCAGGGGATTCCCGATGGCCACGGCGATCTGGCCGACCCGGATCCGGGAGGAGTCGCCGAACTCCAGGGGAGGCAGGGACTCCCCGTATATCCGGAGCACCGCCAGGTCCGTGGCCGGATCGTCGCCCACGATCGCGGCCTCGCAGCGGCGCCCTCCGGGCAGCACAGCTTCCACCGCCTCCGCATCCCGCAGGACGTGGCTGTTCGTGAGTAGGAACCCGTCCGGAGTGAAGGCGAAGGCGGAGCCCCCGGCTTCAGGATCCCGGCCCCGGCGCACTCGCACGTGGGCGACCGAGTCCCGGGCCGATTCGGCCACCCCCGAGACGGTCTTCGAATAGGAATCCAGCAAATCCTCGTCCCGATCCATGGAATGAAAGGTAGGCACGTCCTAGGGCGTCGGGCAACACCAGGAGGCTATACCTTCGGCCAGGTGACGGCGGCCCGGGGCCTCAGTATGTTCTACCCGGGCGCCAAGCCCGGGAGGTCGACGTGGGCGAGTTCGCGAAGGAATTTGAGGGAACCCTGCGAGAGGTGGTGGAATCCTGGAAGGGATCCCTGGTGCATATCGGAGGGCCCGGGATCCCGTATCGCACGGGCATCGTGGTAAAGGAAGGCCTCGCGGCCTCCCTGGCGCGTTCCGCCCGGGACGGCGAGGAGGTGCCTGTCGTGACGGCCTCGGGTCCGGCGACCGGGCGGGTGGAAGCCTGGGACGGAGAGAGCGGTCTCGTGTTGATCCGGATCGGTGACGGCGCGGCCCCGGTGCCGGCAGGAGCGGGCACGGAAGGTCTCGATGCTCCCCGGGTGGGAACGCCGGTCCTGAGGCTGGCCTACCCGTCGTTCCAGGGAATCGAGGCGGCTTTTTCGGTGGTGAGGTTCTCGGGCGGCTCCACGGAATGGGGGCGGCGAAAGGCGAGCGCCCATTTCCAGGTGGACGGCCCCGCCTATCCGGGTTTTCTGGGGGCGCCGGTGGTGGATCTGGCCGGAACCCTGCGTGGCGTGGTCATCTCCAACGAGGACGGCAACGACGGATGGGTCCTGCCCGCGGGGCCATGGAGGGTAGCGGTGGACGAGCTGGCGAAGGAAGGCACCCGTATCCGGGGCTGGCTTGGGATCTCCATCGGCACGGTCCGGCTTTCCAAGGCCCAGTCTTCGTCGGCCGGCAGGGAGACCGCCCTGATGGTGCGCGAAACGGCGCCCGGCGGCCCCGCGGAGGCGGCCGGAGTGCAGCCCGGGGACCTGATCCTGGGCGCCGACGGGGCCGGTCTCGGGGACGACGGGATTCCGCCCCTGCGGGTGGGAAGGCCCGTAATCCTGGACATACTGCGGGGCTCGGAACGGCTCGCCCTCCAAGTCCTCCCTTCGCCCCGGTCCTGAATGAATAACGGGAACGCGGGGTCCGTCGGGATGCTCCGGGTATACCCGGGGGGCATGGACACGGAGGAGCGCAGGGCCCTGGAGGAAGGCCGCTGGGAATGGACCGACGATCCCGCCGGCGCGGACCTGGTCCCCGTTTCCCGTCCCGGCTTCCGGGGTCCGGTGACACCCGTATTCGGGGCGCCCTCCCTGAGTCCCCGGGAACGGGAGATCCTGGAATACCTGGCGGACGGGTGGAGCAACGAGGAGATCGCCGACCGCCTGGGACTCAGCCTGGCGACGGTGAAATTCCATGCGGGCTCCCTGTACCGGGCGCTCGGGGTCGGGCGCCGGACCGAGGCCGTTCGGGAGGCACGGCTCCTCGGTCTTCTGGACTGGTGAGGCCGTCGATCCCCGCTCATACCTTGTAGGGGAGATCCAGGTTTAGCGCGGCCGCCGCGGCGGCCTCTTCCCGGCCCAACTCCGGCAGGATGCCTTCCAGGAAGCGGGCCACAGGCCGGGCGAAGGGCCGGTGGAAGGACGGGGTCGTGTAGGAGCGGAATCCCCTCCGGGCCTTGTGCTCCCCGCCCATGCCGGGGTCGAAGGCGCGGAGGCCCCGGGACAGGGCGTATTCCACGGGCAGGTAGTAGCAGAGCTCGAAGTGGAGGAAGGGGATATCCTCGGAGGCGCCGTAGTAGCGTCCGTACAGTCGGTCCCGCCCTTCGAACAGGAAGGACAGACCCACGGTATGTCCGCCCCGGTCCGCCCGGCCGAGGATCCAGCCCTCGGGCAGGAATTCCGGCAGGCGCAGGAAGAAGTCCCGGGTCAGGAACCGTGCGGCCCAGGGACCGAAGCGGTCGTTGTGGGCTTCGTAGAGGTCCGCCATGAGGGCCAGGATACCCGGATCGGCCGCGGCCTCCCGGGCGCCCACGATCCGGGTTCGTACCCCCGAGGCCGCCAGGGCCGCCCGCTCCCGGAGGACGTTGCGGCGCATGTTCTTGGAGAACGAGTCCAGCCAGCCCCGGAAGTCCCCGTACCCCTCGTCGGTCCAGAGGAAGGCTTGGTGCTCCCAGGCCGTCCAACCCGGCCGGGAGCGGAGGAGGCCGGCGGCCGGTTCGTCCGGCCAGAGGACGTGGACTCCCGCCAGGCCGCCCTCCCGGGCCAGGCCCTCGGCGGCATCCAGGAGCCGGCCGGTCTGGGTCGCAGCATCCAGCCCGTCCCCTCCGGCGGCGGTCAGGACCCGCCAGGCGGGCGCCGGGGTGACGGGAACCACCCCGGAGAGCTTGGGGTACCACGGGTAGCCGGCCCGTTCCGCAGCCCGGGCGAAGCCCTGGTCGAAGACGAACTCGCCCCAGGAGTCCCCGCGCACGTAGAAGGGCGCCGCCGCGGCCGGACGTCCGGTTTTCCCGTCCCGAAGGAGGACGTGGGCGGCTTTCCACCCCGTCTCCGGCCGGATCGAGCCCGATTCCTCCAGCAGGGCCAGGAAGCCCCAGGAGAGGAGGGGAGTCTCGGCCGGGGCCGCCAGGGCGTCCCAGTCCTCCCGGGGGATGTCGAGCATGCGTCGGGAGACGGAGGTCACCAGGTCGGGCATGGGTAGAAGGTACTGAGGGATCCCGGGGCGGGGATACGGGGGCGGGCGGTTTCGGGGCAGGTAGCGGCGGTCGAAGGCTCGGGCCGGTCCGTTATCCGGGGCGCCCCGGAGGGCGTCCCGGATAACGAATCATTTGCAGAGCTCGAACATCTTCACGCAGGTCTCCAGCGAGTAGAGATCTCCCAGGCCCCAGGCCTGGGCGGTCTTGAGTGCGTCCGGAGCCATCTTGGCGATGGCTTCGTTCGGAATTCCGGCCTCCCCCAGGGTGGTAGGGGTTCCGATTTTCTTGAACCACGCAACGATGGCGGCAATTCCGGCCTTAGCGGCGGCCAAGTCGTCGGCTTCCCGCACGGCGAAGACTTCCCGGGCGATGCCGGCCAGTCGCTTGGTCTTCGTATTCAGGAAGTAGCGCATGGTCGCGGGGATGGTCACGGACATGGCCGCTCCGTGGGGGGTATCGTAGAAGTTGCTGAGGGAATGGCCCAAAACGTGTATGGTTGCGTCCGCGGGGCCGAGGCCGCAGGGATAGAACCCGTTCCAGGCGTACGAGGCCGTCCACATCATCTGGGCCCGAGCTTCCTTGTCCCGAGGATTCGCCAGGATCCGGTCCATGCATTCCATGATGGTCCGGATCGATCCCTGGCAATAGTGCTCCTGGAAAGGAGCCCAATCCAGGCCGTGGCCGATGTAGGCCTCCAGCAGGTGGGATACGATGTCCGCGGCGGAATAGGCCGTCTGCTTGAGCGGGATCGTGTAGGTCAGCTCCGGGTCCAGGACCGCGAATTTCGGACGCATGAGGGGGCTCAGGAATCCGTCCTTGCGCTGGATCTTTTCGTAGGACATGACCGAGGTCCCGTTCAGTTCCGAGCTGGTCGCCGGGATGGTGACCACCGCTATGAGCGGGAGGGTCTTGGTGATCGGGGTCTTCCCTGTGGCGAAGTCCCAGGGATCCCCGTCGTAGCCCGCGGCTACGCCCACGAACTTGGCCTCGTCCATGGCGCTGCCGCCGCCCAGGGCGATGAGGACGTCGGGCTTCTCCTTCTTGGCCAGGGCGATGACTCCGGCGGCGTGCTCGACGGTGGGATTGCTCTTCACGCCGAAGGCGGACAGGAGCGTCACCCCCGCGGCCTTGCAGCTGTCGGCGACCTTCTGGTAGAAACCGACTTCTTTGACGAATTTCTCGTCGTAGGTGATCAGGAGGGCCTTCTTGCCGAATCCCGCGGCCAGTTCGCCGACCCGGGCCACGGCTCCTTCGCCGAAGATCGCCTTGGTCGTCATGTCGAATTCGAAGGGATACATGTCGTTGATTCCTCCGGGAAATTCCAGTTTGGGACGCGAGCGGTTGACAACCGTCGTACTCTGGTGGACGTCCTTGGGCGCGCAAGAACCCCGGGTTCGGATCTCGGAGCCGAGGGCTTTCCGGAAAGTCCGGGATTCGGCGCTACAATAGGATTAATATGGAGTCTTGGTATTTGTCAATCGAAATTGAATGATTTTCTTTTGTTGGATTATGTTGACGAAAGTGAAGTCAAGGTATAAAATCTAACTTATGTTACAGCGCAATCCTACAGCCGAAACCCCCGGAACGCGGAATCCGGCCGGCCGTGCCAAGGCACCGCGGGGTGTTCCCGGGAAGCAGATCTCCGCCGCCAAGCCCAGGCACCCGGGGGGAACGATGGGGGTTCCCCGTGAGACCCTGAGGGAACTCTATCTCAAGATGGCTCAAACGCGCCGTTTCGAAGAGACAGCGGCACGGTTGTTTACCGAAGGAAAGGTGCACGGGACCGCCCACTTCTGCATCGGGGAAGAGGCGACGGGGGTAGGAGTCTGTTCCGCCCTTGCGCCGGAAGACCTGATCGCCCAGACCCACCGGGGCCACAACCAGGCCATCGGAAAGGGCATGGACATTCGGCGTATGATGGCGGAGTTCCTGGGCAAAGAGACGGGATATTGCCGAGGCCGGGGCGGGTGCATGCACATCGCCGACGCCTCCGTAGGCAGCCTGGGCGCGAACGGGATCGTCGGGGGCGGCATCCCCATCGCCGTTGGCGCGGCCTTCGCCCAAAACTACCGCGGACAGGACGCGATCACGGTCTGCTTCTTCGGGGATGGCGCGGCGAACGAAGGAGCCTTCCACGAAGCGCTGAACCTGGCCTCGGTCTGGAAGCTTCCCATCCTTTTCGTCTGCGTGAACAACTATTACGCCATGTCCACCCATCTCAGCCTCCACATGAACATCAAGGATATTTCGGTACGGGCAAAGTCCTACGGCATTCCCGGGTTTTCCCTGGACGGGAACGACGTCGTGGCGGTCTATACGGCCACCCTCGAGGCGAAGAAGAGGATTCTGGAGAACGGGCCCGAGCTCATGGTGCTCAATACCTACCGGATCATGGGGCATTCCAAGAGCGATCCCCAGACTTACCGGACGAGGGATGAGGTGGAGGCCTGGAAGAAAAAGGACCCCCTGCTCCTTTTCCGGAACCGCTTGGTCGAGGCCGGTGAATTCCTGGCCTCGGACTTGGACGCCCTGGATGCCCAAGCCGCCCGGGATGTCGCGGAGGCCGTGGAGTACGCGGAGTCGAGCCCGGAGCCGAAGGTCGAGGAAGCCCTTCAGGACGTGCTGGCCTAGCATTCAAGGAGAAGCGATGCGTGAGATGACCTACGCCGAAGCCATCCGGGAAGCCCTCTCGGAGGAAATGCGACGGGACGAATCCGTGTTCTTCATCGGCGAGGATATCGGCGTCTACGGGGGCGCCTTCGGGGTTTCCAAGGGCATGCTCGCGGAGTTCGGCCCCAAAAGGGTCCGGGACACCCCCATCTCGGAGACCGCGATCGTGGGCTGCGGGGTGGGGGCCGCGATGGCGGGCCTCCGACCGGTGGTGGAGATCATGTTCTCCGATTTCGTCGCCGTCGCCATGGACCAGATCGTGAACCAGGCGGCCAAGGCCCGGTTCCAGTTCGGCGGCCAGTTCTCGGTGCCCCTGGTGATCCGGACTCCCTCGGGGTCCGGCACGGGTGCCGCGGAACAGCACTCCCAGAGCCTGGAGGCCTGGTTCGTGCATACCCCGGGCATCAAGGTAGCGGTGCCCTCGACGCCGGCGGACGCCAAGGGTCTGCTCATCTCCGCGATCCGGGATCCGAATCCCGTCCTCTTCCTGGAGCAGAAGCTCCTGTACCGGACCAAAGGAGAAGTCCCGGAAGGAGACTACACCGTACCCTTCGGGCAGGCCGCGGTCCGCCGGGAAGGCCGGGACGTCGCCGTCATCACCTACGGCCGGATGGTGGCCCGGTGCCTCGAGGCGGCCCAGGCCGCCGCGGCGGAGGGGATCGAGGCGGAGGTCCTGGATCTCCGTACCCTGGCCCCCATGGACCGCGAGGCCATCATCCGGACAGTCAAGAAGTGCGGCCGGGTGCTCATCGTCCACGAGGCCTGCCGGACCGGCGGTGTCGGGGGGGAGATCGCGGCCACGATCGCGGACAGCGAGGCGTTCTTCTGGCTGGACGCTCCGGTGCGGCGGCTCTGCGGGGAGGATACGCCCATACCCTACAACCGCAACCTGGAGGACAGCATCGTGCCCCGGGTCCCGGGCATAACCGAGGAGATTCTTCGGCTTGCCCGGAGGGAGGCGTCATGGCCCAGAGCGTGATCATGCCCAAGTCCGGGATGGCCATGGAGGAAGGGATCATCGTCTCCTGGCTCAAGAAGGTGGGCGAGACGGTCTCCCCCGGGGAGGCCATCGCGACCATCGAGACCGACAAGGCCGTCCTGGACCTGGAGGCGGAAGCCGCGGGCACCCTCATCGCTATCCTCCGGGAGGCGGGCGACCGGGTCCCGGTTACCCAGATCATAGCCTGGATCGGCAAGCCCGGGGAGGCCGTTCCGGAGAGCCCCTCCGCCGAGAAGTCGCAGCCCGCCGCCGCCGCGACGGCGCCGTCTCCGGGCGTCAACGCCGGGACCGGTTCGGCATCCCCCGGCGGCGGCAGGGTGGCCGCGACACCCGCGGCCCGGCGCGTAGCCTCGGAGGCCGGGATCGACCTGGGTACCGTCCCCTCCGCGAACGGGGTCCCCGTGGCCGCGGAGGACGTGCTCCGCTACGTCCGGAAGGACGCCACTCCCCTTGCGGCCCGGATGGCGGAAGCTGCCGGGATCGATCCCGCGAGCCTCGCCCGGGAAGGCGGCGGAAGGATTCGCAAGGCCGACGTGGAGGCGGCCGCCGCGGGCGCCTCCACGGGTGAACGGCTTCTAAAGGAAAGGCCCCGTTCCGGAGACGGCCCGCGGCCGGATAGCCGGGTTCCCTTCACATCCATCCAACGGATCACCGGCCTACGCCTGGCCCGCAGCCACGCCGAAATTCCCTCGGTCACCTCCTTCGCACAGGCGGACGTCACGTCCCTGCTCGCCGCCCGCGAGAGCCTCAACGCCTCCGGCGGCCTGAGGATCAGTCTCAACGACCTGACGGTCCGGGCCTGCACCAAGGCTCTGGCCGCGAATCCCCGGGTCAACGCGGTTGTCGACGGGGACGGTCTGATCCTCAAGGGGAACATCGACATCGGCATCGCCGTGGCCACGGAGACGGGCCTCCTGGTTCCCGTGCTCCGGGACGCGGACCGGCTGTCCCTGCCCGAGCAGTCCCGGCGGTCCCGGGACCTGGCGGAACGTGCCCGCACGCGCCGCCTCCGCCCGGAGGAATTCGAGGGCGGGACCTTCACGGTCAGCAACATCGGCATGTACGGCATCTCGGCCTTCACTCCCATCATAAACCCGCCCCAGGTGGGCATCCTGGGGGTCGGGGCCGTCGAAGAACGTCTGGCCCTGGATCCCGACGGACGTCCTGTCGTCCGGAAAGTCCTTAACCTCTGTTTTACCTTCGACCATAGGGCACTGGACGGCGCCGAGTCGTCGGCCTTCCTGGCGGCCCTCCGGGACCTCCTGGAGTCGCCCATCCATCTCGTGCTGTAGGCCCGGAGGGTTCCCGTGCGCGAAGAATATGACGTCGTCGTGGTCGGGGGAGGCCCCGCGGGCTACGTGGCCGCCATACGAGCCGCCCGGGAGGGAGCCGCCGTAGCCCTGGTGGAACGGGACCGGGTGGGGGGAACCTGCCTGAACCGTGGCTGCATTCCCACGAAGTCCTACCTCCAGACCGCGGACGCCATCCTGGAGACCCGGGAATGGCCTTCCCGGGGGCTCCTCCTGGACGCTCCGCCCCGCTTGGACATGAGGAAGGCCCTGTCCTGCAAGGATGCCGCAGTGCGGAGGCTCACCGGGGGCGTCCGGTCCCTCCTGGAGTCCCGGAAGGTGGAAATCCTCCAGGGAACGGCCGTCCTTCGGGGACCCGGAAGGACGGAAATCGAGGGCCGGGGCATCCTGCGGTCCCGGGCGGTTATCCTCGCCGGCGGCTCCGCATCGGCCCGTATTCCCGTTCCGGGCGCTGACTCCCGGAGAGTCCTTCTCTCGGAGGATGTGCTGGCCCTGGACGAGGTGCCAAAGAGCCTCGTCGTGATCGGGGGCGGGGTGATCGGGATCGAGATGGCCCAGATCCTTTCGGCTTTCGGAGCGGTGGTGACCGTGGTGGAGCTGGAGGACGGCATCCTGCCCGGGATGGACAAGGGGCTCCGGGATGTCATGGCGGTCGCCCTGGCTCGCAGGGGCGTAGCCATCCTCACCGGCGTGTCCGTGGCGTCCTTCGAGGAGACCGCGTCCGGCCTCGCGGTGGTCCTGGCCGACGGGCGCCGGCTGGAGGCTGAGTACGCCCTCCTGTCCGTCGGAAGGCGCCCGGACCTCTCCTGCCTGGGCGATTCCGGGGTCGCGGTGGACCGGGGCCGAGTCTTGGTTGACGATGCCATGGCGACCAGCCTGCCCGGAGTTTTCGCCCCCGGGGACCTGAACGGAAGGAAGATGCTGGCCCACGCGGCCTTCACAATGGGGGAAGCCGCGGCGGAGGCGGCCCTCGGCCGACCCCGCCCGGTCCGTCTGGACCGGGTCCCCTCGGTCGTCTACGGGAGACCCGAGCTGGCCTCGGTGGGTCTCACGGAGGCGGAAGCCCGGGCTTCCCGGGATTCCGTGCGCGTCGGCATTTTCCCCTTCTCCGCGAACGGCCGCGCCGTAGCCTCCGGGGATACGGAAGGATTCGTGAAGGTCCTGGCGGATCCGGAGTTCGGGGAGATCCTGGGGGTCCACATCGCAGGAACCGTGGCCTCCGAGCTCATCAACGAGGCCGCCGTCCTCATGAGCATGGAAGTGACGGCCTTCGAGGCGTCGGGAACCGTCCACGCCCACCCGACCCGGTCGGAGGCGTTGATGGAGGCGGCCGCGGATGCCCTGGGAACATGCGTACATCTCCCGCCCAGGGGCTAGCTGATATCGGCTGTCAGTTGTACTATGAATCCCGAAACCTTGATGAATGTCACGACGGAGTATGTATGCCGGTCATCGACGAGAACGTACTCATATCCATAGCCAAGCTGTACTACGTGGAAGGTTTGTCCCAGCAGGAGATAGCCGACAAGATCTCCGTCTCCCGTCCGACGGTCTCCAATCTCCTCCGGCGCTGCAAGGAGGAGGGGATCGTGGAAATCCGGATCCGGGAAACCAATTCCCTGCCCTTCGTGCTCCAGGAGGAACTGAAGTCCATCTTCGGGCTCCGGGATGTCCGGGTCGTGCCCTCCAGCCCCGACGAATCCAGGACGGTGGAGGCGACGGGGAGGGCGGCAGCGGAGCTCCTGGCGCGATCCCTCCGGGATGGGCTTAAGATCGGCATCTCCTGGGGAGTGACGACTTACAAGATGATCTCGGAACTCAACGTAGCGCCGAAGTACCAAGGAATTGAGGTTACCCAATTGGTCGGATCCCTGGGATCCGTAAATCCAATTTATGACAGTTACGACCTCGTGCGTACGCTGGCCGTCAAGCTCAACGGCGGCTATGCCACCATCCAGGCCCCCGCTGTGGTGCGCTCCATGGAGGCCAAGGAGTTCTTCCTCAAGGAACCCGGAATCGCCGCGGCCATCGAAAAAGCCCGGGGGGTTGATACCGCGATCCTTTCCGTAAGCCCCGACGACCCGAGTTACAGCTCCCTGGTCCGGGAGGGCTTCATCACACCGGAGGAATCCGCGGAGATCAGCCTGCGGGGGGCCGTGGGCCACTCCTGCGGCATCCATTTCGACATCCAGGGGCGGGTCCTGGACATCCCCCTGAACGACCGGATCGTCGGGATCTCCTCGGAGGATCTCTCCCGGATACCCGAGGTGATCCTGGCGGCCTGCGGTACCGTGAAGGCCAACGCCATCCTGGGCGCCCTTCGCACCGGGCTTTTCCACGTCCTGGCCACCGACGAGGCCGCGGCCCTGAAGATCCTGGCGGAGGCCAAGAAGGACGGGGCCCGGGCCCCGGGCCGAATCTAGGACCCGTCTCGGGTCCGGAACTCAGGGCGCCGTCCCGAAGACGCCTTCTTCCAGACCCTTTCCGGCGTTCCGCAGGACAAAGAGGCCCCCCGGGGACCGGCTCCGGTCCCTGTCCTCCGGGGAGAGTCCCAGGGTGGCGGAGGTGATGTACAGATCCGTGAGGCCGGTACCCCCGAAGCCCATGCAAGTAGCCGTGGCGAAGGGCATGGGGTAGGTGCGGTCGACCTTCCCGTCGGGGGCGTACCGGACGATCCTCCATCCCCCCCACCGGGCGTTCCAGAGGAAGCCCTCGGCATCCGCGATGAGGCCGTCGGGCATGCCTTCGTCGGCGGGAATTTCCGCGAAGACCGAGCGCCCCGATGCCCTGCCCGAGATCGGGTCGTAGTCGTAGCGCAGGATCCTCCCGGCGAACATCTCCGCCACGTACATCGCACGGCCGTCGGGGGAGAAGGCGATGCCGTTGGGAAGCCTCAATCCCGAGTCCAGGGTCCGGACGGTCCCGTCCGGTTCCGCGGCGTAGATCGAGCCTTCGGGAGCGTCCAGGACCTCCGAGTGGTAGGTGTCGAAGACCAGCCTGCCCGCGGGATCGACGGTGCCGTCGTCGGGCATCATTCCGGCCCTGCCTCGTTCCGGGTCGCAGAGGAGCCGCGCGGCGGATGCGCCTTTCTCCAGGGTATAAACTCCGTCGGCGCAAATGAGGGCGAGGGCGCCGTCCCGCGCCCGGGCTACGGATCGGACGGTCCGGTCCGTCTTCCGGGAGGAGGCTGTCCGGGAGGCCGGATCCCAGGCATGGACGAAGGGAGAGGCCGTATCCGTCCAAAGCAGGAGCCCGGAGACGGGATCCCAGATCGGGGACTCCCCGCAGACCGCTCCGGCATCCACGACCAGCTCAATCCTGTTCATTGACGTTCCCATCCTGGACTCCTCGGCTTGATTGTAGGGATCGGTGGAAGGAGTATACCATGGACGTTCCGGCTGTCAATACAAATGTAATATGTATAAAGATGAAATTACATATGTACGAATGAACGACAATATTTATCTGTTTTCTTTTTATTTGACCCATGATAAACTAAGTTCAACCACTAGTACGGATCCGGAGGCATCCCATGGAGCAAACCTACCTGGCGGGCATCGATATCGGAACGAGCGGAGCCAAAGCCATCGTGTTCGATCGTGGCGGCACACCCCTCGCCTCGTCCTACCATGAATATGGTTCCACCTATCCGCGGCCCAACTGGGTGGAGCAGGACGCCGACCAGATCGTGGAGAGCGCCATGACGTCGATGCGGGAAGCCGTCGTCCGTTCCGGGGCCGCCCCGGACCGCATAGTCTCCATCTCGCTCTCCGCCCAGCGGTGCTGCGGGATCTTCCTGGACGAAAACGGCCGGCTGATCCGCCCGATGATATCCTGGCAGGACAACCGGCCGGTGGAGGAGATCGCCGATATAGCCCGGATCGTTCCCGAAGGGGAGTACTACCGGAAGACCGGCTTCCCGAACAGCACGACCTGGCTGTTAGGCAAGATGCTCTGGGTTCGGAAGCACGAACCCGAGACGTGGAAGCGCACGGCCCGGATCGTGCAGATGCACGACTACTTCCTGCGGGCCCTGGGTGCGGAGGAGTATTTCGTCGATTTTAACGACGCAGGTTTCTTCGGATTCTTCGATTCCCGGACCTGCGACTGGGATCCTGAACTTCTATCGGCCTTCGATATCCCCCGGAACATCCTCCCGATTCCCCGGGCATCGGGAAGTTCCGCGGGCACGGTTTCCGCCCGGGGGGCGGAGCGTTCGGGCCTGGCCGCGGGCACCCGGATCGCGATCGGGGCCGGGGACCAGTGCGCGGGCTCCCTGGGAGCCGGGGTTGTCCGCCGGGGTACCCTGTCCATCTCCATGGGGACCGCCGGGGCGGTCACGGCCCTGCTGGACAGCCCCTACCGGGATCCCAACGGGCGGATCATGATCACCAACCACTCGGAACGGGGGAAATGGCTGCTGGAGGGCTACCAGGCCGCGGCGGCCAGCGTCTTCCGCTGGTTCAAGGAGGAGATCGCGGGAGTTGAGACCGCCGAGGCCGCCCGGTTGGGCCGAGACCCCTACGACCTCATCGGGGAACGGGCCGCCGGGGCTCCCCCGGGTGCCAAGGGCCTTGTTTTCCTTCCATATCTCGCCGCCGCGGGGACCCCCCGCTACAATCCGGACGCCCGGGGAACCCTGTTCGGCCTGACCTTCGCCCACGACCGCGCCTGCCTGGCCCGGGCTTTCATGGAAGGCATCACCCTGGACATGCAAGACATGATCCGGGCGATCAAGGCCGCGGGAGCGGGGGTGGACACGGTGCGGCTCCTGGGTGGACCCACCAAGTCGGTATTCTGGAACCAGATGCAGGCGGATATCTACGGCGCCACCGTGCAGACCCTGAAGATCGGGGACGCCACCGTCCTGGGGGCCGCGATCCTGGGAGGTCTGGGGGCGGGGATATTCTCCTCCGTGGATGAAGGAACCCGGGAGATGGTGAGGGTGGATCGCACCTTCGAGCCCGACGCCGGAAGGTCCGCGTACTATCGGGAGCTGTACGAAGTATGGCTTTCCGCCTACGAGGGGCTGGCCGGATCGGGAGCCTTCGGAAAGATCGCGGAGATCCAGAAGAAGCACGGCTAGAGGGCCCGCCCGTTGTATTCCGGGTAGTAAAAAGCCCCCGGGGAGGCCGTGCCTCACCGGGGGCTATCTCTTCGATCCGGTTCAGGCGGCGCGCGTAGATGCTTTCCCGACATTCTTGAGGATCTTCTCGTTGACCACGATGGCCAGGACGAAGATGATCCCCTTCAGTATGCCCTGCCAGAAGGTCAGGATGTTCATCATGTCCAGACCGTTTCCCAGGACCGCGACGATCAGGGCCCCGATCAGGGTGCCCAGGACCGAACCCTTGCCGCCCTTGAGGCTGGTTCCGCCCAGAAGGATGGCCAGGATCACGTCGAATTCGAATCCCACCCCGATTCGGGGGTCCCCCGCGGCCAGACGGGAGGCCATCAGGATCCCGGCAAAGGACGCCAGGATACCCACGAACTGGTAATTCCAGAAGACGATCCGCCCCACCGGAATTCCGGAATAGAAGGCCGCGTTCCGGTTGCCGCCGATGGTCATGGAGTACTTGCCGAAGATGGATCTCCCTTCGACGATGCGGAAGAGGACCACGAAGAGGACGAGGAAATACACGGGGATGGGGATCCCCATCCAGTCCCCTCGGGCCAGGATCGTGACGTTCTCGGGGATCTTCTCGCCACGGACGGGGGATCCTCCCGCCAGGATCAGAGCCAGTCCACGGGCTATATACATAGTGCCCAGGGTGGCGATGAAGGGCGGGAACTCGATCCGGGCCACCAAGAGCCCGTTGACGATCCCTACCGAACTTCCGCAGAGGATCGCCAGGAGGGCGGCCGGAAGGAGGTCCATGCCCGAGGAAAGGAGCAGGGAATAGACTACGCCCGTTAGGGCCAAGTTGCTGCCGGTGGAGAGGTCGAAGTTGCCGGTCATCATCAGGATCGTGGCCGCCGAGGCGACGATGATGATCATGGCCGACTGCTTGAGCATGTTGAAATAGTTTTCCAGGGAGAAAAAGGCCTCCGAGTTCAGGGCGAAGAACAGGTTCAGCAGCACCAGCAGGGTCAGCATCAGGGTCTTGGGATCCCGTACCGCCCTCTTCAAGTCCATGCTCCGCTTCATGCGCTCGCCTCCCGGCCGGCCACCAGGGCCATGATCCTGTCTCCATCCAATCCGCGTCCGTTGTCCAGCACGGTCCGGACGGCCCCCTCGTAGAGCAGGACGATCCGGTCGCAGAGCTGCAGGATCTCCGGCAGTTCCGAGGAGAAAACGATCACTCCCTTGCCCTGGTTGGCCAGGTTCCGGATGATGTCGTGGATCTCCTGCTTGGCCCCGACGTCGACTCCCCGGGTGGGTTCGTCCATAAGGAGGACTGTGCTTTCCCGGTTCAAGCATTTCGAGATGACCACCTTCTGCTGATTTCCGCCACTCAATTGGGATACTTTCTTCTCCCGGCTGTTTGTCGCCAGGGACATGCTCTTGATGGACCTGTCGGCGAGTTGGTTCTCCAGGGTTCTGTTTATGATCCCGTTCCGGAGAACCTTCTCCATCCGCATCATGGGGATGTTCTCCCGGATGGAAAGCTCCCCGAAGATCCCGTCCGCCCTCCGTTCCTCGGGAATCAAGGTGATCCCGGCGCCCAGGGCCTTGGACACGCCGGAAAGACGGACCGGGCGGCCGTCCATGAGTATCTCGCCCTGGAAGGGATCGATTCCGTAGAGCACCTGGGCGATTTCCGTCTTCCCGGCCCCGACCAGACCGTAGAAGCCCAGGATCTCCCCCCTCCTCAGTTCGAAGCTCACATCCTTGAGTTTACCGGTACGGATCTTGCGAGCTTCCAGGAGCGTTTCCTCCGTCCGGTTCCGGCTGGGTACGTACTCTTCCTGGACCACCTTGCCCAACATCATGCGGATCAGTTCGTGGCAGGCTTCCGATTCGGAATCGCAGCCCGATCCGTTCCGGATCTCATCCACGGTCCGGTCGCCGACGACCCTTCCGTCCCGGAGCACGGTAACGCGGTCGCCGATCTCGAACACCTCGCTCAGCTTGTGGGAGATGTAGACGATCGTGATCCCCTTGGCCGAGAGTTTGCGGATCACCTTGAACATCCGCCCGGTCTCCTCCTCGCTCAGGGCGGCCGTCGGTTCGTCCATGATCAGCATCTTGCAGTCCGTGGAAATGGCGCGGGCGATCTCGATGACCTGCCTTTGCGCGACGCTCAGGTCTCCGACCCGGTCGGAGAGTTTGATCGTTTCGTCCAGGCTCTTGAGGTTTTCGACAAGGGTGGGAGGGATCTCCCCACTTCGGATCATGCCGAGGCGGGACTTCTCCCGACCCAGGGTAAGGTTCTCACCGACCGTGAGGTCGTCCACTACGTTCAGCTCCTGGTAGAGGGCGGTCACCCCCTCCGACATGGCTTCGCGAATACTTTTAGGATCGTAGATCCGGCCCTCGAAGGAGAGTTCCCCCCCGCTTCGTTCCAGAGCTCCGGTCAGGATCTTGATCATCGTGGATTTGCCGGACCCGTTTTCACCGATGATGCAATGGACCGAGTTCCTGCGGATGTCGAAGGATACTTCGTCCAGGGCCTGGGTTCCCGGGAATCTCTTGCTCAGTCCTCGGATGGACATCAGGATCGCGTCACCGCTGTTCATTTCCGCCTCCCCGTTCATCCGCGCCGGCGGATCGCCTGATCGGTGAAGACCGAGACGATCAGCAGCAGGCCTTTGGTGATCGTCTGGTAGAAATAGGGCACGTTGAGCAGGTTGAGCCCGTTGGCCGCGGTACCGACGATGAAGGCCCCCAGGATCATGCCCGCGGTGGAGCCCGAGCCGCCCAGCATGCTGGTTCCGCCCAGGACGATGGCCACCACGACGTCGAACTCCATGCCCTCCGCGATGTTGGGAAAGCCGGATCCGACACGGGAGACCTGGACCACCCCGCAAAACCCCGCCAGGAGACCCACGAGGGAATAGAGGACGATCATCATCCCGGGTACGTTGATCCCCGAGAGTACCGAGGACCTTCGATTGCCGCCTATGGCGAAGCTGTACCGGCCCAGTACGGTCTTCCTCTCGATGAAGATGAACAGGGCGACCACGATCACCATGAAAACGATGATGATGGGCAATACGCCGAAGAGGTTCGTGCGGCCGAAGTCGCTGAAGTTGCCGGGCAAGCCCGCGGATATGTTGGCGCCACCGTCCCAGCGGGCGATCAGGAAGGCGAAGCCCCGGGCGGCGTACATCGTTCCCATGGTGGCGATCACGGGATTGACGTTGAGGACGCCCACCATGATCCCGTTGGATACGCCCCAGAGGACGGCCAACACGCAGCAGATCACGATCGACAGCCCGATGGGTACACCCTGTTTGGAAAGGAAGGCGTGCATGATGGCGCAGAATGCCAGGACACTCCCGATCGAGAGGTCGAAATTGCCGGTGATCATGAGCAGGTTTGCGGCGGAGGCAATGATGATCAACGGCGCCAGTTGGAGCAGGATGTTCTGGAAGTTGCTGACTTGAAGGAATTTGGGGGACAGGAAGCTCATCACCGCGATGATCGCTGCCAGGATCGAAATCAGCACGATCTTCTGCCGGTCGACTTGGATCGGTCTGGAGTTTGCGCCCATCTACAATATCCTTAGGGATTGCGTTAATCCGAGGCCGCCCGCCCGTCCCGGGGGACGGAGGGGCGGCCAGACCCTAAAAAAAGGCGAGAAACGGCGTGCCGTCCCTCGCCTCCGAAGGAGTGCTCCGGATTATTTCTTCGCGGCCTTGGCGATGTCGTCCTTCAGGTTGCCCTTGTACAGGAAGTTGTCCTGCAGGAAGACCTGGGCTTCCTCGACGGTGCTGTTCCAGTAGTCGGTCACCTTGCTCAGAACCTGGGTTTCGGACCACTTGTTGGGATCGATCTTCCCGGTGAGCATGCCGATCATCGTGTCCATCTCGGCCCGGGCCACGTCCTTGACGGCTCCGTGGGTCAGCTTGAAGGAGCAGTTGGGGTCGAAGATCTTGATCATGGCCGAGACGTTTCCGTCCAGGCCCGCGATGACCTCGGTCAAGGGCTTTCCGTTGGCCATCTTGCCGCGGCCGATCTGCTCGCAGGCGGCCAGGGCTCCCAGGGCCATCTCGTCGTTGGCCCCGAAGATGATGTTCACCTCGGGATTGGCCTGAAGGATATCAAGGGTGATCTCCATGGACTTGGTGGTGTCGCCCTGGCCGTTGAGCTGGGTCACGAGAACGGCCTTCGGGTCGACGGCCTTTACGCCTTCCCAGAAGGGGGTGGTGCGAAGGACCTCGACGGGGGGGAACTTACCGAAGTCGAGGATGGCGACGCGGCAGGGTTTCCCGGGGTTGGCGGCCAGCCACTGCTGGGCGGCGCGCTGTCCCATCAGGAAGGAGCTGGGGGTCTCGAGGGGCTGGACGTGGGGCGCGATCTTCTCGGCCGGCCAGACCAGGGTGGTCACTACGGGGATGCCCTTGGCCCGGGCCATCTTGATCGCCGCCAGGGTCATGGCCTGGTCGGGGCTGTGCACGGAGATGGCCTTCACCTTCTGGGCGATCAGGTTTTCCACGGCCTTGAGGATCTCCCCGGAATCGCCCTTGCCGTCCAGGACGATCACCTTGGCGCCGTACAGCTTCTTCCCGTAATCGACGATTTCCTTGGCCACCGCCTGGTGGTACTGATGCTTGAGATCGTAGACCACATGTCCCACCGTGTAGTTCGTCTTTACGGTCTGGCCGGTCAACACCGCCGCCGCAAGACACGCGATCAGCAATAGACTTGTGAGCTTCTTCATCAGAACTCCTCCCGTTTCCACTTGTTTACCGGCTCTCCCGCCGGAATGTTCACCCGCCACACTTTCCCCCGGTATCGAATCGGGCGCTCGGGGTCCCGGAATTCGTCCGTTGGGAATCCATGACGATCCGGGTTACATATGTAATCCAATCATCACGAATCTTGATACATTGCTACAACAATTACATCTGTTGGAATTGTAGGGCATGAATTGACAGTTGTCAATCGAAACCTGTATCGGGGCGGCAAGTCCGGACTCGCGGGAACGCCGGCCGCGGGCCGCGCGTGCCGGCATCGGGATGAGGATGGATCCTGGATCGGAACTAGGGCCGGGATCCGAGGGAGTCGCCGTATCCGCTCAGGTACCTGGATGCTTCACGGAAAGCCGGCAGGATGCCGGCGTAGATTCCGGATACCGAGGGGTCCGGCTCGTGGCGGGCCTGGACCTCGTGGAGGTCCCGGATTCGGGAAAAATCCTTCCAGGCCCCGATTCCGACCGCCGCCACCGCCGCCGCGCCCAGGGCCGCGGCCTGCTGGTCCACGGAGGTCTTGAGCACACGTTTGCCCAGGACGTCCGAGAGCATCTGGCGCCAGAGGGGGCTCTTGGCGCCGCCTCCCGCCAGGATCATCTCGTCCTGGACCGTCGTCAGGGAGGCCAGGACGTCCAGGGCCACCCTCAACCCCAGGCAGATGCCTTCCAGGGTGGCACGGACCAAGTCCGCCCGGGTGTGCTCCAGGGTGAGCCCCAGGAAGGCGCCGCGGATCCGCGGGCTGGGATCCAGGCTGCTGCCTCCCGCCAGGGAGGGATTGAACAGCAGGCCCCGGGAACCCGGGGGGACTTCCCGTGCCAGGGCTTCCGTACGCTCGTAGATCGCTCCGGGGTCGGCGGGATCCGCGAGGTCCCGGCAGAGCTCCCGAAGGACCCAGGAATGGCTGGTGCCGGCGGAGAAGATCGCCGTGGCGGAGTTGTACATCCCCGGCACGACGTGCTCGAACACGTAGGGCCGGTAGGTACGGTCCAGGAGGGGCCGGCGGGAGGTGACCGCGATCCAGCTGGAGGAGCCCAGGGAGTTGTACACCGAGCCTTCCTCCAGGTTCCGGGCTCCCAGGGCCATGCAGGAGTTGTCCACCCCCCCGGCGACGACCACCGCGTCCCGGCCCACCCCCAGGGCGGCGGCCGCCTCGGGAAGGAGGGGTCCCAGGATCCGGGTGGAGGGGACCACCTCGGGGAAGAGGGAGCGGGGCAGGCCGGAGGCCGCAAGGAGGCGGTCGGAATACGCCCGAGCCGTGAGGTCGTAGATTCCCGTGCCGGAGGCGTAGGAATGGTCCGTGGCCGGGACGCCCGTGAGTCTCAGGTTGATGTAATCCTTGGACCCCAGGATCGTCCGCGCCCGGGAAAACTCCTTGGCCAGTTCCCTGCGGAACCAGAGGATCTTGAAGACCGTGTAGAGGGCCGGGGGGAAGCCGTTCCCGGTGATCGAATACCACTCATCCTCCGGGACCTCGCGAAAGAAGGGTTCCAGGTCCCCGGTTTCCGGCCGGGCATCCGACCAGATCGGTACCCATTCCAGGAGCGATCGGCCATCCTCTCCGATCGGCACCATGCCCAGGCTGAAACCCGAAAGGCCGATGCCCTTTACCGAATCCGGATCGCAAAGGCCGGATCCCACGAGGGCCCGGGAGCTTCGGACCACCGCGTCCCACCAATCCTCGGGCTTCTGTTCGTGGTACCCTGGGCGGGGATACCGGGTACTGTAGGCGCGGAAGTCGCTGCCCAGGCAGAGACCGGTGAGGTCATACAGGGAGGCCTTGCAGCCGCCGGTACCCAGGTCGAAGGCCAGGATCTTGTCAGTACCCATCGGAACCTCCCTGCGGTCCCGAAAAGATGCCCTTTGCGGTCCGGGTTCCGATCCCGAAGCGCGTGACGCCCAGGGTGTGCATGGCCAGGAGCGTCTCCCGGTCCCGGACCCCGCCGGCGGCCTTGAGCTTGCACCGTCCGCCGACCGCGTCGGCCATGATCCGGATATGGTCCAGGGTTGTCGGGGATCCGGACCACCCGGTCCCGCTTTTCACGAATTCCACCCCCGCCTGGACGCCGATCTCGCAGCCCCGGCGGATCCGCTCCTCGTCGAGGTAGGTGACCTCCAGGATCAGCTTGACCGGCAGGCCGGCCGCGGCGTCCACGACCGCCCGTACGTCGTCGAGCACCCGGTCGTACCGGCCCGAGCGGAGCCAGGTGATGTTCACGACCATGTCCAATTCGTCGACGCCGATCCGCTTGAGCTGGGCGACCTCGTCGAGCTTCGTTTCCGTGGTGACCGATCCGGATGGAAAACCGACGGTGCCGCCGAGCTTGATGTCCGTATCCCGGATCAGGTCCTTCAGGTACCCCGTGTGGGCGGGCAGGGCGAAGACGGCGAAGACTCCGTACGTCCGGGCGGCATCCGCCATGGCGGCGATCTCGGCCTCGTCGTGGTTCGCCTGCACGCAGCTCAGGTCGATCATCGAAGCCATAGTCCGGTTGTCCATCCCGTTCGCCCGCCTTTCGATGCGGTCTATGCCGCAGTGCGGACACAGTAAACCCGCTTGGGATAGGTGTCCAGTCAATTCATGGGGTATCGAAGGGTTGGCCGATGGGGCAGGAAAGAATGAAGGGCCGCGGAGGCGCCGGGAGGCGCCGCCGCGGAATCGAGGCGGTCTACAGATCTCCGATCGTGGCGACCATCACCGCCTTAATCGTATGCAGTCGATTTTCAGCCTCGTCGAAGACCACGGAGTGCTTGCTGCGGAAGACCTCGTCGGAGACTTCCATCTCCGCAAGGCCGTGTTCCTTCTGGACGTCCCGGCCCACCTGGGTCTCCAGGTCGTGGAAGGCGGGCAGGCAGTGCAGGAAGATACAGTCCGGGTTGCCGGTCTTGCGGACGAAGTCCATGGTCACCCGGTACTTCTCCAGCTGGGCGATCCGCTCGGCGAACTTGGCCTCCTCGCCCATGGACACCCACACGTCCGTGTAGAGGACGTCGGCGCCCTTGAGGGCCTCGTCGGCCTTGGAAATGTCGAAGAACTCGATCTTCCCGCCGGTCCCGGCGGCCACCTTCCGCATTTCCCCGGTCAGGCTCTCGTTGGGCCAGAGCTCCTTGGGGGCCAGGGCCACGAAGTGCATGCCCATCTTGGCGGAGCCGATCATGAGGGCGTTGCCCATGTTGTTCCGGGCGTCCCCGCAGTAGACCATCTTCACCTTGGAAAGGGGCTTGGCCACATGCTCCTCGATGGTCTGGAGGTCCGCCAGGATCTGGGTGGGGTGATCCTCGTCGGTCAGGCCGTTCCAGACGGGGACCCCGGAGAATTTGGCCAGGTCCTCCACGAGCTTCTGGGAGAACCCGCGGTACTGGATCCCGTCGTACATGCGTCCCAGGACCTTCGCGGTGTCCTCCACGCTCTCCTTCTTGCCCATCTGGGAATTCGTCAGGAAGGTGGCGTTTCCACCCTCGTCCCAACAGGCGGTCTCGAAGGCGCAGCGGGTGCGGGTGGAGGCCTTGTCGAAGATAAGGACGATGTTCTTCCGGGAAAGGAGGTTTCCCTTGATCCCGGCGCGCTTCTTGGCCTTCAGGTCGCGGGAAAGGTCCAGGAGATAGCGGATCTCCTCGGGGCTGAAGTCTTTAAGGGTAAGGAAGCTTCTTCCTCTCAGGTTTACGGGCATGGGAACCTCCTAGTACGGGTTGGGGCCGGAGGGCCGGTTCGGGGCCGAGGCCCGTTCCGGGTATACCACCCGGAGGCGGACCAGGTCAAGGGTTCAGTTTTATTCATTATCTTGTATAAAAATACAGCCGAGTCCGGGGCCGGGTACTTCCGGCCCCTGAGCGGGAACCTCAGTCCTCCCGCTTCTTCGGGTACAGGAAGCGCTTGATCTTCTGGGTCGGAGTCTTCTCGAAAGGCTCGTGGTGGAGGGCCGCCTTGGAGATGCGGTTGAAGGCCGCAAGTCCCGCGTTGACTTCCTTCCGGATCTTCTCCAGGAGCTCCTCCGCGGAGCGCTCCACGTCCTCCAGGCCGTCCCGGGCGGAGGCCTTGAGGTTCTCGATCACCTCGGGCTTGAGGTGGATCAGGGCGGTCAGCCCCTTCCCGTCCCCGACGACCAGGGACTCGGCCACGTAGGCGGATCGGTTGATCAGGGCCTCGATCTCCTCGGGATAGATGTTCTCCCCCGAGGCCCCCAGGATCATGGTCTTCAGGCGTCCCCGGATGTAGAGGCGACCCTTTTCGTCGAAGACCCCCAGGTCCCCGGTGCGGAACCATCCGTCCGGGGTGAAGACCTCGGCGGTGCGCTCGGGATCCTTGTAGTACCCCTTCATCACGTTCGGCCCCCGGGCCTGGATCTCCCCCTCACCCGTGTCCGGCCGGGGATCCGCGATGCGCAGCTCCACCCCCGCCAGGGCGGGGCCGCAGGACCGGTAGTGGGTGCGGAAGGGCCCGCAGCCGGCGATCAGGGGGGCCGTCTCCGTGAGGCCGTAGCCGATGGCGTAGGGGAAGCGGGCTTCCAGCAGGAACTTCTCCACGTCCGCGGCCACGGCGGCCCCGCCGATCCCGAAGAACCGGAGCTTCCCTCCGAAGGTCTTCTTCAACTTGAGGCCCGCCAAGCGGTGGAGGAGGGGCCTCAGGGCCTCGTGCTTGTAGGCTCCCATCTTCTCCAGGGTCGGAAGGACGCTGGAGCGGTAGACCTTCTCGATGATGAGGGGCACCGTCAGCATGATGGAGGGCCGGATCTTCTTGAGCGCCGGGAGGAGGACCGAGGCCACCGGGGGCTTGTCCAGGTACCAGATCGAGCAACCCTGGAGGATGGGGTCCAGGAACCCGATGGAGCATTCGTAGGTGTGGGCCAGGGGCAGGACGGACAGGACCCGGTCCGTGCGGTGCAGGCGGATGATGGTCCGGGTGGCCAGGATGTCGAAGACCAGGTTGAGGTGGGTCAGCATCACGCCCTTGGAGTTGCCCGTGGTGCCGGAGGTATAGATGATGGCCGCCAGGGTGTCCGGCTCCAGGGGAGGGAAGGCCGCCGCGAGGTCGGCCGAGGCGGCCGCCCTCCGTGCCTCCGGGCCCGCCAGGGACTCCACGGGGAGGACGAGCCCCGAAAAGCGGCCCAGCTTGGGGGCCAGTTTTTCCGAGACTACGGCTGCCTTGGCCTCCGAGTGGGCCGTTATGGACGCCACCTGGTCCGGGTGGAAGTCCGTCAGGATCGGGACCACCGTGAAGCCCGCGGCGGTGATCCCCAGGTAGGCCACGCCCCACTCCGGGCGGTTTTCCGAGAGCAGGACCACCCGGTCCCCGGGGACCAGGCCGGAGGCCCGGAGGCGGAGGGCCAGGGCGGCGGCCAGGGGAGCAAGCTCCCCGTAGGTTATGATCAGGCTTTCGTCCACGTTTGCCAGGGCGGGGCGCACCGCGTAGGTCGCGGAGCTCTGGAGGAGTACGTCCCGGAGGGTCATCGTTTGGAGTTTGTACACGGTATACCTTCGATTCGATGCGGCTGGGCACGGATGGGAGACCCCGAGGGTCTCCGGAAGTTGGACAATAGTACTCGGAAAAGGGTTGCAGGGGGAGCCCCTCGGGGGAATAGGTTTCATTTATCAAAATTGCATTGTGCCCGGTGAGGCGATATACTTACAGATACTTGCCGGCCCGATGGTTCGGCCCCTGCTCCGCAACAGACCGGCGCGGAGGAGCTTCATGAAAAATCGGAACTATATCGTCCGTCTAATTCTCGGATCCACCCTTATGATAGCTTCATGTCTCACACTGGCCGCCTGCGGTTCGCCCACGGGTCCCACGCCGCCCGCGGTACCGGGGGTGCCTCAGGGCCTGGATATAACTACTGATGGTGACGGGAATTCAACGCTTTCCTGGTCTTCCGTATCCGAGGCGGATTCGTACAAGGTTTATCATTCCTCCGATGGAATCGCGGCTTACTCCGAGGTGAGCTCCACTACGGGTATCTCCTACCTGCTGCCGTATTACGGCTGGTACAAGGTATCCGCCGTGAACGAGGCCGGGGAGGGGGTGAAATCAGCGGGGGTGGAGAGGGTGCCGCCCGGTGGAAATCCGAAGGCCGACTCCCCCAGGTTCCTTAACGAGTCTGACGACGCTGAAATCGTTCCCGGTTCCTATGATGAGGCTCTCAGTATCAAGATTTCCTTGGAAACCGGTGGAGATGCCATTTACTTCACAACCGACGGAACCGTCCCGGAAGTGGGAAACCCCGCGTACCTGTACGGCAGCCCGATCAACGTGACGGCGGGCCAGACGGTGACGATCACCGCCATCGCCTCCGGGGCGACCGGGTACAGCAACAGCGACGCCGCGGTGGGGACATTTCACGTCCGGACCTGGGAGGTCGTGGGGGGCGCTGGGTTCTCGGGGGGGGAAGTCTGGTATGTCTCCTTGGATTTGAATGATAGCGGATTACCAATCGTAGCATTCACGGATGCTTCCACTACACCCGCTTACAGGGCAATGGTCATGGGCTACGATGGTTCAGAATGGTCTACCCTTGGAGGGTCGGCGATTTCGGCGGATGCGGCTACAGAAATCCATATTTCCGTCGATTCGGATAGTGCAACCTATGTCGCCTATAAGGACGAGTCCGTATCCGGGAAGGCCACGGTTCGTAGATTCTCCGGGTCCGGATGGACGACACTAGGGACCGCAGGATTCTCTTCCGGAACCTTTATCCATGCTTCATTGGCGGTCTACGATTCCGGAGGAAATCAAATACCTTACGTTTCCTATAAAGATAGTGCGAATTCCGACAAAGCAACGGTACAGTACTACGATGGCTCCTGGAAAACTGTCGGGACGGCCGGTTTCACCCCTGCCGGTGTCTTGGGAACATCTCTTGCTTTGAGAGCATCTGATGGAATCCCCTGGCTTGCCTATATAGATGCGAGCCAAGCTAACAAGGCCACGGTACAGAGGTATGAGGCCGGCTCATGGTCTTTAGCGGGACCCGCTGGGTTGTCTACGGGCACTTCGGAGTACCTATCCCTTGCTCTGGATAGCTCAGGTACCCCCTACCTCGCATTCCGGGACGGCTCTCTCTCGGGAAAGGCTACTGTGATGAAGTACGAGGGTGGGGCTTGGAGCACGGTGGGAAGCGCCGGGTTCTCTGCAGGTACCGCGGGATATGTCACTTTGGCGATTTCCTCGACCGGTGAACCATATGTGGCCTATGCGGACGGATCCCAGTCCGGGAAAGCCACGCTCATGCGATACCACGAGGGTGCCTGGCAGGAGCTTGGGTCGTCCGGATTCAGCCCCGGTACCTCGGACTATCTAAAGTTGGTCCTGGATGCGGAGTGTAACGCTTACGTAGCGTTCAAGGACGGAAATGCGTCCGGCAGGGTCACGGTAATGGCTTGGCGCTGACGGCACCCAGCCCGCATTTTCTCCACGTGGAAAGTTCCGATACTCTTGGGGTATACTCTCTAAGGAAGGGCGACCTTGCCCAAGGGGTGCTGCGGAATGCGGAAAATCTATACTGCGACAGTACTTTTAATATGTCTAACGGGGGCCGTTTGGCCCGTTACAGTATATTGGGACGGGAGTTCAGACGGAGATTGGTCTAACGCGTCGAACTGGTCCAGCTTCCCCGCGATCCCCGGCGCTGGCGATGACGTTATCGTGGAGAACGTCGGCACAGCCCCATCCTCCAACGTCACCGGCTCTTATCTGAGCTTGACCGTCGATCTAGGCGTCAACTTGACCCTGAACGGGAACATGACCCTGACGAACGCCGTGACGATCGACGGGACCTTGAGCGTCGGAGGGAACACTCTTACCGCCGGTTCGATAGGCGGGACGGGGACTCTGAACGGGGGCCTCAACGGGACCATCAACGACTCCGGTGCGTTCGCCCCCGGCACATTCAACCGCCAGACGAGCACGGTAGTGCTCAATGGAACAGCCGTCCAGGGAATCGATTCCTCGTATACGTTCCAGAACCTAACAATCGCCAACAGCGCGGGCGTCATGCCGTCCGTGGGATTCACTGTCAACCGAAATTTCACGATCAACGCCGGGGCTGTTTATACAAACAACGGTCAAACGCTTACCCTGTCAGGATTTATAGGAAGCCTGACAGACTCCACCGGCGGAACCCAGGATCTTGGGGCGATCAACGTAACGGGGACGAAATCGGCCTCGACCGCGCTCCGTACCAGCAGCATCGTTGTTTCCGGGACGTTGAACACAGTGGCGAACAACGTCAATGTAAGCGGATCTGTCGACGTCACCGGAGGATCGCTTGATCTTGGCGGCGGTGGGACCTTCACCGTCGGCGGAAACATTATTCTCGGAACCCTGACTAGTGCCGCGGGATCCACCCTGGTCCTGAACGGAGGCGGGGCCCAGGCGATCACGCCGAACTCCCAGACCTTCGGAGCGGTACAGAAGACCGGTGCCGGGACTACGACGTTGCTCGGAACCGCGACCTTCGCGAGCCTATCCGTAACAGGCGGGACCTTCACCTTGGGCGGCGGGACGGCCACAAGCCTGACCGTCAACGGAAACCTGACGAACTCCGCCACTTTCAATCTTAACTCCACAGCCGTCGGGGCCACAGTCCAGTTGGCCATGGCGAACGGAACCACGATCAACAACACCGGAGGGACCTTCCGGGTCCTCTCCTCGACCGCCAACGTGACCCTTTCGTCTCCGGGAACGACGACGCTTTCGGGCAACGAGATCGACCTGAACAGCCGGACCCTTCGGATCAGCGGATTCTCCACGAACGTCCTGCACACCCTGAACGGAGCCAACGACATCCTGGTCCTGATCGGCGCCGCGACTTTATCCGGCGGCCTTACCTTGAGCGGCGCGGGCTCGCAGGTGCAGGTCGGGGCGCAGACTCTGACCGTGACCGGACTCACGGTTACGACGGGAACCGTGACCGTATCCACGGGATCCATCGCCGCGGGTGCCTCCGCCGTGAACACCGGGGCGGGCGGGACCGTCACCTTCACCGGCGCGGGTTCTATGAACTCCGGTGCGGTCACGAACGCCGGGTCCATCACCTTGGCGGGGGGAACCGCGTCCACGGGTGCCGTGAACAACACGGGATCGGTCACCTTCGGAACCGCGGCCGGCGCATCCTGGACCGTAGCGGGAAACTTCACGAGTTCTGGAACCGTGACGAACACGGTGGCGAACTCCATCGGCGTGTCCGGGAACGTATCGATATCAAATACCTTCAACTCGCCGACGAACTCGACAATCACGCTGACCGGGGCCGGGCGGACCATCAACACGGTGGTGCAGATCGGGAACCTGGCCACGAGCGGAGCGGGAACGACGGTGACCGTAGTCACGAACCCCCTGAACCTGGCGGGCACCCTGAGTGTCGTGAACGGGACGAGCCTGACGGACGTTCCCAACGACCGGGGCATAACGGTCGCCCAGGCGACGACGATCACCGGTACGGGCACCCTCACCCTGGGGGACGGGACCTACACCTTCGCGGCCGTCGGGGGGACGGGCACCTTCAACGACAGCGCCACCTCCATCCAGACCACGGTCGGCGGAAACCTGACGATCACCACCTTCAACCACAACGGGGGCACCCTACGCTTCACAGGCGGCACCACGGGGGCGTACACCTTCAACAACGTGGTGATCGCCGGGGCCGTCACCTCGAGCGGAGCCTGGACGATCGGCGGCAATCTTACGATCTCCGCCGGAGCCTGGACCGCCGGGGCGAACATCCACCAGATCGCCGGGAACTGGACGAACAATGTGGGTGTGGCCGGATTCTTGAACGCGAATTCCACCATCCGATTCACGGGAATCGGAACAACCCACCTGATCGGCGGAACCCAGAATACGAATTTCAACAACCTAACGGACACGGAGACCGCATCCGTCCTAACCTTCACGGCTGGACGGATCTTCGGGATTTCTGGCACCTTGACCCTGATCGGCGGGACCGGCGTCAATATG